>Ga0335072_10015328_pt1 | contig 10884 bp, 11 predicted proteins | sample Lox_Sample_21_FD_206725 | JGI IMG/M metagenome (GOLD analysis project Ga0335072, IMG submission 206725) | Soil microbial communities from Loxahatchee National Wildlife Refuge, Florida, United States - Lox_Sample_2.1 | ecosystem: Environmental > Terrestrial > Soil > Wetlands | place: USA... | reverse complement strand
GGCACGGACGGGCGCCGACGACGATCAGGCTCGCAACTGGCTGAACGGTCTCGTCGAATCCGACCACTACGTCGAGGATGTATGGGCCGGATAAACCCAGCGATCTTGCAGGAGACGCCGCCAGCTCGTTGCCCGCTGAACCTGCCGCGCCCCGAATGCGAGATACCAATAGTTGGTATCACCGGACGTATATTGCGTCCTGCAAGTTGGACTGGACGAGCGGGTGGAAGTCCCGTCCCGGTAGGCACCGGAGCGCCGGGTAGCAGGCCCCGGTTGGTCGTCGAGAGGCGGCGGGCTGAGCGGGGCGGCAAAAGCATTGTCAGTGGCGACGTGATCAATGTGGTTCGCATACTCCACCAAAGAATGGATGTCGACCGGCACCTCGACTGACTCGTGCGGCGAGAGTCGGCGAAACATGCTGATGCCGAATGATAACGGGCCTCAAAACCCGCGGGCCCAGGACGTGACCGTCTGATTCGGTAAGGCAACTGGCGCGAAAGGCGACGTACGATATTTTCGTGAGCTGGAATCCCGGATTGAGGCTGGTAGCGGTTATTAGCGCCGGCGCCGTTGTCTTCGCACCTGCCGCCAGGGCCGATTCCGGGTCGCCCTCTTACGAACAAGGCAAACAAGCCATCGATGACCAGGTCCTCAACCGCCACGTACAGCTGAAGCCCAGCACCGATCTGGAGCAGTACTGCCGATCGCTGCTGGGGAACGTTCTCAAGAGCGGGCTGATTCCCCGGGTCGACTCCCCGCCGGACTTCGTCGCCGGCTGCCAAGACGAGGGCCGCGCTCTCCAAGCGTCACAATGAATTCCGCGGGCTTCACCCGCTACTGAGCCCGATGCCGCGCCGGTGAAATCGAGTCCGGTGGCGCAAACGGGAAGCCGCAATGGGGAATCGCGCAGATGTCGTAGCGAATGACCGTCGCAATGCCGTCGGTGGTGCAGCTAACGTCTGATTGTCTGCATCGTGTCGACGGGGAGGTCGCGGGTGGAGCCGGTGGTGGTCAGGCCCTCGGAGTTGCATGTAGCGGCGCGCCGTATCGATTGTCAGGCAGTGGATTTCGCGGAGGCACATCGCTCGGCGCTGTGGCGGGCGAGTCAGGCGGCGTTGGGTTCCGGCCTCTCCGGTGCGGCGTTGCCGCAGATGGTGGGAGTCTGGCAGACCGATGCCACCGGGTTCGGTGAGCGTTTCACCCAGCACGCGGACGGTCATCGGGCGGCAGCGGGTGCCTACCTGCACACCGAGTCGCTCAGCGCCCGCGAGCTGGGCAATCCGGGCGTCGGCTGCTGAGGGGCGTTCGTGGCGTTGTGGTTGAAGGAGCTGCTGGATTGGGTGGGTGAGATCGCCGATCTGGCCAAGGCGACGCGTGACATGGCAGCCAACCACTCCGACTCGGCGGAGTTCTACCGCGATCTGGTGACGGCCTCCACCTGGCAGAGTCAGGCCGCACAAGAGGCGTCCATCTCCATGTCGGCGACCGCGTTTACCCACGGCGCCAAGGCCGATGATCTGGCTAACGCGGCCACCGCGATGGATCGCGCCCAGCACAATGCCGAGGTCCTGGCCACTGAGGTCAAGCGCATTCTCGCCGACGCTGCGGAGAGTCCGGCGGTGGAAGTCAACGCGTCCACCAATGAGGTGACGCCGCCACCGAACTACGGCAACCTCGACGCCGCCACCCAGAAGAGCATTGCGAACAAGATCAGCGCGCTTGAAGTGCGCATTGGCGACGCCCTCGACGAAGGCGATCGGATCGACCAGAACCTGGCAGCCGCGATCGCCACGGCCTCCGGGCTTCCCGTGCCGCCGCGAACAACGAACGGCGAGGTGCGGCTCGTCGACGACGAACAGCAAATCCCCGCCAACGATCCCACTGTCAGCGGACCGGCCGGCACATCCCAGCACGAGCAGGACGGGTACGACTTGCAAGACCAGTTCCAAGACGGTCAAGGACCCATCTTCGGCGGCGATCCGCGAGATGGCGTGCCCCGCAGCCCGGCTTCCCAGCTGGCGCAGGGCCCGCCGGGCACCCGGCCGCTGCCGACTGGTACCGCGATTGGGCCTGATGGCCACCGGTATGCGTTTTTCAGCAGCCCAGATGGCACAGAAACCCCCGGGGTCAGCCCGTACGTGACCAACGGATCGGTGTGGGATTACACCAACCCTGCTCATCCGGTGAAAGTCGGTGACCTGCCGAACATTTTCCAGGCCAGCGGCGTCTACGACCCCACCACCAATCAGATGGTGATCATCGGCAACGCCACCAACCGGACAGGCGATCTGACCCGGGGGCTTTGGATGTCTGGACCCATCGACCCGGCCAAACCCAACAGCTGGATCGGCTCCTTGCAGCGCGTCGGCGACGTCGGCCTAGCCGGTGACCGCGAAAGCCAACTGGTCGCACTCAAAGGTGGCGGGTACATGCTTGTCGGCGCGACCACCGACGGCCCAGTGCAGGCCATAACCGCGGCCACCCCGCAAGGGCTGATCGGCGCCGCCCCACAGACGCTGGTAGACCAAGGCCAGCTTCCAAGTGTCTACGGGCCCACGGTCACAGGCACGTCCATTGATCCCGCGACTGGGCTTGAAACGGTTCAACTGCGAGTGAGCACCTGGCCACCGGGTCCGGTCTACGATCCCCACACGTGGACGACCACGTTCGGCGTCCAGCACTAGCAGAAGGCGGTAGCGTGTGTTGAGCAGGATGACGTCAGCGGCCATTTCGGTTGTGTGGCTGGGCGTTTCGGTGGTCGGGGCCGGCGCTGCGACGGCGGCTCCGCCGGGATTTCCCGATCTCGACGCATTCCAACCGGTGGATCCCGCGCCATACACCATGCATTTCCCCAGGGGTGGCGGCGGCGTCTTCTTCGCTACCCCGGATGGACTCCAATGCGGATGGGCTTCCCTGGCCAACGGGCCGCAAGATCATGTCAGCGCTGGCTGCAATGGGCCGATACCCGGTCTCGAACCCGCTTTAGTTGGCAGCGATGGCTGTTCACGGGTCGGAACAGCGGCGTCGATGCCGTCGGATCTGGGTCCCTACGGCTTCGGCAAGAGCGGGTGCCCGGTCATTTCCACGGCGGTCCTCAACGTCGGGCAAAGAATTACCGCAGCAAACACCACCTGCCTGGTGGGCACAGACCGGCTGACCGCCTGCATTGACCCGTTCCTCAACCGGGGGTTTGTGCTTCAACCTTCCGGCTCGTTCACGTTCTAGGCGACGCCACAAAGACCATGGCGTGGGTAGGCTGCCGCTGTGAGCGCACGCATCGACCTGGGCCCGAATTCGCTGCTGTGGCGATGGGCGGGCGACATGCGTATCGCCTTCGAAGGCGGTACGGCAGGCCTGATGCAGACGATGCACCCCGCCATCGGTCAGGCGCTCATCGACCACTCGAACTTCTTCGACGATCCGGTCGATCGTGTATTCCGTTCCCTACCTGGCATTCTCGGCACGATCTATGACGGACCACGAGCGAACGAAACCGGGGTCAAGGTGCGTGACTTTCACCGTGACATCAAGGGCCAGTTGTCCGACGGGCAGCGCTACCACGCTCTCCACCCGGAGACATACTGGTGGGCCCACGCCACCTTCCAGGTGATGGTGCACCGGCTCGCCGAATACTGGGACACTCACCGGCTGACCGCTCGGGAGCGCGAACAGCTGTATCTCGAAGGCTGCGAATGGTATCGGCGGTATGGGGTGTCGGAGTCGGTGGTGCCACCGACGCTCGCTGAGTTCAACCGCGAATATGAGCGTTACTGCGCCGAGGTGCTACAACCCAACCCCGCTTCCGACTATCTGATCGAGTTCATCAATCGCCCGGCGATCCCCGACATGAGTGCATCGCCGGATTATCCGAGTACCCCCCTGCTGCGTCCGTTCATGGACGCGCTGCTCCCCACGCTGCCGGTGCGCACGGCACTGGCAGCGCCGATGCGCCTCGTGATTTACGGTGGTCTGCCGCCGGTTATCAGGGAGCGCTTCGGTATTGGGTGGGCCGGCGCCGATGAGGCCCGTTACCGCGCGGTGCGGACCGCCATCAGGCGTGGTTGGCGCAACGTACCTGCGTCGCTCAGATGGCACAAGGCCGCTCGCAAGGGCTGGCTGCGCGAGCTGGGCAATGCTCCCCGCCGATTTTAGTTGTCCTGCAACGCTTCACGAATAGGCTGTGTCAGCCGACTTGAGGCTCAGCCGGAGGCGTTGAGGATCTTGATCGCGAAGACGAGCGAGTCGCCCGGCCGGATTCCGGCGCTCGGCTGACCGGTGGGGTAGCCGTCCGCGGACGTCATCGCGACGGCAACCGTGGAACCGACCGTTTGTCCCGTGATGGCCTTCTGGAAGCCCGGTATGACTCCGCTGAGGGCGAAGTCGACGGGGGCGCCCCGGTCGTAGCTGTTGTCGAACACGGACCCGTCACGTCCATTGACGCCCATGTAGCAGACGGAGACTCTGGCCGTGCCCGGGACCACCGGTCCATCTCCGGCGTGCAGCGTGTGCACCTGGGTTTGGGTCACGCTGAACGGTGGGGTCACGCTCACGCGCGGCGCTGTCGTATCCGTGGATCCGGTGACCGCGACGCTGCCGGTGGCCCCGGTCAGCGTCCAGTCAGCCGTTCCACCGTTCTGCGCTGCGGCGGTTGGGCATGAGCCGGCCGCGGTTGCCTCGCCCGATTCAGCGGCCGTCAAAACGATTGCCGCGACACAGGCCGTGAGCGCGACGGAGGAATACATCCGGGAGAATTTCACGGCCGTCACGCTACAGCTACGTATCGCCCGCCTCACCGGTAGCCCTGCTCTCCGAGATGCTTGCCGATCACTCAGCAAGTACCGTGCTAGGGTCACCTGCATGCCGCGTCAGGCTTCTGGTTCTCCCGCACGGTCACCAGAGCCTGCTGTATCGCCGGTGCCAGCCCGGCGCACACAGCGGGAGCGCAGTTCTCAAGCCGAGCAAGCGTTACTCGATGCCGCCGCAACCTTATTCGCGTTGCGCGGGGTGGATCAGACGTCCTTGGCGGACGTCGGTGAACTTGCCGGCTACAGCCGCGGCATGGTCAACCATCATTTCGGTTCGAAAGCGAAATTGGTGGCGGAACTGGCCAAGCGCACCCAGGCGCAGTTTGTCGCCCAGCTCGAGCACAGGAATGGGCGACGATGAACGTCAACGTCAACGCAGTCGCGTTCGGCGTTATCCAAACCCGTTTCGGCCTGCCACAATCCGAGCGGGAGGTCATCAACACCGGTGGCCGCACCATCCAGGTGGGCATGCCTGCCAAGCAGGCCCAGCGCCTGGGCATCACCGTCGACCCGGAAGCCGCGCCCACCGAGGCCGAGATGTACCCGCCGCGACCGATGCCGGGCTTGGTCCTTCTCGGGCGCTCCGGCACGATCGGCGAGGCCGCTGACGCGATCTTCTGGCTGTGCTCGCCGCTGTCGAACTACGTTACCGGCCAGCTTATTTCGGTCAACGGCGGCGCGCGCGGCGGAATGAGCTAGTCTGCTCGTTGACACTCCTGCGCGCCGACGCCACCCTTAGCGAATGACTCGTGCGGCATTTCTCCGGAAGATCTCAGTGTCGGTTGGTTGGATGAGCGCCCTCGTCCTGGTGATGGCGGGCTGCGGCGACCACAAGGGCAGCAACCCCCAATCGGCCCCCGCGCCAACCACGACCCCCGCCCGGACCAGCACCACCACGACCACCAGCAAGGCGGGCGGCAACCTTTCCGGCGACTGGGAATCCAGCGACTACGAATGTCCGGCGAACGTAAAGCACACCGAGCGAGTGCGAATCACCCAGGAGGGCGCTCACATTTCAGCCGTGAAGACGGACGGCGACGACTGCGTACCAACTGGCCATGAATCCTTCAACGGCACTGTCGTGGGGAAGTCGGGAACGGTGCGTTATTGGACCGCCACACCCGGCGGCCAACCTACGTTGGGTCCCGCCGACGTGAACCTTACGGTCCAAGACGCCAACACCTTCACCCTGTCGTGTTCACCCACGCTGTTTACTCGAAATTGCAACTTGAAGATGACCCGCGTTCCGAGCTAAGCGCTTTCCGTCTCCTGCAACACGGCCTGTGCGCGACCGCTGGCCAGCGAGGCCAGGCCCGCATCGATGACGGCGTTGGTGGCATATCCGTCGTAGGCCGACGCTCCGGTGATGGACTCGGCGGCCACCGCGGCCAGCCACGCGGCGTCCTGGGATCGATAGGCAGAGTGAAAGCGCTCCATCCAGGCGCCCGGCTTAGGTTGTGCGGCAACGCCATCGGCCGCTGCGAGGTCAGTCCGTGCGGGCGAGGCGAGGGTGAGCACACCGTTACTGCCGACGATTTCGCAGCCGATGTCGTAATTCATTCCCGGCCCACGGCCAAGCTCCACCACGCCCAGAACGCCGGACTGCGAGGTCAGCGTGAGCACGACGGTCACCGTGGATCCGTCCTGGGTCCTCTTGGATACGGCGGATATTTCGCTGATGTCCTCACCGCAGAGCCAGCGGAAGATGTCGATGTCGTGGGATGCAGAGCTCGTGATCAGCTCCCGCTCGTCAAACTCGATGAACGCCAACGGATTATGGTGGCGCTGGCTGATCAGGACCGGTTCACCGATGCCGCCGGACTGCAGTGTACGGTGCATGTGCTGGTAGTCGGCGTCGAAGCGGCGCATGTAGCCCACTTGCACCAGCCGCCGACCGGCGGCCCGTTCGGCGTTGACCAACTGGCGCGACAGGTCCGCTGATGTGGTGAATGGCTTCTCGCAGAGCACGAACAGACCGCGCGCGATACATGCCCGCACGATCTCGTGGTGGGTCCGGTCAGCAGTCGCCACCACTGCCGCGTCGACGTCGGCATTCTTCACGCAGTCCAGCGGGTCATGGAAAACGAGGGCGGCCGGCACCTTTGAAGCGGCGCGGTCGGCGAACGGAGCATGGCCATCGGCAACTGCGCTGATCTGTGCCTGCGGTTGCAGGCCGGCGAAGATCTCCAGGTGCGCCGTACCCATATTGCCCAGCCCGATCAGGGCGAGCCGCACCGGCGCGGTGCTCACTGCAGGCCTACGTCGGTCCACGCGCCGCTGGAAACCGAAGCGGCCACTGCGGCGTGAATCATTGCCGCCCGTAAACCGTCAGCGAACACCGGCAGCCCATTAGGCGCGATGCCGGTGCGGATGGCCTCGTAGACGTCGGCGACCAACAGGTTGAAGCAGTCCTGGTATCCCTGCGGATGACCGGCGGGCAACAGCGAATAGCGCGCGCTGCGTGGGTCGAGCCCATCCCGGTCGCGCGACAACACCGTGTTGGCCTGCAGTCCACCGATGATCAGCTCGTCGGGACGCTCCTGGTTGAACCGCACCGCGGTCTCACGGCCGTCGAAGGAGAAGGACAGCTGGTTCTTCCGGCCTGGCGAAGCCTGACTGACGACGAGACTTCCGATTGCGCCGCGGTCGGTGCGGAACGCGACCACAGCCCCGTCGTCCTGGCGGACACCTTGCCGCGGCGCGGCGGCTTCGGTCGCGAAGACAGCGCTGATGCGATGGCCGGTGACGAATTCCATCAAATCGCACCAGTGCGAGCCGATGTCGGCGAAAGTCATCGAGGCACCGGATTGCGCCGGGTCGGATCGCCATCCGGCCGGATCAGCTTTGGCCATATGGTCTTGCAGGTAGCCGCCATGCATCAGCCACACCGCCGAGTCCGCGATGCGGCATCGAGCTTCGCGCACCATCGGGTAGAACCGGTAGATGAACGACACAGCTGCCACCGTGTGCGCCCTCTTGGCGGCCTCGACGAGTGCGGCAGCATCAGAAACGGTTGTTGCCAAGGGCTTTTCGCAAATGACATGCTTACCCGCCGCCAGCGCGGCGGCGGTCTGACCGAGGTGCATGTCGTTGGGCGTGCAGATGTGCACGACATCGATGTCCGCAGCGGCGAAGATTTCCTCGGCGGCGGCTGCGCGCGTTGCCCCGAGCCGTCGCGCGGAGCGTTCGCTGCTTTGAGGTGTACTGCCGCAGATTGCGGTGAGCTGTCCGCCGGCTCGACGTACGGCGTGCGCATGCACCGAGCCGACCATGCCCGCGCCGATGATTGCGCTGCGTAGTGGCGGGTGTGGCTGACTCACCGTTGAGATCGTATAGAACCCGGATGGGCAGCGTCACGAGCAATGGCATAAAGCCGGTCGTGCGTCGCTATTCGCTGTGTCTGCCGGTGACCTGATCGCGGTCGTCCAATCGCTCTTTCCGCCTCGGAACTGAAAAGCGATGCCGTCGTGCCACTTTGCCCGGACGCTGGCGGACCTGTGCCCCTAACCCGTCCAGGCCGATGCCCGCGTGAGATGAAGAGCGTGACCGGCGGTGAGCGCCGCGGCCGCACTTTTCGCAGTAGGACCGCTGAGTCCGGTGCCGAGCCGCAGTGCCCGCAGCGTGAGGACTTGTGCGGCCATCATGGCGACGACCGGGTCGTCAGCGCCGAGGTGGCCCTCGCAGCCGGGATCGTCCAGATCGTCGGTGGCGAGGGTGCGCCCGCTGCACACTTGGGCGATGAGTTCGTTGATGCGGTCGTGCAACGGGATTGGTGCCGTAGCCGCCGCCCACTGCAGATAGGGAAGCTGGTCGGTGCCCATCGCGATGATGACGGTCTCGGCCATCTGCCTGATCGTGGGGTCGGGGTCGAGCAGCCGATGCGCCTGGCAGACCGGGACGCAGCTGCAAACCTTATTGCAGGTACAGACCTTGTTGCAGGAGCATCCCTGGACGTGGTCGCAGGTGCAGGTCCGTCCGCCTGGCGGCGGCGGCGTTGTCGGTGGGTGGGGGGTGCTGGACGGCGGACGGTAGGTCGTGGACGGCGTGGTTGTGGTGGTTCTGGTCGTCGTGGTCGTTGTCGTCGTCGTGGTGGTCGTTGTTGGAGCCGGTGACTTCTTGCCGCCGCCGCATGCGCTCAACAGCATGGCGGCCGCGACCGAGGAGGCGATACCCGCGCCGAGGAAGCCACGCCGGTCGGCCTCGGCGCCCCACGGCGGTTTGGTGACGGGCAACACCTCGATCGGCCCTGGGGGGCCTTCGTTGCATACCCATTGGATTTCATAGTGCGGCACAGGCGGTTTCGGCTGGCTGTCGTCTCGACGCCGGCGCGGCAGCTCGGGCCAGGGCAGCGTGATGTCAGGCATCGTCACCTCCGTGGATTGCACAGGCTTGGCGGTCGGTGTCGCTCCACATGAGTCCGCCGGATCCGGCGATGCGGGCGAGGAGTTGGTCCTTGACCAGCTCGCGGGTGATGTGGCAGCGCTGCGAGCCGGCGAACTCGCCGCGCCCGTTGGCGTCGAGCGCCTTGTGGTAGCAGTCGCCGGCGCAGTTCCATTTGGCGAAACACCCGTCGCAGAATGACCGGTTCTCAACGCCGAGCCCACGCAGCCGGTCGAGCGCGTCCATGTCGAACGAGAAGCCGTTATCGCCTGACGTGCCGTAGAGGAACACGTCGGCGAATTCGTTTTCCTCGGAAAACGCCTCGTAGCAGGACGACACGCTGCCCGCCGGGGTGAGGCAGAAGTTGTCCTGGCTGACACCGCAGAAGTGGTTGGTCAGCACGCCGACCCGGGCGCCGCTGTAGTAGATCTCGTGGCCGTAGCGCGCCGCGCGTTCCTGCGCAATTCGGTAGGCGGCGATGAATTCTTCCGTCTCGGCGTCGGGCTTCCCCGTGTACCGGCCGAGCTGGTACGCCGGCTCGACCTGCAGCCGGGTCGGTGTGAAGTTCGACAGCACGAACTCGACGGAATCCGGCAGCAGCGGGATCTGGTCGGCAGTGACCGTCATGCGTATGCCGTAGGGGAGGCCGGCATCGGTGAAACGTCGCATCGTGTGTATGACCTGATCGCTTGAGCCCGTGCCCCGGACCGTCCGCCGATGCTGGTCGTGCGCCTCGGGCAGACCGTCGAACGACAAGCTCACCCCGCCGTTCAGGTTGGCGATGATCCAGTCGATCTGCCGGTCGGTGAGCACGCCGTTGCTGGCCGCGGCGGCGACGATCTCGAGGTCGCCGGCCCGCTCGCGGGCGTAGGCGACGGCTTCGGTCATCAGGTTCCAGTGCACGCTTGGTTCCCCGCCACCGTGGAAGTTCACGCTGGCGAACGGCGCACCGATGCGTAAGGCGTTGTCGATGACGAAGTCGATCCCCCGCTTGGCGACGTCCATCGTCATGTAGGTCGCCGGAGCATCACCCGCAGACGCATAGCAATAAGTGCAGCGCAGGTTGCACGCGGTTGTCAGGAACAGAGTGACCTCTGTCGGCGATGGGTCGCCCCCGTGTTGGGTGACCGGCAGAAGCGGCACTCGGGTGAGCCCGGTCTCCTCGGCGAGCGCGACGACGCTCTCGTCGCCGCCCGCACCGGCGAGCACCCGATGAAGCTCACTCACGAGTCCCGTCGTGGCCGCGAACGCGACCCCGTGCAACGGCGCGTATATCAGATGCGCCTCATCCTGCAGCGGAATGGCGAAAATGTCGGATACGTGCTTCATCGTTCTCCCCCCAAAAGCCCCGACCCAGATGACCGGGTACCGGATCCCCGCCCGATAGTAAATCGTTGAGCGGGCCTGCGATACCCGATTCGGATGATCGGTTGCCGGGCATGCCGGGCCGTAGCGGTCGCACGTGTGCAATTGATGTGAGCCAAATAAGAGAAAGTGCATTGGAATTCGCCGACAGTTGCTCCCAGCGCGACTAAATGCGTTGCCAGCCAATCGAATTAAAACTCCAAGGAGGGCGAGGAGCCTGCCGAGGATGCCGTAGCCCCTCCCTTACCCACGCGGCCCAGCGGGCACGCACCTTTGTCCGGTTAGGTAACGGAAAAGGTTCGCCTACGTTTCAGTTGGCACGCGACACGTCGTG
>Ga0335072_10015327_pt1 | contig 10884 bp, 12 predicted proteins | sample Lox_Sample_21_FD_206725 | JGI IMG/M metagenome (GOLD analysis project Ga0335072, IMG submission 206725) | Soil microbial communities from Loxahatchee National Wildlife Refuge, Florida, United States - Lox_Sample_2.1 | ecosystem: Environmental > Terrestrial > Soil > Wetlands | place: USA... | reverse complement strand
TGAGGATCAGCGCCTGGGCGCCGTCGTCCAGCGCGGCCCGCACCTCGGTGCGCAGCTCGTTGCCGGAGCCGTCCGTAAAACCGGCGAGCGTCAGATGTCCGATGCGCAAATGGTGGTAGGTGAGCATCTGCCAGGTCGCCGCCGGTACGGACACGTTGGCGCGCTGGACCGAGATCACATGCTCGACGCCGTCCCTCAGGAACGTGAGTTCGACCAGCGTGCCGACCGGGCCTCGAATCAAGTCAAAGCCCAGGTTCTCGGTCCGGTCGACCAGCGCGATCGATCCGACCTTGGTGATCACATCACCGGCCATCAGGCCGGCGTCGGCCGCCGGTGAGCCCTCTAACACGTTCACCACCTGCAGACCGCTCGGCTCAGCAGCTGCGTTGATCCCGATCCCGCCCGAGTCTTGCTGGCGCTGTTCGTTGCGCTCGCGGTAGGAGTCAGGGTCGAGATAACGCGAGTACGGGTCGTCGAGGCTGGCCACCATGCCCGACAGTCCCTGGTCGACCAGTCCGGAGCGGTTGAGCGGGCGGTAGTACCGGGTGGTGAGAATGTTCAGGGCCTGGTTGACCAGCACGAGGTTGCGGCTCTCGAGAAAGCTCGTTCGCAGCGGCGACGGCAAATCGCTGGGATGGCCCCCCAACCAGATGCCGGTCAGCAGAGCGACCACGACCAGGGCAACCGCGGTGAGCCCCGCCAGTCTGCGCCGGACCGAAGGGTGGCTGGTGATCACGAGATCCCCTCCCGTGTTCCGAGGCCCGGGCGGTGACGCGCGCCGGGCCATTCTCATAGGGCGTCCCCAGCCTACCGCCACGCCTCGGCTACACCAATCGCCTCGCGACACCGCGACTCATGCGCGCCGGGAAGACGATTGCGATTCTGAGGCCGCCGCCGGTTCGGGCTTGTGCCATGACGGTGGCACGATGCGCATTGGCGATCGGTTGCACGATCGCGAGCCCGAGCCCAATGGCATTGGGCTCGCTCACCGAAAGCTGAGTCGCTGGAAGTCGACCAGGTGTGGATCGCCGATCGTTCGCGCCGGCGCAAGCGCCACGACGCTCTCGCCCATCTCCCGCCGGTGCGGCAGTGTCCGCGGCTGGGTCCGCGAGCGTGGCCTCGGCGAGCGTGAGCTGAAGCGCGATCTCGCCGCGCAGCTCAATGTGCCGTCGCCATCCGGGATCCATCGTCTATTGCCCCGCGATGAAGCGGGCGACGTCGGTCTTGGTGATGAACCCGTGAGTGACGCTGACACACGCGTCGGCGGCCTGCACCGCCGCCGGCTGATGGATGTTTATCCCGGCGCTCGCGAGCATCTCGTGGGTCAGCTGGCCGGTGGCGGTCGGGTCGGGGAAGCTCTCGAACCCGTGATTGCGTAGGCAACGGGCGAACGCGACGGCTGCGGCGATCTGCGCTGGACTATGTGCCTCCTGGCCTGGCTGGCCGTTGTTTGGCAACAGGTGCCGGCAGTCTGCAAACGCCGATTGGAACGCGGGCGACTTCGGGGTGCTCGGGGCGAGCGCGAACTTGAAGCCCCCAGTGTCCGGGTCCGGGAAGTTCGACACCCCGTGGGAGCGCATGCAACCGGAGAACGCGACCGCCTGCTGCTCTTGGGCCTGGGTCGATTGGTCGCCCGAGCCGGACACGCTCGACGAGCTCGGGGAGCTCGAGCCACAGCCGGCGGCGAGCACCGAGACCGCGCAAACCGCGACGAGTGTGGTGGGGATGGACGGACGGCGGCGGCGCATGATGGTCATTTCCTTTCGGTCAAAGAGGGCATGCGGATCTCCGTCGTGACCACCATTGCGAGCGAGTCTGAGGTCCGCTCACGCAGCTCGGCAACTGCCGACTTGCGCCCGGCGCGGCGCCCGACGCGCCAGACCGTGGCGCCGATCAGCGCGAACGCGGCGGCCAGGAAGATCCCGGTCTCGAGCGCCTGCAGCGGCCAGTAGTGACTTGGCGGCTGGTAGGTGACGAGCTGCCGTACTTGATGCGACAGCGCGACTTGGCAGCGGAGGGACGGAGCGCCGTTCTGCGCTACACCCGCCGTGACCGTCGGGCACGTGCGCAGTAGCAGATCGTGCAGTTGAGCGATGGTGAGGGCGTGGCGGGCGCGATCGACGAGCGCGGCCGAGACCATCCAAGCATTCGGAATCGGGGGTGGGGCGGCGACGGCACTGACTAGTTTCGGGAGGAACTCGACGCCCTTCCCCAGCATCGTCGAGTCCACGACTTCCTTGGTCGGAAGGAGGTGCGGACGGACCCAGAGCGTGAACGCAATCCGCGCGGAGACGAAGCCGAGCAGTGTCGCGACCAGCGCCGGCAGCGTGCGTCGCGTCAGCGCGCCACACGCGACGCCGAGCGCGAACGCGAAGCCCGCGTAGCCGACCGCGACGATCCCGCGGGCGGTGAAGACACTCGGGGCGAACCGGTTCAGGTTGACGGCGTCGAGCGGCGCAAACCACCAGCTGACGAGCCAGCTCGCGAGGCCCGCGACGGCCAGCGCAGCCACGCCGACGAGCGCGATCCGGACCGACAGCCAGCGACGACGCGTGACGCTCTGCGTCCACGCGAGCCGGTAGGTCCCACTCTCGAGCTCGCGCGCGAGGAGCGGCGCCCCCCAGAACATTCCGAGTAGCGCCGGGATCGCGATCAGTGCGGGGCCAAGCAGGTCCTGCATCGGCTTGTCGTAGTCGGTCAGCGCCAGACAGTTATTGCGCGCGCCGCAGGCTCGCCCGCCGACCGAGTTGTAGACGTCGCGTAGGTGCACGCCCGTCACGAGCACGAGAACGGCGAACGGTACGAGCACACCCAGCGTCACCAGCGCCTGCGTCCGAAACTGCCGCCAGGCGACCCAGATCATCCGCCGCTCCGTGCCACCTCGGCATCGCGCACGGAGCGACGCATGTAGGCGAGGACGATGTCCTCGAGGGTGATCTGCGCCACGGTCCACGCCGGGTCGACAATCGGGTGTTCGGTGCGCACGAGCAGCGTGCTCTGCCGGCCGGTGTGGGTTTCCTCGATCACGTCCTGGCTCGCGGGTGGCCGCGTGCTGTCGCGGCGGGGCCCGCTCAGCCGCCGGTGGGTGGCCAGCAGCTCGTCGACCTCGCCGGAGAGCTCGACGCGACCATCGGCGACCACGATCAGGTAGTCACACACGCGCTCGAGATCGGCAACGAGGTGCGAGGAGAGCACGACGCTGACTGCGTGTTCGGCCGTGAACTCCATCAGCCCCTGAAGAAACTCGCGCCGCGCGAGCGGGTCGAGGCTAGCGACGGGCTCGTCGAGCACGAGCAGGTCGGGCCGCTTCGCGATCGCGAGCGTGAGCGCGAGCTGCGCGCGGTGGCCGGCGGAGAGCGTGCCGGCGCGAGCTGCCCTATCGAGACCGAGTCCCGCGATCCGCGCCTGCGCGAGCGCACCGTCCCAGCCCGGGTTGAGCGCGGCGCCGAGCCGCAGGTGGTCGGTGACCGACAGCGACGGGTAGAGCGGCGTCTCCTGCGCCACGAAGCCGACGCGCGCGAGCTGCGCGGGCGTCGCGGCGACCTCGTCACCGAACACGGAGATCCACCCGGCGGTCGGTTCGGTCAGACCGACCGCGAGATGCAGCAGCGTCGTTTTGCCAGCGCCGTTCGGGCCGACGAGGCCGGCAACGTGGCCGGACGGAACCTCGAGCGTGCAATCCGAGAGCGCCCAGCGGCGCCCGTAGCGCTTGCCGAGGCCGCGCGTCGCCAGCGCGACGCTCACGCTACCCCCTCGATGCGGGCGGACCGAACAGCCTCGCGAAAGAGCGCTTCGATCGACTCCTCGTCGAGCCCGGCGCGACGTGCCTTGATGATCCAGCCACGCAGCTCGCGACGCAGCGGCCCGTGCGCAGCGATCGCCGGATCGGCGAGCGACTCGGTGACGAACGTCCCGACGCCGGGCCGCGCGACCACGAGGCCGGCGTGTTCGAGTTCGCGGTAGGCCTTCAGCACCGTGTTCGGGTTGATCGCGAGCCGCGCGACCACCTCCTTGACCGTCGGCAGCTGGTCTCCTTCGCGCAGCAGCCCGAGACGCAGAGCGTGGCGAACCTGCTGAACGATCTGCATGTAAGGCGAAACGCCGGAGTGAGAGTCGAGCTGGAACTCAATCACGAGATTCTCCATATCTCTAGCTACCTAGCACTTTAGAGAAATAGCGCTCGTCCGTCAAGCGTTGTGGCTCTGCGTACGACCGTAGTTACGTCGCGCTCGCGGAGCTGACCGGCGCACCGTTGCGCCACCGCTGGTCAGAGCGCCGCCAGCCGGCGAGCGAGGAACCGGCGCTCCGGATCCGTCGCGGCCAACCGCAGGGCGCGCTCGAACGCCGCCCGCGCCTCTTCCTGGCGTCCCAGGCGGCGCAAGAGCTCGGCCCGAGTCGAATGCAGGTAGCGGTAATCGCCGAGCTCAAGCGAGTCGACGAGCTCGAGCGCCCGCTCGGGCGCCCCCGCCTCCGCGAGCGCCACCGCGCGGTTCAAAGCCACCACCGGCGAGCCGGTCAGCCGCTCCAGCCGCGCGTAGAGCGCCGCGACCTCGTCCCAATCGACCTCCTCGTCGGCTTGGAGCGAGGCGATCGCCGCCTGGAGCACGTACGGCCCGGCGGCCGGCCGCAGGGCCAGCGCTCGGAGGAGAGCCGCGCGGCCCGCCTCGACCTTCGTCCGGTCGTGGCGGGAGCGGTCCTGCTCAGCCAGCGGGACCAGCTGCCCGTCGACCACACGCGCCTCGCGACGCGAGTCGTGCAGGAGCATCAGGGCGAGCAGCCCGTGCACCTCGGGCTCGTCGGCCATCAACTCGGCCAGCAGCCGCCCCAGCCGGACCGCCTCGGAGGCGAGATCGCCGCGATCGGTGTAGCCCTGGTTGAAGATCAGATAGACGACCGCCAGCACGGCCGTCAAGCGGTCCGGCAGCAGGCGGTCACCGGGCAGCGCGAACGGGATCGCCGTCGCCTTGATCTTGCCCTTCGCGCGTGAGAGCCGGCGCTTCATCGTCTCCTCGGAGACCAGGAAGGCGCGCGCGATCTCCCCGGTGGTGAGCCCGCCGAGGGCCCGCAGCGTCAGGGCCACCTGCGCTTCGATGGCCAGCGCCGGGTGGCAGCACGTGAAGATCAACTCCAGGCGCTCGTCCGAAATCGTGCTGTCGTCGAGGTCTATCTCGTCCATTACCGCTGCCGGTTGATCGGCCTCCAGCAGCCGCGTCTTGTCCTGGAGCGTCCGCTCGCGTCGCACCCGGTCGATCGCGCGGTTGCGCCCGGTGGCCACCAGCCACGCCACCGGGTGCTGCGGCAATCCGTCGCGGGGCCACCGCGCGGCCGCGATCGCGAACGCCTCCTGGGCGGCATCCTCGGCGAGATCGATGTCACCGAGGAAGCCGACCAGGGACGCCAGGACGCGGCCCCACTCGCGCCGGAAGACCTGCTCGATCAGTGCGCCGTCTCCCCGGGGACCTCGACCAGCGGGCGCACCTCCACCGCGCCACCGAGCCGCACGGCCGGGATCCGCTGCGCGACCTCCAACGCCTCGTCCAAGTTGGGCGCGTCGAACACGAAGTAGCCGCCGAGCACCTCCTTGGTCTCGGCGTAGGGGCCGTCGATGATCAGGTTCTCACTGCCGCCATAACGCACCGTGGTCGCCGTCTCGACCGGCTGCAGGTGAGCGCCGCCCAGACAGCGCGGGTCATCACGAAACGCCCAGTACTCGGCGGACACCGACTTGTACTCGTCCTCTCCGAGTGCCTCGTGGCTGCCCGGCTTGGGGTAGATCAGTAGCGCGTACTTCATACCCGCCTCCTTTGGGGGATGGTTGATCATCCTGGAGACGAACGGGCGGCACCAGGGGGGACGGCGCCCCCGGAAATTGTTTCAGCCGTCGGCGCGGCCCCAACCTTGCCCTCGGCCCACGAGTACGGGGAACCCTTCGCCGTCGCCCCTCACGCCGACTGCGGGCTGCGCGCTCGATTACGCGGCGCGTGCCGACAGAGCTTGCGTTGCCCACGACTCCCGAGCCGCAACGGCGGCGGCCAACTGCGCCTGTGAGCGCACGCGTGCGGCACGCTGGCAGGCGGGGCAAGGCCCGACGTGACGATCATGGCCGCACTGCCTCCACTGTGGGTGGGCGGTGGGTTCCGTACCAAGTTGCGTGATGGTCGCGGCGACCATTGATCTCTCCTCGTTCATTTCCGCGACGGGAGTCACCATCGTCGCGGGCAAATTGCAGATGAACGTTAAGAGCGGAACCGTGCTGGGTTTATTCCATCGCCCGGCGACGACGAACGGATCAGTCGCCCGCCGCCCGTCCGGTGAGGCTCAAACCTCGACGTCGAGGGGGCACGAACCCGCCGTGCGAGCTGAGCGCGGGAACGAACCCCCAACTGGCGTCGGTCGTCGATGGCGATGACGACGAGCGCCCGCTGAGCAAGTGCGGAGAGCACCCGACCGACCAGGTCGGCGAGGCCGACGAGGGCGTCATACATCGCGCCCACAGCCTAAATGCCGGCCCGGACTAGCCGGGCGCGATGCGCGAAACGGTGATAGCCCGCACGATGGCGGGCCGTCGACCGTTTTGCGACTCGTGCGCTTAGATCGTCTGAACGTTCTTAGCGGCCGGGCCTTTGGGGCCCTGCTCGGCGTCGTAGGACACCTTCGCGCCCTCGGCGAGCGACTTGAAGCCCCCGCCGGTGATCGCCGAATGATGAACGAACAGGTCCTTGCCCTGGTCGTCGGGGGTGATGAAGCCGAAGCCCTTTTCGTCGCTGAACCACTTCACGGTTCCAGTTGCCATGTGTTCCCTCCCGGGAAATCGTGTGCTGCGAAACGTGGGAGGTGCTGAGGGCAACTACTACGAACGCTGGCACTACTTCGCCGGACTCCTCGCCGGCCTTGGGCGGCAAGTGTAGCTAGCTGCGGGCTTCGGGGCGCACGTTTGCGCTCGAAGCCGCGAGGCGACCTGCTACGTTCCTCTCAGCGGTCGACGCCGTCGGCCGCGACGCAGCTTGCTTGGGTCCCGCTCACAGCGGTTCGGGTCAGCCATCGCGTCCCGAATCGTCCGCGGCCCACGTGCGTCGCCAAGGAGTTGTTCATGTCAACAGAGTCGTTCGCCGATCTCGGTGTCTCGCACGCCGTGATCAGCTCACTTTCCGCGGCGGGAATCACCCGGCCGTTCGCGATCCAGCGTTCCGTGATCGGTGACGCGATCGCTGGGCGGGATGTGATCGCGAAGTCCCCGACCGGGTCGGGCAAGACGCTCGCGTTCGGAATCCCGCTGGTCGAGCGGATCAGCGCCAACGATCCGCGGCCGGCGGCACTCGTGCTTGCTCCAACCCGCGAGCTCGCGACCCAGATAGTCGATGAGATTCGCGGGATCGCACACGCTCGGGCGCTGCGCGTGACCGCAATCTACGGCGGTGCTGGCCTGGTCAAGCAGGCCAAGAACGCCGCCGACTCGCACGTGCTGGTCGCGACCCCAGGCCGGCTCGAGGATCTCCTCGCCCGCGGTGCCTTCAGACTTGACCGGATCCGGATTCTGGTCCTCGATGAGGCCGACCGGATGCTCGACATGGGCTTTCGCCCGGCGATCGATCGGATCGTCGCCGCCTGCCCGCCGGCGCGACAGACGCTGTTCTTCTCGGCCACTCTCGACGGCGAGGCCGGACGGCTCGCCGAGCGCTACGCCGACGACCCGGTGACCCATCAGCACGGCCCCCGGGAGCGGCGCGCGAACGCAGAGATCGAGCACCGGTTCGTGCAGGTCAAGCACGAGGCCCGAGTCGACGCGCTCGTCGGCGAGCTCGGTGATGACCGCGACCTCACGCTCGTGTTCGTCCGCACCAAGCGCGGTGCCGACCGGCTCGTCAAGCGGCTCGCAGCACACGGGGTCAAGGCGATGGCGATGCATGGCAATAAGTCACAGCGCCAGCGCGAGCAGGCGCTCTCCCGGTTCGAGTCCGGCGCGATTGACACGCTCGTGGCGACCGACGTCGCGGCGCGCGGGATCGACGTCGATGGGGTCTCCCACGTGATCAACTTTGACCCGCCTGCCGACAGCGAGACCTACGTCCACCGCATCGGCCGCACCGGCCGGGCCGGTCGCAAAGGCATCGGGATCACGCTCCTCTCACAGGACCAGCGCCGCGACGTCGCGAAACTCGCTAGTCAACTGGGGCTGGATCACGGCCTCCACAGCAGCCGTCCCCGCCACCTGGCGCCGAAACCCGCGCCACACGCGACGGTTTCAAACGGCCGGTCCTCGCGCCAGCGGCCTCGCCGACGGCGACCCGCCACCCGAGCTTGAACCTCCCGCCACCGGGCTCGTGTTCTCGCGAACGATCGCATCAGAACACCGCATCGCGCCTGGGTCAATGGCTGACAGCCAGCGCGGCATCGGCGTCAGCAACCGGTGACGCTGCGGCAGCATTCGCCCGCGCCCGGGCCCGGGTTGGCAGCCAGGCGACGAGACCACCGAGCCCGGGCACCCAGACGGAGATCGCGTGGTAGACGAGCACGGCACCGACCGCGGCGGTCGGCGAGAACCCGTACAGGACGAGCGCGCCGGCGAGCCCGGAGTCGAGCACCCCGAGCCCCGCCGGCACCGGGATCATCGTCGCGAGGTAACCGACGAAGTACGCGAGCGCGAGCGCCAGCAAACCGATGGGATGGCCGGTCGCCCGGCACGCGGCCCACAGCGCCGCCATATCCAGCCAGAGGAAACCTGCGGCGCCGACCATCCGCCAATGGGGGTCGAACAGCGATTCCCATGCGCCCTGGAGCGACGCAGCGGCAGAACGAGCGGCCGCGGGAGCCCGCGCGTGGTAGCGGCGCCCGACGACCATCGCCGCCACGGCCGAGCCGATGACAAAGAGCGACACAAGGATCGGAATCCCCGTGTGCTCGAGATCGTGCGGACCGTGACCGATCCCGACCAGCAGGGCCGCTCCGGCAATGCCATTGATGAAGAATCCGAAGAGCGTCAGGAAGCACAGGAGCGCGCCACACCGCTCCACGAGGCGACGCGCGCCGATGCCGTGATCGCGTAGCAGCCAACCGGTGGCCGCCGCAGAGGAGAAGTTTCCACCCGGTAGGACGGCGCCGGCACCCATCGCGATCCACGCTACCTGCCGACTCACGGGCCGTGGCGGCTCCGGAAAGAAGCGCCGGAAAAGCACCACGTAACTTAGGCATGACCCGATCTCGAGCCCGATCGCGGCGAGCAGCCAGGCCGGGCTCATGTCGCCGATTGTGTCGATCACCTGCGCCGGGGGTGCGACAAACAGGAGCACGCCCACCGAGGCGACGCCGATGATCGCCGTGCCGATCACCCGCAGCCTGCGCCGGGTGCGTGATTTGCTCGTGCCGTGTTCGCTCTGGCCCGCGGTCATCCTTGCGCCTGTCGTGACGTCGTCGTGCTGCTCTGGTGTGAAAAGGGGATCCGGATGCCCGTCCGGCCGGCGCCACGGGTGCGGCCGACGCGCCGCACTAGGTCTCGCTCTCGGCGCGCGGGTGGAAGTTGATCACACGCAAGGTCCTGTCCGCGTCAACTCGAGCACAGCTGACCGCTGGCGTCTGTAACGCGCGCGACGAGTACATCGCCAGCGTCCGCGTCTGCGAGGATCGCGGGATGAATCCCGAGGTCGGCGAGCCCGAACACACCAAGCTCGCCGACGAAGCATTACCCGACTCCATCGCCGGACTCTACCCGAGCGGCCGGTGTGGAATGGCACAGGCCCCGACCAGCCTCGCCCGCCGGCGGATCGCGAGGCGGACGATCGATTGAACAACCCGAACAACCGACGACAGGAGGACGAGGCAGGGCCGACAGCGCGGCACCTGAAGCGGTGATCACCGAGCACGGAGCCGCCGAGATCGATCGCGTCAATCAAACCGGCCGCTCCCCAGTCGTCTTCATCCACGGCATGTGGCTGCTGCCGAGCAGCTGGGATCGCTGGGCCGCGCGTTTCGACGAGGCCGGTTACGCATCGTTGACACCCGGCTGGCCCGATGATCCCAACACGGTGGCGGAGGCAAACGCTGACCCGGAGGTCCTGGCGCACAAGACGATCGGCCAGCTGGCCGATCACTTCGCCGCGGTGATGTCCCGGCTCACCGCCAAACCGGCCGTCATCGGCCACTCGTTCGGCGGGCTACTCGCTCAGATCATCGCCGGTCGCGGCCCGTCCGCCGCCACCGTCGCCATCGACGCGGCGCCGTTCCGCGGCGTGCTGCCACTACCGCTGTCATCGCTCAAGTCGGCCAAGCCGGTGCTCGGCAACCCCCGGCCACGCGCTCACCATCGACAGCGGCTGGGCGGAGGTCGCCGAGACCGCGCTGCGATTCATCCAACGCTTCACCGAATCCACCCCGGCCGGTTCGCGATCGGCCTCAAACTGACACCAACTACACCCGAGAGATGGAGGCATGGCGCATGGGCACGATCGCTACACATGACGGCGTTGAGATTTTCTATAAGGATTGGGGGTCCGGTCAGCCGATCGTCTTCAGCCACGGTTGGCCCCTGTCCGGGGACGACTGGGACACTCAGATGCTGTTTTTCTTGCACCACGGTTATCGCGTGGTCGCGCATGACCGGCGCGGGCACGGCCGCTCAGCGCAGGTCGGGGAAGGTCATGACATGGACCATTACGCCGACGATCTGGCGACCGTGACCGAGCATCTCGATCTCCAGAACGCGATCCACGTGGGTCATTCCACCGGCGGCGGCGAGGTCGTGCGCTACATCGCCCGACACGGCGAGTCCCGCGTGGCGAAGGCCGTACTGATCAGCTCCGTGCCGCCGCTCATGGTGCAGACCGAGGCAAATCCCGGCGGGCTGCCCAAGAGCGTGTTCGACGACCTCCAGGCGCAGCTCGCGGCCAACCG
>Ga0335072_10015326_pt1 | contig 10885 bp, 11 predicted proteins | sample Lox_Sample_21_FD_206725 | JGI IMG/M metagenome (GOLD analysis project Ga0335072, IMG submission 206725) | Soil microbial communities from Loxahatchee National Wildlife Refuge, Florida, United States - Lox_Sample_2.1 | ecosystem: Environmental > Terrestrial > Soil > Wetlands | place: USA... | reverse complement strand
GAAGTTCGACCGACCCGGTCTGGGACAGCGTGCCGCCGATAGCCCAGTGCGTCATGCCCTGCGTCAAAAGGAGCGGCGAGGTGAAGGTGCCGTCCGCGGCGATCGTGGTCGGCCAGTCGATGACCCCCATGCTGGCCAGCGTGCCCGCTACCGCGCTCGTCCCGGTCTGGATCGGAACCTGCAACGCCGGGCCGTCGATCGCGACGGCGATGCCTACCGTTTGATAGAGGCCACGAACTTCCACCTATTTGAACTCCGTTATCATCACGACCGTCCCCGGCGCCACGCCGTCGTACCGTTTCACCTTCGGTCCCGGCATGACAGCGACCTCACCGACCCAGGCCCCGCCGTCGCCGTCGCAATTGAACGCGCCCACCTCGGCCGCGCTGGGACCGGCTGCGGCGCCGGCCAGGGCGCCCAGGTCTGCCAGCAAAGCGCGCTGCACGCTGTCGCCGCCCGCCGACCGACCCATCGCGCGGTGCCAGTCGGCGATGGCGCTCAGGTCAACCAGCGCCAGCAAACTGACGTTGAAAGCGAAGGCACGGGACACCACCAAGACGTTCGTCACCAACGCTATGGCCGGCTCGCGCTCGGCCAGTGGATCGTCCGCCGGGCCGGCGTGCCATCCTGGTCCGGCGACGAACCGGGCCGCGACGCAGCGGGTCTCGGTCATCACAAGACGGCCGTGGCGCAAGTCGGGGTGCGGCCCGCCCAGGCAGCCGAACGACGGAATGTCAGTGATCCAGCGGTGCCGCACCAGTGCCGGCAGTTCGACGCCACGCGTCCGCACGCCACGGCCCCCGCACCGATCGCGCAACGTTGCCATGATGCCCACCACGGCGTCGGCGAACTTGTTATCCGCCTCGCGTAACCGTTCGCGGAAGGCTAGCGCAGCGCTCGGTTCCGCCATTCCATCATCCTCGTGCGAATTGCCGCCACGCCCTCGCGCCGCGCCGCAACGCGATCCCGCAACGACCGACCCGGTCCCACGCGCCGCCGCCGGACGATGGCAGCGATCAGGCGTTGCGCAGCGCGGTGGGTGCGGTCGCGGTCCACCGGCAGGCGCAACCATCGCGCAACCGCGGCGGCGGCCACGAACGCGACGAGCGCCGGGGTCGCCCAGCGGGGCACCCGGGCGTCAGCCGTGGTCATGCACGGCTGCCAAAAGTGCGCCGGCGTCGGTCAGCAATGTCTGGGCGTGGGCGCGGAACGCGGCGCGCGTCAGGTCGTCCTCGGCGCGTAGGGCGGGATTGTCGGAGCGCGGCACGGCGTTCGCCGGGGGGCACCGCAGCAGTGCCTTCGTCCTCTCGGTGATCGGCAACGGGAACGCGGCCGAGAATCCGCGGCCGCTCAAGTAGTTGCCCGCCACCGCCGCCACGGTGCCGCGCAGGCGCGCCGCCGCCGCTTCCATCTCCGCGAGGCGGTCGGCCAGCCGCTCGATTTCGCTCGCGACCACCGCCGCGGCCAGGGCTTCCACCGCTTCCTGTCGCTCGCCAAGGGCAAGTTGTGCCAGCGCCAGTTCGGCGCGCACCGCGTTCACAGCGCGCCCCGTGTCGCCCGCGTGGGTGCGGGCCACGTCGCGCTCGGCCAGCTTCGCGGTGATCGCTGGATCGTCTACCGCCGGTCGGCCGGCGCGGATCGCCGCCACGCGGGCCGCGTCGCGCTCGCTATCGAGGGCGGCGAACTGATTCAGAGCGATGCGGGCGTCGGCTTCGATGGCCAGCATGCGGTCAAGCTCTGCCTGCGCGGCTGCGACGGCCTGATTGGCGGCGTCGCGCAAAATGATCGCCTGCCGCAGTTGCTCGCGCAGCGCGTCGTGCCCGACGCCCGAGCGAAGGTGTGCTGCGGCACGCCATGCTTGGCCGCCGCTCATGACTTGCGCCCGTACATCGCGTCGGCCTTTCCTTGAATGCGCCGGATTAGCGCGGTAGTGCGCGCCCGCGTCGCCGCGTCGGCGGCCAGCAGGCGAGCGCGCAAGTTGATGGCCGCGTCGCCGGTCCGCCGGACGGCCTCGCCGGCATCGTTGGGATCGTTCCCAAGTACATCGTCCCCCATGTCAGGATCGCCGTCCGGGTCGGGGTCGTCGTCGCCGTTGATAAGTTGCATCAAAACGGCTTCGACGTTCGCCAAACGCTCGATGATGTCGGCGAGCGTTGGATCGTTGCGGTCGGCCATCAGCGCTGCCCCTCCCAGAACGCGCGATTCTTTTCATTGATCGCGCGCAACCGATCGCTGGTGCGCCGCGCCTCGGCGGCAGCGGCACGGCCGGCGCGGATGCCGGGGCTGGCCCGGTCGAGGCTCGCAATCGGTCCCGGCGGGTTCGCCTTGGGCGCTTCGGAAACATCGCTGAACGGGCGGCCGGCGATGGCGGCTGGGCCGATGATGCCCAGGTCAACACTAACGTCATCCAGACGCCAAAGCTGCACCTTACCGGTGAAACCATCGGTGAGAAGATAATAGGTCCCAGAAGGAAACGATTGAACCAGGGTCCGGCCGGCCGTGCTTCGGTTGCGCGAAAGTTGCGGGCTGTAACCGGTCGTATTCGTCGGTTCATCGGCCGGCGAGTCGTGCGTGCGGTTGGCGAATGAAACGGCGCGGCTGTCGGCAAACATGATGCGCTTACGGATGGGCATTCGAATACTCCATTTCGTCATCGAGGAAGGTCTGCGCTTGGAACATTTTGAAGTCGCGATGGCGGCCGGCGTCGCGCGCGGTCACCCACTGGCCGACCCAGCGCCCGCCGGGGAGGGGGACTTCGGCCGTCACGGGCAGCGTGGGCGGTGGCTCGATCGGGTGCTTGCCCGCAAGCACGTACGCGGCCAGCAACGCCAAATCGTCAACAATCTTCGAATGCTCGCGGCCGTCGCCGCGCTCGATGCGGCGGGCGACGGCGTGCAGCGTCATCGTCGCAACGGGGGCGACAACGAATTCGACCGCGGCGCCGCGCATCCTGAGAAGATGCCACGCTATGCTGATCGCGTCCTGACCCGACGCCGCGTCTTCCCAACCAACAGCGGCGATCCGATCGCAGGTCGGCCTCAGTTCGGCCAGCGCGAAGTTGCGGCGGTGCGTGCGAAGCCGACCGTCGAGAGTGAATTCGTCGGTGACGGCTGTTTGCCAGGCGCGCAACGCGTCGTCGATTTCGCGGATGGCCAGTTGGGGCCTGAGCGTGCGATGCACGCGGGGGCGCAATGGGCCGATGATCGCGGGCATGGCGGCGCGGATTCGGTCGTCCGCCGCGGCGACGCGGTTTCGGAACAGGCGGGCTTGGCCCAGGGACTCGCGGGGGACGATGCTCATAGCAAGTCCGCCCATCGAATCCAGGGATTCACCGCAACGGCGGCGTTCACGAGTGCCCCGGCTACAGCGTTACAAAGATCGTCGTGGGCTCCAGGCGCGTGATCGATTGAATCTTTTCCACCGCGCGCGGTGCGGCGTTCAAGACCGCAGAACTGCGAGGCAAGACGCGGGATGTCGAGCAATTCTATTTTCCGCGCGTTCAGGCGCGGCAACAGCTCGCGGTATATGTCGCCCTTCGATCTTTCGCTGGGGACGTAGGTTATCCCTTGGAGTAGGAACCTTTCCCTGGGCCATTCGCCAGCATAACGATCCCCATGCACTTCGCTCACGTCGTAAGCCTTGAGCACGGCGGCGAATTCGGTCACCACGGCTTCGGGACTAAACGGCGGTTTGACTTCCCGCACGCAGTCGAGGATGGCGACCTCATTTTCCAGGTGGCTGATGGCGAGCGTCATGCTGTCAGCGGAGCCGCCCGACGGGTCTACGAAGGCGTTGTAATTGATCGCGGAGAGCGGGGGCAGCTCGGTCCGGCCGGGCATCGTCACCGCATCTATAGTTTCACGCGATACGAAGTTTTCAATATCTGAGCGGAACGTTGCTCCATATTCGGCGCTGGCTGATTCGGGGTCGCGCTCGTAGGCTTCCTCTATGACCGACAGTGGCAGCGACGGATTCATTCTCTTGGTTGGCGCCTGCCAAACCAGGATCGGGTCGCCGTCCTTGCCGTAGTGCTCCCTGTGGTTCCGATAGAGCTGACCTCTTTTCGCATACGGAGACGACGCGGCCAGCAGCAGCGCGTTGGGGATCGTCGCCATAGCCGGGCGCAGGGCGGCCAGGACCTCGCTGTCGGGGTTGGCGGAAGTCTCATCGTTGCGCCAGAACGCTATCTCATCGAGCAGTGCCGCAACGACCGTATAGCCGCGCACCGCGCGAAAGCTGCACGTCGTAATTTCAACCGAGATACCGTTGGTCAGCTCGATGATGTCGCCGCTGTCGCTCGCCACCAGGGGCTTGAGCGCTGGCACACGGGTGAGCATCGCGCGCGCGTATCGGTAGATGACGCGAGCCTGCCGGCGGTCCTGCGCGATGACCTGGATCAGGGCGGACTCGCCGGGCACGAGGAACGGCGTCCAGTCGATGAACGCGGCCAGGAAGACCGCGATGGTCGCGAGGATTTGGGACTTGCCGCCGCGGCGCCCGACCACGAGCCACGCTTCCTTTGCCGGCGCCGTGGGCGGTGTCGGGCGCCCGGTGCATTCCGAGTATGTTGCGAGGTCGGCGTCGTCCATCGGAAGCGCGAACAGCGTGCGCAGGAAGGTCAGCCACGCGGCCCAGGTGGCGAGGTCGCGAAACCAGGGCTTGAAGAGGGAGGGCGAGCGGATCGCCGCGATGACGTCGGCCTTCACGGCGTCACCAAGGGCGTCGTAGGCGCCGTGCGAGCGGCGGGCGCGGCGTCCGCCGGGGCGGCGGTGCGCGCGGCGCCTTGGACCGCTTGGGCGCCCTCGGCCAGGGCTTCCGCCAGGGACGGGGCGGGCGCGTCGAGGGCGGCGGATTCAAGACCGAGTTCGCGCAGCCCACGGATCAGGGAATTGGACCACGCCAGATAGGTGCGAGAATCGTGCGCGCTCAGCTTGCCGCCGGCCGCGATGAAGTTGTGGTCCATCATCGCCAGCCGAAGCTTCAACTGCAGCAGTTGTTCGACCAGGACCAGCTGAGCCTGAGACGGCTTCGGTCCCAGGTGGGCCAGCAGGCGCACGCGCAGCAAGCGCACCGACCGGCCGGCGGCGGTGCGGGCGTCGATCGGCATGCGGACGGTCAGGCTCTCGGCCGGACGGCGGCGCGGTTTGCCCTTGTGGATGCCCGCCAGCAGGCGCGCGGCGTTGGACCTCGCGGCGGCGTCGGCAGGTGGTGAAGTATCGTGTAGTGTAGCGGTGACAGACATGGACGTTTATATAAACGCCGGTTGCCTATATGCCAGTATAGACATATACGTGGCGGCGGAATTTAACGCTAAGTTATTGACATTATATTTAGAGTGATTGCCGTCGTTTGAGAAGCGCGCGGCGCGTTGCGTCGCGAATACGGACACCACGCGGACATGGCCATGGCGGCGGCGGCCAAAGCGTTGGCAGGAAACGGCTATTCGGGTAGGCGCCGTTGATAACGGATCAGTTTTCGGTCGAGGGGACGCGGGAGCGGCGTTGGGTTTGAGGGTGGGCGGGGGGGCGGGGTGCCCTGGGGGGCGGCGGAAGGATCGGGGCGCGGGGTGAGGCGGTCTCTCTCACGAGATACGGGGGCGGACGCCCCATCCCACCAACTATATCTTGCGTCCCGCCGACCGGTTGCGCTACGAATGGTTGACATCTCGCCAACTTGGCGATCCAGCCCACGTAAAGGTTCCCCAGCCTATGTCCAGCAAGCACAACGAGTACTTCATCGAACCGCGCGATGACGGGAGGTGGTCGGTTAAGTTGCCGCACGCCGAAAAGGCGAGCGCAGTGACGGACACCCAGCAGGCCGCGATCGACAAGGCGCATCAGTTCGCGCCCGAGGGTGTCGTGCACGTCCAGCAACGCAATGGAAAGTTCCGCCGCGCTTGATCGGGAGGCACCCGGCGCGGGTGCACGTCCCTCCCCCCGGGTGCACGTCCCAATCCAATGTGCACCCGCATGTGCACCCGCCGAAAAGCGCGGTCGGAGTACGTGTTGCGCGCCGAGAGACGGCCCCGGGTGCACATGGTGCACTTCACCGACGGTCCTTTACGGATTCGTCACCCTCCGCACCGTCCCAGAGGGCGTTCCGACGCCTGCGGACTGAATTTTTTTCATCCGCGCAAGCCGGAGGAAGGCCGTCCGGCAAGTGCACCATGTGCACCCGCCGCCCCCTTCTGGGCCTCCACGCCTACCGCTTCCGCCGTTTTTGCCGGGTGCACTTGCGGGTGCACTTCCCAAAGTGCATGTGCACCCGCCCGGGCGATGTGCACCCGGTTCTATCATTCGCATTGGAATCTGAGCCGTATTGCACCTCATCGTTTCCGAGCGCAATCATTTCAATCCCGGATTGCCGGTCAGGCGACCAACCAGTACAGTCCCCGCGAGCTTCGATTCGGTACGGTCGGGGGAACGCGAGCCGTGGAACTACAGAATCTTACGATCAGTCGGCTGACCTTTCACGAGGTCTATCGCCGCCTCGATGACCGACGCCCACAGCCTCCGACTTACGGGGACCAGCTTGTCAGCCTAACCGGGGCTGCTATGGACGCCTTGCGCGACCGGATTGTCTCTGCGGCTGGGACTTATTCCCAGAGTATGGATATGACGATTGCCCGACACGACGGGAATAGCAGCGTGGCCATAGCTGAGGCTCTTCTCACGGCTACAAACGATCGAGCGTTTGTACAGACGTCTAGGCGCGCAGCGGATAAGCTAACCGAGGCACAGCAGTCTCGAGGCATCCCGGGTGGCATATTGGCCGTGTTCGCCGGTCACGCGGGCAATCCGATCCGCCCTGTCATTGGTTACATCAAGGCCGAGCTTCATAGTGGCTTTCGAAGGGGCACAAATCTGACAGTCGAATATATCAGCACGTTGTTCATGACACCCCAAACGAAACTCTACAAGATTGGTTTATTTGCTCATGATGGGAGAGCAGGAAATGCCCTTCCCGAAGGATGGTCGGCGTCTGTCTACGATAGCCAAATGTCACCAGGCAATCGGGATGGAGCAGCGCGGTATTTCTTCGAAAGTTTCCTGGGGCTTGAACTTCCTCAAACAGGCGCGCGGATGACCCGGAAATTTTGGGAAAGCACTTCTGATTACATCAGGTCCGCGCCTGTCAGTGATGAGGATAGAGGCAACCTGCTCACCGGACTATACAGCTATCTGCGCGTCGATCAGAGCGCCAGCGTCGAAGTAGCTGCGTTCTCGAACACATACCTGACGCCCACTCTGCGCGACCAGTACAGAATTTATATGCAACGGGAGGGATTCCCCACGACCGCGATCGCAAAAGACTTGTCGGAACTGAGTGGTAAACTGCGGCAGCGGCGGATAAAATTTTCGCGCGACGTGCAACTCATCGGCCCCCCTGAGGCTTTCCGCGATCTCGTTACGATCGAGACTATACCGTCGGCCGATCACTTGGCGGGCGCCGATGGCGCTGCCGAGAGACCTACATGGACAAGGATCACCATCCGCGATAGAATCCGCGATCAGGAATGACCGAGGACGAGCTCACCAGGAATGACCGAGGAAGAACTCCTGGAGCGTTGGACGGCTGAGCGACCCATGTTCGAGGCGTGGGGCAATCATGTCGTTTATCAGATTGTCGAGCGGGTCCGCGACCAGATCTCACCAATGTCGGTGGATTTGTTCATTCGTATTCCACCTAAACCCAGGTTGAAAGAGGACTTTTCTCTCCTGGAAAAGGCCTTTTATCGCAAAGAATACGATGATCCGTACGCGCGGATTACCGACAAAGTGGGCGTCCGCTTCGTTGTCCTGCTCACCAGCGATTTGAAGACCATCGAATCGGCGATCGCCAGCTCGCCTGCTTGGACTGCGTCGAAGGACAGGGACTTTGAACAGGAACAATTGGAAAATCCGGTACAATTTGATTACGCGGCCATTCATTACGTAGTGCGTTGCAAAGACGAGCTACCGATCGGCGAGACGATGGTACAGATCGGAACTCCTTGTGAAGTCCAGGTTAAGACGATATTGCAGCACGCCTACAGCGAGTTGACACACGATACGATTTATAAACCGCGCATTGATGCAACTGCGGCAATGAGACGGTCCGCGGCAAAGAGCATGGCGCTCATCGAAGCTACAAACGACTATTTCGAAGACGTGACGCGGCGAGTTGAAGAGGTGACCGCCCCTGAACGCGCTCTCACCGAAGCTCTTGCATCGGTTTACAGAGAACGCGTCGGAGCAAATTCGCAGGCGTCCCGGCTCGAAGGGCTCTTACTGGACGCCTTAGAAAGTCCGGATGTGGAGTCAATCCGAACGGAAGTCGAGTCGATGTTGGATAACAATTCGTACTTGGCTTCCCAAATTGGGAGACGCGCGCGATCAAAGCTCCTGTTCAGGCAGCCCAGTATCCTTTTGGTCTACGGTCTCGCTAACAAGCACGGGACTGAATTGAAGCAGCGCTGGCCGTTGACAGAAGACGAGCTGCGTCCAGTTTTCACAGACCTCGGTTTATCCTTCGAGAATTTTTAGTTTAGTATCGCCACTTGCGGTCCGGCTCGTCGAGCGACAGGGACCTTCTCCCCTCGATCCCCAGCTCCCCCTGCTCCCCCACCCCCGGCACCCGCCGCAGCACCACCACGTTCTGCCCGTGCGACCGCTTCGGGAACACCGGCTCGATGCCGACCTTCCGCAGCCCGGTGGCCATGCGCCGCACCCGGTCGCCCACGGCCTTCGCCGTCCGGGGCCACCTGGGGTCGCGCCGTGCCGCGTCGTCCGCCCGGTCGTTCAGCTCGGCCAGGAGATCCGCCCGCGTGCCGCGCCACTCGCTCCGCCCGGGCACGTCCCGCCCGCGCTCGGTGTGGAACGGGTCGTTCATCAGGCGAAGGATGGTCGCGGCCACCACGTCGGCCTCCAGCAGGTCCGCCTGCCCCGTGTCGCGGTTGTCGCGATACACGGCCTCGAAGCTCCCGGGTTCCCACAGCGCCGACTCGCAGGCCGCCACCCACAGGGCGAAGTCGGCCATGCGCGGCAGGGTGGCCAGTTGCGTGGTGGGCAGGTTGCGCAGCCCGGTCGCCAGCGCGTCCAGGAGTGCCCCCAGGACGCGGGGGCGGGCGGCGTCGTAGGCGGCCAGCACGTCGGCTTCCGTCCGGCGCTCCGCCTCGCCGATGCTCGGCAGCAGCAGCGCTATGGAGCGGTCGGCGAGGTCGGGCCGCTCGACGAAGTCTTCGATGCCGTTCAGCAGGATCGGGCGCATGCCCTTGAACAGCACCTCGTCGGTGTCGGCGTACAGCTCGCGCGTGGAGAAGCCGCCGCCGGTGGCCAGCCGGCACATGGTGTCGGACAGCCAATCGCTCAGCTTCGACACGTTGTCGAAGCACAGCACGTGCGCGTTGTTGGCGGCGATGTGGAGGTCGTGGTCGTGCCGCAGCAGCCCGCGCAGGGGCACCGCGTTCGGATCGACCAAATTTCTCACCAGAGTCGAGAACGTGGACTTCGCCGACCCCTGCTCGCCCGACACGGCCAGCGGCGGGTACGGCCCCTGGCCCCGCAGCGCGCCCAGCAGCCAGCCCACCGTCAGCACGAAGCCGTCGTCGTCCACGTTCAGCAGCGGCCGTAGGTCGTCCACGGAGCCGCCGCGCGCCGGCTCCGGCAGGGCCAGGGCGCCGTCGCGGCGGCGGAACCGGACCGGCGGCGCGTCGATCACCCGCCAGCCTTCCGCCGTGACCTCGACGGCGCGCCAGCGGGCGTCGCCCAGGTCCAGGTAGATGGCGTCGGCGGTGCGGCCCACCCGCAGGAAGGTCTCGCGCTCCGGTCCCTCGAACTGTGCGCGTGCCTCCACGATCTCCCGCACCTGGGCCAGCGCCCCCGGGCTGGCGGCCTTGCCGGTGGCCTGGAAGTAAGAGAGCGCCAACCAGTGCCGGAAGGCGCGGCTCTTGATGGGATGCGTTTCGCGGTGACCGTCTACCGTCACGTCGGCGAACCCCACCCCGTCGGTGCCGCGGAACACCTCGGCTTGCGCGACGATGGCCAGCAGCGCTTGCAGCTCGCGGTTCGCGCCGCGCTTGCTATCGCCGGTCGGCTCGGTCTTGTCCCAGATGCGGCGCAGTTCGCGCCCGTCGCCCGCCTCCCCCTTCTCGCGGCACCAGTCCGCCGTCCGGGGATCGGCGCGCAGGGCGGCGCGCACGTCCTCGAACGTGGTTACGGTGCCGGATCGCCGCAGCTCGGCCGCCAGCCGGAAGGCCACGGCGCTGCGCGACCGATCTTCCGCGCCGGTGCCCCCCTGGGCTGGCGGCGCCGCGGCGGTGAATGCCGGCGCGGCTTTCTCGATGAGCCACCGCAGCGCAGCCAGCGACACGCCGCGCAGGTCGGGGGGAGCCGCCGCGTGGTGCTGCCCGGTGACCGCAAAATATCGGCTGTCCAGATACAGCTCGACCGCCGGTGGGTGGCCCCCGCCGGGCCACGCCCACTTGCGGCTGGTGCCCTCATCCGGTTGCCGCTTCAGCATGGTGCGCAGGGCCGGCAGGTCCGCCGGGTCGTATCGGAAGAACGCCTTCAGCCCGCGCCCGGACGGTGATACCTCGGTGTAGGTGCTCAGCCGCCCCACGATGTCCGCGGCCCAGGGCGCAATCACGCCGTCGTCGGCGATGCAGGTGTCCAGATCGACACCGCCGATGCCGACCGCGGCGTCGATCGCACCGAGCACGATGCCGACGCCCTTGGGCTGGTCATCGACGGTCAGTAGCTTAGCGGCGCGCGTCCGGGCCTGGTCGAACACCGCCCAGGTGGCGGGATCGTTGACCCTGGCCTTGCGGCCATCGAGAGGCGCGTAGGGCGCCTTCACTAGCTTGCCCGGCGTGTCACCCGTCTCGGTACGCCACGCCACCCAGCGT
>Ga0335072_10015325_pt1 | contig 10885 bp, 9 predicted proteins | sample Lox_Sample_21_FD_206725 | JGI IMG/M metagenome (GOLD analysis project Ga0335072, IMG submission 206725) | Soil microbial communities from Loxahatchee National Wildlife Refuge, Florida, United States - Lox_Sample_2.1 | ecosystem: Environmental > Terrestrial > Soil > Wetlands | place: USA: Florida... | reverse complement strand
CTCCCCGCCCGCGCAACCTGTCGTCGGGACGGGGGACGCGGGGCGCCGGGAGGCGGCCGGCCGGTCCGGCGGGCCTGCCGAACAACCCCGGCATCGCGGGTTGGCGATGGCGCTGCCAGCGGCGCTGCTGCTTGCCGTATTTGGCGGCATCGGCTGGTATTGGTTTGGTCCAACCACGCCGCCGCCCACCAGGGACCAATCCTTCGCCCAAGCCATTGTCCCCGCGGCGCCGTCCCTGGCACCGCCGCCTGCTCTGCCGCAATCCACAGCACTGGCGCCCGCCCCTGCGACGCCCACCACCGTCCCTGCGGCGCCGTCACTGGCACCGCCGCCTGCTCTGCCGCAATCCACAGCACTGGCGCCAGCCCCTGCGACGCCCGCCACGGTCCCCGCAGCGCCGCATCTGCCGCCGCCTGCATCGCCGCAATCCACGCCGGTGCCTGCTACCCCTGCCCCGGCCACGGCCACCATCCCCACGCCACCGGAGGCCACGGTCGCCACGACCAGCCCTGCGCCCGGCAGCGTGATTCGCGACTGTCCCACCTGCCCGGAAATGGTTCTGGTCCCGTCCGGCCGCTTCACCATGGGCGTGCCGCCCGGGGAGGATGTGCGTGACGGCGAACCGTATAGCTCCGACGACGGAGCACGGCCGCAGCACACGGTGATCATTGCGCACGCATTCTACATGGGAAAGTTCGCCGTCACGCGCGGCGAGTTCGCGGCCTACGTCGCACAGATAGGCGGGTGGGGACCGGCCCGCGGATGCGTCACCTTCGAACAGGGCAAGGATGGCAAATGGTCATCCGCGGAAAGGTCCGACCGCAATTGGCAAAATCCCGGCTTTCCGCAGACCGACCGCGACCCGGTTGTATGCGTCAGCGCCCAGGACGCCGACGAATATGCGACCTGGCTGACGCGCGAGACCGTCAAATTGTATCATTTGCCAACCGAGGCGGAGTGGGAATACGCCGCCAGGGCGGTCACCACGACAGGTCCGACACCAGCGCGATACTGGGGCGACGATTTCGAACACAAGACGGCGTGCCGCTATGCCAATGTCGCGGATGAGGCGTACCGCAGAATCCACGCACCATCGGACAAAAGTTGGATTTTTCAGTGTGATGACGGCTACCCAAATACCTCGCCCGTCGGCTCGTTCCAACCCAACGCGTTCGGGCTCTACGACATACTGGGAAATGCTTGGCAGTGGACCGTGGACTGCTACGTCAGGAGTTATAATGGCGCGCCGGATGACGGCTCGACGCGAAAATCTGTGCCATGTTGGCGGGTTCTGCGCGGCGGTTCGTGGCTCGACCCTGCGAAGTTCGTGCGCGCCGGTGTCCGCTACCAACTCGAGCCGCGCTCCCGGTTCGCCTGGGCTGGGTTCCGAGTCGTCAGACTGCAATAGCCTCTACGATTTTCGCTTCTTTGCGCATTCATGTTTCCGGACTGACCGCGCAGGCGCGGCTGACCCGCCTGCGGCGCCACCCCCGCGATATCGCGAAAGGTGGTGATCGTCACCTCGCCATCGGGAAAACGCGCGGTTGCGTCAACGCTGCCCAAGCGCAGTCTCCGGCGAAGCCTCGGCCGCCGGAACAGTCGTTTCGAATCTATGGTTGTGAAGTTCGCGCAGGACGTCCGCGCTCGTCATGTTCGCAAGGACCGAATCGATGCCACAGCGGGGACAAAGGGCAGTCTGGCCATCGTCCACCCATTGCTGCACTTCACTGCCCGGGAACACAGCAAGACAGTAGAAACAGCCGCACTCGACCGTCCTCACCACCCGGGCTCGATTATGAAACGACAAGTTGGCAATGCTCTCCGCTTCAGTCTCGGTCATGGGTTCCACCACATTGTGACGATATTGCCAGAGGCCAGATCAACGACAATTTCGAGATTCTCCGCGCTGTATATCACGGTGCCCGCGGTCGTTCCGAGCCTTGGTTCAGTAGCGAGGGCGGCTTGCAGAGCTTGCCGGGTTATGCCGCGTTCGCGGGCGCGGCGCCACGCGTGGGCCGATAGAACAGGGACGACGCCGAATGTCTCGAAATACGACGGCACGGCGCATATCAGCACCGGGCGTGATGAATAAATGGTTTATCGGGCACCGCCTCGCGCAGCCGACCGCCACCGTCATCCCTCCGCCCGCAGCACCGCCAGATCGCACCCCTCGTCCGCCTGCAGCACTTGCTCGGCGACGATCCGGTCCCAGCCCCGTTGCGGTTTCTCCGGCGCGCGCCACGCCGCGCGCCGCCGGGCCAGCACCGCCTCATCCACCAGCAGGTCCAGCGTCCGCCGCGCCACCGACATGCGGATGCGGTCGCCGCTCTCCACCAGCGCCAGAGGCCCGCCCGCCGCCGCTTCCGGCGTGATGTGCAGCACGATGGTGCCGAAGGCGGTGCCGGACATGCGGCAGTCGCTCATCCGCACCATGTCCTTCACGCCGGCGCGCGCCAGTTTCTGCGGGATCGGCAGATAGCCGGCCTCCGGCATGCCGGCCGGGGTCAGGGGGCCGGCGTTCTTCAGCACCATGATATCGTCGGCCGTCACGTCCAGCGCCGGATCGTCCACCCGGTTCGCCAGGTCTTCCAACCCATCGAACACCACCGCCCGCGCTTCGATCTCGAACAACGACGGCGTCGCGGCAGAACGCTTCACAATGGCGCCGCGCGGCGCCAGCGAGCCGAACAACGCCACCAGCCCGCCCACCGGCGATACCGGCTCGGCGCGCGCCCGGATATAGCGGCGATCGACGAAGACCGGCTCGGCCAGGCGCTCGCCGAGCGGCACGCCGGTCACGTCGCGGCAGCCCAGGTGCAGCAGGTCGCGCAGCTCCCACAACAGCGCCGGCATGCCGCCGGCGGCGTGGAAGTCCTCCATGTAGCCCTCGCCGGTCGGCTTCAGGTCCACCAGCACCGGCGTGGTGTCGGACAGTTCGTTGAGTCTCCCCAGGTCCACCCGGATGCCGCGGCGGCCGGCGATCGCGGTCAGGTGGATCAGCGCGTTGGTGGACCCGCCGAGCGAGAGCAATACGCGCAAGGCGTTTTCCACCGATTCGGGCGTGATGATCTCTGATGGCCGCACCGGCGCCTCGATCAACTTCACCGCCAGCGCGCCGGCATCCTCGGCTGCGCGCAGCCGGTCGGCGTGCACTGCGGGGATGGAACCGTGACCCAGCGGCACCATGCCCAGCGTTTCGGCGAGGCATGCCATGGTAGAGGCGGTACCCATCACGCCGCAGGTGCCCGCGGTCGTGGCGAGCCGGCCCTCGATCTCGCCGATGCGCTCGGCGGTGACGCGGCCGGCGCGATAGGCGGCCCAGTAGCGGCGGCAATCGGTACAGGCCGAGAGGCGCTCGCCCTGGAACGGCGTCGCCAGCATCGGGCCGGTGACCAGCTGCACGCAGGGCACGTCCGCCGACGCGGCGGCCATCAATTGCGCCGGCACGGTCTTGTCGCAGCCGCCGATCAGCACCGCCGCGTCCATCGGCTGGGCGAACAACATCGCCTCGGTATCCAGCGCGGCGAGGTTGCGGTAGTGCATGGAGCAAGGGAACAGCGACGGCTCGCACAGCGAAACGGTGGGGAAGGCCAGAGGCAGGCCGCCGGCGGCCAGCACGCCGCGCTTCACCGCCTCCACCAGGTCCGGCACGGTGCGGTGGCAGTTGTTGTAATCGCTCGACGTGTCGACGATGCCCACCACTGGCCGGTCCAGCATCGCCTGTGAATAGCCCATCGATTTGGCGAAGGACCGGCGCAGATACATGGCGAAATCCGGATCGCCATAGCCGGCGGTCTTGCGGGCCAGGCCGCGCTTTGTCTCGGTGCTCATGCCCGGCATGCTAGAGCGCGCGGGGCGGGATTGAAATCGGACAGCGCAGCCATGCCGATTGCCGCCCCCCGGCCGGCCGGTGACCGCGCAATCGTCCTCGATTGCGCGCGCCGCGAATGCGCGCGCCCTGATTGTGTGGGCCGCGATAGAGTGGGCCCCGATAGCGTGGGCCGCGATAGCGTGGGCCGCGATAGCGTGGGTCCCGATAGCGTGGGTCCCGATAGCGTGCGCCTCGATTGCGTGAGACCCGATTACGTGCGCCCCGATTGGATGCGCCGGCAGCGCGGCCCGGCACGCCGCCTACACGGCCGAGGCGGGCGGCGGCAGGAACTCCACCTCGCGCATGCCCGCCTGGCGGATGATCTCGGAGGGATCGGAAACGTTGTCGATCGCTTCGAACAGGTCCCATAACAGGCGGGTGGGCGAAACCCAGAACACGCAGGTGGCGTCGGCCGCGCTGTTGTTGAAGATGCCATGCGGCAGGCAGCGCGGCAGGCGGACCAGGTCGCCTGGCGCGGCGGTGAAGGCTTCCACGTCCAGCACAAGATCGAATTCACCAGTCAGCACATAGATGAATTCATCCTGCATCGGATGCACATGCGGCGGCACGAACGTGCCCGCCGGCAGCAGTGCATGCCAACCGAAACTGCTCTCGGTGAGGTAAAGCGGCGTGTAGGTCTGGCCGAGAATGTGCCACACCCGGCCGTCCAGGCTGGCGCCGCGCGGGGTAATTCCGGGCGTCATCGGGGTGGGCATTGGCATCCAGGCGGGCATGGCGCATCCCTGTGCGGGGCAAAGACTTGCTTAATGCTAAAGGCCTTCCCCCGACTTGCCCAGGGCAGCGTGGCCATCAGCGCGGCATATTCTCCGCCCGGGGTGCGAATCATGCCCAACAAGATCGGCCCCCGCCGGCGAGAAGCATGACGGTGTCCCTTCGTGGGGCATGCGGCCGCCGATTGGGTTCAGCATGGCGGCCCGCCGCACTGCCGCTGGGGAGCGGCATGGCGCCGACGCCGGCGGGCGGATCGCGGCCCGCCTCGGCGCGACCCTACGCCCCAGGGTGTCCGTCCCAGTGCGTTCGCCCACGGTGTTCGCCGCAGCGTGTTCGCCCAGAATGTTCGCCCAGTGCGTTCGCCCAGCGTATTCGCCCAGTGTGTTCGCCCAGTGTGTTCGCCCAGTGCGATCGCCGCAGGGCATTCGTCGCATCGCGGCAACCAAGCGGCACGCGCCGTCACACCGAGACCTGCGGCACCGGATTGCGCGCGGCTCCCAGCGACTGGCCGCCGCCACCCGCCGCGGCGAACGCGGCATCCACGTCGGCACGCGGCAGGTAGATGCGCACCGTCGTCCCGCGTCCTGGCACGGAGTCGATCTCCACCCCGCCGCCCGACTGGCTGACGACGCCATAGACCTGGCTCAATCCCAGGCCGGTGCCCTCGCCGGGTGCCTTCGTGGTGAAGAACGGCTCGAACGCGCTGCGGCGGACCTCCTCGGTCATGCCGGTGCCGGTGTCAGTGACCGCCAGTGTCACGTAGTCGCCCGGCGGCAGGTCCTCGCCGGGACCGCGGCTGCTGGCCGGCAGGTTCGCGGTTTCGATGGTCAGCATGCCACCTTGCGGCATCGCGTCGCGCGCGTTCACCGCCAGGTTGAGGATGACATGCTCGATCTGCACCGTATCGACCAGCGCCGGCCACAGCCCATCCAGCAGGGTGATGCGCAGCCGCACGGCGCTGCCGACCGTGGAGCGCATCAGCGCGTGCATGCCGTCCACGATCGTGTTGAGGTCCACCACCGACGGCGCAAGCTGCTGCTTGCGCGCGAATGCCAGCAGCCGGCCCACCAGGTCGGCGCCGCGTCCGGCCGATTCCAGCACAAGCTGCAGCCGCCGTTCCGGCGCGGTGTTGCCGCCGCCGGCCAGATCGCGCTGCAGCAGCTCGGCATTGCCGATGATGGTCGACAGCAGGTTGTTGAAGTCGTGCACGATGCCCGCGGTCAATCGTCCGATGGCCGCCATCTTCTCGGCCTGACGCAGCTTCTGCTCCGACTGCTGGCGGGCCGTTACGTCGGTATACAGCGTAACGAAGCCGCCACCGGCGATCGGGTTCCGGCGCAGTTCCAGCACGCGCCCGCCCGGACGCAGGCGCAGCATCGTGCCCGTGCTGCCGCCGGCCCGGATCAGCGCCATGCGCCGCGCCGTCTCGGCCTCGGCGTCGACGGCGCCGAACTCGCCGGCCTCGGCCTGGGCACGCAGCATGTCGGACAAGGGAGTGCCGACACGCAGCATCTCCCGCGGGACGCCGGTGCAGTCCGGGAACCGCTCGTTCCAGGCAAGCAGGCGAAGATTGGCATCCACCATCATGATGCCGTCGGTCATGCCGGCGAGCGTGGCCTCGAGCTGCGCCGTCTTGCCGGCAAGCGACGCCCGGTCCCGCAGCAAGACAGCCTCGTGCCGCCGCTCGAGCGCGTCCAGCCGCGCCAGCATGCCGGCCAGGCTCAGCAGCAGCAGCGTGCTCGCCGTGGCAATGCCCCACACCCACGCGGCCGGGTCCTCCGGATGGCTGTGCCGGACATAGGCGGCACCAGACCAGGTGAGGACGAGCAGCAGCGCGAGCGCGAACCCGATGGCCCAGCGCGCGGGGCGCGGCGGCCAGCCCAACGCCACCGGCGCTGTTGCCTGAGGGCTGGTTTTGCCCAGACCGGTCGTTGCGATGTGCCCCTCCCATCGGCGGCGGCCAAAATGGTCCACGATCCCGAGGGCTCCCTTGCCCTGACCTCCCGTTGTTGACCTGCCGCCCGGACTGCGGACCTGATGTTTTCCGGCCAGTGGCTTTTGGCGACCCGAAGGCACCACGCCCGCGTTGCCCCGGTATCACATTGCCGTGAAGGTGCAAGTAAAAGCTCGGCAATATTTCGCGAGAAAAACTGCGCGCCCCCGGCGGGCTAGAACGCGCCGCACACCGGCATCACCGTCATGCCGACCAGCATCTGGTGGGACTCGGTCTGGTAGGACTGCCTGACCCGGGCAATCGCGGCGGCCCCGGCCGGGCCATTCGGCAGGACGGCGAGCAACACATTGGTGCGCTCGTGCAGCGTCTTGCCGGTGACCGGGTCCAGCCACGCGCCGACGCCGTCAAACACGGTGTAACCGTTTGGCAGATTTGGCGTAACCACTCGGGCAAGGAAGTCCTGCCAGGCGCTGTCGCTGACCTCCCCGGCGCCGCGGATGCTGCGGCCGAAGAACAATTCGAACGCGGTCATCGGCGCGCCCGCGCCCGGTGCGCAGGCGGCGGCGGCCGGGCCGGTCGCCGGCATGGCCGGAGGCGCGGCGCAGGCGGCGGGCAAAACCCCAAGGCACAGCAGCATCGGCCGAAGCTGCCGTAGCAAGCGCGGGAATTGGCGTGTCTGGACCGGCAGCATTTTGCGTTGAGGAATGCCGAAGGATATTGCCCGAATCCAGCCTGCTTCGGCAGGATGGATGCACTGTGACCCTTATCCCATGAGGAAGCCATGGCCAAAGCAGCAGCGACGCCCGCCAAGAAAGCCGCCGCTCAGTCGACCGTTACATTGAAGCAGATCGCCGCCGACCTGGCCGAGAAGCATGACATGGCCAAGAAGACGGCCGAGGCCGTGCTGAACGACATGGTCGCGGTGACCACCAAGCACCTCAAGAAGGGCGATCGGATCCGGCTGACGGGGCTTGGCATCCTGCAGGTTCGCAAGCGGGCGGCCCGGATGGGCCGCAACCCCGCCACCGGCGAGGCGATCAAGATCAAGGCGAGCAAAAAGATCGCGTTCCGCGCCTCGAAGGAACTGAAAGAGGCGGTCTGATCGCGGCACAATCGGCGAGTGGCGGGCCTCGCCGCCGCATTGCCGGCTGGCCGGCTTGCCGGCCCCATAGCCTGCCCGTCGCGAGGTGCCAGGCACGGTCTGGCCACTTGGCCGGGTCTGGATTTACCGCCCGCTAACCCCCTCCTGGTATAAGGGAGGGGGTTTTTGCTGCGCGCGCGCTGCTATCTCTTGCAGACATGCAGATATCTTTATATGACGCGGGAACCAACAGGAGCATGCAATCAATGGCTGCCACCCCCGACTACAAGGTCAAGGACAGTTCCCTCGCCGAGTGGGGCCGCAAGGAAATTGCCATGGCCGAGGACGAGATGCCCGGCTTGATGGCGATCCGCGCGGAGTTCGGTGCCGCCCAGCCGCTGAAGGGCGCGCGGATCGCCGGCTGCCTGCACATGACGATCCAGACCGCGGTGCTGATCGAGACGTTGCAGGCGCTCGGCGCCACGGTGCGGTGGTCGTCGTGCAACATCTTCTCCACCCAGGACCATGCCGCGGCGGCGATCGCGGCGGCCGGCGTGCCGGTGTTCGCCTGGAAGGGCATGAACGAGGAGGAGTTCTGGTGGTGCATCGACCAGACCATCACCGGGCCGGACGGCTGGACGCCCAACATGATCCTGGATGACGGCGGCGACCTGACGCTGCGCATGCACGAGAAGTATCCGGAGATGCTGGCCGATGTGCGCGGCATCTCGGAGGAGACCACGACCGGCGTGCACCGCCTGCGCGACATGGCGCGCGACGGCAAGCTGCTGACCCCGGCGATCAATGTCAACGACAGCGTGACGAAGTCGAAATTCGACAATCTGTACGGATGCCGCGAGTCGCTGGTGGACGGCATCCGCCGCGGCACCGACGTGATGATGGCGGGCAAGATCGCGGTGGTGAACGGCTTCGGCGATGTCGGCAAGGGCAGCGCCGCCAGCCTGCGCAATGCCGGCTGCCGCGTGATGGTGACGGAAGTCGATCCGATCTGCGCGTTGCAGGCCGCGATGGAAGGCTATCAGGTCGTCACCATGGAGGACGCCGCGCCGCTGGGCGACATCTTCGTGACCGCCACCGGCAATGTCGACGTGATCACTCTGGATCACATGCGGCGCATGAAGCACCGCGCCATCGTCTGCAATATCGGGCATTTCGATTCCGAAATCCAGATCGGGTCGTTGCGCAATTACAGGTGGGAGAATGTGAAGCCGCAGGTGGATGAGGTGGTGTTCCCCGACGGTAAGCGGCTGATCGTTCTGTCGGAAGGGCGGCTGGTCAATCTCGGCAACGCGACCGGCCATCCCAGTTTCGTCATGAGCGCGTCGTTCAGCAACCAGGTGCTGGCGCAGATCGAATTGTTCAACGCCCCGGCGGGGACATACCAGCGGCAGGTGTACACCCTGCCGAAGCAGCTCGACGAGAAGGTGGCGGCGCTGCATCTGGCGAAGGTGGGGGCGAAGCTGACGCAGCTCTCGGATGCGCAGGCGGCGTATATCGGGGTAAGCCCCGCGGGGCCGTTCAAACACGATCTTTACCGCTACTGAGCGGGCAGCCAGCGGACCGGACTGCCGGCGGACCGGACTGCCGGCGGAGCGGACTGCCGGCGGATCGGACTGCCGGCGGATCGGACTGCCGGCGGAGCGGCGGGCGGCCGATGTGGCCGCCGCCGTACCGTCCGGCCGTCACGGTGCTGTCCGACCGCCGCCCGCGCTCTGAGCCACGGACGGTGCCGGCTCAGGCGCGGCGGACGCCATGGCCGCGGGCGCCGGCAAGGCAACCTCGCCGGCGCGCAACGCGGGTGCGATCTATGATTTCACCAGCGCGCAGCCGCCCTCGTTCAGCGGACGCCAGGCTTCGGCGGGCGAGATGGTCGCCAGCTTCTTGCAGTAGTCGTACGGATATTTCGACTCCGCCGGCGACTTCACCTGCCACAGATACATCACGTGCATCACCCGCCCGTCCTCGCGGATCTTCACGTTGCTGTTGTAGAAATCGTTGACCGGCGTCGCCTTCATCTTCGCCACCACCTTGCCGGCGTCGGTGGTGCCGGCGGCCTTCACCGATTTCAGCCAGTGGTTGGCGGCGCAGTAGTTCGCCGCATGCAGCAGGCCGGGCACCATGCCGCCCATCTTCGCGCCCCAGCGCTTGGCAAACGCACGCGTCCGGTCGGTCATGTCCCAATAGAACGAATCAGTGTACACCAGCCCCTGGCAGGTGTTCAGCCCGAGCGAGTTCACGTCGTTGATCGCCATCAGCAGCGTCGCCATGCGCGTGCCGCTTTGCGAGATGCCGAACTCCGCCGCCTGCTTGATGCAGTTCTGCAGGTCGGTCCCGGCATTGGCAAAACCGAACACCTTGGCGCCCGAGGTCTTGGCCTGCACCAGGTAGCTGGAGAAATCCGCGGTGCCCAGTGGCGCGCGGACGTTGCCCAGAACCTGGCCGCCGGCGGCTTTCACCGCCGCGATGGTGTCGCGCTCCAGCGCGTAGCCAAACGCATAATCGGCGGTGACGAAGAACCAGGTCTTGCCGCCTGCCTTGGTCAGCGCGCTGCCGGTGCCGTGCGCCAGCGCATACGTGTCATAGGCGAAATGGACGCCGTAGGGCGAGCATTGCTTGCCGGTGAAATCCGACGAAGCAGGGCCGGTGATCAGATAGATATGCTGCTTCTCGCGCGCGATCTGCTGGATCGCCAGGCCCGAGGACGACGCCGCACCGTCCATCAGCACGTCGACGCCCTGGTTATCGATCCATTCGCGCGCCAGCGAAGCGGCGACGTCGGGCTTGTTCTGGTCGTCGCCCTGCACGATCTCGATCGGCCGCCCGAGAACCGAGCCGCCGAAATCCTGCACCGCGAGTTCGACCGCGGCGCGGTTGCCGGGGCCGCCCACGTCGCGGTACGGCCCGCCCATGTCCGACAGTAGGCCGATCTTCACCGGCCTGGATGTGCTTTGGGCGTGGATGATGCCTGGCATGGCCAGAGGCGTGGCCGCGATGCTGCCCAGCAGCACCCGGCGGGTAAACTTCGTCATTGAGGCGCGTCTCCCGTTGGCAGCGGCGCCGGTCATTACGCTGTGGCGCCGGTGCAGTCTGCCTGTTTCGCTCGCCGCGGGAAAGCGCAGGCGCTGTCAGGACTATCCCGGCACGCCGCCTACCGCGCCGCGGGTTTCCGATCCGATGACGAAACTGTAAAGCCGCTCCCTGCCGAGCAGGAAAACGCGGGCGCCTC
>Ga0335072_10015324_pt1 | contig 10885 bp, 10 predicted proteins | sample Lox_Sample_21_FD_206725 | JGI IMG/M metagenome (GOLD analysis project Ga0335072, IMG submission 206725) | Soil microbial communities from Loxahatchee National Wildlife Refuge, Florida, United States - Lox_Sample_2.1 | ecosystem: Environmental > Terrestrial > Soil > Wetlands | place: USA... | reverse complement strand
CTCTACCCGCAAGCAATCCGGCGAATCCCTATAGCTATGCGGCCAATGTTACGCGGCTCTTCGAGCGCGGACAGAAGCGACGCTGGAGGCTCGATATCGCACACGGAACAACCGATGTGACCCGGAACCAATACAGGGACAGCGAGCGGCAAACCATTCTTCAGGTAAAGCAGGCTTTCACGAACATGCTGGCAGCCAAGGCTGCCTTGAAGATCGCCGACGACAACCTGGACAGCTATCGCAAGACGGTGGAGCTCAGCAAAGTGCGGCGCGACGCCGGCGACATCAGTGAGACGGACTTTGAGCGGATCGATCTGCAGTTGGTCGAATTTGAATCCGACTATGACAACGCAAAACTGGATCTTACACAGGCGAGCGATCAGCTCCAGGTGCTGCTCGGCACTCAGAAGGCTACTGACACGTTCGACATTACAGGCACGCTCGACCCGCCCACCCTCACTGAGAGTCTGCCGCAGATCGAGCAAGAGGCGTTGACCGCCCGCCCCGATTACCAGGTGGCACAGCAGTCAGTGCGTGTAGCCGACGCTAATGTAAAGCTGGCCGACGCCGATGGCACGACGGATCCAACCATCGGCGGCGAATACGAGCGTTCAGCCACATACAATACCGCTGGATTTCAGGTCTCGATTCCTCTGCGAATCTTCGACCGAAATCAGGGTGAAAAACAGCGGACCCGTTATGAGGCCGAATCCAGCCGATTTGCAGAGATCGCCGCGCGTAATCAAGTTGTGAGCGACGTCGATCAGGCCTGGGCGCAATATGAGACGGCGACACATCTGGCCACCCGTTACAACGGACACTACCTCTCCGAAGCCACGCGCGTGCGTGACAATCTCGAGTTCAGCTACCGTCACGGCGGAAGTACCCTGCTCGACTATCTTGATGCGCTGCGCGACTACCGCCAGACCAATCTCAATGCGCTGGCCGCAAACCAGCAGGTATGGCTCAGCATTCACCAACTCAGCTTTGCGGCTGCCACGGAGATTCTGCCATGAAACGGCATCCTCTTGTCGTCGCTGTTTCCCTCTCACTCCTGCTGCTGGCGGCCTGCAAGCATGAGGAGCCGGCGAATGCTCCATCGAACTCTCAAGCGCAGAGTGTGATTCAGACAATCATGGTGCATCCACAGCAGGTTGCGAATCAGTTGTCGCTGGCGGCTCGAGTAATGCCCAACCCAACGTTGGTTGTCCATATTTATCCACTCATCAGTGGACGTGTTCTCTCCCTCAAGGTGCTGCCTGGCCAAGAAGTCACGAAGGGACAACAGATCGGAACCCTGCAAAGCAGCGATGCTGCGCAGGCGCGCTCCGATTTTGAGAAGGCGAAGATTGAAGCGGCCCGCGCCGATCTACAATTGCAACGCGCCAAGGAATTACTGCAGCACGAGGTGATGGCGCAACGTGACTACGACGATCTGAAGGCGCTGGACGACTCCGACCACTCTGAACTGGAACGCGCCCGTCAGGCCCTGCATCTACTGGGTTTTTCTGAAAACGACACATCCGACATCGTGCCCATTGTTTCGCCCATATCAGGCGTTGTGCTCGATGTGAACACCGGTCCGGGTGAACTGCAACGGTCGCTGGATAACGCAAACGCCATCGCGACGATCGCCGACATTAATCCGATTTGGGTAGTCGGAGATCTATACCCCCGTGACGTGGGGGCAGTGAAGACCGGACAGCCTGTGAACATAACCGTAGCCGGTTATCCAGGGCAGGTGTTTCACGGTGTGATCAGCAATATTTCGGATGCCGTCGACCCCACGTCTTTGACACTCAAGGTCCGCGTGGTGCTAGACAATCCGCACCACAAATTGAAGCCACAAATGTACGCCACAATTGTCGTTACAAATCAAAACGGTATGGCAATCGTCGTGCCCGCGACCGCGGTAATTCAGAACGGCAAAGATACATTTGTTTTCGTCGAAACCTCGCCGGGCAAGTATGCGCGCCGCAACGTGACGCTCGGCGCTACACACGACAAGACCGACGAAATTACGCGGGGGCTGGAGGACGGGGACAAGGTCGTCTCCTCCGGAGCCGAACTGCTGCGCGAAGCTGAGGATTAGTTAATGCAAGGAGTGATTGGTATTCTTCTTCGCTTCCGCAACGTCGTGCTGATTATTTTCATCGCGTCGCTCGCGGTTGGCGCTTTCGCGTTCCTGCAGCTGGATATTGAGGCCTATCCCGATCCGTCGCCGCCCATGGTTGAGTTCATTACGCAGAATCCATCGTGGTCCGCCGAGGAGATGGAGCAGCAGGTGACGGTTCCACTGGAAGCAGGTTTGAACGGTACGCCGAAACTGGAGCAGATTCGCTCCATCAGCATCTTCGGGCTGAGCGACGTGAAGATGTATTTCTCGTTCGATAGCGACTACTTTATCGACCGGCAGGAGGCACTCAACCGACTCGCACAGGTAAACCTGCCGAACAATCTACAGCCGCAGTTGTCGCCGGAGTCTCCGATTGGAGAGATCTACCGTTATCAACTCACAGGACCTAACTATTCGCTGAACGAGTTGAAAGCGACGCAGGACTGGTTCGTCGTGCGGGAGATGAAGCAGGTGCCCGGCATCATCGACGTTGCGACGTTCGGCGGAACGACGCGGCAGTATCAGGCCGAGGTGGATCCTCATAAGCTGCTCGCTATGGGCGTGACGATGACCCAAGTGGTCAATGCGGTCCAGAACAGTAACGCAAATGCCGGCGGCAACTACCTCACACTCGGCAGTCAGAGTGTAAACGTGCGTGGCATCGGGCTACTGCACTCACTTACGGACATGAGCAACATCGTTGTCGCCGAACGCAATGGCACGCCGGTGCTACTGAGCGATGTAGCCACGGTGCGGGAAGGTCACCAGCCTCGCTTGGGGAAGGTTGGGCGAAACGAAGATCCAGACATCGTGGAGGGGATCGTGCTGTTGCAGAAAGGCGGCAATTCCCTTCCCGCGCTCGCCGGGATTCGTCAAAAAATTCACGACTTGAACGCCGGAAATCTGTTACCCCCCGGTATGAAAATCAGGACGATCTACGACCGCACCAAGCTCATTAACACCACGACGACGACTGTACGGCACATCATCATTACGGGCCTGATCCTCGTAACGCTGGTGTTGCTGGTCATGTTGGGAGACCTGCGGCTGACGTTCATCGCGGCAATCACGATTCCCTTCGCCGTGCTGTTCGCGTTCGCGATGATGGTGCTGACAAACCACTCGGCCAACCTGATTTCGATCGGCGCGATCGACTTTGGAATTCTCGTCGATGCTTCCATTGTTGTCCTGGAAAGCGTGTATCGAAAGATATCGCGCCGAGTGGAAGGTGAAGACGTCGGCGAGCTGATCATGGAAGGCGTCAGCGATGCGGCCAAGCCCGTATTGTTCGCGACGCTGATCATCCTGGTGGCTTTCATTCCGCTCTTCACCATGCAGGGGGTGCCCGGCAAGATCTTCGCTCCAATGTCGGTGACCTACGGGTTTGCACTAACGGGCGCGCTGATCTTTGCGCTGGTATTTGCTCCCGTGCTGGGCTCCTTTGCCGTTCCCAAGCGCATTAAACATGAGGCCACCGAAACGTGGCTCAGTGGTTTGCTTCGGCGCCGTTACAACAGCGCGTTGAAATGGACGCTTCGCCTGAGCAAGCTTACCTGGACGATTGCTCTTGCATCACTGGTGGGGGCGGTGTTGCTATTCCGGCTGGTCGGCGGCGAATTCATGCCTGCTCTTGAAGAAGGCAATCTCTGGATCCGAGCCACGATGCAGCAGGACATTTCGTTCGAGCAGTCGGAGAAGCTGACCGACGACATCCGGGCCATCCTGCGGCAATATCCGGAGATTACGCAGGTGGTTTCGCAACTGGGGCGGCCAGATGACGGCACGGACGTGAGCACCTTCAACAATGCAGAGTTCCTGGCGGACCTGAAGCCTTCGGGGCAGTGGCGGCCGCGCTTCCACGGCAATAAAGATGAGCTGATTGCAGCCATCCAAAATGACTTCAAGCGGTTTCCTGGCATCGACTTCAACTTCTCACAGAACATTCAGGACAACGTCGAAGAGGCGATGTCGGGAGTGAAGGGCGAGAATTCTCTGAAGCTTTTCGGCAACGATTTCGAGGAGCTTACGCGCCTGGCGAATCAGATTGAAGGCATCATGCATGGGGTGCCGGGGATTACGGACGTCGGTGTCTTCGACGTGACCGGGCAGCCGAGTCTGCTGGTGTCGATCGATCGCACCAAGGCCGCCCGATATGGATTGCAGCCGCAGGACGTAAACAACATCGTACAGGCGGCGGTCGGCGGGGCGCCGGTCACTACCATCATCGATGGGGACCGGCGGTTCGACTTCGCCGTGCGCTACGCGCCGGAGTTCCGCGACACGCCGGAGGCCATCGGCAAGATCCTTGTGCCTACGCCGGACGGCACACAGGTCCCGCTGAGCATGGTCGCGGATGTGGCACTACGCAACGGCGCGTTCATGATCTACCACGAGGGCGGGCGGCGGTATATCCCGATCAAGTTCAGCGTGCGCGGGCGCGATCTGGCCAGCGCTATCCAGGACCTGCAGGGGCAGCTCACGAACAAGGTGAAGCTGCCGACGGGTTACAACTACACGTGGGCGGGTGAGTTCGACAGCCTGCGCAAGGAGCAACAACGGTTGGCACTGATCATCCCGGTAAGCGTGGCGGTGATCCTGCTGCTGCTCTATATCCAGTTCCGGACATGGAAGGACGCCTTCATCATCGTGGGCATGCTGCCGTTTGCGTGGATCGGCGGTGTGGTGACTCTGTTCATCACGGGAACCTCGTTCAGCATTTCAGCGGCGGTGGGCTTCACGTCGCTCACCGGCGTGGCAACGCTGGGGGCGGTCGTCTTTCTGTCGGGCATCCGGCGTGCGCAGCGTGAGGATGGTCCGGAGCGGGGCTTGATCAAAGGCTGTCTCGATGAGATGCGTCCGGTGGTGATGGCTTGCATGGCGGCCGGGTTCGGGCTTCTGCCGGCGTCCATCGCTACGGAGATCGGGTCGCAGACGCAGAAGCCGCTCGCGCGGGTGGTCGTCGGCGGGATGGTGACGACGCTGCTGGCGATCCTGTTTGTCATTCCGCTGATGGCGCGGCAGAAGAGCAGGAATGGCGACGACAATGACAGTGAAGCGGGGCCCAGTGAACTTGGGCCGAATGACGTGGGGGCGGATTGATACCACCCCCTCCCCCCCTCCGTTCGCCCTGGTTTCCGTAACCGATTCATTCTAAAGTGGATATCAGAGTCGGTCCGCAACCGTTTCATTACACACGAGTTATCTGAAACTCATAGACCCTAAAAGGCTTATGCGCGCGAATCAGGCATGATTCTGTAACCGTTTCATTCTAAAGCAATAGACTGTTACCGTTTCATTCCAGAGGACTTAGGTTCAGAGCCGTAAAATGCAAAAGCCCCGCGTGCGCGGGGCTTTTCTTACCTATTTATATTCTAGCCGTTGGCGGAAATATCTCCGCCAATTAAATGTCGCGATTCAGGCGGCCTGGAACTGGGCGCGGATCGATTCGACGTGGGGCTGAAGGAAGGTTTCGCGGTCGATCTTGCCGTAGTTGAGGGCAGCGGCTCCGCCGGCGTTGATGAACGTGACGTCGGTGACTCCCACGAAGCCGAAAACGGTGCGCAGGTAGGGCTCGACGAAGTTGAAGGAGGCCATCGCGGTTGCCGGGTCGTAAACTCCGCCGGAAGCAGCGATGAACGTAGCCTTTTTACCCTTGAGGAGACCTTCCGGAGTGCCGCCAGCGTAGGAAAACGTCTTGCCGGCGCGGGCGACGAGATCGATCCAGAGTTTGAGGACAGAGGGGATGCCGAAGTTGTGCATCGGAACGCCGAAGACGTACTCGTCGGCGGCTTGAAGATCGGCAATCAGAGAGTCGGAGACCGCGAGGAGTTCGCGCTGCTCGGGGGTGCGGGTATCTTCGGGGGTGTAGGCCGCTCCTACCCACGCGCCGGTAACGGGCTTGAGGCTGATGGTGGAAAGGTCGCGGGTGATGACTTTGCCATTCGGGTTGGCCTTCTTCCAATTGCGAACGAATTCGCTGGAAAGCTGGCGCGAGACGGAGGCTTCACCGAGGGGGCTGGAATCGATATGGAGCAGAGTAGGCATGACTTTGAATCTCCTTCACAGCAGTTGATGCCTAAGCGACAGGTGTCGATTCAAAGAAAAGCGACAAACGTCGTTCTGTCGCTCTGGTGAATCTAATAAGCTGTAAGAGGGACTCATATGTTTGGATCAACTGATACCCCGGTCGACCCCCGCATTCGGCGGACGCGGCACCTGCTGCAGCAGGCGCTGGAGAAGCTGCTGGAGAGCAAGGACTTCGGGGATATCTCGGTACAGGACATCGCCGAGGCGGCGACGGTAAACCGGGCAACTTTCTACGATCACTACACAGACAAGTTCGCGCTGCTGGAGTGCATGGTGGCGAGGCAGTTCCTGGGGATGCTGGGTCAGCGGCGCGTGACGTTCGACGGCACATGTCCCTCGGCGATACGGGGCATTGTGCTGGGCGTGTGCGACTACGTTGCGGGCATGTCGTCGTGCAGCGAACGACAGCTACAGATGGAGCCACATCTCGAGGCAGCGGTGGTCTCGGTGGTGCGACATATGATTCTTGATGGATTGAAGCAGAATCCTCCGCAGCGGAAGGTAAGCCTGGAGATGATTGCGGCGACGGCCAGCTGGGCGATCTACGGCTCGGCGAAGGAGTGGGCCAAAATGCCGGAGCGAGTTCCCTCAGAGGAGATCGCAGACACGATCATGACGCTGGTGCTGCCGATTTTCGGTGTGGAGTATGCGGAGATGCAACGTCACCGGATTGTTGAGAATATTTAAGCTCGGTGAGCCATAAAGTCAGAGTTAATTCTGGCCGAAAGTTCCGATTAGAATGGTTTGCGGAGAGTTATGCCTGAAATCGTAACGACACCTCTTTCTTTTTTTGAGGCTGAGATTGAGTTCGATGAACCGAACCTCAAGATTTGGCTCGACCGGATTGATATCGTCGAAGCCGTCTACGCATCCTTACGCGCCTGGAACATTAAGGTAGACGACATTGAAGTCGTAACCACCGGCAAACCCTCTGAGCAGGGCGTCAAATTCAAAATACCTGAGAAACGGTCGTCGTTCTTCTTTGGAGCAGCCGCATGCCGATTCACTCGCGACAGTACCAATTGGGAGACCGCGCAAGAGACGATCGAGATACTTGATGCTGCCCTCAAAGCATTCAAGGCGAAGTCGCCGACAAAAATTCGAGCCTTCAAAACAGCCGTGGCACTTCACGTGCAACCCAAAACCAAGCCGTTCATCGAGATAATGAGACCGCTTATTCCAGCAGGTATGGCCGCTCTCGAATCTGAGCCATCGAGGTCGGTGGCTGTCGTCGTAAAGTGGAAGGGGCGTCGCGTCACAATCGATGGATCAGCTCAAATCGCCAACGGCATCTTCATTCGGTACGAACGCGAGTTTGATAGCGGGACGTCTTATGAGGATATGGCCCGACAGCTTTACGCAGACGAGGCGCAGGTCTTTGCCATGCTCGACATTAGGGAAGAATAAGAACATGAACGGACTGCTTGACAACCAGACCTCCGGGAATGATTGGGAAACACCCATTCATGCGATGCTGCATCAGCGCGGCCAAGATGCGCCACCTATGTGGCCGACAGCGAAGCAGAGGTCTATCATTCAGGACTTCGAGCAGCAGATGGAAGACTTTGAGCACGATTATCGCGAACATGTTGATCAGGTCCGAAAGCTCTATGTCTTGCCTTCGGACACATCTGTTCTCGACTTTCTCAACGATCATCGCGCGTTGCCGCAATTGCTCATCGCTGCTATTCCGCGTCTTCGTCGCCTATTCCCTGACGCAGTGTTTGCACTGCGTGCTACTTCCGATCAAAACGGATGGCAAAACCTTTATACCGACGTTTTATGGCCGGGCGATGCGATCGAGGCTCTCCGCCTCATCGATCAATTCGAGGACGAGTGGTGGATCGCCAATTCCCATTTCGGACGCGGTTCGCTCACATTCACATACCGGTTGGTGTAGATGGCGTTCGACTGGCCGGATTTCCTTACGCTCGCCGATGAACTGTCGCAACGGCCGGAAGAAGGCTGCATGCGAACAGCGATTAGCCGAAGTTATTACTATGTCTATCATTTAGCCCGTCAACGGATTATCGCGAACCAATTCCCTTTAGTTCGCGGCGGCGATACGCATAAGCAGGTATGGGAAAAGTTCGAGAACGATCCTGACTATCGATGCAAAAAGTTATATGAGCTTGCGAAGAAACTGCACGACAAACGGAGGCAAGCCGATTACGAGCTAATCTATCCCCGCATCGAAGGTGAGTTTCCAGCCGTTCTAGAACTCGCTCGACGTTTCGCCGCTGATCTAAATGCACTTGAAGAGCGTCTTCCGGTCAACCGCGGCGCCCGCACCCAGCTTTAACGGGCGTCCGTGCAATCCTGCGGCAACTGACAATTAGCTGTCGGGTACGTGAAATGTAGGTCGGGCCTCGAACCATCCTCTCGCCTCGAACCATCCTCTCGCCTCGAACCATCCTCTCTTTGACTGGCCTATTTAGTTGTGATAGAATGCTAAAGACCCATTGATTCAAATTCCGTTCTATCAGAGGAGTCTTTAGTGGAAACCACAACACAAGTTATCGAGGATTTTCTTCGTGCCTTCGAACACACCGACAACCGCCGGGAGATTAATGCGCTGGTCTCCCAATTCGCTGATACCTTTCTTGTTGCCGGTCCGGATGGATCGAGAGCGGTGAAGGCCAGCGACTTTGCGCTGGCGCTGCCCAAACGGCAGGAGATGTTCGACAGGATGGGCTGCCGGTCAACAAAGCTCGCAACTGTTGCGGTTACGAAACTCGACGATCGTTACGCGATGGCCGAGGCGAATTGGCTGATGACGTTCGCGCACGGCGATGGGCAGGCGAGCGAAGTGCAGGTTGGGTCGACGTACATTGTCGATACAAAAGGTGGCAATTCCGGGGCCGAGTTGAAGATTCTGTTCTACCTGACACATCAAGACATTATGACGGTGCTGCGGGAGCGAGAGATTTTGCGCAGTGAATCTTGAGTGCCTCCGCCCAATGCCTCGGAAGGAGATTCATCCTGATAGAAGACTCGATGCATACAATGCGAAGAGGTTTTAGAGGAAGGTCTGCAATGAAGCTGAGGTTGAACATCCTGCTGGCAGTAGCACTCCTGTCCGGTTCTCTCGCCGGTATCGCAACCGGACAGGAGTTGGTGCTGCAAGGTGCGAAGGTGTATCCGTCGCCGACGGCGAGCCCGATTGAGAATGCGGTGGTGCTGATTGAGAACGGGCGGATCGCGGGAGTGGGTAAGCATGGTGAGTTGAAGGTTCCGAAGACGGCGCAGGTGATCGATTGCACGGGCAAGGTCGTCGTGGCGGGATTCTGGAACAGCCATGTGCATTTCGAAAACGGCTGGCAGGGTGCGGCCCAGGCGCCCGCAGACCAGGTAGAGGCGCATCTGCACGAGATGCTGACGCGCTGGGGATTTACTACTGTGTGGGATCTCGGTTCCGATCCAAACAATACGCTGGCGCTGCGCAAGCGCATCGAGTCGGGCGAGATTGCGGGGCCGCAGATTCTGATGGCGGGAGATATTTTTCCCCTGCACGGCCACCCGGTGTATCTGCCGCCGGAAATGCAACTGCCAGAGGCCGCGAGCGCTGAGCAGGCGGAGCAGATGGCCAAAGGTTATTTAAAGATGGGGCTCGACGGCATCAAGCTTTTCACCGGCGCGTTCATGGGCAACAAACCGGTGGTGAACATGGACACGGCGATCGTAAAGGCCGCAGCCGATGTGGCGCATAGCGATGGCAAGCCGGTGTTTGCGCATCCGCAAAACCGCACGGGAACGGACAATGCACTGGCGGGCGGAGTGGATGTGCTGGCGCACACGATTCCGACTGAGGGCAGCTTTACGGAAGATGAGCTGTCACGGATGAAGCGCCAGCACACGGCGCTGATTCCCACGCTCACGTTGTGGACGACGGTGGTGAATGATCCGGCGATTGCGGACAAGCTTGTAGATGCGGGTGTGAGCGAGCTGAAGACCTACTTCTCCCAAGGAGGGACGATTCTGTTTGGCACCGACGTGGGCTTTCAAACGCAATACGACACAACGCAGGAATACGAGTTTATGGGGCGGGCGATGGCGTGGCGCGACATACTTGCGTCGCTGACGACCAATCCCAGCACGCTTTTCAAGCAGCCGACGAAGGGCCGGGTTGAGAAAGGCATGACCGCCGATCTGGTGGTGCTGAACGCTGATCCGGCGAACGACGCCAGGAATTTCGCCAATGTGGCGTACACGATCCGGGCAGGAAAGATTCTCTATTCTGCGCAGAAGTGATTGGCGCGGACTGGTCCGGCCCTATTTCTTCTTGATGACGATGGCGGTGAGGTCGTCGTCCTGCGAGGTGCCGCCGGAGAATGCGATGACGGCCTTGTATAGGTCGGAGATGATTTCAGCCGGCGGCTTGTCTTTTGAGGCGCGGATGGTAGCTTCCATGCGCTCTTCGCCGAACTGCTCTTCCTGCGCGTTGGCCCATTCGAAGAATCCGTCGGTGGTGATGACGAGCAGGTCGCCGGAATTGAATTCAAGGACCTTTGGCGGATCGGAGCCCAGATCCGGCATCAGCCCGAGCGGCAAGCCCTGGGCAGGCATGGCATCGAAGCGATCGTCGTGCATCCAGTAGAAGAACAGCGGCCCGTGTCCGGCGGAAAGCAACTCGACGCGCGGGCTGCCAGGAGTAAAGATTGTCGCAACGAAGGTTACGAATCG
>Ga0335072_10015323_pt1 | contig 10885 bp, 5 predicted proteins | sample Lox_Sample_21_FD_206725 | JGI IMG/M metagenome (GOLD analysis project Ga0335072, IMG submission 206725) | Soil microbial communities from Loxahatchee National Wildlife Refuge, Florida, United States - Lox_Sample_2.1 | ecosystem: Environmental > Terrestrial > Soil > Wetlands | place: USA: Florida... | reverse complement strand
GACGGGCGGGCCAGGCGGCCAGAAAGCTGAGCGGCCGCCCGGGCCAGCTGGTCGACCACCGGGTCCGTCGGGTCGGCCAGGAGCCGGCCCAGGTCGCTGTGGGCCGCCTCGGCGGCCTGGGCGGGTGGCACCGCCGGGTCCTCAAGCAGGCGCCGGACCACGCTGCCTGCCAGCCGTCCGAGCTGCTCGGCCTGGCCAGCCACCAGCTCACGCTCCCGGTCACCTGACCCGGCGGGAGTACCAGGACCCGCCCCAGGTAGCAGGCGGCCGGACATGGCCCGGCGTAGCCACAGCGCCGCGATGACCGTCATGTCCTCGGGCACGCAGGCGGGCGGCCCCGCCGGGCGGCAGGCGGCCAGCGGGATGTCGTCGCTCGCCCACTCGGCCAAGGCCAGCAGGTAGGCCTGCGCGACCTCAGGCAAGAGGGCATCGGGCTTGTCAGCCAGCCGCATGACGCCATCGCGGTAGGGCCAGAAGGATACGATCTTCGCCTCCGCGACGAGGGCGCTGCGCGGCTTAACCGTGTCATCATGGCCCGCCCAGCGGGCGATCGGCCCTTCCCAGTTCGGGCGGAACCGCTTGTACAGCGTCTCGTGCGCCGCGAAATGCGCCCGCCTGGCCACCTCGGCGACCAGCCCGCGCGGCGCGATCTGCGGCAGCGGTCGGCGGTCGCCCGTCACCAGCTCTCCGAGCAGCTCGGAAAGCGCGGCGAAGTAGCGGAGCCGCTCGGCCCACGCGTCCGCCCGCTGTGTCCCGCTTGCCGCCTGATACCACCGCGCCGTCCACGTCGATCTCAGCTCACATGCGATGGAGCTCATGACTAGTCCCTCCCACTCCCATGAGCGCGCACCCAGCCCGATCAAGTATCCGCAGCGTGCGAGGCGAACGCAGGCGGCTGGAAATGGTCGGACAAGCCCGGACACAGCGGCTCATAGCCAACGAGCCGCGGTCGGCCAGGTACGCTGGGATGACAGTGCAAGCTCGATCTGTAGTCCGGCGGGCGCGGGTGGCCGCGCTCGTCACGCTTACCCTCCTGGTCGTCGTGTTCGGGGCGATCTGGCTGGCGCTGCGCATCACCCCGCTGCAGACGGTCTCGGCCGCCGGGCAGGTAGCCCAGGTGGGCGCGGCGGATCCGTCCCTGGGGTCGCTGTCCCTGTCCGGGCCCGGAGAGCTAGACCTGTTCGGCCAGGTCATACCGACCAGCCTCACCTTCCCCGGACCAATCAGGCCGCAGCTGCAGCTCGACCGGATCAGCATCACCCCGCAGATTGTCAGGCAGCTGCGCGCCGACGGGGCCCACCGCGTCGAGCTGACGTTCAGCCAGCAGCTCGCTTCAGGCTGGGAGCGGTACTTCGTGTGGGAGACGCTGATCGCCGCCGGGTTCACCGCGCTCGGGCTGATCGCCGTCTACGCGATCCGCCGCAGGCACGTGGCCTGGAAAATGGTCGCGGGCGGCGTGGCCATCGCCATCGTCATCAATGTCGGCGGCATCGTGGCGACCGCGTCAAGCACGCCCCGGCTGCTGCGCAGCGTGCACACGCTCGACGACCTGGTCGGGGTGGACACGGTCCAGCCGCCCGCGACCCCGGTGAAGGTGAACCCGAACGTCCAGGTGGTGGTCATGGGCGACTCGACCGCCTCCGGGTGGGGGCTCCCATGGGTGTCGTCGTCCACCCCGCTTGACCAGGGCTGCGGCCGGTCGGCGGACTCCTACTCGATGGACCTGGCCGCCGCTAACGGCTGGAACGTGCAGAACCTGGCCTGCGGCAGCGCCACGATCCCGGCCGGGCTGCTCGGCCCGCAGGTGCTGTCCAACGGGCAAATCGCGGCCCCGCAGTTCGACCTGGCGTCAGAGGCCACCCACGCCAAGCTCATCATCGTCAGCGTGGGCGCCGACGACATGCAGTGGGGGGTCATGACGCAGCTGTGCGCCGGAGGCGGGGTCTGCAACGACAAGATCTCCGGCGCCTACTTCAGCCAGCTGCTCAGCACGTTCACCCGGCACTACTACGAGCTGCTTTCCGAGCTCACCGACCTGCCCTGGCACCCCAAGGTGCTGGTGAACGAGTACTACTCGCCGTTCGGCCCCTCGGTAGCCTGCCTGTCGAACTACGGAATGACCAGGGCCAAGGCCAAGGACCTGACCTCCCGGCTCAGCCAGCTGAACACGGTGCTCGTCCAGGGAGCGGGGGCATTCGGCTTCGGCGTGGCTCAGCCTCAGTTCACCGGGCACACCCTGTGCAGCCCCGATTCCTACGTCCAAGGGCCGACCGACCCGGCCCCGCTGCATCCCAACATCGAAGGCGAGCTGGCCATCGCCCTGGCCGACGAGAACGCGATCGGCACCCAGGGCCTGGCCGCGGGCCTCAATAGCGCGAGCTAGCCTCCGGCCAGGCGGCCTCATCGCGGGGCCAGCGCGGTATCTATCCGTAATCGCGGATATGCGCTTAAGATGCTGATACTGGGGCTTCATTGGGGCGGGAACTCGGAAGGCGGAGCCGTGGACGAAGCATGGGCGGAGCCATCACCAGCTGAGGCTGAGACGGAACAAGCCGAGGCCGAAACGGGACAAGCGGAAGCTGAGACGGAACAAGCCGACGCTGATGCCGGTGAGCCGAATGATTCCGCTGAGATTCTTGCCGAGTTGCGTGAGTTGCGTGAGCGCTTCGATTCGAAGATCCGCTACGACGAGGCGAAAGAACGCCAGGTTGACGTCCTGCACCAGGAACTCGAAGGATACCGCCAGGGGTTGTACCAGCAGATCATGAGGCCAGTCATGGTCGATTTGATCGGTATCTATGACGAGCTGGCCGACCAGCAGGCTCGACTGGCTGACACGGGGGAGGGCGGGCTTGGGTTCCTCATCGAGATGGTGGAGATAGCGCTCGAGCGATATGAGGTCACCAGGTTCACCTGCGAGGGCGACGCTATCGAGCGGTCCCGTCAGAAGGTGATCGACACCGAGTCCACGAGTAAGCCTGAGCTGGCCAGGAGGCTGGCGCGCCGGGTGCGGCCCGGGTTCGAGATGAAGGGCAAGGTCATCCGGCCGGAGTGGGTGGTGGCTTACCGCCACGTTCCCGGGCCTGACGACGAATAGGTTCTGCCTCGAAGCGGAGGAACGATGGACAGCAAGCAAGTTTTCGGAATTGACCTGGGCACTACGTATTCTTGCATCGCCGTTGTGGACGAGGTATCGGGCCGGCCGACGGTCATTCCCAACGTCGAGGGAGACCTGACGACGCCGTCCGTCGTTTACTTCGAGGACGCGGAGAACCGGGTGGTCGGCAAGGAGGCGAAGAACACCGCCGTCCTCGAGCCGGAGCGGGTCGTCGAGATGGTCAAGCGCAACATGGGCGCCTCGGAGTGGCGGTGGTCCTTTGAGGGCGAGGAGTTCTCGCCTGAGGAGATCTCCTCCTACATTCTCCGCAAGGTCGTCACGGACGCGGAGCAGCATCTCGGCCTGAGCCCCGAGGATGTGGTCATCACGTGCCCGGCCTACTTCGGCATACCGCAACGGGAGGCGACGGCCGCCGCTGGCCGGATCGCTGGCCTGAACGTGCTTGAGGTCATCAACGAGCCGACCGCCGCCGCGATCTCCTATGGCCTGCAAGACGACAAGGACCAGGTCGTGCTGGTCTACGACCTGGGCGGCGGGACCTTTGACGTGTCGATTATCGACGTCAGGGACGGGTCAGTCTCGGTGGTCGCCACCGGCGGTGACCACGAGCTTGGCGGCCGGGACTGGGACGAGGAAATCGTTAAGTACCTGGCCAGTGAGTGGGCCACCCAGTCGGGGTCGTCCGAGGACCCCACCGCGTCGGCGGAGACCCTCCAGGACCTGCGGCGGCGGGCCGAGGACGCCAAGCGGGCGCTGTCGACCCGCGCGGAGACCCGGGTTCAGGTCAGCCACGAGGGCCAGCGGGTCTCGGTCACGCTCACCCGGGAGAAGTTCGACGAGCTGACCCGGCACCTGCTGGAGAACACGATGGCGATGACCAGGGACACGATGATGCTCGCCAGGGAGGCGGGCCAGGCCGAGATCGACAAGCTGCTGCTGGTCGGCGGGTCGACGCGGATGCCGCAGGTGACCGAACGGCTCCGGCAGGAGCTCGGCAAGGAACCGCAGGTCCATGAGCCGGACCAGTCGGTCGCCAAGGGGGCGGCCGTCTATGGACAGAAGCTGGCCATCGGCACCCGCATCCGCACCGAGATCGCCAGGCAGCTGGGCACGTCGCCCGACCAGGTCACCGAGGCCGAGGTGTCCCCTGAGGTCAGGGAGCAGGCCCAGCGAGCCGTCGCCGATGACCTGGGAATGCGGCTGCCCGCCCTCAAGAGGCTCGATGACATGAAGGTCACCAACGTGGTCAGTCACAGCTTCGGGGTGGTGGCGATCCGCCGCGACGACACCGAGTACATCTCCAATCTCGTCCTGGCCCAGACGCCCCTGCCGGTCACGAAGACCCGGACCTACGCCACCCAGGAGGCCAACCAGGCCGAGGTCCACCTGCGGATCATGGAGTCCGCGGTCCGCCAGGACGACCTCGAGGACATGGGGCAGGGGACCGAAGTCGGTGCGGCGATCCTGTCCATGACCGCGGGCCTGCCCGCCAATGCCCCCGTCGAGGTCACGTTCGCGCTGAACGAGCAGGGCCGCCTGGTGGTCACGGGGAAGGACCTGGCCCTGGGCGGCCAGTCGGTCACGGCGACGGTGGAGACCAACCGCGTCTTGTCCGAGGAAGAGGTGGCCAGGGCGGCCAGCCGGGCGCGTGGCATCAAGGTCACAGGGTAGCGGGGCGCTGGCGATGGCACCCGCGATCGGAATCGACCTGGGCACGACCTACTCGGTAGTCGCGTGGGTTCCGCCCGACGGCCAGCCCGCGGTCATACCGGATGAGGAAGGCCACACGCTGACCCCGTCGGTGGTGAGCTTCGGCGGGCCGGTGCCCGTGGTCGGCTACGAGGCCAAGGGGCACCAGGCCGATGGCGGGACGGACGTCGCCGCGTTCTTCAAGTCGAGTATGGGCGACCAGTCCTTCCGGCCTTACCTGGGCGGCCGGGAGTGGACCGCCACCGGCCTGTCCGGGCTGGTTCTCGCCCACCTCAGGGCGCAGGCCGAGCGGGCGCTTGGCCAGCCGGTGACCCAGGCGGTCATTACGGTGCCCGAGTACTTCACGCACCCGCAGCGAACCGCGACGATCGCGGCCGGCGCGGAGGCGGGCCTGGACGTGCTGCGGATCATCAGTGAGCCGACCGCCGCCGCCCTGGCCTACGGGCTAAGGCCCGGTGCGGGCGCCCGCCGGTTCATCGTCTACGACCTGGGCGGCGGCACCTTCGACGTGTCCCTGGTGGAGCTGGCTGACGACGCACTCAAGGTGATCGCGGCCACCGGTGACCACGAGCTTGGCGGCCGGGACTGGGATGACCGGATCGCGCTCGAGCTGCAAGCCAGGTTCCGGGCCGAGACTGGTGCGGACCTGCTGGCCGTCGGCGACGTGGGCGAGCTCCGGGTCGCGGTGGAGGAGCTCAAGCGGGCGCTGACCGCCCGGCGCGGCGCCGACATCCGGGTCAGTGACGGCCGTCAGTCAGCCCGGTACACGGTGACTCGCGAGGAGTTCGAGGCGATGAGCGCCGACCTTTTGCAGCGCACCGCCCAGCTAACCGAGCAGGCGCTGGCCGACGCCGAGCTGACCTGGGCAGACGTCGATGGCGTGCTGCCGGTCGGCGGCTCTACCCGGATGCCCATGGTCCGGGACTGGGTCCAGCGCATGTCGGGCCGCCCGCCGATGGGCGGCATTCACGCTGACGAGGCGGTAGCCCTCGGGGCTGCCGTCCAGGCGGCCCTCCTCACGATGCCGGCCACGTCGGCCGGCAGCCCACCGCCGCGGCTCGGCGGGGTCAGGCGGATCAACGACGTCGTGGCCCACAGCCTGGGCATGATCGCGGAAAGCCAGGATCGCTCCCGGTACGTCAACAGCGTGCTGCTGGCCAGGAACAGCACGATCCCGTGTGACGCGCCCCGGCCCTTCCAGTTCGACGTCACCGGTCCGAAGGCCGAGCTCGAGGTCTACCTCACGCAGGGCGAGACCGACGACCCGGCCCAGAGCACCTACCTGGGTCGCTATCTGGTCACCGGCTTCCCGAAGAAGGCCAAGGGCCCGGCCGTCATCGACATCACCTACTCCTATGACGAGAACGCCGTCGTCAGCGTGGCCGCCACTGAGCGGGCCACCGGTACCCGGCTTGACGTCCGGGTGGACTCGCTGCCCGACGACGTGCCCGAGCGGTTCCTGCAGCCACCCTCGACCGGGTCCCAGCGCGGGCCGACCACCGTCTACCTGGCCTTCGACCTGTCCGGCAGCATGAGCGGCCCGCCACTGGAGGAGGCCAAGAAGGCGGCCAGCGAGTTCGTCAGCCAGGTCGACCTCACCACCACGTCGGTCGGGCTGATCGAGTTCTCCGACCGGGTCCACGTCGCGCTCAAGGCTAGCCAGAACGCGACCCAGATCGGCCGGGCCGTAGCCGGCCTGACGATCGGGACCACCGGCGGCGGCAACGCCGGGCACCCGTTCGATGAGCTGTACAAGTTGCTGCACGGCCGGGAAGGCAGGCGCTTTGGCATCGTGCTGGCCGACGGCGTGTGGTATTGCCAGCCGCAGGCCATCCAGCAGGCTAAGCGCTGCCACAAGGCCGGCATCGACGTCATCTCGATCGGCTTCGGCGGCGCCGACCGGGCCTTCCTCGACCAGATCGCGTCCTCGACGGAGAACGCCTTCTTCACCGGGATGAATGAGCTGGTCGCGACGTTCAGCACGATCGCCCGCGAGCTGACCGAGGGCACCACCGGCAGCCGCGGCATTCGCTCTCGATGACCCCGGACGGCGGCCGGCCGAACTTCTTTCTCATCCTCGAGCTCAACCCAGGCGCGGCCTGGAGCGACGGGGTCTTTGAGCGCGCCCTGCGCGAGAAGCGAAGCCTGTGGAGCACCCAGCGGCAGGGGATCAGGGGGAATCCCACCGCCACCGCGGCGCAGCGGAACCTGGCCCTCATCCGCGATATCGAGCGGGTGATGCGCGATCCCCAGTCTCGGGAGACGGAACGGCAAGCCGCGCTGGCGGCCACGCAGGCCGAAGCGAGCCAGCGGCGCGCCGAGGTGACCGAGCAGCTTGACCTGCAGATGGAAAAGGGCTACCTCTACGACGTCGAGTATGAGGCCCTCCGCAGGGAGCAGGCGGTCCTCGCCGCCGACGAGGAGCTCCAGCAGCGACTTGAGGCCGCCGAGAAGCGGCCCTGGCAGCAGGCCCCCCACGCCAGCGAGACCGGACGGCTCGATCCGGCCAAGGAGCGGACCCTGCGCGCCAACCTCGTCGTCGTGGGGCATCCCGACCTGTACGCGGTGCTGCGCACGGTTGATCCCGGCGTTACCCAGGCGACGTCGAGGGAGCAGTTGCTGCGGGCCTCGGACGAGCTGTACAGGCAGGCCCGCAACACGGCCAACAAGGAGCGGCCCGAAGTCGGCGCGACGCAGGTGCTGGCCGGGATCGGCCGGGAGGTATTCAGCTCCGATGCCATGAAGCGGCGCCACGACGTGTCGATGAGCTTTCGCCCGCTCGACGACCTGATCGACCGGTACGAGCGGCTGCTCGGCGCGGTCCAGGCCATCGATGCCCGTCAGCTCGAGCGGTTCCTGCGCGAGGCGCTCGAGAAGGGCGTCGACGTGGCGGCGGCCCGGCAGGCGGTCGTCGCGTACTTCCGTAACCGTCACTGGTCGGTCGACATGCCGTCCGCGGCGGCCGAGGCACGGCTGAGGGAACTGGTGCCCTGTCCCTATTGCGGTCACCTGAACGAGTCCCAGGCCGCCCACTGCGAGAGCTGCGGCCGGTCGCTTCGCGATCCGTGCCCGGGCTGCGGCACCCGGGTCGCGGTGCTCGCCGGAGCCTGCTCGGCCTGCGGGTTCCCGGTACGCGGGCGAGCTTACGCCGAGTACGCCGCCGAGCAGGCCGAGGCCGAGCTGGCCCGGGGCAACATCGATGACGCCAGCTACTACACCACGCAGGCGGCAGCCGCCTGGCCCGTACCCGCCCAGCGCTCCGATGACCTGTCAGAACGGGTCCGGGGGCTGCGCGAGCAGCTGGTCGCCATGCAGGCCGAGCAGCGGGATCGGGCCGACCGGGTGGCCGCCCTGATCCAGGACCGGAGCTTCCGAGCCGCCCTGAGCGCCCTGAGCGGGCTGCGGCCGACCGATCCCGTGGTCGCCGACTTCCGGGACCAATGCCAGAGCGCGATCGCCGAGGCCGAGCGGCTGTGCCGGCAGGCCCGCGTCCCTGGCCTGGCGGCCGAGCGCCGGGCACTGCTTTACCGCGAGGCGCTTGAAGCCTGCGCCGACGACAGCGTCGCGCGACGGGAGCTGGCGCTGATCCCGCCGTCGCCACCCCGGCGGCTGCGGGTCGAGGCTGACCCCGAGGGGCGCGTGGTCCGCCTCACCTGGGACGCCGCGCCCGATCCGGGCTGCTCGTCGGTGGTCGTCCGGGCCGACGGGCCGAGTCCTCCCGAGACCGCCGCCGGGCAGCGGCACGTGGTCCGTGGCCGGGGGAGCTGGACCGACCCGAGCCCGCTGCTGGGCAGGCCCATGTCGTATGCCATCTATACCGAGCGGGATACGGGCGGGACGCTGTCCCTGCAGGCCGCGGTCACCACGCAGCCTGTGCTGCTGACCACGGAGGCGCATTTTTCTGCCCGGCCCGGCGATGGCCAGGTGGAGCTCACCTGGGACTTGCCTGACGGGGCCAGTCGGGTCGAGATCTTCCGCTCGGACGTCCCGGCGGGACAGGCCGTGCCGATCGAGGTGCCAGCCGACGGCTCGCGACGGTACGTCGACCGGGAGGTCGCCAACGGGGCGCGGTATCGCTACACGGCCGTCACCGTGTTCGGCTATCAGGTGCCGGGCCGCTCGCCGGCTGAAGTCCGGTCAGCCGGCGCGATTCACGACGTCGTGCCCGTCCCGCGGCCAGGACTGCCGGGCGCCGTGCAAGTCCAGGGCAGCCCGCCGCCCGCTGGCATGAGCCTGTACCTGCACAAGGTGGAACTGCGCTGGGCGCCGCCCGCGGCGGGCGTCGTCAAGGTGGTCAGGACCGTGCCCCGCGGTGCCCGCATCCGGGCAGGCGACGAGTTCCCTGAAGCCAGCCTGCCCGGCAAGGGCCTGATCCTCGAGTCCGGCCGGCCCACCGACATCTGGTACACCGCCAGTCTTTCGGCCTGCTCGTACATTCCCGTGCTTATCCAGCAGGGGCAGTGCTACGCGGGGGAGTCCCGCCGGTACGCGATGGGGCCCGAGGTCACGGAGCTGCGGGCCGAGTCAGCCGGGCAACTGACCCGGGTCAGCTGGCAGTGGCCCGACGAGGTGGAGGGGGCCATTGTCGCCTGGGACGCGGACGGCGAGTCATTTGACCCCCTGGCCGCCCGGCATCAGGCCCGGGTCAGCCGCCCCCGGGGACAGCGCGCGGGCCGGCACGACATCTCCGCCCCGGCATCCGCGCAGATGTTCATCCAGGTGGCGGCGATTGTCCGGCACGACGGCCTCGACTATGCCACCTCAGGCGTCACAACCATCGCCGTCGCCAGCGCGCAGGCCGCGGACGCGCCGCCAGGCCGGCCGAGCCCAGACACCCGGCCGAGCCCAGACACCCGGCCGGGTCCCGGCACAAGACGAGGCTGGCGGCCCGGGCGCCGGGAGCAGGCCGGTTCCTTATGTCGTCTTGAACAGGTAGACGTCCAGCTGGAATGCGGTCGATGCCCCGCCGTGAGTGAGGAAGTTCCTGGTGACGGCCACCTTGAAGACGGGCTGGTCGGCCCCGCCGCCCTGGATGACCTGCCACATCTGGCGGTCGAGCTTCTGCCACTGCGGGTAGCTGCCGTTGTCGTCGCCGGCGAACAACAGCACGAGCCCGGCCAGTCGTCCCCTGAGCTGAGGATTAGCGGCCACGGACTTGCGGATGGCCGCGATCGCGCCCGAGTTGCCGGACATCACGGCGCTTGGGTTGATGGTCAGGTTGATCGTCACGTAGTTAAGGTCGAGTGCCGGCTCGGGCTGCCCGGTCTTCTTGGGCGACGGCGTGGGACTCGGCGTCGCCGCCACCACATGCTTGTGGGGCGGCTTGGGCGGGGTCGTCCCCACCGTGGTCGCCACCAGGAAGACCAGTGCTATGGCCAGCAGCAGGTCGGCGAACAGCCAGCCGGTGCCGCCGAAGAGGAAGTGGCCTGAGCTCGCGGCCGTGAGGCCCCGTCGCCGCGACCTGAGCCGCGTCCGTATCACCATCGCCGGGATTCACCGCCCGCCGCTAGCGCCGGCTGAACGGCGGCCAGGCCAGGAGCCGCCGTCTCGGGGCATGGCCGCCGTACCAGCCGCGGGTGGTGCCCCGCAGGTCGTGGGTCACCCGGTTCAGCGCGGCGGTCGAGTCGCGCAGGGCGGTGCTGGTGTCGGCGAGCCTGCGCTCCACCGCCTCAAGTGTCGTGCCGGCCGCGGTCACATTGGTCGCCATGCCCTGGACGCCGTCGTGCATCTCGGTCAGCGTGCCGTGGAACTCGCCCATCGCCCGGGCGGCGGTGGCCATGCTGTCCGCGCTGCCGGTCACCTGGGCGGTGAAGTCACGCTGCGAGGTCTCGATCGCGGTCAGGCTCCGGCTGACCGAGTCGGCGACCTCGTTGTACGCGTGGGCGCTTTCCGCTAGCTCCCGGGCTGACTCGCGTACGCCCGTCACCCCATGGCTGAGATCGACGGTTGCCGCCCGGTAGGCGTCCTGGTGCCTGCTGAATTCGGCCAGCATGGCGCTCAACTGGGCAAGCAGCGGGTCCATCTGCTGCTCGACCAGGTGCTGGAGCGTTTCCCTTG
>Ga0335072_10015322_pt1 | contig 10886 bp, 8 predicted proteins | sample Lox_Sample_21_FD_206725 | JGI IMG/M metagenome (GOLD analysis project Ga0335072, IMG submission 206725) | Soil microbial communities from Loxahatchee National Wildlife Refuge, Florida, United States - Lox_Sample_2.1 | ecosystem: Environmental > Terrestrial > Soil > Wetlands | place: USA: Florida... | reverse complement strand
CCGCGGTGCAGATCGGGTTGCCGCCGAAGGTGCTGCCGTGCAGGCCCGGCGTCACCAGCTCCGCGGCCGGTCCGACGGCCAGGCAGGCCCCGATCGGCAGTCCGCCGCCGAGTCCTTTGGCCAGTGTCACCACGTCGGGGGTGATGCCGTCGTGCTGATGGGCGAAAAAGGCGCCGGTGCGGCCCATCCCGGTCTGCACCTCGTCGAGTACCAGCAGGGTGCCGTGCTGGGCGGTGATTTCGCGGGCAGCCGCAAGGTAGCCCTCGGGCGGGACGACGACGCCACTCTCGCCCATGATCGGTTCCAGGAATACCGCGGCGGTGTCGTCATCGACCGCGGCGGCCAGCGCGTCGGTGTCGCCGTAGCCGACGTGCGTGACCTCACCGGGCAACGGCGCGAACGGCGCCTGCTTGCTCGGCTGACCGGTCAGTGCCAGCGAGCCCATCGTGCGGCCGTGAAAAGCCTCTTGTGCGGCAACCAGTTTCGTGCGTCCGGTGAGCCGGGACAGCTTGAAGGCCATCTCGTTCGCCTCGGTGCCGGAGTTGCAGAAGAACACTCGCGTCTGCGCATCCGCACCCAGCAGTGCGACCAGTTCTTCGGCCAGCGCGATCGCGGGTTCGGTGGCGTACAGGTTCGACGTGTGGCCCAGCGTCGCGATCTGGTGCGTGACGGCCTCGATGATGGCGGGGTGGCGATGCCCCAAGACGTTGACCGCGATGCCGCCGAGCAGGTCCAGATAGGTCTTGCCGTCGACGTCGGTGACCACGGCGCCATCCCCACTGGCCAACGCGACCGGCGGGCTGCCGTAGTTGTGCATCATCACGGCTTCCCACCGCTGCCGCATGGTTTCGGTGTTGGTCATGCGCGCACCACCTTGGTGCCGGTGCCCGCATCGGTGAACAATTCCACCAGCACGCAGTGTTTGACCCGGCCGTCGATGACATGCGCGCTGGGCACCCCCGCTGTGACCGCCCTCAGGCACGCTTCAACCTTGGGGATCATGCCGGCCTCCAGCGTCGGTAGCAGTTGCGCCAGCGTGGCGGTGTCGATTTCGCTGACCAGCGAATCGCGGTCCGGCCAGCTGGTGTACAGGCCTTCCACATCCGTCAGCATCAACAGCTTTTCGGCTCGCAGGGCGTCGGCCAGTGCCGCCGCGGCGGTGTCGGCGTTGATGTTGTGCACGACACCGTCGGCATCCGGCGCGAGCGTCGACACCACCGGAATACGGTGTGCTCCAATGAGATCGAGCACCGCGGCGGTGTTGACATGTTCGACGTCACCCACCAGGCCGATGTCGGTGGCCACGCCGTCGACGGTGACGCTGCGCCGCACGGCGGTGAACAGTTGCGCGTCCTCGCCGGTGATCCCGACGGCGTAGGGCCCGTGTGCGTTGATCAGGTTGACCAGTTCGCGGCCGACTTGTCCGAACAGCACCATCCGCGCGACATCGAGCACTTCCGGTGTGGTGACCCGGAATCCGCCCCTGAAGTCGCCTTTGTCGATGCCGAGGCGGCGCAGCATGGCGGTGATCTGTGGTCCACCGCCGTGCACGACGACCGGGTGGATTCCGCAGTTGCGCAGAAACGCCATATCGGCGGCGAAGGCGTGCCGCAGAGTGTCGTCGGTCATCGCGTTGCCGCCGTATTTGATCACGACGATCTTGCCGTGCAACTGCTTGAGCCAGGGCAGGGCCTCGGCCAGCACCTGCGCCTTGACCTCGGTGGGCAACGCCAGCGTTGCCTCGATCGCTTCGCCTCGTGGGCTCATGAGCTGTAGGCCGAATTCTCTTCGACGTAGCCGTGCGACAGGTCGGTGGTGCGGATGGAGGCAGCGGCGTTTCCGATACCGAGGTCGACGCTGATGTCGATATCGGCGCCCGACAGGTCCAGCTCGCGTGCTCCGGGGGCACCGACTCCGTCGATGCACACCGCAGAACCGTTGAACGACACGGTGATTCGATCGGGTTCGAGGGTGACCGGCGCCATACCCACGGCCGCCAGCACCCGACCCCAGTTGGGGTCGGACCCGAACACCGCGGTCTTGACCAGGCTGTCGCGGGCAACCGCCCGGGCGGCTGCGACCGCTTCGTCCTCGGAGGCGGCCCCGGTCACCGTCACGGTGACGCGCTTGGTGACGCCCTCGGCGTCACCTTGCAACTGCGCGCACAGGTCGTCGCAGACCCGCAGCACCGCGTCGTCGAGATCGGCCTGGGGCGGGGCGATCCCGCTGGCGCCCGACGCCAGCAACAGCACGGTGTCGTTGGTGGAACAGCAGCCGTCGATGTCGAGCCGGTCGAACGTGCGGGCGGCAGCGCGGCGCAACGCCTGGTCGAGCGCCGCCGGCTCGGCGACCGCGTCGGTGCTGAGCACACACAGCATGGTGGCCAGCGATGGCGCCAGCATGCCCGCACCTTTGGCCATCCCACCGACCGTCCAGTTGTTCGGATGATGCAGCGCAACCTGTTTGGACACAGTGTCGGTGGTCATGATGGCATGCGCGGCGTCCTCCCCCCCGGTCAGTCCGCCGGCCATCTCATGCACGATTTCGGCCACGCCGCCCAGCACCTTGTCCATGGGCAGCCGGTCGCCGATCAGACCGGTGGAGCAGACCGCGACCTCGATGGCCCCGGTCTCGGTCCCCCAGTCCGACAACGCCTCGGCCACCGCCTCCGCGGTGGCGTGGGTGTCCTGGAATCCGCCCGGCCCGGTACAGGCGTTGGCCCCGCCGGAGTTGAGGATCACCGCGCGCAGCTGCCCGGTGGTCAGCACCTGCTGAGTCCATAGCACCGGCGCGGCCTTGACCCTGTTGCGGGTGAACAGTCCGGCGGCCGCGTAGTCGGGTCCTTCGTTGAAGACCAGCGCGAGGTCACGAGCACCCGATGTCTTGATGCCGGCGGCGATGCCGGCCGCGCGGAATCCGGCGGGCGCGGTGACGCCCTGCTCCCGCAGTAGCCGCGCCGCAGCCGTCTGGGTCACGGCGCCACCCCGACCACCGAAAGACCTTCTGTCTCGGGCCAACCCAGCGCCAGGTTCATCGACTGCACCGCGGCACCGCCCGTGCCCTTGACCAGATTGTCGATCGCGGCTATCGCGACGAACGTCTCGGCGGCCTCGTCCACCGCGACGGCGATCTGCGCCGCGTTGCTGCCGATCACCGATCCGGTGCGAGGCAGCTGTCCTTCAGGCAACAAGTAAATGAAAGGCTCGGCTTCATAAGCCTTTTCGTAGGTAGCTCGCAGTTGTGATAGCGGGGATCGGGTGCGCGCGGTGCAGGTGGCCAGGATGCCGCGAGAGGTCGGGATGAGCACCGGTGTGAACGACACCGTGACGTCGCGGTCGGTGACGGCCCGCAGCCCCTGCGCGATCTCGGGCGTGTGCCGGTGCGCGCCGGCGATGTTGTAGGCCCGCGCCGATCCGATGACCTCCGAGCCGAGCAGGTCGGTCTTGGCCGCGCGGCCGGCTCCGGAGGTGCCGCTGACCGCGACCACGGTGACGGCGGGTTCGATGAGGTCCTCGGCCACCGCGGGCAACAGCGCCAGCAGTGCCGCGGTCGGATAGCAGCCCGGCACCGCGATGCGGCGTGCGCCGCGCAGCCGCTCCCGCGCGCCGGGCAGCTCCGGCAGCCCGTACGGCCAGCTGCCGGCGTGCGGTGACCCGTAGAACCGCTCCCACGCCTCGGCGTCGTCGAGCCGGAAGTCCGCGCCGCAGTCGATGATCAGGGTTTCGGGGCCGAGCTGTTCGGCCAGCGCCGCCGAATGCCCGTGCGGCAAGGCCAGGAACACCACGTCATGGCCGCTCAGCACGGCAAGCTCGGTGGGCTCGACCACGCGCTGGGCCAGTGGTGTCAGGTGCGGATGGTGCTCACCCAGCGAGCTGCCGGCGCTGGTTGCGGCCGTCACGGAACCGATGACGAGCCGGCCGTCGGAGTAACCGGGATGCCCGAGCAGCAGGCGGAGGATCTCACCGCCCGCGTAGCCGCTGGCACCGGCAACCGCCACCTTGAGAACTTCGGCCATTTCGACAATTCTGCATGGTTATGCAGTAGTTTGCAAATCAATGCTATGTGCGCAATTCGGCGCCGACGACCTCAGCGGCGCGCCGCACCGCGGCATCGCGAGCGGCACTGGCGTCGTCTTCGGTCAGCGTGCGATCCGGCGCGCGGAAGCGCAGCGCGAAGGTGAGCGACTTGCGATGCTCACCAATCTGAGGGCCGGTGAAGACGTCGAACAACTGAATGTCTTCCAGCAGTTCGCCGGCCCCCTCGCGAACGGCGTCAGCCACCGCCTGCGCGGGTACGTGGGCGGACACCACCAGGCTGACGTCCTGGAACACGGCCGGGAACGGCGACACCCGGGGAGCGGGCAGCACCTCGACCATGGGGATCGCATCGAGGTTCAGCTCGAGCGCGCAGGTGCCCTTCGGCAGCCCCGAGCGCTCGATCACGGCGGGGTGCAGTTGCCCCGCGTGACCTGCACGGGTTTCCCCGACGAACACCTCGGCGCAACGGCCCGGATGCCACGGCAGGTATTGGGCCGCGCGAAGGACTACGTCAACTCCGCTGGCGCGCGCGATGATTCGCACCGCCTCGAACGCGTCGGTGGCGTCGGCACCGCGCCCGCGACCCCAGGGGCCACGCGGTTCCCGTAGCCCGGCCAACACCGCGGCGACGTGCTGCGGTTGTCCGGGCAAAGACGCGTCCAGCGTGGCGATCTCGGCATCGGTCGGCCGGCGGTCGACGGGGATGAGCTCGACACCACGGGTCTGCTCGGTCGGCTGCACCACCTGCGCGATGGCGAACAGCGCGGCATCGACGAGACCTCGGGATACGTTGCGCCCCAACGCCTCCAGCAGACCGGGCAACAGGGTGGTGGCCAGCTCCGGGCGATCTGCTTCCAGCGGGTTGAGCACTTGGGTGGTGGTGCGCCGCGGGTCGTCGGCGGGCAGGCCCCAGAGGTCGAACACGCCGGCGGGCAGGAACGGTGTCGGCAGGACTTCGACATACCCGGACTGCGCCAGCGACTTACCGATGGCACGACGACGCTTCTGCACCGCGGTGAGCCCGCGACCCCCGGGCGCCGACGGCAGCACCGAGCCGATGACCTCCAGCCCCTCCAGACGCAACACTTCCTCGACGAGGTCGGCGGGCTGCAACAGATCGGGTCGCCAACTCGGCGGTGTGATCATCAGGATGTCGTCGTTCTCGGCCACCGCGGCGCCGATTTGGGTGAGCCGCCGCGCGGTCGTTCCCGGGGCATAGGTCACCCCCGCGACGCGATCCGGCAGGTCGACGGTCATCCGGATTCGTGGCAGCGACCAGTCATCGCGCGGCGGGTCGCCCCGCCAGTCGGTCAGGGTCGGCGACACCGTTCCCCCGGCGATCTCGGCGAGCAGCGCCGCGCATCGGTCCAGCGCGGCCACCGAAATGGCAGGGTCCACCGCGCGCTCATAGCGCCGGGCGGCCTCGCTGGGCAGGTGCAACCGCCGCTGGGTGCGTGACACCGCGGCCGGGTCCCACACCGCGGCCTCCAGCAGAACGTCGGTGGAGTCGGCCCGCACCTCGGTGCTTGCCGCGCCCATCACGCCGCCGATCGCCGCGGTGGCCACGTCGTCGACGATGAGGACGTCGGCCGGATCGAGTTTGCGCTCAACGTCATCGAGGGTGACAACGGTCTCGCCGGGCCGGGCGAACCGCACGCCGAAGCCGCCGGTGATGCGGTTGCGGTCGTGGGCGTGCATGGGGTGGCCCAGCTCCAGCATCACGTAGTTGGTCACATCCACGGCCGGGGAGGCAGCGCGGATGCCGGCTAGCAGCAACCGGCGCTGCAGCCACCATGGCGACACCGCAGCGGGATCGATCCCGGTGACCGGGCGCAGCGCGAAGCGCCGAACGCCCGTTTCGGCCTGTACCGTCAGCGGCCAGGCCTCTCCATCCACCGGCAACGGCTTTACCTCTGCGGGGTCTACGAAGTCCAGGTCGTAGGCGCAGGCGAGCTCACGCGCCAAGCCACGCACCGACATGCAGTAACCGCGGTCGGGGGTGATGGCCAGGTGGAAGACCACGTCGTCTAATCCGAGCACCCCGGCGGCCTCGGCTCCGGGCTGGGCGGTGCCCGGCGGCAGCACCAGGATTCCGGAATGGTCGGCGCCCAAACCGAGTTCGGCCGCCGAGCAGATCATGCCGTCGGAGTTGCGCCCGTACGTCTTGCGGGCCGTGATGGCAAACCCCCCGGGCAGCGTGGCGCCCGGCAGTGCCACCACAACCAGGTCGTCGACCATGAAGTTGGTTGCACCACAGACGATCTCGCGCTGCCGGCCTTCACTGTTGGGGCCGACGTCGACCAGGCAGGCCCGGATCGGCTTCTTGAAGCCGGTGAGCTCCTCGATGCCGGTGACCCGCCCCACGACCAGCGGACCGTCGACCGGACCGAGCGTCGTGACTTCCTCGACCTCGTGGCCAATGCGCACCAGTGTCTGCTCGAGGTCGTCGGGCGCGACATCCCACCCGGGGGCGCCCACTTCGACGACCTCACGCAGCCAGCTGTAGGGAATGCGCATCAGGCACCCACCCCGAACGGCAACGAGAACCGGACGTCCCCCTCGACCATGTCCCGCATGTCGGGAATGCCATTGCGAAACTGCAGCGTGCGTTCCAGGCCCATCCCGAAGGCAAAGCCGGAGTATTCCTCGGGGTCAATCCCTGCCGCCCGCAGGACATTTGGATGCACCATGCCGCAACCGCCCCACTCCACCCAGCCGGCGCCGCCCTTCTTGTTGGCGAACCACACGTCGAACTCGGCGGACGGTTCGGTGAACGGGAAGAAGTGCGGCCGGAACCGGGTGCGCACCGAAGAACCGAATTCTGCGCGCGCGAACGCGTCCAACGTCCCCCGCAGATGCGCCATGGTCAGGCCGCGGTCCACCGCCAAGCCTTCGACCTGGTGGAAGACGGGGGTATGGGTGGCGTCGAGTTCGTCGGTGCGGAACGTGCGCCCAATCGAGATGATGTAGACCGGCAGCTCGCGCTCGAGCAGGGTGCGTACCTGCACCGGTGAGGTATGGGTGCGCAGCAACTGTCGCGAACCCTCCGGCCCGATATAGAAGGTGTCTTGTTCGCTGCGCGCCGGGTGGTCGGGAGGGAAGTTGAGGGCGTCGAAGTTGAACTGCTCGGTTTCCACCTCCGGCCCCTCCACCAGCTCCCATCCCATCCCGATGAAGGTGTCGGCGACGTGCTCCGCCAATATCGTGATCGGGTGCCGGGCGCCGGTCGGCTGCCGGGAGGACGGCAATGTGACGTCGATGCCTTCGGCGACCAGCACGGCCGCGTCGCGCTCGGCCCGCAGCACCGCCAGCCGTTCGTCGTAACTGCGTTGAACCTCGCCACGGGCGGTGTTGACGCGCTTGCCGGCGTCGGCGCGCTCCTCCTTGGGCACGCTGCCCAGCGCCTGTCGCGCGAGCGCCAGCGGCGAGCGGTCACCGAGGTGGTCGGTCTTGACGAGCGCCAGCACCTCCAGATCGCCCGATTGTGCAATGGCCTGCCGGGCGGCATTGACCGCATCGGTCAACGCTTCCGGCGACAGGTCGACGGGTTGATCGCCCACGCGGCGACACTCTCCTTGCTGACGAGGCTGTTCGGGCTGTTCGCACCGTCGCGAGCGGCTTTGCGCGCGACACGGGTCGAGTGCCGATCATAAGTGATCCGGTGCATGCCGCCGGGTGCGCTTCCCGTCGCGGCGAGATGGCCGAGGGGCGGTTAGCCTGCCATGACCGGCTGCGGACCGGTCAGCGAGTCCTCGTCCTGCACCACCGGGGCCCGCAGCGAACTACGCGCGCGGCCGAACCGGGCGATCTTGTATGCGACGAACGCGCCCAGGGCGCCGCACACCGGCGCGGCGGCCATTGTCCCCCAGTGGTGAGCCAGGACCAGGAAGCCGAACCCCGAGGACAGCACCAGCATCAGACGCAGCACCGGCGTCCAGCGAATCGGCTGACGGAAACGGGCGGACACCAATACGCCCAGAATCACCGCGACGGTGTGCCCCGCATCGGTGAAGTCGGCACCGATGATGGCCGACGCCAGCCCCGCCGATACCCACCAGCCGATCCAGGCCGGCCGCCAGCGCTCGGGAATCGCCGCGGTCATCGCTCCCAGCACCGCCAGGGCGCCATAGCTCATCCCGACGTCACTGGCGCGGGCAATCGATATCGGCAGCCAGCCGAACTCGACCGCGGCGGCAAGGGCAGCGGCCACCACCAACGTCGCGCCGATGTGGCCGACGAGGAACGCCACGACCAGCCGGATTGTCCGCAAATGCAGTTCGGCGAGCGCGAGCAGGCACGTCAGAAAGGGCAACCAGAAGTAGAGCGGACCGGCATCGACGACCAGCGCGCTGCCCAGCAGCGTCCCCACGTGGCCATGCGCCAGGTTGTGCAGGTTGGTGCTGGCGCGCTGAACGAGTACGTCATGCGCGTGCGGGCCAAGCACCAGGATGGCGCAGCTGATGGCAAGCAGCACCGCCACGTACCCAACGGTGAACCGAACCCGGCCCAGCCGGGTGAAGATGCCCCCAATCATCGGCATCCATTATGGGGGCTAATTCGTTTCGGAAGTGTGATCAGAGCCTGTCAACTCCTTAAGAGTCCTGAGCCGGTATATCCCCAGGTCTGCGGGGATACCGGCGGTTTTGGGCGCAAAAACGGGTTTGCGTGCACGTTTAGCGAAAACACCCAACGCGTCCAACTCGCCCTGCGGTAGCAGGTCCAACGTCGAGCTCGAGATCATGATTCCGCCTTTGGTGGCGCGTTCCATCACGCGAGCGGCGATGTTGACGTCGACACCCAGCCAGTCCGCGGCCATCCGTTGCGGTCGGCCGGTGTGGATTCCCACCCGCATTCGCGGCGTGTAGCCCGCGACCTCAACCGACTTCAGCTCCTCCTTGGCGGCCAGCACCGCCCGCACAGCGACCGCCGGATCGCGGAACACCGCCATCAGTCCGTCGCCCATCCGTTTGACGATGTGCCCGCCCGCGTCCAGCAGTGGCGGCTCGACGGCCCGCGCCACCTGCCGCAACAGGGCGAGCGCCGCATCGTCACCGGCCTGCAACGACCACGTCGAAAAGCCGACCAGGTCGGTGAAGACCAGCGTCACCTCCGGATTTGCCGGCCGTCGCGAAACCGTCTCGGTCAACGCCTGCCACACCTGCAGCACACCCAGGCTGAGCTCACGCGACGCCGCGTCCCGATCCCCCAGCAACCGGTCGGCGGCTCGCGCCGCGGCACGCGGTGCGCCATCGCCCGCAGTGGACAGCGGGTCACCGAATTCGTGATCGCCGGGCAACAGCCGTCGCGCCCGCCGGACAAACGCCACCACGCCGGGGCTGCGATTCGTCGTGCGCAACCACCGCGCCGCGCTGTGCACCGACGAACGCCGTTGGGGCGCCGCCGTGGTCACGGTTTCAGAGTTTGTTTCCAGGGCCTCGCCCGGGTCCGGATCGCGAGGGGCGAGTTCCACTTGGCCAGGGTAAGTAGTTCCGGCTGACGCGGGCAATGACAGTCGCCCCGGTTGTGTCACATCTCGCATCAAAGGTCCTGATCACGTCGCTGCCACACCGATGTCGAAACTCGGTAACACCCAGCCGCGCCGGGCGCCGAAATCGTAGACAACGTGCGTTGTCAAAGTTATCGTGAGCGCAGTTAGTAGTAGGAGGCTGTGATGACTGCCGCATCGACTCCATCCGCTGATCCGCTCGGACCAGATTCACTCACCTGGAAGTACTTTGGCGACTTGCGCACCGGAATGATGGGCATCTGGATCGGGGCGATCCAGAACATGTATCCGGAACTCGGCGCGGGTGTCGAGGAGCATTCGATCCTGCTGCGCGAGCCTTTGCAACGGGTGGCCCGGTCGGTGTACCCCATCATGGGCGTCGTCTACGACGGGGACCGGGCGGTCCAGACCGGCGAGCAGATCAAGCGCTACCACAACACCATCAAAGGGACCGACACTGCGGGGCGCCGTTATCACGCGCTGAACCCGGAAACCTTCTACTGGGCGCATGCCACGTTCTTCATGCTCGTGATCAAGGTGGCCGAGTACTTCTGCGGCGGTTTGACCGAGGCCGAGAAGCGGCAGCTGTTCGACGAGCATGTGCAGTGGTACCGGATGTACGGGATGAGCATGCGGCCGGTGCCCAACTCCTGGGAGGAATTCCAGCAGTACTGGGAGCGGGTCTGCCGCGAGGAGCTGGAAATCAACCAGGCGACGCTGGACATCTTCCGGATCCGCATTCCCAAGCCCAAGTTCATCCTGATGCCCACACCGATCTGGGACCAATTGTTCAGGCCGCTGGTGGCAAGTCAGCGCTGGATCGCGGCGGGATTATTCGAGCCTGCGGTTCGCGAGAAGGCGGGAATGCGCTGGACCCCGGGCGACGAGGTGTTATTGCGTATTTTCGGCAAGATGGTCGAGCTGGCGTTCTTGGCCGTCCCCGACGAAATCCGCTTGCACCCGCGCGCGCTGGCCGCCTACCGCCGTGCCCAGGGACGCATCCCAGGCGACGCGCCGCTGGTCGAGGCACCGGACTTCGTGGCGCCGCCGCGTGACCGCCGCGGGCTGCCGATGCATTACTTCCCGCCGCGCAAGTCGTTGATAGAGCGCGCCGGCTCGCTGGTGCACACCACGCTCTCGCTGGCCGGCGTGCGCCCGGCTCGGGGTCCCGGCAAGGCCGCCTAAGACTGCTTGAGTTCGCCGAGCGTGTTCTCAGTGCGAAGATTCGGCCGGCGGATTCATACGGTCAGTGCAACATCCATGGATTTGGGGGGTTGCGATGCCGAGTGGATATCCGCATTCGAAGTTGGTGCGGCGGGAATTCTTTGATCTGGTTTGTTGTG
>Ga0335072_10015321_pt1 | contig 10886 bp, 7 predicted proteins | sample Lox_Sample_21_FD_206725 | JGI IMG/M metagenome (GOLD analysis project Ga0335072, IMG submission 206725) | Soil microbial communities from Loxahatchee National Wildlife Refuge, Florida, United States - Lox_Sample_2.1 | ecosystem: Environmental > Terrestrial > Soil > Wetlands | place: USA: Florida... | reverse complement strand
AGCCGGTTTGCAGCATCACGGTACCCGTACAGGTAGATGTGACCCTTGGCGGCATAGCTCGTGCTTCCCGCGCCTTGCGTAAAGTAGATGGGGTTGGTTGCCGTCGTCTCGTTGCTCGTAGAGGACCAGGTTTGCCCGTCTTCGGGGAGGATCGTCGTCGTCGCGGTGCAGCCTTGCGCACCGGTGCACTCCGCGGCGCTGTTGTCATAGTATTCGACGTTCGAAAGCGTCAGACTCGCGTTGGTCGCGAGCGCCGTCGTCATCGGCGTCGCGGTGATATTGCACGTCTCGTTCGTGCCGGTCGAGCTGCAATAGTTGATCACCGACCACGAGTTACCGGACGAGTCGACCGCCGTCTCGGTTTGGCAAGCGGTTGCACCGGCGCACGCGCCGCTCGTGCCGCTGGTACCGTCTTCGAGCAGGAAGACGAGTCCGCTCGTTCCGCTGCTCAGGTTGATACCGCGCAGCGGATCGCCGTTGCCGGTACCGTACGCCGTATCGCCGGTGTTCGTAAACTCGAGCGTCGTCGTCGCCGGTGTCGTGGAGAGCGTCACGGCCGTTCCGGTCGGATTCTCGAACTCGGTCTGCAGTTGATAACCCAAGAGCCGGAACGAATGCGTCGCGAGCACGGCGCCGGTGCTCGAACGAATCAACGTAGCCGTCCAGGTGTCGAGCGGATAGTTCGACGGTGCGTACGCATTTTGAAGATTCCAGCTTTGGCCGGCGTAAGTTCCGGCGTTGCTGTTGCCCGAGATCGTCGAGATGACTTGACCGGTGGGATCGCTGATTGCGACGGAGACTTGCCCGCTGAAGCCGAGGCCGCTCGCGGAGAATGTCAGATCCGCATCGGAGGCGTCATTTTGACCGTCGTAGGCGAACGACGAGCCCGGCGTTCCGGCGGGTGCGGGATTGGGCGACGCGTTGCCGCCGGTCGGCGTCACCGTCATCGTGCCGGCGCTCGAACCCGAGACGGTGACCTCGCGCTGCGCGAGTCGCTCGCCGGCGGTGACGTCCCAGAGCACGATCGAATACGTTCCGCCGGGATCGCCCGTCGAAAGCGGCCATGCTACTTGCAGCGTGCCGTTCGACGTCGTGAGGTTGCCGGTGTCGGTCTGCGGATTGCACAGCTGGTTCGTGAGCGGCGCCGCCGGCGACTCCGCCGGAGCGGTGAACACACAGTACGGACTCACCGATGTGTACTCGACGTAGACTTCGTATTTCTCCGAGCCGGCGGTGAGACCGGTGGCTTCGATATACACGTCGGTACTGTTCGAAGCGGTGAACGCGCCGCTTTCCGTCTTGTCGAACTGATCGGAGAAGGTGTCGAGATACACGCTTCCACTGACGGGCAGATACACGACGGCGAGCCATTTGCCCGTCGTCGTGTCGTACGTTCCGAAAACCCACGTTCCCGAGGTGTTGAGGGTGGTTATCTCCCACGGGTTCCCGGTATGCTCGGACGAGCAGTCTGCGACGGTGTTGGGCTCGTCGCTGGGCGCGTAGCAGTCCTCGAGTTCGTCGGAACCGGTGCCGACGTTCGCGTTGAATCGCCAGAGGATGACGCAGCCTTCTGCATAGTCTTGACCTTGGCCGCTGCCGCAATCGTAGAACGAGTCGATCGTGATCGAATCGCCGTTGGCTGCCATCGGGCGAAGGCTCTTCTTGCTCGGCCGCATCGTATTCGCCTCGCTCTCGCGCGGCAACGCAGGCAGCTGCGAGAGGTATACGTGACTTACGAAGTCCGGAGCGGGCGCCACCGAGGGCGTGGGCGGTTTGCGGCTCAACGGTTTTACGATCACCGGCGCCGTGGGGACGATCGGGCGGCGGCGAATCAAAATGCGCGGCTGACCCGACGCCGCCGCGATGGCGGCGGCGCCGAGCACGAGCGTCAAAAGAATCGATCGCAAAGGCGTATTCGTGCGCATAAGATTGCTTTGTCCGTTTATATTTTTCGGACCGCATCACAGCGCAGCCGACGCTCGTGCGCAAAGCGCCGGTAAAAAAAGAGAGCGGAGTGCGAAAGAATCGCACCCCGCTCATTTCCGGATGATGACCTGAGTTAGGCGCGCACTTCGTCCGCTACCGTGCCGAGCGTATCTTCTTCCTCGTGCACGTATTGCTCGATCTCTTCGGGCGCCACGTCGGCGACGTGTTGGATCGAAGCGGTTATACGCCGCGTCGACGTGTTGATCGTGATGAGCGTAACCTCGACGTCCGAAGCCGCGTTGAACTGTGCGGTAGGATCGAACTCGCCCTTGGGAACCATCGCGAGGATGCCCGGGAAGATTTCGACCAGCAGATAGTTCGGCGTAACCTTGACGATCTGCGCCGGCAGTTTGTTCGCTTCGAAGAGCGAGCCCGCGTGTTCGTCCCACGGATCGGGTAGCGCGTGCTTGAGCGAGAGGCTGACCTTCTTCGCTTCCGCGTCGAACTTCATGATCTCGACGTTGACGACGTCGCCGATCTTCACGACTTCCGACGGGTGCTTGATGCGGGCGTAGCTGAGCTCGCTGTTGTGGATCAAGCCATCGATACCGCCGAGATCGACGAACGCGCCGAAGTCCGCGAGCCGGACGATGACACCTTCGCGAATTTGGCCGACTTCGAGCGTGTCGAGCAGCTCTTGCTTCTTGGCCTGCAGCTCTTCTTCGAGCACCAGGCGCTGCGAGAGGACGACGCGATGGCGTTTGTGATCGAGATCGATCACCTTCAGGCGCAGTTTCTGACCGACGAGCTCGTCGAGATTGCCCACCGGTTGACGGCGGATCTGCGAAGCGGGCACGAATCCGCGCATGCCGAGATCGACCAGCACGCCGCCCTTGACGACCTGCGTTACGGTGGCTTCGATTACTTCGTCGTTCTGATGCGCTTCGATGACCTTTTCCCAGGTCTTCAGCGCGCGCGCGCGACGTTCGGAAAGGAATAGCGTCCCATCCATGTCGTCGATGCGGTGAATCATCACCTCGAGGGTGTCACCGACTTTGAGCGCCTTGGGATCGACCGCGAGCGAGAGTTCGCGGAAGGGAAGCACGCCTTCGGATTTTCCGCCGACGTCGACGAGCAATTCGTCTTTGTCTTTCTGAACGATCATGCCGTTCAGAACTTGTCCCTCGTCGAGGACCTTCAGCGACTCTTCGTAGAGGCGCTGTTCGAGCGCGAGTTGATCTTCCTCGTAAGTAGCGGGAGCGATTTCAGTCGTAGAGATGTTGTGGTTCCTACCAATCAATATATTTTTTTACTTTTGCGAATCAACGCTGACAGCTTCGGCACCACCACGTTCCGCGTTGCGCGAGGACCGTTCGAACGATCGGCGCGCCGCATCGCGGGCAGGGCTCTCCAAGTTTGCCGTAGACCGAGAGGACGTTTTGAAATCCGCCTCGGAGCCCATCGGCGTCCACGTAGTCATCGACGCTCGAGCCGCGCATTTCGGTTGCACGGGTGAGAACGTCGCGGATCGCGTGGTGGAGCCGGAGAATCGCCGGCTTCGTCAACGCCTTGGAGGGGCGTCCCGGACGGATCCGGGCTGCCCACAGCGCCTCGCATGCATAGATGTTGCCGATGCCTGCGATGCGGTGTTGATCGAGGAGTAGTGCCTTGATCGGCGTCGTCCGCCCGGACAGCATACCGATAAAGACCTGCTGTGTAAAGCCTGGTGAAAGCGGCTCGATACCCAAGGCGGCGTCCCAGGGCTCGTCGGGCTCGACCAGCCGCATCCGCCCGAAGGTGCGTACGTCGGCGAAACTGAGCCGCGTTCCATCCGTATAATGCAGCACGGCGTGGGTGCCGGGAAAGTCGGGGTCGCCCTCCCGCTGGAGCACCAGACGTCCCGTCATGCGCAGGCTCGTGACGAGCGAGCGGCCCGAGCGCAGACGCATCACGACGTACTTGCCGCGCCGTCCGACGCTCTCGACGCGCTCCCCGCGCAGGGCAGCGGCAAAGGCGACGCCGCCCGGCGCCTGGACCATTTTCGCTAGGGAAACCGTGACGGATTCGATCGTCTTGCCCGCGACCGCACGAGCCAGGCCGCGGGCGACCGTCTCCACCTCGGGTAACTCGGGCATGAAGCCCTAGTTACCCGTTGCCGTTGCGCGTGACCTCGATGAAGCGGGTCTTACCGGCGACGACCTTGACCATGGCCTGATATTGCGCGGGTGAATCGCCGAAGGCCGTGATCGTATAGATCTGCGGAGGCAGATGATCGAAACAGAAGCTGCCGTCCGTTTGTACCGTTGTGGTTGCAATGGTGCCGCCCGAACTCGCGACGATGATGTTTTCAGGGTTCGGCATGAGCTGAAGGGCTGCAATTTGCGTTGCTGGGGCGTTCAGATAACCGCACACCGAGCCGGTAGGACCGCTAAACGGTGCAATATCCGTCACAGCTAGCGCACAGAGTGGCAGTGTTGCAAGTATCGTTCCGAGCGCTACTGCCGTAAGAAGTGAACGTTTCATGCACTCTATAACGCGATCGCACCTACGAGCGTGACGCTGCGCCGGAATTCTAATGTAATTCTTCGAGTTCGCTCAGTCGAGTGCCGGTCACGATACCGTCGAAGCGCGCTTCCCCTGCCGGCAATTCGATCACGTATTTCGCGGTGCCGCCGCGGCGCGGAATCGCGTCGTCGGGCGTATCTTCAGGGACGACCGGAACGTCGGCTGCGACGCTGCGCACCGTGCCGTCGGGGGCGACGAAGATCATGTCGAGCGGAACGAGCGTGTCCTTCATCCAGAATTCGACCGGCGCGTCTCGATCGAACACGAAGACCATACCGGTGTGCGCGGGCAACGCGTTCACGCTCATCAAACCCGTTTCGCGCTCGAGCTCGGTCCTTGCGATCTGCAGCGTCAAGGTTGCGGCGGGCGCCTGCACGAGGATCGTGGGAAGATGCTGCGGCGCCGGCGTCGCAACCGCGAGCAACACAGCCAAAAGCGCTCCGATCACGCTTCTTCCTCCTCCGTCATGGTTTCGACGTCGTACCAGTTCGCGCCGGACTTCACGGTAACTTCGAGCGGTACGCTCAGCACCAGCGCCTGCTCCATCTCGCGCCGCACCAGGTTTGCGAGCGCCTGCAGCGCATCCCGGCGCACCTCGAAGATCAGCTCGTCGTGAATCTGGAGCAGCATCGTTGCGTCGATGCCCGCTTCGCGCAGCGCGCGATCCGTCTTGACCATCGCGAGCTTCATCAAGTCGGCCGCGCTGCCTTGCAGCGGCGCGTTGGTCGCTTCGCGCTCCGCCGCCGAACGCAGCATATAATTGCTCGACGTGAGCGCAGGCATGTAGCGCCTCCGCCCCAGGATCGTACTGACATAGCCGAGATCGCGGGCTTCCTCGAGGGTGCGATCGATGTAGGCGCGTACCGAAGGAAACCGCGCGAAGTAGGCGTCGGTGATTTCGCGCGCCTCGCCGCGTGAGATCTCGAGGCGTTGCGCGAGCCCGAAATCCGACATGCCGTAGAGCAGACCGAAGTTCACGCTCTTGGCCATACGGCGTTGATTCCCGTCGACGCTTCCCGCCGGACCGACATCGAAGATTTGACGTGCGGTGAAGTCGTGGATATCCTGACCCTCTTCGAACGCGGTGCGCATCGCCTCGTCGCCCGAGAGGTGCGCCATCAAGCGCAACTCGATTTGGCTGTAGTCTGCCGCGAGCAGCAGATAGCCGGGCTTCGCGACGAACGCTTTGCGAATCCGCCGCCCCAGATCGCCGCGCACGGGAATGTTCTGCAGGTTCGGATTGGTCGATGAGAGGCGTCCGGTCGCGGTCGCGGTTTGATTGAAGATCGTGTGCAGGCGGCGATCGCGCGGATCGAGCAGCTGCGGGATCACGTCGATGTAGGTGTTCTTCAGCTTCGTGACCTCTCGCCACTCGAGCACGAGGGCGCAGATCGGATACTCGCGCGCCAAACCTTGCAGCACCTCGACGCCGGTCGCCCACCCGGTCTTCGTTTTCTTGCCGCCCGGAATTTGCAGCCGCCCGAAGAGCATGTTGCCGAGTTGCAGCGGCGATGCGATATTGAACTCCTCGCCGGCGAAATCGAAGATCTGTCGCTGCAAGCGCGAGGAGGCCGCGTCGATCTCGCGCGCCAGGACGTCGAGCTCGGCCGGGTCGATCGCGAAGCCGGCGGCCTCCATGCGCGCGAGCAGCGGCGCGAGCGGCACTTCGACCTCTTCGTACACGCGCATCTGCGCGCGTTCCTCGAGCAGCGGGCGCATGGCATCGAGCAGCTGCAGCGTAGCGTCGGCGTGCGCCGCCGCGTCGGCCGGCGGCGCCGCCTGCAGATGTTCGGCGGCGGCATCGTCGATCGAGGTGAAGGTCCGCGCGGGGTTGAGCAGATGCGCGCCCAGCATCGCATCGTCGTCGACCGCGGCGAGCGAGATCCCAACTTCGCCGAGCGTTCGTGCCACGCGTTTTGCGTCGTACGCGACGACACGCGGCGACTCGGCCAGCGCGTGCGAAAACGCCGCACGCACGGAATCGTGCGCGAGCGCGCCGGCCGCAAAGGCAAGGCCGCTTCCGACCGCGCCGCTGACGCCGATCGCGTCGTCGCGCATCGCAAGCGCGAAGCGCGGCGCGGTTGCGAGCGCGCGAATCTCTTCCGCCAAACGCGCGAACTCCGGCGGATCGACCGAGGCGACGTAACTGCGATAGTTGCCCTCGAGTTTTTTCTCCGCGGCGAAGAGCGGCAGGCCGTCGACCGGCGCCTTGAGACGCGCGAGCAGCGTCTTGAATTCCAACTGCGCGTAGAGCGGATAGAGCGCCGCGTCGCTCGGCTTCTCGTAGCGGAGCTCCCAGTCGATGGTCAACGGCAGATCGCGCCGCACGACCGAGACGTCGCGGCAGATGCGCGCCTGGCCGCCGTACTCCTCGATCAGCTTTTCGAGTTTCGGGCTTCCGGCTAGCGACGGATTCTCGACGAGCGCGTCGAGCGAACCCGCGGCTTTGAGCAGCTTGATCGCCGTCTTTTCACCCACACCGGGAATGCCCGGCAGATTATCCGACGGATCGCCTTTGAGCCCGCGGTAATCCGCGAGCTGACTCGGCTGCAGTTCGTAGCGCTCGAAGACGGCAGCCGGATCGTAGCGCGCCAAGTCGGTGATGCCGCGCCGCGTGGAGAGTACGGTCGTACGTTCGTCGACGATTTGGAGCAGATCGTTATCGCCCGTGATGACGAGCGTTTCGGCGCCTTGCTCTTCGGCCTGCCGCGCGAGCGTCGCGATCACGTCGTCGGCTTCTTGCCCTTCGATTTCGACGACGGGAATGCGGTGCACGGCGAGCACGTCGCGCACGAGCTGGAATTGACTGCGCAGGTCGTCGGGCATTGCGTCGCGCTGCGCCTTGTACTCCTTGTAGAGCGCGACGCGCGCGGCCGGCAAGCCTTTATCGAAGGCGGCGATCACGTGCGTCGGCTGCACGTCGTTGATGAGCTTGTTCAACATCATCGTGAAGCCGTAGACCGCGTTGATCGGCACGCCGCGTACGGTCGTGAGCGGCGGCAACGCGAAGAAGGCGCGGTACACGAGGCCGTACGTGTCGAGCAGCATGAGGCGATTGCCTCGCTTCCGGGTTGCCATCACTGCACCGTAATCGGTGACGACGCCGCGATCACCCGCCCGTCGTCCTCGATCGTCAAAATCGAAAGCGTGTAGCGGCCGCGCGCGGCCGGCATCTGCACGGCGATCGGCGCACCGTCGCTACGCACGACGTTCCACGACACCGCCTGCGTGTCGGCTTGCTGCAGCGAGAGATCTTGCGGCGGCGCAGAGCGGCGCTCGAAGCCGATCACCTGCGCGTGTTCGCCGGTCGAATCGACCCACGGGTGCCAGGTGCGGCCCTCCGGCGCGCTGATTTGCGTCGCCACCAGCCCCACCGCGAGAAGCGCCGGCGCCGATTCGAAGAGTGCGCCGCCCGAGGGCGCGCCGCGGCTGATGCGCACGACCGTCGTGCCTGCTCCGAGCGGAATGTCACGCAGCGTGACGTCGACCGGTACGCCGGGATTGAACGGGCCTCCCGGCATCGCGATATTCGCACTGACCGGGCGCCCGGGCGCATCGAGCGCGAGCGGCACCGAGCTCCACGCGATCGCGCCCGCACGGACGAACGCTGCACCGACGCGCAGATCGCCGGGCGCGTCCGTGATTCGCAGCGCCACGCTCGCGCGGCCGTCCTGCACCGGCACGACCGCGATCTGCGCGCCGGCCGCGCTCTCGATCGTGAGCAACGCGTCGCCCTGCGCTCCGTCGAGGGCGGCGTTCACGTGCACTTCTTCACCCGCGCGATAGACGGTACGATCGAGCGCGATGCGGACGTTCGAGCTGCCGTTGAGGCTCGTATCCGCGGTTGCCTGTGAGACGATGTCGACTTGACCCACGTCGGTCGATTTCGCTCCACCGGCGTCGATGGTCGCGAAGATGAGATTCGTGCCGAGAGAAGGCGTGGAAAACGTACCGTGAGCGTGTCCGCTTTCGTCGAGCGTCAGTTCTTGCTCTTGCGTCGTCGGACCGTGCTGCAGCATCAACGTGACGTGTGCGCCCGCGAGCGGCGCTCCGCTCGCGATCTCGTTGCCGAAAACTTCGAAGTTGACCGGCGTGCCAAGTGTTTGCTCGTCGCGGTCGAGCTGGACGCGTACCGTTGCGCGCGCCGTCGGCACGACGATACGCGTGACGGCGCTCGCGCCGCCGGCGTCGGCGCGCACGCCGTAGGTGGAGGGCAGATCATCGGTTGGATGCGCGATCAGCACGGTTGCGCGTCCGTCGGCATTCGTGCGTACCGTTTGATCGCTCCATAGCGTCGTGCCCCACGGTGTCCGCTCGGGCGAGTATCCCACGTATACGTGCGGCGAACGGACGATCTGCACGTGCACGACGACGTCGCCGCGCGACGAGATCACCGTGACGGGTACGTCGGCATCGGGATTGCACGGCCCGTCGCAGCCGCTCGCGACGTCGAGCGAGAGGCCGTTCGCGTCGGCGTCGACGTGCACGCTCGCCCCGCCGACACCGCCGTCGACTTGCGCGAGCACCGCGTAATCGCCGGCGGTCGCATCCGCCGGAATCGGAATATCCGCCGTGAACGCGCCTGCCGCGTCGACCGGCGCCTGCACTTCTGCGAGCAGCGTGCCGCCCAGGCGCATCGAGATCGTCGCGCTTCCGCTCGCGGGTTTCAGCGCGCCGTTTCCGCGCGTGCGCGCAAATCCGACGACACGCACCTTCGAGCCGGCGTGAACCACCGCGGTGTCGGTGCGCACGCCCACGATCGTCTTCGGTAACGGCGCTTGAGGAAGAAAACTTGCAAAGGCGTAGCTCGGGCCCCACTGCGCGAGCGCGAAGACCGGATGCGGCGCGCGATCCCAGCGCAAAACGCCGTGTGCGTCGGTATATCGCGTTTCGAAGGCGCCTTCGACGACGAACTGCACGCGCACGTGCGCAAGTGCGCGCCCCGTCCCGAGATCGCAAGCATAGAGCAAGAGTTCGCCCGGGGTCTCCTTCGTGACGAGTCCGACGCGCGTGCGGTTGATCCACACTTGCTCGCCGACCGCGCCGCGCCGCGCTTCGATCACGAAGAACCCTTCGCGTTTCCCGAGTTGTACGTCGACCTCGCTCGATTGGAATTGATAGCCGCCGGGCGGCGTGAAGTCGAACGTCACGACTGGTTTGCGTCCGCGCGTGTCGATCGCGCGCGGCCGGGCGTTCGATCCTGCCGTCAACACGTCGGCCGGATCGACTTGATACACCGCAAATTGCACGGGCGCGCTCGAATACGTATCCAAGCGGACCGTCGTCGGCTGCCACGGCACGTTCGAGTCGCTTGCGAAAAGCGCGAAGTATGCGTCAAGTTTGTGCAAATCGACGATGGGACGTGCGGCGGAAGCGGGAGCCGCGAGCAACGCAAGCGGCAGTAGAATTGCGAAAGCGACTCGGATTAAGAACACGTTGTCCTCGAACGTTCGCGAAGCCTGGGGAACGGTCCCCGGCGGAAGGTCGAGCACCCCGCCCCGTTAAAGCGGTGCGTGTGAACCAGTCAGATCCCGCTGGGAACTCTCTCTCGACGCGTTGCCGTTATTGCGGATGTGAAGAATCAACGCAGCGCGCTCCCGACCCTGCCGAGCGCCCGCATCTGCAGGTCATCGTCGCGTGCGGCTCGTGCGGCCGCCAGTTCACCGTCCTTTCCTCCAACTAATATGCGTGCGCTTGCCCTCGCGCTCGTGCTGATCGCCGCGACGCCGGTCCCCACTTCCACGCCCAAGCTCGAGCCGCACCCGCCCATCCCCAAGGTTGCCGAGCACGCCGAATTCGTCGTGGAAGTCAACGCCAAAGGCCAAGTGGTGCGCGTGACCTCGGCCAAGGGGACGGGTGCGAAAGACACGTTCTTCAACGCGCAGACCTACGGCAACGTCATGCAGATGTGGATCCGCCATCCCGACGGCAGCGCGGAAGTCGGTCTCTACAAAGTGACCTACGATTACGATCCGAAGACGAAGAAGGTCACGCGCGGCGTCTCGCTCGTGCGGGCCGGCGGCAATTGGGGCAATGAGGAAGGCGCCGCCGATCGCATGATGGACACCGCGGATCGCGAGTATCAAGAGGGACTCAAAGCACAACAGCAGACGAATAAAAATCTGCCGCCCCTCGAGGGCATCATTGGCCCGACACCGTCGCCAACGCCCCATCCATAAACCGCTCGACGACCGGGAGCGCAGCTGCACGAGCAAAGACGCCTATCCGTCGCACGAGCTCGCGCGGGCGGCGATACTCGCGAGCGGCGTCCCGCTCGATACCTACCAATGCCGCTATTGCGAAATGTGGCATCTCACCAGCCGCCGAAGCCATTCCTCATGAGATTCGTGACGTACATCGCCGCCGACGGTGTCGCGCGGCCCGGCATTCTGGGC
>Ga0335072_10015320_pt1 | contig 10887 bp, 10 predicted proteins | sample Lox_Sample_21_FD_206725 | JGI IMG/M metagenome (GOLD analysis project Ga0335072, IMG submission 206725) | Soil microbial communities from Loxahatchee National Wildlife Refuge, Florida, United States - Lox_Sample_2.1 | ecosystem: Environmental > Terrestrial > Soil > Wetlands | place: USA... | reverse complement strand
GCGATTCCGTGAAACGGGATGCCATCGAGCAGGCCCGGGAACACGGTGAAGGCGAGCTCGTAGATGACGGCCCAGACGCCGAGCAGCACGAGGACTCCGAGGGCCACGCGGCGAGCCGAGCATGCCGCGGCCAACCGGACTCGCCCGGCTGGGCCGACGAACGCAGACTCCCCTGACATCACCGCGTGCGTCGGCCCCGTCCCGCCGTCGCATGAGTCGGGCGCCCAGAGTTGGACGAGTCGCTGACGCCGTTCGGCGACCGCCCCGTTCCAGCGTCGTCAGGCGGCGCTGGCTGACGCGCTTTCCTGGCCGGCGAGGTCCCGGTTCTCGGGGACGAACTGGCTCGCGATGAACGTCGCGCCCTGCGGATCCTCGATGATCGTCATCCGGACCCATGGAGCGTCGAACGGCGGCGCGAGGATCTTCGCGCCGAGCGCGAACGCCTTGTCCGCGGTCGCGTCGGCGTCATCGGTGGCGAACGTCACGCCCCAGTGCGCCGGGACGTCCCCGTGACCGTCCGGAAGCGGCGTGATCGTCGCGACGACGTCGATGAAACCGCCGGGCGCGCCCATCGCCCCCATGCGCTCGCGCGTTCCCGGATTCAGGAGCTCGAGGTGATCGCCGTATCCGGGCAGCGTCCACGCCTCGGCGCCGCCGCCCATCGGCATCGACCCCCACCCGAAGACCTCGGCGTAGAACGGTTTCGCCGCTTTAGCGTCGTGGGTGTTCAGGTTGTTGAAGTTCAGCGAGCCGGCCTCGTTGACGATCGGCGCGCCGCGGTGCCGGTTGGGCTCCCAGACCGAGAGCGCCGCCCCCTCGGGGTCGGTGAACACCGCCGTGCGGCCGGCTTCCATGACGTCGAACGGCTCCACGAGCACGCTCCCCCCGGCTTGCCTGACCTTGGCGGCGGTCTCATCCGCGCTCTCGACCCAGATATACGTGTTCCAGGTCGCAATCGGCGGGGCTCCTTCGGGGACCCCACCGATTCCGGCGACGTCGCCGCCTCGGATCCGCGCCATGAAGTACCTGCCCTCCATGTCGTGCGGCATCACGTCCTCGATGTCCCAGCCGAACAGGTCGCCGTAGAACGCGACGGCGGCTTCGGGATCGGGTTGGTTCGTGTCGATCCAGCACGGCACGCCGGCGATGTAACGGTCTGGCTCGGGCATTGACGCTCCTTTAGATCCGCTGATGGTGCCTGCGACCGTATCCCCGTTTTAGGTCAGGATCGGTCCTCTTATCGGCGGCGGTCATCGTCGCCGGCTGCGCGCCACCGCGAGCAGCGCCAGCAGCTCGTACGCGACCGCGGCCGCATTCAAAGCCGTGATCTGACCGGGGCTGTCGTACGCCGGCGCGACCTCGACGACGTCGAACCCGGAGAACTGGATTCCCGCGAGCGCCCGCAGAAACGCGAGCGCCTCGCGGGGCGTGAGACCGGCGACCTCGGGCGTTCCCGTCCCGGGCGCGGAGGCCGGGTCGAGCACGTCGATGTCGAACGACAGGTACGCCGGCCCGTCGCCGACTCTTGTGCGTACCCGGTCGCCGTATTCATCCGGAGTCATCGCCGTGAGATCGGGGCCGGGGATCAGCTCGAACCCCAGCTCACGCGGCACGTCCACGTCCTCGGGGCCGTACAGCGGACCTCGCATGCCGGCCAGCAGCGAGCGCGACGGGTCGAGCAGCCCCTCCTCCACGGCGCGCCGGAACGGCGTGCCGTGGAAGTACCGCTCGCCGTAGTACTGATCCCAGGTGTCGGCGTGGGCGTCGAGCAACACCAGCGCCACCGGGCCGTGCACGGCATGCTGCGCCCGCAGCTCCCCGAGCACGATCGAGTGATCGCCTCCGAGCACGAGCGGCACGATGCCCGCGGTTATCAGGGGCCGGAGCTGTTCGTCGATCTGCTCGGTGGTCTTCAGAGCGTTGCCGGGGGTGACGTGCAGGTCGCCACCGTCGACCAGCGACAGCGTGGCGAACACGTCGACGTCGAGCGGCGGGTGATACGGGCGCAGCAGCATCGACGCGGCGCGGATCGCCTCGGGCCCGAAGCGCGCCCCGCTCCGGAAGCTGGTCGCGGTGTCGAACGGCACGCCGATCACCGCAGCGTCGACGTCGTCGCGCGGGAGGCCGACGTGCGGCAGCCGGGCAAACGTGCGCACGCCGGTGTAGCGCGGTGCGACGGTTGCGTCCGGCGGTCCGAAATGCGTCACGCTAGGGGCCCTCGTCGGAATTAGTGGCGGAATCTGACGAGCGTCTGGACGCGGTCAAGAACGGCAATCGTTTCGACGAGGGCCCTCATTCGAGAAGCTCCGAGTCGTGCTCTTCGAAGATTTGCGCGTAGTCGGTGCGTCCGCCGCTGTGGAGCGCCTCGATCAGGTGATGGAGCCGCGGCGTCATCACGAGCAGATAGCGCGCCGGCTCGGACTTCGCGTTCCAGAACGAGTGCCTCACGCCTCGGATGACGAGGATCGACTCCCCCGCGGGGACGTCCCGTCGCTCGTCGTCGACCTGGAACCCGAGCGTCCCGCTGAGCACGATCCACGCCTCGTCGTCGGAGCGGTGCAGATGCAGCCCCGCGATCGGACGTCCCGGATGCCTGCCCGGGTCGGTCCAGTCCGCGACCACGAACGACTCGCAGATGATCACGGCCCAAAGCCTATGGGTGGCGCGGGCTCATGTACAACGGTGGCCGCCGCACGCCCGGCCGCGCCGGCAAGCGCGGTGCACAACCCGCCAAAGCCCCGCCCGGCCCGCCGCCCCGGTGCACATAAGCGCCTCCCAGGCGCTTATCTGCGCGCGGTGATGGCGCCGGGGCCGGTTTGGCGGGAAATGCACCCTTTCCCGGTCCCGGTCGCGGTCCAGGTCCCGGCCGCGGTCGCCGCCCAGGACGCGGTCCCGGTCGCGGTCGCGGTCCCGGTCGCGGTCCCGATCCCGGTCGCGGTCGCCGTCCAGGACGCGGTCCCGGTCGCGGTCCCGATCCAGGTCGCGGTCCCGGTCGCGGTCCGAGGCCCGCCACCGCGTCGCCGGATCAGCCCGTGCCGAACCGGCGCGCCGCGCCCGACACAGGCGGCCGGCTGGCCGCCAGCAGCGAGCCGACGGTCTGCGGCGCCACCGTATCGAGCAGCGTCGCGAGCGCGATGAACGCCTTGGCGGTCGTCAGCGCGTCCCCGAGCGCGTGATGGGGCGTCTCCGCCGGCTGACCGAGGACGCCGGCGAGCCGCCCGAGCGAGATCCCCTCCGGCGCGGATCCGTCGCGGTGGCGCAACCACGCCCGCCCGAGCGCCTCGGTATCGGCCGCCGCCGGCAGCCGCACATGCCGGCGCCCGAACTGGCGCTCGAGGAAGCTCCGCTCGATCGCCGCGGTGTGGAACACGGGGACGCGCCCGGTGAGCATCTCGAGCATGCGATCGAGTGCCTCGTCGAGCGGTGGCGCGTCGGCGAGGTCGGGCACGCGCAGCTTGTGCACGAGCACGGCTCCGTGCTGGGACCGCCGGGTCGTGCGCACGAGCGTGTACAGGCCGCCGCCGAGCACGATGCGGCCGTCGTCGATCGGCACTGCGCCCACCGCGATGATCTCCTCGCGCCGGGGGTCGAGACCCGTCATCTCGAGGTCGAGCGCGCACCAACCGGCGTCGCGCCATGGCGTCGCCTCGGCGGGCCGCCCGGCCTGCGCGAACTCCGCGGCCGAACCCATCGGCGGCGACCGGCGCAGCCTCACCCGCGCAGCCTCACCCGCGCAGCCTCCGCTGCACCGAGGTCACCGCCCGGAACACGTCCCGCAGGGTGTCGCGCATCAGCGGGCTGATCTCGGCGGGCTCGATCTCGTCGTCGGGCGGCTGGCCGGCGGCGATCCGGCTCATGTGATGGCCGATCCGCAGGTCGAGCGCGAGGTCGAACGCGTCGGCGAGCGTCCGCGCCTCCGCTTCGCTGAGCGCTCCCCCGGAGGCCCCGGCGAGCAGTCGTTCCGGCGTGGAGCCCTCGAACACGCCCGCCGCCGCCGAGCCCCACCGCGCGAGCTCGACGATCGGCGCGACCGCGGCCAGCCGGATGTCGAGCCGGTCGCTCCGACCGCCACCTTCCTCGAGTACCGAATCGGCGTCGAACCCCGTGGGCGGGACGGCCGCGAGCGCGCGGCGCGCCAGCGCCGCCACGACCGCCTCGCGGGCCGGGCCCTCGGGCGCCGGCAACGGATCGACCGGCGTCCCCCACAGCGCGCGGCGCTCGATCAGCACCGAAAGCTCGAGCTCGTTCTCCCCGATGTCGCGGGTCCACTCCTCGGTGCTGCGCGCGACCACATCGCCGGGGAAGCCGCACGCGCGCATCACCTCGCCCACCGACCGCGTCCACTCGGCCGGCGGCGGGTCATGACAGACCACGGCTCCGCGGGCGATCGAAGCCGGGGTCAGCTCGCGGCGCGCCTGAGCACCGACCGCAACCCACACGACGCCGTCCCCGGGCGCCGGCGCAACCAGTTCGAGCGCGCGCGTCGTCAGCGCGTCGACGAGCGCCGACACCACGCGCACCACCTCGGGCGCGCGCAGCCGCGCCGCGAACAGGTCGGCCACCACGTCGGGCAGCCGCCTCGCCACCGCCGCGAGATCGTCGGGCGAGGAGGCGCGCGAGATCGAGCGCCGGGCCCCGAACCACGACTGCGACTGGGCCGGGAACAGGTCGCCGTCGTCGATCACGCCGATCAGCTGACCGCTCTCCGACACGATCGGCGCGTGCCGGATCCCGCGCTCGAGCAGTTCGAACAGCACGTCGCCGCCGAGCCGGTCGGGGGTGACCGAGAACACCGGCGTGGTCATCACGGTCGCCACCGGCGCGCTCAACGGCAGGCCCGCCGCGACGATCTTCGTGCGGATGTCGCGATCGGTGACGATCCCGAACCCGCCGCTGCGCAGATCGACGATCGCCGAGCTCGCGCCGACCTCGGTCATCCGCCGGGCGACCTCGCGGATGCTCTCCATCGGCTCGCAGCGAACGGTCGGCGAACGGATCATCCTCGTGACCGGCCGGTGGTTCGGCGGCCCTGCCGCGAGCTCGATCTCGCGCCGGTTGACGCGATCGAGCAACGGCCGGGCGACGCTCACCGGGATCCGGTAGCAGAGCGTGTCCTCGGCGGCCCTCGCCTCGAATCCGGGCGGAAGCCCGGACAGCATCGCGGCGTGTCCGAACGTGTCGCCGGTACCGAGCATGTCGAGCAGCCGCCCGTCGTGGATGATGTCGACCGCGCCGGAGTGGATCACGCGCAGGAACGTGACCGGCCCGCCGTCCTCGGTCAGGATCGCCGCGCCCGAGACGTAGAACTCGATCTCGGTCTGCGCCGCGAGCTCCCCGAGCTCCTCGGGCGCAAGCGCGTCGAACGGAGCGCGGGCGGCCAGGAAGCGCGCGATCTCGCTCAGCGCCGCGTCCAGCGGGAGCTCCTCGACGTCGAGGTAGACATGTACCTAACGAGACTACGACAGCAGCCCGAGCCGCTGCCCGCGCTGAACCGCTTCGGTCCGGTTGCGCACGCCGAGTTTCCGGTACACCGCGCTCGTGTGCTCCTTGACGGTGTGCTTGGACAGGTGGAGTGTCTCGGCGATCTCGGGGTTGGTGGCCCCCGAGGCCATCAGGTTGAGGACGTCGCGCTCGCGGTCGGACAGGCCGAGCGCGACCGGCCGGTCCTGATGATCGAACACGGTCTTGCCGAGCCCGACCATCCGCACCGCGCTCGCGATCTTCCGCGCCGGCCAGTCCTTGTAGGCGAACCCCGACGCGCCCGCGGCACGCGCCGCGTGCGGGGAGATCTCGCCGGCGCCCGAGAACAGCAGCACGCGGGTCAGCGGCTCGGTCTTGCGCAGCTGCTCGCAGATCTCCGCGCCCGACTCCTCGCCGATGAACAGATCGACGAGCGCCACATGCGGCCGGTAGCGAGCCACCAGCGCGACCGCCTCCTCGCCCGAGTGCGCGCTCACGCACCGGTCGACCCATGGCTGCTGGGTCAGCATCAGCCGGATGCCCCAGTGGACGACGTCGTGATCGTCGACCACGAGCACGCTCAGCTTCTCGGGACTCCGCAGCGCGGTGTCAGAGCTCATCGGGGGCAACTCCGCAGCGCCGTGTCAGAGCTCATCGGGGGCAACTCCGCAGCGCCGTGTCAGAGCTCATCGGGGACCACCAGCCGGACCTGCCAGGTGCCGGGCTCGCGCACGCCGAACTCGACCACGCCGCCGCTCTGGAGCGCCTCGAGCGCGGCCAGTCGCAGCCCCATGCCGGCGCGGTGCCGGCGCCCGGTGACGCCGTCGTTGGCCACCTCGAGCACGAACGCGCCGTCGTCGCGCCCAAGCCGCACGCTCACGCGGCTTGGGCTGGCGTGCTTGTGTGCGTTGCGGACGGCCTCGGCGAGCACCGATTGGGCGAGCGGCTCCAGCCCTGGCGGGACGTCGCCCTCGCCGCCGGCGACGAGCGTCACCCCAAGGTCCGGATGGATGCGCGCGAGCCGCTCGACCTCGGCCACGAACGTCGTCTGCGTCGCCCGCGGGGTCCGGCCGAGCGGGCGCTGGAGCGCGGTGCGCAGATCTGAAAGCGCCTCCTGGGTCTCGGCCGCGCAGCGCGCGCGTGCCTCGGCCGGCAGGTCGCCGTCGCCGTCGAGCGCCATCGAGACCCCGAACAGGCGCTGGATCACGACCTCGTGGATGTCGCGCGCGAGATCGATCCGCTGCTCGAGTTGCTCGGCCTCCTCGGCCTGCTTGGCCACGAGGCGCGCGACCGAGGCGAGCGCCGCCGCCTTGCCGAGCGTCCACAGCAGGTAGCGCTCGGAGTCGTCGAGCGGCGGTTCGGTCATGAGCCGGTCGGCGAAGATCACGCCGAGCGCGCGGCCCGCCGCCGCCATCGGCGCGCACACGAGGCGGACCGGCTCCGGAAACACGCTCGCATACTCCGTGGGGAACTGGCCGGTCATGTCCCCTTCGATCTCGATCACCCGATCCTCGCGCAGCGACTGAGCCGCGATCGGGGCCGACTCGACGGTCACATGGGCGCCGGCGAACTGTTCGAGGCTGAGGCCGTGCGCGCCGGCCGCCCGCACGCGCCGGACGGCGCTGTCGTACCGGAAGATCAGCGCCCGCCGCATCCGCGCCAGCCGGCACACGGCATCGCACAGCCGGTCGTAGAACCCTTCGCGTCCGGCCGGCGCCCCCTCGGCTTGCGACAGCACCTCGACGAACAGCTCGAGCGCGTCGATTCCGACTTCCGAGCGCGCGCTCAGACGGTGTCCATCAGCGCGAACCGCAGGGCCTGCTGCGGTTCCAGATACACCCGCCAGGTCTCCTCGCAGCGTGGGCATCGGCATTCGACGGACGGATCGTATCCGTCGAGTGCGGCGTGCCATTCGATGTCGTCGCTGCGCAGGCAGATCGGGCACGCAAGCGACGCGATCACGAGCGGATCGGGGTCGTCGCTGCGGAACCTGGCCGTGTCGGCGTGCATGGCCATGTGCCTAGGTTGCTCGCCGGGCGCGTGCCAGGCAACCCGCCGCGTGGGACAACCCCCCGGGTGGGGGGACGCCGTCGCGGACAATCTGTGGCCGCATCACATACCCGCGGGCTCCCCCGTCTGCGGATCGAGGAACAGCTTCGGCGCCCGGTGCCGGCCGCTGAAGTCAAACATCCCGGTCAGCGGCCCCGACAGCGCGTCGTAGGAGCCGTCCCCGATCCGCTCCCCGCCCAGCCAGTTGTCCTCGATGAAGTGGATGATCGAGGTCTGATCGGTGAGCGTGTGGTCGACGTAGTTGACGCGCGCCCACGGCGAGACGATCAACAGCGGAAGGCGAGGGCCGTACCCGCAGCGACCCTGGTAGCCGCCCAGAATCGGAGTGTGGGTCCCGCACTGTCCCGGGCCGGTCAGGGCGTCGTCGGCGGTCTGGGAGTCGTTGAGGATCGGCGGCATCACATGGTCGTAGCCGCCGTCGGAGTCGTCGTACATGATCACGACCGCGGTGCTGTTCCAGCTTGGGAGCTGCTCCAGATGATTGATCAGCCCGACGATGTACTGCTGCTCGAGCAGCGGTCCCGACGGGCCGATCCCGCCCTGCTCGTAGCCGGGGGCTTTCAGGAACGACACCGCGGGAAGGTTGCCCGCGTCGGCGGCCGCCCAGAAGTCGCTGAGGTCGTACTGATGGTTGGCCTGGTCGTCATGGCCGATCGCCGCCACCGAGGTCGGCGGCAGGTGTAGTTGATTCGACGTCGACTGGTAGTACTGGAACGGCTCGTTGCCGCTGTCATAGTCGAGCCCGACCTGGCCGGTGGCGGTCACATGCGACTCGCCGCACACCGGGGTTCCGTCGGGATTCCGTGACGTGGCCACGAACCCGCCGCTGAAGAAACCCCATGAGACACCGCCGTCGTTCAGCAGGTTGCCGATGTTGCGGCCCGTGAAGTGGATGTTCAGCGCCGACGCGGGGCAGTCGTCGTACGTCGGCTCGACGTTGCCTATCTGTGTCCCGTCGATCACGTTCGACGTCGGCCCGCTCGTGATCGCGCCATGGTTGTTACCGCTCACCAGGTTGATCGCGCCGATGTGGGAGGGGCCGAACGTGGTCCCGAACGAGTTGTCGTTGAGCGAATAGTGCTGCGCGTAGTTCCACAGTGCGGTGATGGTGTTGCCGTCGTAGTAGTCCATTCCGTGGGTTCCATCACACCCCGCGGCGTGTGACCCTGTGAACTGGACGAACTCGTCCATCAGCCCGTGGTCGAATGCCTCCTGCTCCGGAAGGTAACTGTGGTTGGAACCGCATACGTTGCCGTCGGTCCGGTCCAGGCGCTTCGGATTCGCCAGGTTGGGATTGTCATTCAGCAGCGCGTCGGTGTAACCGTTGACGCTCGGCGTTCCCGGCGCCGGGACGAAGCGTGGCTCGCCCGGAGGGTTCAGGGCGTACGGGTAGGTGCCGAAGTAGTGATCGAACGGAACGTTCTCCTGAAACAGCACCACCAGATGCTTGATCGGGGTCTTCGTGTGGAGCGCCTCGGCGCTCGCCCGGCCGTCGCGCCTGAACACCACGGTTCGAGTCAGCCCGTCGCCGCCGTGCTTCGGCGAGGCGATCGAAGCGCTCGCGGCCGCTGCGCAAGCGACGACCGCCACCGCGACCCCGACGAGCGCGCGCGGCTTGACGCCCGCGCGGACGCGTTCTCCCATTTCGAGTTCCCTTCCTCGCAGCCAAACCTGGACGGCCCCGGACCATACGACCGCGGCCGACGGTGCGTGTGATGATCCGGTGACGCCGCGCGTCAGACGGCCGCCGGGTGTCGCCGCGTCAGGCGGCCGTGCGGTGACGCCGCGTCAAACGCCGGCGAACGCCGCGGCCGCGTCACAGCGCGCGAGCGGGTGCTTGCCCCACCGGCTCGTGGTGGCGTAGTCGAGCAGGCGGCTCATGTACTCGCGCAGGGGCGCGACGGTGATCCCGGCCGGCCCGAGTTTCGCGCGCGTCAACGCGTCGTCGAACGTGGTCGTCACCGAGAAGTATGGGAAGTACAGGCGTCCTTCCTCGAACATCGAGCGTCCCATCCCACCGTGGTCGAGCAACTCGAACTCGTCGGGCGCGAGCAGCTGCGGCGCCGGCTGGCCGAAGTAGCCGCTGGCGAGCTCGGCGAGCTCGCCGATCGTGCTCGCCTCCGCGCCCGCGGTCAGATGATACGTCTGCCCGAACCCTCCGGCGGACTCGCACAGCTCGTGGATCCCATCCGCGACATAGTCGACCGAGACCACGTCGACCGGCGAGGACGCAAGCGCCGGGACCGCGGGGAACAGACCGCGCGCGAGCGCGCGCAGTGGCCAGTAGAGGACGTTGAAGGCGGCGGTCCAGCCGCTGTTGCGGTCGCCCACGACGATGCTCGGGCGCAAGATCGTGAACGGCAGGCCGGGCCGCGAGCGCACGAGCCGCTCGGCTTCGAACTTCGACTGCTCGTAGGAGTTGTGGAAGCTCTGACCGACGTCGTGGTCGCACTCGAAGAAGCGGCCGGCGTGGGTGCCGGCGACGTACGCGGTCGAGATCTGGGCGTAGCGCTCGAGCACGCCCAGCTCACGCGACCGGCCGGCGAGCTCGAGCATCCGGCGCGTGCCCTCGACGTTGATCGCGCGCGCGTCCTCGAGCGTCAGGTCGAACGACACCGACGCGGCGCCGTGAAGGATCGTCGTTGTCTGCGACGCCAGCCACTCCCACCGCGCGGTGTCGAGACCCAAGCGCGGCGCGGTGAGATCGCCGGCGAGCGTGGTGACCCGGTCGGCGTAGCGCGTCCCGCGATAGCCGAACAGGTTCTCGAGCACCGCGTCGATCCGCTCGCCCGCGGCGTCGTCGCCGTTCGCGCGGACGATCGCGATCACCGGCCGTTCGGTCCGCTCGAGGTACCGCGCGAGCAACTCCATGCCGACGAACCCGGTCGCGCCGGTGAGCAGGATGGTGCCGTCGGAGCGGGTCACTCGGCGTCCTCCGGGCTCAGCGAGCGAAGCGCCCAGGTGATCCGGCGGCGGGTGTCCTCAGGAGCGATCAGCTCGTCGATGTGCCCGGCGGCCGCGGCAACCCGGGGACACAGGTTGGTCTCGGCGTAGCGGGCGGCGAGATCGTCGCGGACCGTGTCGGGCTCCTCGGCCGCCGCGAGCTCGCGACGGTTGATGATCCCGACCGCGGACCTGGCGGCCATCACGCCGATCTCGGCGTTCGGCCACGCGAACACGTAGTCCGCGCCGAGGTCCTTGGAGTTCATCGTGATGTAGGCGCCGCCGAACGCCTTGCGCAGGATCAGCGTCACCCGCGGCACCTCGGCGGCGGCGAACGCGTGGACGAACTCGGCGCCGAACCGGATCACGCCGGCGGACTCCTGCTTTGTTCCGGGCATATACCCGGGGGTGTCG
>Ga0335072_10015319_pt1 | contig 10887 bp, 9 predicted proteins | sample Lox_Sample_21_FD_206725 | JGI IMG/M metagenome (GOLD analysis project Ga0335072, IMG submission 206725) | Soil microbial communities from Loxahatchee National Wildlife Refuge, Florida, United States - Lox_Sample_2.1 | ecosystem: Environmental > Terrestrial > Soil > Wetlands | place: USA: Florida... | reverse complement strand
GGTAAATGTCGTCGCGATAGAACGGACGACGGAAGAGATCACCGAGGGCACGCGCGGAGAGGACAGCGTAGTCCTGGATGGCGAGGACGCCTCGTTTGGCGGCAGCGTCGATGGTGTCGAGAGCCATAGCCTTGTTGATACAGGGTACAGCAACAGGCAGGGTGCAGGGTGCGGCGTGCTGGTGCGGCGTTGCGCGTAGAATCCTCGCGGAGGGGTCAGATGAAACGGGCTCGGCTTTGGATGGCGTGTCTGGGTTTGGCTTTAGGGGTTGTAGCAAACGCGCAGACCATTCAGGTGGACAAGAACAACCGCACCATCGCGGTGACCGCGAGCGACAAGGCTTCGGCGGAGTCCGATACGGCGGTCGTTACGGTGGGCTTTCAGATCTATGCGCCAGATGCGTCGACTGCCTACAGCAAGGGAGCAACGCTGTCGAACGCGATTATGGATGCGCTGAAGAAGGCGGGGGTGGCGGACAAGGCGATTGAGAGCCAGGATCAGAAATTGAACTACGCTCAGCTCCAGGGGAGTGACAATAATACGCCGGGGGAACGAGCGCAGAAGCAGTTCACTCTGGTCCAGAGTTGGAGAGTGCATGGATCCGCCGGCGATGCGGCGAAGGTCTTGCACGTGGCTGTTGAGGCGGGGGCAAACCAGAGCGGCAACATCGACTGGGATTTGGCGGATCGCAATGGGCTACAGGCAAAAGCTGCGGAGAAAGCTCTGGTCCACGCTCGTGCAGTCGCCGCACAAATGACTGCGGGACTCAACGCGAAGCTGGGGGCTCTGATCTATGCCAGCAACCAGGAGCCCGAATCGTATCAAAAGGTAGCACCTGTTATGGGAGGAGTGTTGGGTTCGATAGCGGCACCCGTTCCGCCACCGCCTCTGGCCATCCGCCCGCAACAGGTTGAGGAATCGGCGACGGTGTATGCGGTGTTTGCGATCGAGTAGTCACCGCCACATTTCCTCGTCCACCTTATCCTGGTCCGCGATGGCCTCGTCGAATGCGGGATCTTCCTGCCAGGTGCCGACAATATCGCTGAGATCGCGTTTCCGGGCAGGCTTGCTGGCGGCCTCGAATTCCGGAGCCGGTGCCCTGAGGGCCGCTTCGTTCGGTTTCTTTTCCTGCTCCATGAGATTAGGTTAGGCACCGCAGGTCGATGAAGCAAGCGGTGCTCGGTGCTCTGAGCCCGGAGCCCGGTTTAGTCCCGGTTCCGCTTCCGAATCTCGATGTTCAGGCGCTTAATCTTCTGGTTCAGCGTTGAAAGTGGGATGCGGAACTGCTCGGCGGCTTCGGTCTGGTTGCCGTTGCAGCGTTCGAGCTTGTCGATGATGATGCGCCGCTCGATGTCCTCCATGATGTCGAAGAGGGAGGCGTCTGGACTGTGCTCGAGGAGGCTCGATGAGTAGCTGGACCCGGTGATGTGTCCGGGGAGCAGGTCCACGCCGATAGAGCCGCCCGAGGACAGCACGACGCCGCGCTCCATCACGTTTTCCAGTTCGCGGACGTTGCCGGGCCAGTCGTAGTCGACCAGAGCGCGCATGGCTTCGGGCGTGAGGGCGCGGACGGAGAGGCCATTTTCTTCGGAGTAGTGCTTCAGGAAATGCATGGCCAGCGCGGGAATATCTTCGCGGCGCGCGCGGAGCGGGGGCAGTTCGATGGCGATGACGTTGAGGCGGTAGAACAAGTCCTCGCGGAAGCGGTTTTCGCGCACGGCCTGGCGCAGATCGACGTTGGTGGCGGCGATGATGCGCACGTCCACCTGAATCTCCTGCACGCCGCCCAGGTGCATGAAGCGGCGGTCCTGCAGAACGCGGAGGATTTTCGCCTGGGTGTCGAGACCCATGGTGGCAATTTCGTCGAGGAAAAGGGTGCCGCCGTTGGCGACTTCGAAGAGGCCTTTCTTGGCGGCGATCGCCGACGTGAAGGCGCCCTTCACGTGGCCGAAAAGCGTCGATTCGAGCAGGTCGGTGGGCATCGCGCCGGTGTTCACGGGAACGAAAGGCTTGTCTTTACGGGTGGAATTGGCGTGGAGCGCTTTGGCGATGAGCTCTTTACCGGTTCCGCTCTCACCCTGGATGAGGACCGTGGAGCGGGTTGGGGCGACCTGAGCGACCAGGTCGAAGATGCGGAGCATGACCTCGCTCTTGCCGACGATGTTGGGGAAGCTGTAGCGCTGGCGAAGCGCGCGCTTGAGCTGGACATTCTCTTCTTCGGCGCGGAAGCGGGCGATGGCGGCGCGAATGTCGGCGAGCAGCTTCTCGTTGTCCCAGGGTTTCTGGACAAAGTTTTGCGCGCCGCCGCGAATGGCGTCGACGACGTTGTCGACGGTGCCGAAGGCGGTGATCATGATGACGGGGAGCTGGGACTCACGTTCGCGAATGGTAGCCAGAATCTCGATGCCGTTGCGCCCTGGCAGGGCGAGATCGAGCAGTACGAGATCGAAGGGCTGTTCGGCGATGCGGTCGAGGCCGAGTTCGCCGTTTTCGACGCTTTCGACCGCGTAGCCTTCGAGCGACAGAAGGGTCTCGAGCGACTCGCGAATCGCGGCTTCGTCGTCGATGATGAGGATGCGCGGGAGGGAATCCGAACCAGTAACCTGGGGACTGGCCGGAGCCGCGATGGTGCCTTCAGACATGCGCGGGTTTCCTCAACAAAGGAAACTCAAGATAGAACGTCGTACCTGATCCCAACTGACTCTCCACGTGGATTTTTCCGGAATGTTCCTGAATGATGCCGTAGGTGACGGCGAGGCCGAGGCCTGTGCCGCGGGGCTGGCCGTCGCGGCGGGCGGTTTTGGTGGTGAAGAACGGATCGTAGATGCGGCGCAGATGTTCGGGCGCGATGCCCGATCCTGAGTCTGCAATGGAAATGCTGACATGCCCGTTCACTTCCGTAGACACGCGCAGAGTGCGGCGCTCGCCGTTCTCGGCAGCCTTGCCGGCCATTGCATCCTTTGCATTCAGGAATAGATTGAGGAACACCTGCTGCAGTTTGCCGGCGTTGCCCATGATCGGGGGCAGGCCCGTCATCAGGTCCGTTTCCACGCTGATCTGCGAGGTCTTGAACTGATGCTCCAGCAGCGTGAGCGTGTCGCGGATGATGCCGTTCACGTCGGTCTCGCGATACTCGGCGCCGCTGGTGCGCGAGAAGTTCAGCAACCCGTTGACGATTTCCGAGGCGCGGAAGGTCTGCTGCGTAATCTTTTCGAGCAGCGGGCCGAGCTTCACATCGCCTTTGACCTGACGGGCCAGCATCTGTGCATAGGATGAGATCACGGCCAGAGGCGTATTCACTTCATGGGCGACGCCGGCGGCGAGGAGGCCGATGGAGGACAATTTTTCGGCCTGGGCCAGCTGGCCTTCCATCTCGGTCTGGTCGGTGATGTCGTCGATGAGGATGATGCGGCCGACGGTACGGAAGTCCCGGGAGACGAGCGGCGCAATCGCGACGTTGGCGATGCGGGTCTCTTCGGCGCGCGTTTCCAGGCGGAATTTGTAGAGGTTGTGGACCCCGGGCTGGTCCTTCACGCGGCGGAACTCGTCGACCAGATTCTGCGGAAAGACGGCTTCGAGGGGCTGGTGCAGGGCCTCGTTGCGGGGCAGCGCGAACATGACCTCCATCTGCGAGTTCCAGCTCTCGACGCGCTCTTCGGGATCGAGTGCGAGGATGCCGACGTTGATGGACTCGACGATGTTCTCGTTGAATTCCTTGAGACGCTCGTACTCGATGATCTTCTCTTCGAGGCTGGCGTAGAGGCGGGCATTCTGCAGCGCGATGCCGATGTAGCCGGCGAGGGATTCGAGCAGCTCCATATCTTCGCTGGAGAGGAAGTCGCCGCCGACGCGGCGGCCGAGGCCGATGACGGCGATGGTGCGATCAGACACCTGGAAATTCTGCACCTGCAACTCGCGGGCGCCGGGAACACCGACGCGACAGGGGAGGAAGTAGTTCATGTCGAGCAGGGCCGTCGTACGCTGCTCGGCGGGCGCGAGGTTGAGCGTCAGCTGCGGGTTCTCGAGGAAGAGATGGGTGCCCGCGTTGGGCACGTCGAAATTGAGGAAGCCAAGGTCGAGGTACGCCGCTGCCACGTTTTCGGGCAAGCCGTGATGCGCGGCGAGGCGGTATTTGCCGGGGGCATCCTGCAGGAAGACAGCCACACGATCGACGCTGAGGGTGCGGGGCAGGCGATCGACGATGGCATTGAGGAGGGCATCGAGATTGGTGAAGGAGCTGAGGCCGCGTCCGAAGCTGATGAGGGTGGAGCGGTAGTCATAGCTCTGGCGGTCGAAGAAGCGGTCGACGCGGAGCTGGATGACGCGTTTGAGGGGCTCGAACAGCAGGGCGGCGACAATGATGGCGGTGAAGAGTCCCCAGGTGCCGAAGCTGCGCAGGCGGGCCTGGGCCACGACGGCTGCGATGGCCAGCAGAGCAAAGTAGACGCCGACGATGGCGGCGGTGGCGAGGGTATAGGTGACGCCGCGCTTGAAGATGAGGTCGACGTCCATCATGCGATAGCGCACGATGGCCCAGCTGAAGGTGAGCGGCAGAAAGACCAGGCAGATGCCGGCGATGCGGGTGATGGTCTGCGGCATGGCGAAGTCGGCCATGTAGGGAATCGCAGAGAGCAGGGTGAACGGGGCCACAGCAAGAAGCGTGCCGCGCGTGAGCCACTTCAGCTGCTGGCGTTCGAGCGGCGCCTGGGCACGGCGGTAGTGCACATAGAACACGCTCGCTGCGGCCACATAGAACAGCGCCTGGTAGCCGACGGAAATCTGGTCGAGCCGGTGTTGCAGAATCTCCGTTGCGGACCACAGGGTCTGCGCCATAACCTGGAGACCCACCACAGCCGCGCCGGGCAGATACACGAGGGCATACAGCAGGGTGCGACCGCGCCGCCGCTCGCCGGCGAAGGCGAGGGAGAAATGCAGGAAGAGTGCCGGCTGCAGGGCTGCTGCACCGATGCTGCCCCAGTAGACCAGCCAGTCAAATTCGTTGAACTTGCCTGTGAACCAGAAGGAGTAGAGAACGAAAGAGGCCAGGCAGAAGATGTAGAAGTGGGTGGAGAGCGGCGCGGTCCAGCGTCGCAGCAGCACGTAGAGGCCGATGCCGAGGTAGACCAGGGCAATGAAGCGGAAGCCCTGGTTGATGCTGCGGTCCTGCATGTCGAGGATGACCGGCACATCGGGCAGGCGGAATCCACGGCGCTCCAGGGTGTAGTGGATGGTGTTGTAAGCGCGGGTACGCCACATTTCACGGGTGACGTCGGCGGCTACATGGACGGGACGGCCGTTGGCTGCCAGGAGCAGGTCGCCGGGCTTGACACCGGCGCGCTCGCCCGGGCTATCATTCGGGACGCGTTGCGCTTCGAGGCCCTGAGGCGCTTCGACCCACCAGACACCGTCGGTAGGGGACTGGTAGCGGTTCTCCTGTTCCAGGTTGAAACCGGCGCACACGATCGCCGCTCCTGTAAAGAGCGCCAGCAGGACGGCCACGATGCGGGTTTGGAAGGTCCGCTGCATGATCAGGTGCAGTGCATCGCAAAACGAAGGCTTCCAGGGGATCCAGACCAATTATTGCTGATCCCGGAATGTGGATTTTTCGAGTCTTAGACAGCCGGTAGAGCCGATAAAGAGCAAGTTGGGTGCCACTGCATTCTGGAAACAGTGACTTCCGACACCGGCGACAGATGTCACTGAATCATCATCACATAGACGACCCAGAAGGCCGCTCGTTACAGTAGGGCGAGGCTAAATTTAACGGGTGTATCCGGAAAGTTGTCAGTCGATATGGGAAATCATATAGACAGGGCGTTCCGCAGAATGCCACTTTTCGATGGCCTCAACAGCTTTAGTGATGGTGTTCATCCATCGAGGGGCGTGTGGCCCACAGGATGCCACTGAGAAAGATAATCGCGAAGCTGCCAATCACGATCAATGCCATGTTCCTGCTCCTTGCCGGGGTGGGGACCGCTCGCTCTTCAGCATAACCTGAACGTTGTCGAATGGGCTTCTGCAAAGTGGGAATCGAGCCACGATGGGCGCTCGAGGGGCTACAGTGATTCCAGTTTCCCCTTCAGGATTGCCGATGAACGGACAAAGCGCTCGACGCGCAGCGGGTTCCGCGCTTCTGCTGGCTTGCCTTAGCAGCCTGGCAGCCGCCGGACGCGGGCAGACTGGTCCGGCGCCCGTAACGCCGCCGGCGGCGTCGGGCGACAGCGCGGGGCCCACACTGGCTCAGGGAATGTCCGCGCTGAAGGAAAATCAACCCCGTGAGGCGCTGAACGATTTCCAGCGGGTGCTTGCCACCGATCCCAACAACGTCGCCGCCAACCTCCTCGCGTCCACTTCCGCCGTGGAACTCTACCAGGGGCCGCTGGCTGTTCAATTTGCCGAGAGAGCCGAGAGGCTCGATCCCGGAAACTGGAAGATTCATACCACTCTGGTGGCTGCCTACGCGGCGGCGGGCATGAAGCAGCAACGGGACCATGAGAGGGCTGTGCTTCGCGATCTGCACGAGAACGGCGCGTCGGACGCGCGCCTGGCTACCGGTTTTCTGGTCGAGATGTTTCCGTCGGGGGCCGATCGCGTGGATGCTATCGAGTACTTCGAGCCGGTGGGACGGTTTCACACGTACTACCGCTTCGTGGTACGGCAGCCCGACGGCAAGCGGATCGGGGAGGTCGACGTGCAGTGCGACGACTTCAACCAGAAGTCCTGGGCGGGGGCGCATCCGGCCGAGGCGGCGGCGGGCGAGAGGCAGTTCCAGATCACCGGGGAGGGTGGTGACGATGGCAGTCCTGTGGATTATCGGATGTTTTCGGGAAAGCTGGACTACGACAATGTGCGGGTGATGGTGGTGGAGGCGCTGCGGACGCATCCGGTTGCCGGATCGCAGGCCAACGCGAAGCCGTGATCATGGCCGCCTTGCGGTTTCACGTCAGATTCCTTCGCCCATGCTGACGAATCCGGCCGCTGCCTGCTCGCTGTGGTAGCGCTCGCGTTCTTCGTCCTCACCGCTGAGGGCGCGCACTTCGTCCAGGTCTCGCGTGGCGATTTCCAGTTGCCCATCGAGCACGTCGACGCGGAGCCGGAGCCGCTTGACCTCGTCGGCGAGAGCGACGATGACGCCCGAAAGGGGATCCTTGACCTGGTTGGGATCGGTGATCAGGACGCGCTCGCCGTTTTGATAGACGATGTGTGCGGGTACGCCGACGACGGTGGAGTTGGGCGGGACGTCACGCAGGACGACGGAACCGGCACCGACGCGCGAGTTTTGACCGATGCAGATGTTGCCGAGGATTTGCGCATTGCTGCCGACGAAGACACCGTCGAGCAGAGTGGGGTGACGCTTGCCGCGCTCGTGGCCGGTGCCGCCAAGGGTGACGCCCTGGTAGAGGGTGACGTCATTGCCGACGATGGCTGTCTCGCCGATCACCACGCCCGCTCCGTGGTCGATGAAGACGCGCCGCCCGATGGTGGCGCCGGGGTGAATCTCGATTCCGGTCAGCAGCCGCGCCACCTGGGAGAGAAATCGCGCAATGAGCCGCAGCTTGGCCCGCCACAGTCGCGAGGTGATCCGCTGCATCCACACCGCGTGCAGCCCCGGATAGCAGAGCAGCACCATCAGCCGCGAATTGGCTGCGGGGTCGCGGTCGAGGATCGAGGAGATATCTTCGCTCAGCATGGGCCGGCTCTCGGAGTTATACTACAGTATAACTGAGGTATCCGATGCACAAGACCAGTTTGCGCAAAGTCGGTGGCTCCGTGATGCTGGCCGTTCCGCCTGTGGTACTGGAACTTTTGAGCCTCAAAGCAGGCGCCAAGGTAGGCGTAACGGTAGAAAAGGGACGTTTGATCGTCGAACCTGAGTCCGGTCCTCACTACACGCTCTGTGAGCTTCTGGCCGGATCGGATTACAGCAAGCCGCAGCCGGCCGAGGAGCGGGAATGGGTCGATGCTCCGCCGGCGGGACGCGAGCTGCTGTGAAGCGCGGCGATATCTACGTCGTGTCACTGGACGCGACTTTGGGACACGAACAGCGAGGCAGGCGCCCCGTTCTGATCATTTCTCCGACCGAATTCAACGAGGCGACAAAGCTTCCGGTGATCCTTCCAATTACGAGCGGTGGAGAATTTGCGCGACGAATCCGCTTTGCAGTTCAAATCTCCGGCATTCGTACGACGGGAGTCGTGCGTTGTGACCAACCTCGCGTCCTTGATTTGCGAGCGCGCGGAGGGAAGAAGATCGATTCGCTTCCCCCGCGGATACTGGACGAGGTTCTCGCTCGAACTGTCACTCTTTTCCAATAGGCGCCGCGATCGGAATCTATACCTTGACCGGCGCTTCCACCGGCTGCGTGGGTGTTTGCAGCGCTTCATTGCGCAGGGTTTCAAACAGGACGGAGGAGATATACCGTTCGCCGAAGTCCGGCAGGACGACCACGATCAGTTTGCCCGCGTTCTCTTCGCGCCGCGCCACCTGGATTGCGGCATGGGCGGCAGCGCCGCCGGAGATACCGACCAAAAGGCCCTCCTCCAGCGGCAACCGGCGAGCCATGGCAATGGCCTCGTCGTTTGAAACCTGAACGACTTCGTCAATCAGTTTTGTCTCGAGAATCTTTGGGACGAATCCGGCGCCGATGCCCTGTATCTTGTGCGGGCCCGGCTTGCCGCCGGAGAGAACCGGGCTGTCGGTGGGCTCGACCGCGACGATTCGGAAGGAAGGCTTGCGTGGCTTGATGTACTCACCGACGCCTGTCAGGGTGCCGCCAGTACCAACGCCGGCAACGAAGATGTCTGCCTGGCCATCGGTGTCGTTCCAGATCTCCGGCCCGGTGGTGTTCAAGTGAATTTTTGGATTGGCCGGATTCTCGAACTGCTGGAGCATGTAGCCGTTGGGCGTCTGGTCGAGGATCTGATTGGCTTTGGCGATGGCGCCGTTCATGCCGTTGGGACCGGGAGTGAGCACGATCTGCGCGCCAAAAGCAAGGAGCAGAACGCGTCGCTCCATGCTCATGGTCTCGGGCATGGTGAGGATGATCTTGTAGCCCTTCACAGCCGCGACAAAGGCGAGGCCGATGCCGGTGTTGCCGCTGGTGGGTTCGATGAGCACGGTCTTGCCGGGATGAATCCTGCCCTCGCGCTCGGCGGCCTCGATCATCGCGAAGCCGATGCGGTCCTTGACGCTGTTGGCCGGGTTCGAACCTTCAAGCTTGGCAACGACGCGGGCATGCGCGCCGGCGGAGACGCGATTCAGCTGCACGAGGGGAGTGTTGCCGATCAGATCGATGACGCTGTTGGCGATCTTCATGTGAGTGTGTTCCTCGTCCGGAGACTTTGCCGGGCCTCCAGTGTAGATGCATGAGGTGAATGCGGGACTCAGAGGGCGGATCAGCCGCCCAGCCTGGCCAGGGCCGTGGCAGCGTGCAGCCTCCGCTCCAGATGCCGCTCCAGGGCCTGGATTGCGAAGCGGCGCAGATCGGCGGCGCGTGCCGCAGGCCAGTCCGCGCCGGCAAAGGCTGCGATCGGGGAACGAAAGATTCGCGCGGCGAGAGCCAGGGATTCGGCGGACAGAATCCTGCTCGACGGCTTTTTGTCGCGACCGCACAGGAGGCCGTCGGACTGTGGCTGGAACCACGCGGGTCCGGCGCCGAAGGGCTCGCCGCACATGGTGCAGTGGGTGAGCGAGGGCATCCAGCCGAGCAGTCGCGTGATCCAGAGGGCGAAATAGGTCACGGGCATCCAGATGCAGTCGCCGCGCGTGTGATCGAGAACCGCCAGCGCCAGGCGAAACACGGCCTCCTGCGGATCATGATCCGGCATCGCCTCTTCGAGCACTTCGGCATAAAACGCAAGGGCCGTCGCGCGTGCATAGTTCACGGGATGGGATAACGGCGAGGCAATCACCTCGCAGGCATCGAGACGGACCAGGTCCTGCTTCGGCTTTTCAACGTAGCTTGCCGTCACGAACGTCATCGGCTCCAGCGCTCCGCCAAAGCGCCGCCGCGATTTGGCTGCTGCCTTTGCTACGCCGCGAATCCGTCCCTGGCTGCGTGTGAACAGCGACACGATCTCATCGGCCTCGTGTACAGGCCACTTGCGGAGGACGATGGCTTCGGCCTGGATTGCGTTCACGGTGGAGCTTCCAGATTAGCGGGCGCCGCTGGAGGGAACCAAACCAAGCGTTCGCGCCAGGACAGGTTTTTTTCGCGAGGCAGGAGAGATGGCGGATTTTCCACAATGGCGTTTCTTTATCGGAAGACTTCCGTTCCCCTGCGCGATACCCTGAATGTGAAACACCGAACCCCGCTTGTCCGCACTGCAAATCCCGCCGCCTGGGGCGCGGATCACTCCCGTTCGTCAGTCTCGCCGCTCGCGCGGCAGCCACACCCATCCCAACTGCCTTTCAGAGGAGGAGCATGTCGACCGAATATCGGAATTTCCTGGCGCTCTCGTATGAAGAGCTGGAAGAACTCAATCTAAAGGCCAAAGATCAGCGCAGAAAGCGCACTTCACTCGACAAGACTCAGGAAGAACGCCTGAAATATCTGACCGACCAGAAGGGAATTAAGGCCGTCACTGTGCTGTTTTGCGACCTGGAGGGCCGGCTGCACATGCTGGACTACGACAAGAAGTTCCTGCTGAAGAGCTATGACAATCTAACGTTCGACGGCTCTTCGATTCGGGGCTTTACAGCGCAGCGCGAGAGCGACCTTCGACTGGGCATCGACTGGGCCTCGTTCTACTTTGCGCCTGCGGATATCTTCGGCGCCGGAAAGGTGCTGGTCTTTGGCGACGTGATTGACAAGGGCGGCACGCCGTACGGCGGGGACACGCGTGGCCTGCTGAAGACCTTTGCCAAAGAGCAACACGACAAGCATGG
>Ga0335072_10015318_pt1 | contig 10887 bp, 3 predicted proteins | sample Lox_Sample_21_FD_206725 | JGI IMG/M metagenome (GOLD analysis project Ga0335072, IMG submission 206725) | Soil microbial communities from Loxahatchee National Wildlife Refuge, Florida, United States - Lox_Sample_2.1 | ecosystem: Environmental > Terrestrial > Soil > Wetlands | place: USA: Florida... | reverse complement strand
GTATAATACTCGCGTTCGAAGATCCCAGATCACCCCCCAAATGTTACGTGTGCTACCTAGCGAGTAACTTTGGGATCTTATTGCGCTCGAAACGAGATATACCTTAACTAATCTACAGTTCAAGTAAGGACTAAGGAAGGGAAGTTTCTACAGAGCAAGCACTTAAGTACAAGGCTGTGCTGGAGTGGTTGCTATGTAGAGGGAAAGGTGTACACTGCCAGGGGAGGGAGTGTACTCTCCAAAGCGTGAATCTGTGGTCTAGCAGAGAGTATGGAGTCACCCACTCTGGCCTACGACCGTGAGCCCCCAGTAATGGAGTAGTCTCGACACTACCAGAGGCCACAAGGTCTATAAGTCTATGACTTGGGCTTGGGAGGTGTTAGCAACCTCTAAAGGCTATGTAGGCAAGAGGAGTGGCTCAACTCTGCGGTGCTAGGTCTCAGATGTGTTGGCAAAGTGGTAAGATCAAGGTAGTAAATGTGTAAGTGGTAAAAGGAGTGTCTTTCCTATCTACAGAGAGTCAGCAGTTTATATACAGCAGAGAGAGGCTGTGACTAGTAACCATCAACTGTGGGCACAGTCATAGCAACCATGACTGTGCGCACAGTAAGAAGCAGCCTCAGGGTTCAGGGTATCTAAACTAAGAGAAGCTGAGTCAGGTAGCTAAGGGTAGGAGGCAGGGCCCATAGTTATAGTTGCTAGGGATTCATTACCATAGGTACAATCTCAAGGCAACTAGAGACTGGGCACAGCCTGAGGGTACAATCAAAAAGGAAGGTAACCAAGGGAACAGGGTGGTGACAGAAGCAGGATGATGTAAGGTAAGTTAGCTAAGTAAGGGAACTACTATACCCATAACATCACCCCCCCCTGCCTTTCAGTCCTCCGTAGTAGTCGGTTTGGGATCCACGTCAGCCATCAAAGCCTGCACTGTGCGCTTCCATCCTACCTTGTCTCGGGGATCCAGAGAAAGAGGATGCAAGCTTAAAGGCCAAGTGTCGCTGCGTGTAAGCCCTAAAGCCGTGTTCTCGGAGCTGTTCGAAGCGTCGTCCGACTCGACTTCAATGAAGGGGAACTCGTTCGCCGTTCCAGAAGGGAGACCATCTGAACTCGTTGGAGCGAGGGGAACGCGTCCTTTGTGATCTGATGTGTGGGCTGACGTCCGATAACTAGGCGGGCCTACGAGTGGGAAGGTGGCCTCAATTACGTGGAAATGAGGGACACCCACGTGTTTGCGGCAGCCGAAGGGTACGTTGACCACGAATGAGAAGGGTGTAAACTCGACGTCCGAACTTCGAATAGCTAGAGGCTCGTCGTCGTTCGAATCCGGTCGGTCTGTAGGGCAATCGGCTGGCAGCATCTCCTCGTCAGAATCGGGAGTCGGAGGCACCACACATCTGTAGAAGTCGTTGGAAGGAGTACGACCTTGGTCGGGGGTGACGAAAGCGAGTGACGGAGGTGATGGAGAACCTGAAGATCCGAGTACTGGGGCTGGCGGATCGGAAGATGGGCCGACAGAAGGCAGAGGAAAGAATTTGCGTCGTGGCGGCGAGGACATATGGAAAGGAAAAGGAAGAGCGCCCGGGGCACTCGTAGACTCGGCGGCGATTTGTAGCGCTTCATCTAGGCCGGGTTCCACAGAGGGTGGAATTTCCGTTACAGGTGATTCGAGAGGGCCTTTAAGGGCGTCAGGATTATTCCCGATTTCCTCAGCGCCAGACTCACCCGAATGTCCTCTGTTAGCCTCGGTGGAAGCACTCTCTGAGTCAGTATCAGACTCGCTAGAGTATTCGCGATCATCTCCGTCCGGGTCTCGAAGATAGAGATTCTGATCCGGAGCGGAGTCACGTTCCTTTACGAGGCTTTTCCAATAGGGCTTCTCGTGCGAGTGTAACGGCATCGTTAAGTACGCTTTGCGTAGCACCGGACGATTGATCACTTCTTCCCAGACGTGGTCTTTCATCCGGTGGTACATCTTGAGGCCTTCTCGGATAGCAGGCTCGGTGTCGATATAGAGGACTTCGAGGATCCGTCGGTCTCGATCCCGCTGGAGGTAGTAGAGCGGTTCGGTCCTCCAAGGATCGAGAGTATGGCGATGAGGAACTCGGACGGCGTCGTTCTCCGCCAACGCTTGACGGTACATACAGACCCAGGCTTCTTGCGCGGCTAGGCGGGGCAGGACATTGTCGTTCAAACGCCTGAGAGCGTGGCGTAAGCTCGTCGCTGTCCAAATAGCTTCCCATCCTTCGGTCCGCGTTACCAAGGGCTCGATGATGGGGTCGGGCAACCCTAGAGTCTTGTAGTAGGTACAGTGTCGCGTCCGTAGGGAGAGCTCGGCTTGCCAGGCGGTGATACGCTTGACGTACGTGATGACGAGCTCTTCCTTGGGCAAGTCCCATTCGTGAGGCTGGATAAAGACTGGATAGCGCGTCGGGTCGTCGGGAGTCAACTGGACGAAGACTCCGTCGATCATACGTGCTTTGTAGTCGAGAGCGGTAGCACCTTTGGTAACGCCGTAGCGGCGATGCCATTCGATGCCGACCTGTCGGTGAACTTGTTCCTCGAAGTCGCGTTTCTCCGCAACCCTCCATAGGAATGATTCGTACGTCGGGTTCCGTAGGTTCTGCGCGGTTGGGGATGACATATAAAGGTGGGAAGGTGAAGTTGGCGAAGTAGATCGAGACGATAATCCAAGCGATAACGGCCCGTCGTAACCAGCACGATCGAGCAAGTAGGAGGCGACGAAAAGGGAGAGAGAAAAGAATAAGGGGAAAAGAACGAGAACGATCAGAGGCTGAGCGAGTGCATATAAAGGCATCAGGTCGCAGGGCATCGTAACGCGCAGTCGGGGCTTAGGGTGAATAGTCAGCCGACCGCGACGGTTTCCGAGAGACCAATCTACCTGATGGAATTACTCGTTCTTCTCACAATCGGTTCTAGAGATGTAGAGGGGGTGACGAGGTGAAGGTCCGTCGAGGGGGGACGGCTTTAAGTCGTTTACTCTCAAGCGATTTCTCTCGGTCGGTAAGGAACGGTTGTTCGTCCTAGTCAGGAAGAGTTAGGACTCGCGAACGTTCCGAGCTTGCGCTTTGAGGTGCGGATTTAGTTTGACCTTCGTCTTCCAGTCACGTAAAACCTCTGGGGCGTTATTGAAGTCCTTTTCAGGAATCCATTCGTCGGTTTCTCGTACTAAGCCGTCGGGATAACGCCATCTACATCGATAGAGCAACCGTCGTCGTCCTTTAACTTTTCTGTCGGATAGTCTTTCCTCAACGATCTCCTCGACTTCCCAATCCTCCTTCACGTTCCCAGGGGATCGTTTCTTGATGGGTTTCGTCGTACGGGGACCGAACTCCTCCGGGCTCTCGTGATACGGTTCCAGGTGCGCGATATTCAAAACTGGGTGGATATCATAGTCAGGGGGCAATCGGATACGGTACGTATTCGGTCCTACCTTCTCCGTCACTTCAAAGGGACCTTCGTATCTCTCCGATAATTTCTGACCGTGTCCACCCCACGGACCTAGAAGTCGTAGCGTGTGCGGGTTGATCAGCACTAGATCGCCGACGCTGAATTCTTTATGGATCCTGCGTCGGTTATAGGCATTCCGAAAAGCGTTTTGCGCTATGGTAATCGAATCACGGGCGAGGTTACGAGCCGAGTCTAGTTCCTCGAGAAACGATAGACTGGAGTCTTTTCGGAATCCAGAACGATCTTGAGGTTGTCCAGGGGGAAGGAGAAACTGAGGAATTCGGTTCGGCTCGAAACCGTAGAGCAAGTAAGCTGGCGAGAACCCAGTGGCGGTGTGGACGGTAGAATTGTAGGACATCGAGAACTCCGAGAGCTTTTCGCTCCAGTTTGATCGATCGGAATTAACGTATCCTCGTAGAGCGATCTCTATCAGTTGATTTAGAATCTCCGTCTGACCGTCCGCCTGAGGGTGATACGCCGTCGTTAGATTACGCTGAGCGCCGAGGGCTGAGCTAACCTCTTTCCAGAAGTCTCCTCGCCAACGAGAGTCTCGATCAGAGATAATGGATCGGGGAACTCCGTACGGCACTACGACGTGTTTAACGAACAGACGCGCCGTTTCTACTTCGTTGACATTCTTACTGCACGGGGTGAACACGCCGTACTTAGTTAGCTTATCAACGACTACTAGAATCGCCGTGTACTCACCGCTCAACGGTAAGTCGATGATAAGGTCCATCGAGACTACGTCAAAAGGTTTCTCCGGCACTCGAATGGGCTGGAGAAGTCCGTAAGGGGCGTGGCGCCGCGGTTTAATCTTTTGACAGATATCGCAAGTCTGGACGAATTTCCTAATCGCTTTACACATGAGCGGCCAGTAGTATGTCTTCGCCATTCGATTATACGTACGTTGCCAACCGGCATGGGCTGCTTCATTCAACGAGTCGTGAACGTAAGCTAGGACAGTTTTGCGCTGGCTTTCCGGAACACAGATGCGTAGTTCGTCCGCCCAATTTACGAAATAAAGGAGGCCCTCGTCGCCGAGATAGAACTGTCGGTGTTTAAAATCTGACCAATCTGACGTCGAGCGCATATCGCTGATAATCTTGCCAAAGACCGGATCGCTCTGGTAACCTAGTACGAACTCGGATATCCAGGAGGAGTCAGGCAAGACGGCTATGGCGTTAAATTTCGGTGAGCTTTTTTCGATCGCCTCGGATGGCTGATCGGTGCTAACCTGCTTTTGAACGTCGTTCGTGTCGTCTTTTCCATCATCCGTTTCGGCGACCGATTCGCTGATAACAGGGCGTAGACGCTTAGCGCCGCGTCTTGTTCGAGCAGCGTTGGACTGGGTGCTATGTCGAGCAAATAAACGCTCTTGCCAATCTTTCTCGTTGGTCAGTTCACTCGAAAGACCAATCTCGACATGCTCGATGGAGTCTGTTCGAGGGGATTCGAAAAAGGGAATACGACGGCGGAGTCGGGAGATGGGGTCCACGTTTGAATGAACGCGACCCGCCCGATGGATTACATCTAAGTTCGGATAGGCAGCATACACTAAACCCCAGACGAGGAGTCTGCGGTTAATGTTTTGGAAAGTTCTGCTCCAGGTTAGCGCTGCGTGATCGGTTATGGCTACGATGTTCTCACCCTCAAGGTAAGGTTGGAACTTGACCAAACCCTCCTTGAGAGCTAACGCTTCCTTTTCGGTTGGCGAATAGTTTCTTTCTGCTGACTTGAGGACTCGAGACCAGTAAGCGATTACTCGCTCGATATCTACGATCGTATCCTCGAAGTTTTGCTTCCATTCGCGGACTGGTGGTTGCGTATCGTGCTTCGAATTCGTAGCCGTAACGAGCATTGGAACGGGTTTTCCTTCGTCGTATAACTTCCGAAGTCGCTCATACAACTTTGTGCCCCGTAGATCCTTGACCTTGATCGCTTGTACCTGTTGCAGAATGGCCGCTATACCGTAATCACAGGCATCTGAATATAGTCGATAACCTCTTCCCGGTTGAGCGTACGCTAGGACAGGACTGGACTGAAGGACTTGTTTCGATACTTCGAAGGCCTCTTGGTGTTCGCTGGTCCAGCACCATCTTACCCCTTTCTTTAGAAGGTTAAACAAGGGGCTTACGATCCATGCGAAAAAGGGAACGTACGCGGAGAAGTAGTTCATCATACCCAAGAATGTCTGTAACTCGTTGACCGTCTTAGGTGGCTCAAGGGCTAAAATCGCGTCGACTTTCTCCTTGTGTGTCGAAATTCCCAATCGGGAGACCTTTTGGCCCAGTAGGAGCAACGATTGATAGCCTAGATGGCACTTAGACGGCGCAAGAGTAATACCGGCCTTGGAAATCGCAGCTAGGACCCAGTCGAGATGCTTTAGGTGGTCTTCGAAGGTCCGAGAGAACACGACGATGTCGTCTATATAAACTAAGACGAATATCCACAGGAACTCTGCGAGTATCTCGTTCATAATTCTCTGGAAGATGGAAGGACCGTCACGAAGGCCAAACGGCATCTTGCGGAACTGGTGCAAACCTCTATGCGTTCTAAACGCCGTAAGAGGTCGGTCGCTCTCTTTGATCTCCATTTGAGTGAACCCGGCTAAGGCATCGAGCGTAGACAGCCATTGCGCGCCGGATAAGGCTTGAAGGATGTCAGACTGTTTCGGTAAGGGGTATTCGTCCGCGACGGTTTTCTCGTTTAGCTTACGGTAATCGACACAGAATCTCGGCTTGTTATTACGGAAAACGATGATCACCGGAAAGCCCCACGGGCTACGGGACTCTTCGATGACTCCTGATTCAAGCCAAGCGTCTAGTTGCTTGTCGATTATTTCGCGCTTCAAGGGAGAAGCATCATACGGACGCATTGATACAGGCTTTTCCCCAGGTCGGAGACGAATCTCTACCTGAGCGGGATAATCCCCAAGCCTGCCATCTAACCCAAAGGCAGCCTTCCGACGTAGCACGACCTTCTCCAAGGCCGCTCGTTCCTTCTGGCTCAGTTGCGGGTTGAACTTGATTTCCTGTAGGAGACGGTCAGAAGGAATGGAATCCGGATCGGGAGTCTCAGCTGTCTTAGGACCTCCGTCGACCTCTGGAAGGTGCTCGTGTTCATACGGCACATCCTTCGGCGGGGCTCTTGTGAGATCCGTCAGCAGCGACTTGACCGACGCTGCTGCACGTAGCAACTCCTGTCCATTTGGGTTATTCTCCATCGAATCGAGCCATTTTCTTGGGTCCCGAAGCTCACCAATTACTTCTCCGGCCGAGACCTTGAGGGGCTTGCGCGAAGAATTTGCGACGAGCACTGAGCCCTTCTCTGACGGTATCATAGCCTCGAAGACATGGAGACTCCCTTCTGGGCTAGCCTGTAATAGCTCAACTGCTTCGATGAAGCCTTCTGACATTCCTTTAGGAAACGTGGTGGTGACGGGAACAAACTTAACTGTATGTGGAGGAATTACGACGTCTCGATCAGCTCGTACGGAGCTGGGTTCGTCCTTCCGGGTCACCAGTCTCGGTGCTTTAGGCTGGCCTCCCTGAGAGACGGACATTGCTCGAGTGAGTTCTCGAGTCCCATCAGAGCTAATCGAGTTCTCTAACGGCATCGTCCTTCCTGACTCGCCAAAACGAAGGACACTACCTGTGTCGCTTCGGAGAATCGACAGACAGTATTGATCAGCGAAGTCGTTCCCTAGGATGAACTCGGCATTCATACCTTTGACTACATAAGCTTCGATAGGCATAGCGATAGGGCCTTGTTCCGTTTCGAAGTATATAGTCATCTGTACGAAACCAGATATGGACGCTTTGCCAGTTACCTGGACAAGATTAATCCTCTGCCCGATCTTGACCTTCGGCTTCGGATCTATTGAACCAAGTACTGACGAAGAAATAAGGGTAATATCCGAACCAGAATCGAGTATCAGCTTCCTGACTGGAGCTAAGATCGATCCGATTCGGCAAGGGACTAAACTGGCAGAGCTCCCTAGGAAAGAAGTTCCAGGAGGCCTCGCCTGTTGTGGGCGAAGAGTAATAAGATTAGCAGCAGTTATGGAAGAGCACGTAGCAAGGTATGCTTTCGAATCGGATTCTTCCAAATCCTCCTCGTCCGCGGATTTTAGTCGTTCCAATCCCCCAAGCAGAGACGCATCAGCAACAGAAACCATCGACACGTCCGCATCCGCGCGTATTTCCTTTATGCTTGGGGGGGCTCGAAACCCTCCATATCCAAATCATCACTCTCATCATCGGATGAAGCATTCTCCACGTCTGAATCTCGGTTCTCTCTCTCATTCGTGGAGGAGGCATAGTATAAATCCTCGTATGCTTCTTGGGCTTTCCAATAGTCCGAGGGATAAGAAATATGGTTTGAACGTGCTTTCTTATTACCTTTCTTCGCGTGTCTACACTCTGGATCCCAATGCTTGGCACTCCCGCAATGGCGACACGGCCTGGCACCCTTACTCTCTGGTGTTCGGCCATTTGGCGAGACGTTACTGTCATCTGGTTTGCGTATCGGGGGTGCCATAGAGGCGTGGAATCCTACAAGGGTAGTTTGAGCTCGTGCGGCACTTTCATTCTTGAAGAAACGCTTCGGGGCTTTACGGTAGCTATTCTGGTTGACGAGTTGATTCACTAACCGTTCGAGCTCACTTAGGCGTGAGTCCGAAATGCCTCCTCCTTCGAGTCGTTCTTCGTGATACTTGATAGCGTCTTGGAGGTCTTCTAGATCGCGCATGCGCTGGGTATCGATGATCTGGGCCCAGAATGCTGGAGCGCTTTCCATGACTTCCATAATAAGCTCGGAGTCAGTGAAATCCATGACCGTGTCAAGAAGCTCTACTTTCCGATAAAGGTAGTCAGTGGGCTTTTCCTTCGGATTTGCCCTATCTCGGTAATGAGCTTCTAGTGCTCGGCGCTTCTGTCGATCCATCCAGGCTCTATTCATAAAGTGCTGGCGGATGGCTTCGCGTAGAGTACCCCAATTGGTCATGACTTCACGTCGACGGCGGTTGGTCAGTCCATAAAACCAGAGGCGAGCCCTCTTCTTCAAGCGCGTCGGCACTACTTCACCGAGCTGGCTATATACGAGATGACTTCGTTCACTGAGAATATTTACTGACTCAATCCACTTAATCAACGTATCAGGATCGCCGTCCCATTCTTCAATAATCTCCGGCTTGAGCTTATTGTCGAACTGGGCAATACGACGACCGTCTGCGTCGACTTCACGGTGAAGAGATCCGGTCCCTGAGGAGCTGAGACGCTGGCGGCGGCCGTAGCCATCAAGTCTAGGAACTCTTCGATTTCCGGGGCGTCGGCCATTATTACTATCGCTAGAATCTCCTCCGGAGTCTCCCGGGTCAGGTGCTCCGAATCCTCTGAAAGGAGGCTGAGCATCACCGCCACCTATCAGACTGGGAGGGGTTCCTCCACTAGCCTGGGAGAAAGATATGTCACGACCTTGTGTTCCGGTCCTATTGTCTTCGTCTCCTATCGCCGTCTGAGACCTTCTAGATAAGGTGGAACGCCTTGAATGGTGTGACATTTCAGTAGGCTGACTGGGCTGACTGGGTGGTCTCGGCAATTCCCTATAAAATCGGTCTCTAAGGAACTGAAGAGGGAGAATGGCTTCACCTTCTTCACTCAAAGGGGAATGAGGGTTTGGAGACCGGAGTTCATGTGGCGAGTGACGAGCCTCAGAACGAGGCTGACCAGTGCCTAGCGGAGAGAGGGAAATTCCGGGATTAGCGCTCGCTCTTGAGTGGAGCGCCGTAGGAAGCAATGGCAATTCAGCCTCGGTGGCAATAGTACCTGGCAGCCTTCTGTGGAAAGATGGTGGCTGAATAGGATGATCGGTTTCACCTATTGCTTCCGCCTCCATCTCTTCAGAGATGTCAGGAAAGTGCCGGCCAAAAGAGGAGCGGTTCCTGGCCATCGATTGCGGACGGCCGGAGCCAGGGAACTCCCGGTTCATGCGAAGTCGCCGGAACGACATTCCAGGGTCCACCAGGGTAGAACTAGGGGTCGGGGGGTCAGCAGTGTCAAAGCTGGCTCCTCGGCGAAACTCTGGTGGGCTAAAAAGGTCGCTCATTCGTCTCCCAGCCGGCATATCCCGAGTGAGATCGGAAACTCGCGAAGTGTCAGCCATTCTCTCATTGAGTCTGAGGCGCTCAACTCGGCTGAGATGAGGCGGCTGATCCTTCAACCCACGCAGTGGAGCGCTGGCCTGATAAGAGTTTCCTATTGCGGCTGTTGTGACGTCTCCGGATTGGATGGCCGGTACACTGGAACTGGCTACCCGGCTGGTTCCGGAGATGTGGCTGGTGCTGACACCGGAAAGATCCACAAGTGAACTGGTTCCTGTGCTGGTTCGTCGACGTTGACGATGGCGTCTGGCGTGATCGAAGTTCTGAGAGGATTGAACTGCGAAGAGATGCGTCTTTAAGAAGCTCTCAACGTCTTCTCGATACATGGCCGCCGCCTGGACGAAATCAGCAAAAGGAACCTTTCCTTTACGATTCGCTAAGGCGAATTTGGGTAAAGGGGTCAACCTAAGGATTTCCTCCTGAAACTCTCCATTAACGGATTGCAAGACAGTCTCAAACGAGTTATCCAAGGTTGTAAAATCTCTAGTTTGCACTGGGATAAAGATATCAGATCCATCCACACTCGCACTGACATGCTGTGATTGTCTGAGCAGAGGTCTGAGTGCTGTGTTAACCAGTTTAAGAACAACAGAATACCATTCCGCATCTTCTGTAGACAGAATCAAACGGTCAGGCTTCGTGCCTTGATGGCTGGAGAACGTAGGATCCCACCGTCTACGAGCTTCTGTCACTAAAGCTTTTCGCCTATTTTCCAAGTCACTCCCGGGCTCAAACAGATGTCTAGGTTGAGCTTCAAGAATGTCAAAGGGTACATAGGGATCGGGTGGTGGCGGATCTGGCAGTTCTTCTGAAACTGGCTCCGGAAAGGGAAGGGTTTCCTCTCCGACAGAGGGAAATGGGTCTGATGCAGTACCAGCTGCAGCTAAAGAAGTGGAGGGGAAGTTGGGAACTCTAGTTCCATCGCTATGGTAGGTAACGGTGGGCCTAGAGGGGGAAGACTGATCGACCAGGGGTTCCTGTTGACTTGTAGAAGCCATGGTAGGTCAGCAGAAACCTGAAGAGAGCTAGGTGGGGTATAATACTCGCGTTCGAAGATCCCAGATCACCCCCCAAATGTTACGTGTGCTACCTAGCGAGTAACTTTGGGATCTTATTGCGCTCGAAGCGAGATATACCTTAACTAATCTACAGTTCAAGTAAGGACTAAGGAAGGGAAGTTTCTACAGAGCAAGCACTTAAGTACAAGGCTGTGCTGGAGTGGTTGCTATGTAGAGGGAAAGGTGTACACTGCC
>Ga0335072_10015317_pt1 | contig 10888 bp, 8 predicted proteins | sample Lox_Sample_21_FD_206725 | JGI IMG/M metagenome (GOLD analysis project Ga0335072, IMG submission 206725) | Soil microbial communities from Loxahatchee National Wildlife Refuge, Florida, United States - Lox_Sample_2.1 | ecosystem: Environmental > Terrestrial > Soil > Wetlands | place: USA: Florida... | reverse complement strand
AGCAAAATCAGGGATGTGAGAGGTGTAAAAGTCCTTGTGTATCGTGCCGATAATCTCGAGCGCCAACAAATGAGGACGCTAACTGACCAATTGCGGCCAAAAGTCGGCGATCGTGGAGTCGTCGTGCTTGGCTCCGTCAACGCGGGCAAGGTGTCCATCAACGTCGCCGTTTCGACGCATTTTTCTGAAACCTTCCCAGCCAGCAAAATATTGGCACCGATCGCGGCTAGAGTTGGCGGCAAGGGCGGCGGACGGCCCGATCTCGCCGAGGCCGGCGGAAAGGATCCCGCGGCGCTCGATGCGGCACTGAATGAGGCCTATGGGGTGGTGGAGGGGTTGCTTGGCTAGTGTGGCGCGGACACTCTTGTCCGCGCGGGGTAAAGCAGGTTCCTCGACTCGTCCTAACCGCTGCGCGGCTACGGACGGCTCGGAATGACAAGATTTTCAATTTCCGCTAAAAAGTAAGTGCACGTAACGTAGCTGCTCTGCTCGGAGGGTCCCATGGAAGACCGCTTCCAGTTCATCACACACCAGGGCAAGCGAATTTTCTTTGTCGACTGCTCGCACTGCTCCACAGTGGAATTTGAAAAGCTCTTGAAGCTGTTGCCAAGCTACTTGACTGATCAGCCCAAGCAATCCGTGCTGCTGCTAGCCGACTTAACCGGCGCGCAGATCGACAAGAATATCTTCGAACTCATGAAGCAGGATGCGGTTTATGACCGGCCATACATAAAGAAATCCGCCTGGTACGGCACTGAAACGCTGCCGCACGTCTTCTATGAACATCTCAAGAATTTTTCGCAGCGCGAACTACCGCTTTTCAAGAGCAAAGAAGAAGCGCTCGACTGGCTGGTGCAAGACTAGCCGCTATTTCAAACTTTCATTGAATAGCTGGACCAGTTTATGAAATGCGCGTTCCGCCTGCGGATGGTTATAGGTGGGCATTCCGGGCACGGCCCAGCCGTGCAGCGCGCCGTCGTAAGTCTCGCTCTCAAATCGCCCGCCCCAGGCCTTTAATGCATCTTCCAGCTTGGCGATAGCCTCCCGCGGCATACCATTGTCGTTGACTGCATGCGCGAGATACAGACGCGCTTTGATGCGCGGCAATTCGAGATGTGCGCTGGTGGGCAAATCGGTATAAAGACGGCCGCCGTGAAACGAAGCCGCGACTGCAATCTTGTCCGGACGCGCCGCCGCCGCGCGCATCGCCATCGATCCGGAGAAACAGAAGCCGACGACTCCCATTGGGCCCGGAGCTACGCCATTCTGCATGGCGAGAAAATCGACGTAAGCCGAGGCATCGCGTTCCATCGCATCCGGAGTCAGGGGAGCACCCAGTTCGCCGAAGCGCTTGGTTGTCCGCTCTTCGCCCAGCTTCACGGGAAAATCGAAGACCGGAATCTTGCTGGTGCGGTAAAAAAGATTTGGCACCAGCACCGCGAATCCTTCTTTCGCAACGCGGCTGGCCATGCTCAAATTCGCGTCGCGAACTCCACCGATATCGACCAGGTACAAAATGCCGGGAAAACTTTTGCCGGCCTCGGGAATGAATAGCGTGGCTTCGGCGAAGCCATCCGGCATGGGAATGCTTAGGGATTGTTCGATCAAGCGGTCTCCTTGCGGGGCGCGGGAATCAGCTGCGCCATTTTAGAGTGACGGGGCCGCTCATCGGATGCCTCATTTCCTGCCCGGTCCGCTTGGCCTCAAGGTGCGCGGCTTTCAAAGCGAAGTACCACTTGGCGGGACGGTCGGCATCATCGATGAGCATAAGGTGCGGGTCGTGCTTCAGGCCTTCCGATTGAAGTTCCATGGTGCGACGGTCCTGCTCCACGAATTTCCCGAAGACGAATTTCAACAGGCCGGCACTGAATGGCATCCAGCGAAATAAATTCCAGCACGCGACCACATCGACGCGGCAATGATCGCGCGTGACCGGTGTAACCGTGGTCAAGCTCGCGAACCAGTACTTCCCGGCCTGAATGGTTTCATAGCGTTGGTTGGGAAGCACGAAATCGATCGTGGTCGTGATGGCTTCGGCCTCGGCATACATGCGCAGCAGTTTGTAAGGCGCGCTGTTTGAACTGGGCGTGTGCGCGCTCATGCGGAAGCCCAACGGAATCGGCTCGAAGTTCTTCTGCTTTTCGTGGATGCTGTGGCGACTGCGCCACCACCATGCCTGATGAACGAATGGCCCGTGTGCGGGATCCATGAGGCCGATGATTCCATGATCGACGCTGCATGGCAGTTCGGCGGTCAGATGTGCGATTTGGTACTTGTTGCTGAATGTCGGTACCCGGGGCGCAGATGTCGCCGGTTCGGCGGCCTTGGTAAATCCTGCACCGGGCGGCAGCGGGTCGGGCAGAAAGACCCAGACGTAGTTATCGTGCTCCTCGCATGCATAGGCGCCTGCGTAGATGCGGTCAAATTTCAATTCCTGATCGGCGGTTAGGGACGGGATCAACCGGCACTGGCCGCTGTGGGCGTCAAACTTCCAGCCATGGTAGCTGCATTCGATTTGCTGGCCGTCGAATTGTCCGCAGGAAAGCGGCATGCCCCGGTGCGGACAGGCATCCTGCAAGGCAAACGGTTTGCCCTGAAGATCGCGGCCGAGAACGAGGGGTATCTCCAGGACCATGGCTTTATGCAGCCGGTTCCGGGTCAAAGCGCCGCTTTCCATGGCCCTATACCAGAAGCCGTAAAGCATAAGGGAATCGGGGGCCCGCCGCTGAGTCGCAATCTCTGCCATGGGTAAGTGGGCAGGGTAACACAGAGATGCGCGGGGTTGCCGCCACGGCGGGTCTAAGTCAAATCAATAACCCGATTTGTATCAATACCTTACAGCGATTACCACCGTGGTTCTATGGCCCTTCGATAGATTGCCCCACCCCCCTCTGAAGCCTATAATTGAGCCACTCTGGTAAAGATTCTCCGTCAGGATCTGTGCAGGTAGGCCCGAGGAATTTCGTGTGTCCCCGTGCCGTTGTCAGTTTTGACTATGCGAAAGCGCCTGCAACCCGTCCTGATGGCGAGCATCGCCACGACTTTCTTTTGCCTCACGCCACTGGTCCATGCTGAAAGTGATAGCGTGATTACCCCGACCACAGATAACGGGCGAACCATCTACGTGAATGAATCTTTGCCCGCCCCGAGGCGGTCTCAGTCGGCGCCCCCGCAGACCTCGCTGGTTTTCTGGAGTTCACGGGAGCATCGCTGGAAGCCGGTGCCCTCCGCGAATGTGCGGGCTGCGCGTTCGGCGGCTGAGGAGGTAAACCACCTGCTGGCTTCGACCGACGGCATGCCATTGGCAGCCCATCCAGCGCGCACGCGTGCATTCTCGCAGCAGGAAATCGACGCTGCCATCGACGAGGCCGCGGCACGCCATAACGTTGACCCCAACCTGGTGCGGGCAGTCATTAAGGTGGAGTCGAATTTCAATCCCAATGCGGTTTCGCGCAAAGGCGCCATGGGCCTGATGCAACTCATGCCCCAAACCGCCCGCCAGTTGAACGTTTCAAACCCCTTCGACCCGGAACAAAATGTTGACGCCGGGGTTCGACAACTTAAGCAGCTGATGGAGAGTTATGGCGGCGATGTGAAGCTTACGCTTGCGGCTTACAATGCCGGCCCAGGCGCAGTAGCACGCAGCGCCGGTATTCCGCACTTTGCCGAAACCCGGCGGTACGTGAAACGCATTACGCAACTCTATTACGGCGGAACGGACATGACGGAGAGCAGGACGGTTAACAGTTCGTTCCGTGAGCCAATCCAGGTGCAGCGCGACTCCCGGGGCGTATTGCACTTCAGCAACACGGAATAATAACGGGCGCATCCTAGGTTCATAACCCGGTTCGGAGCGCCGATTCGCAGGTTGGTAGGTTGACGAGCAAATCCTCATTCCCGTGCAGGCGGATGAGCTCCGCCCTGGCAGCAATGCTGCTGCTGTTGCCTGCTTACGCTGTGGCCTACCGCTCGGACGCCTGGGCGCGTTCGCAGTTCGCCGCCGCGCAACGGCTCCATCAATCCTTGGAGGCCCGTCCCGCCCAGCAATTCACTCGCGCCGACTACGAGCGCGTCATCAATGCTTACCGTCTGGTTTATTTTGAGGCGCCTGCTTCTTCCAAGGCTGATCCCAGCGTGGTTGCGGTCGCTCAGTTGAAGGAAGAAATGGGCCGGCGTTTTGAAGACGAGAAAGTCCTGCGTTCTGCAATTGAGCAGTACGAGTTTTTGCGAAAGCAGTATCCGGGCAGCAAGGCGCGGTTTGCGGCCCTGTATCACATCGGTGAAATCTACCAAGAAGACTTGCACGATAAAGTGCGTGCTGATGCGGCATTCCGGGAGTTCCTGGAGCGCTACCCGCGCAACCAATTTGCCGAGCAGGCAAGAAGAGCTTTGGCTGAGCCGGTTGAGCGAGCAAGCCTGAAAACGGCGGTGAGGAAGCCACTGCCGCAGCCCCAGGAAGTCCAGGAAGCGAACAAGTCTGATGACGACCAAGCCCCGACAGACGATGGCGCAAAGCACGACACAGCGGTAACGGCCGAGTCGCCAAAGGCGATACTGGTCACAGGAATTCGCCACTGGTCGACCCCCGAGTATGACCGCATTGTGATTGATCTCGACGGAAGCGTGAAATTTGAATCGCAGCGCATTGATGATCCCGACCGCATCTTCTTCGATCTGCTCAATACCCGGCTCGACGCTGAATCCGTGGCGAAAAGTTATGACATCGACGATGACTTTTTGAAAAAAGTCAGGGTGTCGCAGTTCCGCCCGGGGCGCACACGGATCGTGCTTGAGGTGAATGAGGTTTCCGACTTTCATGCTTCGCTCAAGGCCGATCCGCCGCGACTGGTAGTCGACGTCCGCAATACGAATAAGCTGACGGACGCGAAGAAAGAAGCTGCGCCCGTCGCCGCTGCCCGTGATGATGACCACTCAACCGCCGCAATCGCCCTGCCCGCGTCGTTGGACAAGACGCAGGACGATGCCTGCCAAAGCACAAATGACGATTCAAACGATTGCCAGCCGCAGGAAGATGCGAATCCCGCAAAGACCGCGACGGTTGTGACCAGGGACGGAATTAAGAAGACGATCGTTTACCCCGACGACGTGCCCGGCGTTCAGCCAGCCTCAAGAGTTGATGTCTCACCGGAAGTAAAGGCGCCCATGAAAGCGGCATCGACTTCTGTCCGTATGCGCGCGCCGAAGTCAACCAAACCGCCAGCCGCATCCGACGCGGTAGAGGCTCGGGAAGCTCAGCCGACTGCATCCGGCGACCGTTCACTTACGCGAGTCCTAGGCCTGAAAATTGGCAAAATCGTGATCGATCCCGGCCATGGCGGCCACGATACGGGGACTATCGGACCGAAGGGATTGGAAGAAAAAGACGTTGTGCTCGACGTGAGCCGCAGGCTTGGCAAGCTGTTAACTTCGCGCCTCGGCGCTGAAGTGGTTTATACCCGCAACGACGACACCTTCATCCCGCTCGAAACGCGTACCGCAATCGCAAACCGCGAAGGTGCTGACCTTTTCATTTCGGTCCACGCCAACTCCAGCCGGGATGCCGACGCGCGCGGGGTCGAGACTTACTACCTGAACTTCACTTCCTCTCCGGACGCGCTTGAAGTGGCGGCGCGCGAGAATGCCGTTTCCGACAAGTCGATTCATGAACTGCAAGACTTGGTGAAAAAAATCGCGCTCAAGGAAAAAATTGAAGAGTCGCAGGAGTTCGCCAGCGACGTGGAAGCGTCATTGCACAGCGGGCTGGCGGCGAAAAGCCCCGGGGTGCGCGACCGCGGGGTCAAGAAGGCCCCATTCATTGTCCTGATCGGGGCGAATATGCCATCGATCCTGGCGGAGATTTCCTTTGTCAGCAACCCGACCGATGAGCGCAAATTGCGCTCTGCGGAATACCGCCAGCGGATTGCCGAATCGCTCTATCGTGGAATCGCGAAATATGCGAACGGGCTGAGTGGCATCAAAGTCGCCAGTAAAATCGATAAAGGCGAGGGGCAGTAGCAATCCGCGAACGAGCGCCCAATCTGGAAACTTTCTCCGATCCCCGGTAGTCTAATCGCATAGCATTCGTGTGTTTTCATGCTGTTTTCCTGCATCCATCTCGTGCTTGCCCTCGCTCTCGCCGCCCCAACGGCCGCCAAGCCGGCAAAGGTTGATTTCCTGCCGCATGAGTTTGGCGGCTGGATCCTCGACGGCAAAGCGATCGTGAGCACAGACCCGGCCATGGCCGATCCGGTGAACGCTGCGATTCTGAAGGAGTACGGCTTCAGTGATTTTGAGTCGGGAACCTACGTTCGTGATGACGGCCGCAAGCTGATGCTGCGCGCCGCGCGCTTCGCCGATACCAGCGGCGCCTATGGAGCGTTCACTTTCTATAAGACACCGCCGATGCTGGTTGAGAAGATCGGTGACCAGGCCGCGTCACTTAACCAGCGGGTCCTCTTCTATCGCGGCAACGTTTTGATTGACGCAGTTTTCCAGCGTTTATCGGCCATGTCGGCCGCGGAACTGCGCGAACTTGCAAGCGATTTGCCGGTTGCATCGGGCAATAGCCAGGGGCTGCCCGGACTGCCCGCATACCTTCCATCGCAGGGATATATCAAGAATTCTGCGAAGTATGTGCTTGGCGCGGCAACGCTTGATACCCTCGGCGCCCCCGTTCCATCGTCTACAGTCGACTTCAACGCAGGCGCGGAGGTCGTGCTGGGAAAGTATGGCAGTTCCGGCGGCGAAGCCACGTTAATGCTCATCTCTTATCCCACGCCGCAGATGGCTGGCGAACACCTGCGCAAGCTTGAAGCAAGCTTGCCAACGAACACGCCGCCAAGCGTGTACGTTCGCCGGACCGGCCCGATTGTCGTAGCGGTAGGCGGTGGGCTCTCGCCGGAAGAAGCGAAGTCATTGCTTGCGTCGGTGAATTACGAAGCCGATGTCACGTGGAACGAGAACACCTATCTCAGCAAGAAGGACAACATCGGAAACCTGGTGTGGAATGCCCTGCTGCTGTGCGGCATTATGATGTTGTTCGCCCTGGTCATCGGCATCGCTCTGGGAGGCTTGCGGGTCCTGGTGCAACGCGTGATTCCTGAAAGGGTATTTCACCGCGAAGAAGAGGTCGAATTCATCTCCCTTCGCCTGGTCGAGAAACCCTCCAAGCTGCGGGGCGAAATGTAACTCCATCAATCGATGGAATTTAGGCTCTTGGAACCGGGAAGTGTCTCAGAATGAGGCAGTGGAAAAGCCTATTAACCTATTTTCTAAGTAATTGAAACCAAAGGTATTTATTTCGCAAAAATCGCTTGACACCCCCTTTTGTCGGCTCATAAGATTTCGCCAGAAAGTTTTGACGGTTCCAAAACCTCCGTTAGAACTATTCTCCCTTGAAAGAAGAGGCCGCCTTTTGCCGGGCGGCCTTTTCGTTATGCCAAGGGAACCTTCTCCGTGTGTTCAGCGTATATTGAGCAGACGCCGCCCTGGAGGCGAACTATGTTTTGCGATAAATGCGGCAATTCGATTCAGCAGAACCAGCGATTCTGCAGCAACTGCGGCAAAGAAGTTTCGGGCCCGGTGATTGGGTTCCCTCGACGCAATCGGATCCGCGAGCATTTACGCCTGGTCGCAATTTTGTGGTTGGCGTTCTCGGCCATGAATGCGCTGTTCGCAGTGTTCCTGTACTTCATCGCCAATACATTCCTTTTCCACCTGCCTGAGATGGGGGCCCCGGCCGCGATGAACTGGCTGCATCCATTCGTCGGCGTCATATCACTCGTGATTGCCGCGAAAGCCGCGCTTGGTTTCGTGACCGCCTGGGGACTTCTGCAACGCGAACCCTGGGCGCGTATCCTGACGATTGTCCTGGCATTTCTGGCGCTTTTCCATGTGCCCTTCGGCACGGCCTTGGGTGTTTATACATTGTGGGTGCTGCTGCCTGCGGAATCTGAAGCGGAATACCACGCCCGGTCACAAGCTGCCTGAGCTTTCAAGGTCCGGCTGCTTCTAATCAGAGGAACATCTTGGAATCCGTCTCATTCGCGAAACGGCCGGAAGGACCCTTACCATCCCGCGCCAGTAATTCCGGTAACGTGTTTGAACCGGCTGGCGTTGAACCCTTCATGTAAAATCGTAGGCAGGCCGACGTAGCTCAGTTGGTAGAGCAGTCGATTCGTAATCGACAGGTCATCGGTTCAAGTCCGATCGTCGGCTCCATTCTGGCCCAAACCTTACCAGGTTCCAAGGCGCAGCACGACGCCTGTCGTGAGGCGAATTCCGGTGTCGAAATCGCGGCCATTGACTGGGCTCAGCCATGAGTGCAGGTAATCGAGCCCTGCGACGCGCAATGCCAGGCCCGGGTAGAGGCGGTAATCAACCCCGCCGCCCACGGAAAGCGCGAGTCCCGTACTCTCATAACTGTTGTTGAAGAGATTGTAGTAGGGATTCAAACCCGTACCTGGGGGAAGACTGTTCGCGATCAGGTTGCGCTCGGCGGGGAACGACTGCTGCAAGGTGATTTTTTGCCCCCCCAGGCGCAGATGAGCGTGAGGATCCCACCGGCTCTCGGTGTGACGCGTCCATTGCGGCCCGGTGGAAAATGTAAGAGAATCGCCGGTCCAATTGCCGGGCAAGCTATTCCGCAGGCCGCAGCCACTGACTTCTACGGTCCATTGCCAGCGGTCCGCCATTCGAAAGCCCGCAATGCCTCCGCCGCCGAGGCACGTCAACCCCGCGATCTGCATAGACGAAGGGACCGTTGCGGTGAACTCGAATGACGGAACCAGGGTATGAGTTCTGTTCGTTCGCTTTCCCGATTTACTGGAGCGTAAATAAGACATAGCCTCGTATTCGCTGGGCGGCGCCCGGTTCTCTCTGTACCAGGGATAGTCGAGACTCATGAGGTTGGCAAAACTTTCAGCGGGATTGAAAACAATGCGGGCCGCAATGCGGAGGCCGAGATTCTGCGTGCGGTCTTCAATCCGCCGCACCACGTATTTATCGAGTATGTCCCCGGCAACCATCCACACCATGCCGCCGTTCGGAGTGATGACGTGATCGACAAAACCGAATTGGCAGCAGTAGCGCTGTATCTGGCCAATGGAAGCTTCACTCAGAGGTCCCACCTCGAATTGCTCGCTAAAGGCCCATGCAAAGAGGTATGCTCGCAGCCGGCTCTTCCAATAATCCGGGTCTTTCCCGAACTCCACGTAGCGATAGCGCGGATCGTTGTGGATCCAAATGTACCCGGAAACCGCCCCCTGAATGGGATGGCCGAGGTAGTTTTCGTAATCGTGATCGCCATCGGACCACCCGTGCATGGCGCCCAAGGCATCGAAATATCCACTCCAGAAAGGGTTGTTGAAAAACGCTTGGCGTGTGGCTGGCTCGGTGGCGACCCGGAAAGTGTGCATCACCGCCAGGTAACGCAGAGAGCTCATGGTTAACTTGCGCCACTTGACTTTCTCAGCAGCCACTAGACTTTGCGGCATCACCACGGGCTGCATCGGCGCTTCGAGGTTCGCGGAGCTCGAGGCGCGATCTTCGGCCGAATCAGGCAATGAAGGGGCCAGATCCGCAGCGATGAGAGGAAACTGCAGGGACGGCTTCAATTCAAAGCTCGAGCAATCCCCGTCTGCGAAGCTGGAGTCTGAAGAGGCTGTTTGGAAGGCCGGCCCCCTCGCGGAAACGGCCGGAGCATAAGACGAGAGTTTTTTCTCGCCCGTGAGAATCGGGTGGGTTTGGGAAATGCACTGTGCCAATGCCGACACAGCGCACGTGCAAAGGGCAAGACATTGAATAACCATCTTTCCATTCAACAAAATACTCCTCCAGTCCCTGAGTATGAGTTACTTTATCCGGCGGAGCTTGGCGCATTAGAACCTGGTCTTGACGTCCATTGCCTGAGTGAGTGGCCTCAAGCTTACCATCTTAAAATCGTAGTCCATATGCAAAAAGAGCTCGTACCACACCATCCACAAGGTATCTTTTGCTGAAAAGCGGGCCTACTGATAGTACTGACAGGCAAGAACCTGATTTTAAACAGCAGAAAATTCATGCGCCTGGGGACAGGAAAAACCTGCGTGCACTGTCGCTGATTCACTCGTCGAGGCCAGCGAGCATTGATGTGGTCATCACCGGCCCTGGTTGCTTGTGAATTTTCACTGAGGCCGGGCCAGTGAAGCGCTCTATCCGCTGCTGCGCGAGATTTTCGGGCGCTTGGGTTCGTGCCGCAGACTGCGGCCTTCCACCAGATGAAACAACTCTTCGCCAAGATTTTTGGCGTGATCGCCGGCGCGCTCGAAGGCCTGCGCCATCAGGAGAAGGTTGGTGCTGTAGTCGAACGTGCAGTCTTTATTTTGCAGGTGGCGGCGAAAAACGTCGTGGCAGACGTGGTCAATCTGGGTGTCGGTCTTCATCACCAGGTTGGCGGAGTCGAGATTGCGCTTCACAAATCCCTGATAGACGTTCTCCAGCATCTTCTCCAGCACTTCGGCCATTGCGATCAGGTCGCGACGGTCATCTTTTTCCAGCCGCGACGATAGATGCTGAAGGCGCATGGCGATCGACCAAGTCAGGTCGCCGATGCGTTCCAGATCGATGATGAACTTCAAGCAGGCGAGCAGTTCCCGCGCCTCGGGCTCGGTGACTTCGGTGATGGCGCTGGTAATGCGCTGATCAACGGCCCGCTCAATGCGGTCCAATTCTTTTTCGCAATCTTTCACCGCGATTGACGCCATGCTGGAAGAATTCTGAATAAAATCGCGCAGGTTGAAGGCGGCATCTTTTGCGACCAGGCAGGACTGCTCGATCAGACTGGTCATTTCTTTGGTGGAATCGTGCTCGCGGGCTGGTTTGCGCCGGGCTGCGGTCATCACTGGAAATG
>Ga0335072_10015316_pt1 | contig 10888 bp, 10 predicted proteins | sample Lox_Sample_21_FD_206725 | JGI IMG/M metagenome (GOLD analysis project Ga0335072, IMG submission 206725) | Soil microbial communities from Loxahatchee National Wildlife Refuge, Florida, United States - Lox_Sample_2.1 | ecosystem: Environmental > Terrestrial > Soil > Wetlands | place: USA... | reverse complement strand
TTCCCGGGTGAAACCAGTCCGTACCCGTTCTTCGAATACATGAGGCGCACCGATCCGGTCTGGCACGGTTCCCTTGCGGACCACTCACAGATGCCCGAGGAACTGCGACCGAAGGACGAGTGGGTCTTGTTCGGTTACGACGGCTTATTTCAGGCGTTCCGTGATGACCGCGTATTCACTTCGGCTGAGTACGACAAGACGATCGGCTTGGTGATGGGCCACACCATCCTGGCGATGGGCGGCAAGGAACATCACGACCACCGCAGCCTGGTGGCCAAGGCCTTCCGGGCCACCGCGCTGGAACGCTGGGAGCCGTCGGTAATTGGCCCGGTATGCGATCAGCTGATCGACGAAATCAAAAATGACGGCCACGCCGACCTGGTCAAAGCGCTGACATTTGAGTTTCCCACCAGGATCATCTCCGTACTGCTCGGACTCCCCCCTGAGGATCTCGACCTGTTCCGGCGCCTGTCCCTGGACCTCATCTCGATTCCGACCGACATCGTGGCGGGATTGAACGCGGCGGCCGAGTTGCACGGCTACTTCCTCAACCAAGTCGAGCAGCGGCGTCGCAAACTCACCGACGACATCATCGGCGATCTGGTCGCCGCCGAAATCGACGGCGAGAAGCTCAGCGACGAGGCGATCATCGCGTTCTTGCGGCTGCTGCTGCCAGCCGGACTGGAGACCACCTATCGCTCGTCGGGCAACCTGCTGTACTCGCTCTTGACCCATCCCGAGCAGTTGGCGATGGTCGACCAGGATCGATCACTGATTCCGAGCGCGATCGAAGAGGGCCTGCGGTTCGAGACCCCGCTGACCATGGTGATGCGGACTACCACAGAGGAAATCGAAATCGGCGGCAAGACAATCCCGTCCGGCGCGCAAATCGACATGTGCATGGGATCGGCCAACCGCGACGAAAGCCGTTGGCCCGACCCCAACACATTCGATATTCAGCGGCCACGTCACGCCCACATCGCGTTCGCGGCCGGCATCCACATGTGCCTCGGCATGCACCTGGCGCGGCTGGAAACCCGGGTCATGTTGAACAGCCTGTTCGACCGCGTCCGGGACCTGGCCTTTGTACCCGATGACGGAACCGGCCAAGAGTCCAAGATCGTCGGGCTCACCTTCCGGTCGCCCAACAAACTTCCGGTCACTTTCGCGCCGGCCGCATGAGAAGCCACGCGGCCATCCTGCACGATGTCGGAGGGCCTTGGTCTGTCGAGGAATTCGAGCTTGATCCGCCGAAAGCCGGCGAAGTCCTCGTCGAGATGGCCGCCGCCGGGCTGTGCCACTCCGACGACCACATTCTCACCGGGGACATGTCGGCGCCCAACGACGTGATGCGATCGCTCGGGCTGCCAACCATGTTCCCGACGATCGGCGGACACGAAGGCTCTGGGACGGTTCGTGAAGTCGGGGAAGGCGTCACCGAATTGGCCGTCGGCGACCATGTGGTGATGTCCTTCGTCGCCGTGTGCGGACAGTGCCGCTGGTGTGCGAGCGGAATGGAATACATCTGTGATGTCGGCGCCTTCACCCTGACTCCGGGAATGCCCACCGACGGCACGTTCCGTCATCACACCAGCGATGGTCAGCCGCTTGGGCATCTCGCGAAAGTGGGAGCGTTCGCCGAACACACCGTGGTAGCGGAGAGTTCACTCGTCAAGATCGAGCCGCACCTGGCACTGGCGCCCAGCGCGTTGCTGTCATGCGCAATTCCGACCGGCTTCGGATCGGTTGCGAACCGCTCCAACATGCGTCCGGGCGACACCGTCGTCGTGATCGGTGTCGGTGGGATCGGAACGGGCGCGATCCAGGGCGCCCGGATCGGCGGCGCCGCACAGATCGTCGCCGTGGATCCGGTGGACTTCAAACAGAAATCGGCCCTGCAGTTCGGCGCGACTCACAGCGCCGCAACGGTCACCGAAGCGCTGGACCTGGTACGGGATCTGACCTACGGAGTCATGGCAGACGCGGTGGTGGTTTCGCCCTCCTTGATCACCGCCGACGACGTGCGCGATGCCGTGAAGCTCACCCGCAAGGGCGGAACCTGTGTGCTCACCGGCATGACTTCGCAGCTGACCCGGTCAGTCAACATCGATCTGCAGGACTTCATCCTGATGAACAAGACGCTGGCGGGCACCATATTCGGCTCGTGTAACCCGAAGTCGGACATCTTCCGGCTGGCCAGGCTCTACCAGACCGGGCAGCTCCAGCTCGACGAGATGATCACCAGGCGCTATCGTCTCGACGAGATCAATGACGCTTACGACGATCTCCGGAACGGCAAAATCATCAGGGGCATCATCGATTTCGGGATCAACTGAATCTCCGAACCCGCCGCCAGTCACCGTTCTTCATCCCTTCTCGGCGCCATCACCCGCTGGAGTTGACCGTACGCGTCGATCGGGCTGTGTAGCGCCAAGCCGCCGTCGGCGTGCACAATCTGGCCGGTCACCCAGGACAACTCGAGGACGCCCACGATGGCCCCGGCCACGTCGGAGGCCTCTCCCAGCCTGCCGAACGCGGTCCGCTCGGACAGGGCTTCCACCCATCCTGGAAGTTGCTCCGGTTTCGCCAACATCGGCGTTCGGGTGACGCCGGGTCCGACGGCGTTCACCCGGATGCCGTAACCGCCCCACTCCACGGCCGCGACCTTCACCAGCATGTCCACCCCCGCCTTCGACGCGCAGTAGGCGCCCATATCCCGGTCGGCGACAGTGCCGCTGATGCTGGAGACGGCGACGATCGAACCGCCCACCCCCGCGTCGACCATGGCCTGCGCGCCGGCCCGAAGCGTGAGCCAGGTGCCGGTCAGGTTCACCGCCAACACTCGTTCCCACTCCGCGGGTGACTGTTCCAGCAGCATGCCCGATACGCCGACTCCGGCGCAGGCCACCACCCGGGTGGGGACTCCGTGCTCACGCAGGGTTCGTTCCATCGCGGCCGACACCGCATCGGGATCGCTGACATCGCAAGCGATATCGCCACCCGACAGGTCCCACACCACGACGTCGTGGCCCGCGTCGCGCAGTCGTGCGGCGACTTCACGCCCGATTCCGGACGCACCACCGGTCACCAACGCAGTTGGGGCATTCGAGGCGCTCATTGCGCAGGTCCGATCAACTCGACGAGGACGCCATCCGGGGCGGTGATGACGGCCATCGCCACCGTCTTCCCCGCCGGGGCGGCAACGCTGATGCGACGAACGCCGTCGGTGAAACCCGATGCGGCCAGCGTCGAAAGGGCCTCGTCGACGTCGCGTTGCAGGGAGAGCAGGAAGAATCCATGCCGTGGTCGCTGCGGCGCAGCCGCCGCGTCGTCGGCGCCCTCGAAGACCACCAATTCGACGATGCCGCTGTCCGGCGCTTGCGGATCGCCCAGAAAGATCGACCGCAGCCGATCGCTCTTGGCGCCGAACAGTTCTGGCCAATCGCCGGTGAAAGCATGATCCAACAGCTCGGTCAACCCGAGGCCGTCGCGCCAGAATCGCAGCGATCGTTCGACGTCGACCGTGCAAATCGCCGAGTGATGGACACCAAGCACGAGTTTTCCTCCTTTGAATACCGTCTTTATCAAAGCGCGGACAATCAGATCATGTCTACGAACAGGTCTGGAGTTACCCGACGACGAGTCGATGTTGCCGCGACGATTCTCCTGTTGGTCGGACATTGCCTTCTGGTGATGTACGCGATATTGGCGTCGGCCGGAGTTCTCAGCGAGCAGGAGTACGTCGATTCGCGGTGCCGGTTTCACAACCTCGACTGCACTAATCTCTGGCGCACCGATGGTGCCTGCATTGCGGGAGGCGTCAGCGTCGCGCTGTTGCTCCTCGATTTCGCCCTGGTGATCCGACGCAGCATGAAGCGGCGCCCGGCATTCGTCGTGCCACTGCTGTTCTGCATCGGCCAGCTTGTCGTCATCGTTGCACTCGCTGTCGTCAGTTCGCATTCCTAGCCGAGTTTGGCCAGACTGCGATCCCACAACTCGCGCGCAAGCCGGGGATCATAAGCCGCGCGGTTCGCTTTGGCGATCGTGTGTTTCGAGTAGTACTCGCCGGGCGTCCAATCGACACCGGGTGTACTGGACGCCAAACAGACCAGCTGGTCGGCTCCCTCGTCCGCGGTGACCGCTAACCGGGCGCTCATCGGTACGCGGTACTTCATGAAGGCGAGAAAACGTGACCCCGATGCGTCGCCGAAATTGGAGTTGACGAAGCCGGGGTGAAACGTCGCAGCCGATAGCCCGCCGGCGTGGTATCGCCGATGTAATTCCTTGGTGAACAGCACGATTGCCAGTTTGGTGAAAGCGTACGCGACGCCAGGTCGGCGTTGAACCGTGTTCTCCAGGTCGGAGATCCTGACTCGGGGAAGTAATCTCTGCGACGAGCTCGTCGTATTGATGACGGTGGCGTGGGAATCGACGAGCACGCCCATCAACTGCGTGGTGAGCAGAAACGGCGACAGGTAGTTGACCTGAAAAGTTATCTCGTGGCCGTCGGCGGTCTTGTGAATCTGAGTGAACATGCCGCCGGCGTTGTTGGCCAAGACGTCGATGCGCGGGTACTGGGAACGCACCTTGTCGGCCAGGGCCCGCACCTGAGACAGGTCGGAAAAGTCTGCCACAAAATAGTCCGCGTCCAACTCCGCGGCCACCGCGGCAGTCTTGTCTTCCGACCGTCCCACCACCACCACGTTGTCGCCGCCCCGAGACAACCGGCGAGCCGCCGCGGCACCGATGCCGTCGCTGGCACCCGTGATGACAATCGTCCTACGCGCCATTGCCTAGTCCTCCAGGGGGAGTGTAGCGATGACCGCATTAAGCGGTTCGCTGAACTTGCCCGAGCTGCTCGATAGTCATGCCCTACCCGGGGCGGGATTGTGCAAAGCTACGCGAATGGCGTCCGATAAGTCGGCTCTGGTGTTGCTACACGGTCTCACTATGTCTAGCGAAAGTGCGTGGCGAGAAGTGATTCCACTTCTCGCCAACCATCACCGGGTTCATGCACCTAACGCATTGGGACATTGCGGTGGGCCGTCGGTGCAGCGCCGACCCGTCACAATGAGCGATGTAGTCGACGCGACGGAGCATTACCTCGACAAGTACGGCCTTGATCGACCACATCTCGCTGGCAACTCCATGGGTGCCTTTATCGCAATCGAGTTAGCCCGGCGCGGACGGGCGCGAACAGTGTGCGCCCTATCCCCTCCCGGCCTGTGGTCCCCAGGGGATGGTCTACAAGCTCGTTCCCTCGATCCGAAAGGTCGAGCGTTGCTCCCCATGGTGCGACCTGCCCTCCCGCTGATGTTCAGGCCGGCCTCCGTGCGCAGATTCGTGCTCCGCGACATGGCCGTGCATGCGGATCGACTGACCCCGGCCCAAGCCGTCGAGATCATTGACAACAACCTCGCCTGCGCAGTCTTCGATGACCTTTCGGCGGACGAATGGCACATCGCGCCACTAGACCCGTTACCGTGCCCAATTGCCGTCGTATGGTCGGAGATAGACAGGGTGCTTCCAATGGCGGAATACGCCAGCGCACTTCCCGAACGTCTGCCCCTCGCGACATTCCAGGTGCTGGATGGGGTCGGACACGTTCCCATGATCGATGACCCTCGCCTCGTAGCGGAGACCATCCTCGCCGTTACGGGCGCGGAGAGGGACTAGTACCCCTAGCGGCTCACACCAACGAGTAGCGAACCGGTAGGTGTTTGAGGCCGCCTACGAAAGTGGTGGCGATCAATTCCGGATCACCAGTCAGCTCAATGGATTTGAGCCTGGGCAGTAGCTCGGAAAAAAAGCTGTTGACCTCCATGCGGGCCAGGGCCGCCCCCATACAGAAGTGCACACCGTAGCCGAAGGCCAGGTGTTTGTTGGGGTCGCGCCCGACGTCGAAGCGGAACGGATCGTCAAAGACATCCTCGTCACGGTTGCCAGATACGTATGACAGCAGCACGGATTCGCCCGCGGCAATGGGTACTCCGCGCACCACGGTGTCGCGGGCGGCGGTGCGCATGAACTCCTTGACCGGGGTGACCCAGCGGATCATCTCCTCGGTGGCCAACGGCATCAGGTCGAGATTGTCGCGCAACCGTTCACGCTGGTCTGGATTCTCGACAAGCGCCTGCATGCCACCGGAGATGGTCGCGCTGGTGGTGTCGTGACCCGCGGTGGCGACGATGAGGTAGTACGACACAGTGTCGATGTCCGACAGCGGTTCGTCGTCCACGCGCGCGTTGGCGATCGCCGACGATAGATCCTCGGTCGGGTGCTCGCGGCGTGACGCCGTCACCAAGTTGAAGTACTGGAACATGTCGAGCAACGCGGGCAGCTGATCGCCTTCCGTGCTGCCGCGTTTGAATTCGCTGTCGTCGCTGCCGAACAACTCCTGGGTCAGCTTGAGCATGCGGGGAAAGTCGTCCTCGGGCAGGCCCAGCAGCGACATGATCACGTAGAGCGGGTAATTGACCGCGACCTGCTGCACGAAGTCGCACTCGGGACCGGCATCCAGCATCTTGTCGACGTATATCTTGGCTAATTCGTCGACGCGAACCTTCAGCGCCCGCATCGCCTTTGGACGAAACCAGTCCGAGCCGATCGCCCTCACCACACGGTGCTGCGGGTCGTCCAGGTGGATCAGCGTGCGTACGCCCGCGGCTGCCTGCAGCTCATCGCCTTCCCTGGTGGCCAGGACCGGGCGCGGCCAGTTGGTGAACAGCATATTCTCGCGCTCGATATCCATGATGTCGACGTGTTTGGTGATCGCCCAGAACGGCTGGTAGTTCGCCACGTCGACCCACGACACCGGGGCGTTGGCCCGCAGATGAGTCAACGCCGCATGCAACCGCCGCTCGTCGGTGTAGGCCAATGGATCCGTCAACGAGTTGGCGGCGTCATCCATCGTCGTTGTGCTCACTGGCGAAACTCCTTCAGTGCGGCGCTGATACAGGACTTCGAAGCGGTCAAGAAGATCGGCAGGACACGGTCGACAGCGCCCTCGCAGCGGCTTTTCAGGGCCGCGGCGATCGTGTCGACCGGGCCGACGACGGCGAAGGCCGCGAGCATCTCGTCGTCGATGAGCGAGCCCATGGTGTCCCACTCCCCTTGCTTGGAGAGCAGATTCAGTTCCTCGTGCAGGTTGCCCCAGCCATGCAAGTCCAGGACCTTCCGGTACGCCGGCGTCGATCCGTAGAAGGCGATCTGCTTGCGCACCGCGGCACTGGCGGTTGCCAGTTCGACGTCGTCCTCGCCGGTGGCTATGAGCACTTCCGACGACACCTCGAAGTCACTGCCATCGCGGCCGGCGCGCTGCATCCCGCGCCGCAGCGCCGGCACCGTCACCTCATCGAGGTAGCGCTTAGAGACCATCGGGTGACCAAGGTGGCCGTCGGCGACCTCGCCGCACATCTCGGTCATCGCTTCGCCGACGGCGGCCAGGAACACCCTTGGAGCCGGATAGGGTTGTGGCTCAGGGGTGAACATCGGAGTCATGATCTTGTGGGTGTAGAAATCACCCTCGAAACGCAGCTTGGTGCCGTCCTTCCACGCGGACCAGATCGCGTGCAGCGCGGAGACGAATTCGCGCATCCGGCGCGCCGGGTGACTCCACGGCATGCTGAATCGTTTTTCGATGTGGGGCTGGATCTGCGTGCCCAGCCCAAGGATGAATCGGCCCTTCGAGTACGCCTGCAGGTCCCAGCCGGTGTTGGCGACGATCATCGGGTTGCGGGCGAACGCTACGGCGATGTTGGTGCCGAGCTCGAGTCGCGAGGTGTGTTCCGCGGCGAGCAGCAGCGGCAGAAATGGGTCATGACTGGTTTCGGCTGTCCAGCCTCCGTCATACCCCTGCTGTTCCAGACCGGCGGCGGCCTGGGCCACCCCGGCGAGTCGATTGGGGATGCCCCCATCGATCTTGAGGCCGGGGGCGCTACCCATGCGGGTAACTTTACAGTAAGCAATCCAGTATGTGACCCTGCTCATCGAGGTGCGCAACCGAATCTGCACGAGGTAGGACATAAGCATGACAAAACCGCCGGATTGGGCGGAGACGCTCGAGGATCTCGATCGCCGCCGTCGGCATACGTTGGCCATGGGCGGGCCCGAGCGACTCGACAAGCACCGCGGCAAGGGCAAGCTCGACGCCCGCGCGCGAATCGAGCGACTGCTTGACCCCGGCACGTTCCGCGAACTCGGCACCCTCGTCGGTGGTGAGATCGCGGCCGACGGGATCATCGTCGGCTCCGGCTCGATCAACGGCTCGCCGGTGATGCTGGGCGCCGAGGACTTCACCACGATGGCCGGCAGCATCGGACCTGGAGGCAACTCCAAGCGACACCGCATCGCCGAACTTTCGCTGCGCGATAAAATTCCGCTGGTGATGCTGCTCGAAGGCGCGGGCTTCCGCCCCACCGGTGGGCATTACGGCCGCACCCCGACCGACCTGCTCGCCCAGGCGCAGTGCTCGGGTCGCGTCCCGACCGTCGCCGCCGTGCTCGGCCCCTCAGCCGGACACGGCGCATTGGTGGCCCCGGTGTGCGACTTTCGAATCATGAGCGCCCAGGGCGCGATCTTCACCGCCGGACCTCCCGTCGTCAAAGAGTCCACCGGAGAAGACATCTCGAAGGAGGATCTCGGCGGACCGGACGTCGCGCTACCCAGTGGGGTGATCCACAATGTCGCCGAGGATGACGAAGCCGTGCTCGACGACATCCGCCGTTACCTGTCGTACTTTCCACCGAGCGCCTGGTCGTACCCGTCGCAGCTGCCCGCCTCCGGGGACAGCGAGCCGCGGCCGACACCGGAGCTGCTCGAGATCGTCTCCCGCGACAACCGCCGCGTGTATGACATGCGCGCCGTGCTCGACGTGATCTTCGACCGGCCGGACTGGTTCGAGGTCCAGCCGCGGTTCGGCAAGGCGATCATCTGCGCGCTGGCCCATCTCGGCGGCCATCCGGTCGCGGTGGTGGCCAATCAGCCCCAGGTACTCGCCGGCTCCATCGACGCCGACGCAGCCGACAAGGCCGCGCACTTCATCATGGTGGCCGACTCGTTCCACCTGCCGATCGTCTTCCTCGCCGACAACCCCGGCATGCTGCCCGGCAGCCGTTCGGAGCGCAGCGGCGTGCTGCGCGCCGGCGCGCGAATGTTCGCCGCCCAAACGGCGGCCACCACGTTGAAGCTGCACCTCACACTGCGCAAGGCATACGGATTCGGTTCCATGGTCATGTCGCTGCTGGGTTACGACCAGCAGGTCGCGACCTTCGCCTACCCCGGCGCGACGATGGGTGCAATGAGTGCCGCCGCGCTGAGCCGGGCGTCGCACGCCGGCGAAGACCTCTCCGCCAAGTTGCGCAACGCCGAGCTGCAAGCGTCGTATCAGTCCGCCGAGCGCATGGGATTCGACGAACTCATCGACCCGCGCGAGACACGTGACGCGTTGCTCGCATCCTTGCTTCGCGGGCTGTCCAGCCGGCAGGCCGTCGCCGAACCGGTGACCCGGACCGCCATCATGCCCTGAGGGTCAGCAGACGTAATTCTCGCCGCTCGCGCGTACCGTGACGTCGCTGATGTTGATTCCCCAAGGTTGGTCGATGACGTGTACCACCGCGTGCGCCAGGTCGTCGGGAGTGATCAACCAGTACTCCACTGAGTCCACGTCGGTCTGCTCGGGTCGAAGGCCCACGTTCTGCACGTTGCCGAGATTCTCGATGAACTGGGCGGCTTTCTGTCCGGTGATGCCGATGACCGCCCCTTCGTTGACAACCCAACTGGCGAGATTGGTTCCGAGGACGCCGGTCGGCTTGACCGTGGTCACTTTGATCCTGCCTTGGGCCTCGACCCGCAACGAGTCCGAAAGCACATCAACTGCCGCCTTGGTCGCGCTGTAGACGCCGGAGCCTTCGGTCCCGGCGTTGCCGTAGATGGACGAAATGTTGACGACGTGGCCGCGGCCCTGCTTGATCATCGTGTCGTAGACGGCGGAGATGCCGTTCACCACACCTTTGATGTTGATGTCAATCGCCTTGTGCCATTTCTCCCACGCGCGTTGGTGGTCGGCGAAAAACGCCAGCGGCATCACGCCTGCGTTGTTCACGATCACGTCGATGGCACCGTAAGTGTCGACGGCGAGTTGCGCGGCCGCCTGGACCTGCGCCATGTCGGTGACGTCCGCAACATGGGGGGTACCCTCGAAGCCAGCGGCCCCGATGCCGTCGAATACGTCGTTCAAGCCTTCGGCGTTGACGTCCACGCCCACGACCTTCGCGCCACCGGCGGCACACTTTTCCGAAATCAGCTTGCCGAAGCCGCTGGCTGCACCGGTCACGATAATGACCTTGTCCCTCAAATACTTCGACATACCCGTCCTTCCTGGTGCTACCTGCTCGCTCGATACGCCGCTACGACGGGCTCGAGCTCGTCGGGAGTCGCGCCGTGCATGATCACCGCGTCGGCCCCGTAGTCGAATTCCTGACGGATGCGATCCGCACACTGCTGGGCTGACCCGGTCGCCGACGGTTCCAGCCACTCGTCTGGAATCAGTGTCGCGACGTGCTCGATCTGCTCGGGCGTGGCCTTGTGATCGATCCCGCCCGCGATCGACGTCACCACGGAGTCTTCCCGGAATCGTTGCAGCACAGCGGGATCCCAATGGTTGGTCTGTACAAGCAGATCGCCGTACCCCTGCAGATACGTGGCCAGCCGCGCCACGGTCTTCTTCAGGCGCAACTGTTCGGGAAGATGGTCGCCGACGGTCGCAAAGCACGACCACACCCGCACGCTGTCAGGGTCGCGGCCCACCTTTTCCGCGGCGGACTTCACCGTATTGACGCAGCGCTGCAACGTCTCCGGGGTGAAGTACGTGTGCAGGACGACGTCGTCG
>Ga0335072_10015315_pt1 | contig 10889 bp, 11 predicted proteins | sample Lox_Sample_21_FD_206725 | JGI IMG/M metagenome (GOLD analysis project Ga0335072, IMG submission 206725) | Soil microbial communities from Loxahatchee National Wildlife Refuge, Florida, United States - Lox_Sample_2.1 | ecosystem: Environmental > Terrestrial > Soil > Wetlands | place: USA... | reverse complement strand
GCCGGCATGTCATCCAGAAACGGCTCTACCTTCCATCTTGTTCGATCGGCGCCGCTGGCTTCATAGGCCGCCTGCGTCGCCTCAAAGTTCCGCGCGCCGCTCTGGTGGAGCACCGTCAACCCGGGCACCGCCTCTAGAAGCGCGGGCACGATCCGCGGCAGATGCGTATTGAACAGCCGCGCTCCCTGCGATCCGCCAAAGACCAGCAGATGCGGTTCCTTACCCGCTGGAGGCGCGAGCGAAAAAAACTCCGGACGCACCGGAATGCCCGTAACCTCAGCGTTGCGGAACCATTTTGCGGCCGAGGCTAAGTTCACCGCCGCGGCCTGCACGCGCTTGCCCACCAGCCGGTTGGCCAGGCCGGGCATCGCGTTTGGCTCAAGCGCCATGGCGGGAATGCGAAGTTGCAGCGCGGCCGCCATTCCCGGCCCGGAAGCGTATCCGCCCACTCCCAGCACCGCGCCGGGACCGAAGCCACGCAGAATGCGCCGGCATTCAAAAAAACTGCCGGGCAGCTTGAGAATGGTGCGAATCCGCGTGGCCAGTGAGACCTTGTTGAGCGGGCCCACATCGATGAGCCGCAGATCGAAGCCGGCCTGCGGCACCAGGCGGGATTCCATGCCGCGGGCCGTACCCACAAAGAGCACTTCGGCCTGATGTCGCTTCACAAGCTGGCGGGCTACGGCGAGCGCGGGAATAATATGGCCGCCGGTGCCTCCGCCGGCAATCAGGATGCGGAGTTGAGTCACTCGACCTTCTTGGTGATGTTGAGCAGAATCCCGATGCTGGCCAGCGTGACAAACAGCGACGTGCCGCCGGAAGAAATGAGCGGCAGCGGAATGCCCTTGTTCGGCACCAGCGATAACACCACGCTCATGTTAAAGAATGCCTGCAGCAGAATGCCTGTGCTGATGCCGAAGGCCACCAGCCGCGAGAACGGATCCTGCGAGCGGAAGGCGGCGCGCAGCCCGCGAATGCCGAAGACGACAAAGAGCAGCAGGATGGTGATGGCGCCAATGAATCCAAGCTCTTCGGCTATGTTGGCGAAGATAAAGTCCGTAGGCGCTTCGGGCAGATAAAACAGCTTCTGAATGCCTTCCATGTAGCCGCGGCCGGTAAGCCCGCCGGTGCCCACGGCAATCAGCGATTGATTGATGTGATAGCCGGCGCCCAGCGGATCGGAATCGGGATGCAGGAAGACCAGGATGCGCTCGCGGCGCCACGCCACCATGAACAGCAGCGCGCCCAGCACCGGCAGCGCCGCGCCAATCCCCAGCAAAAGATACTTCCACTCCATGCCGGCAAGAATCAGCATCATCGCCGTGATGCCCGCCAGCACCAGCGCCGTGCCAAGGTCGGGCTGCTTGACCACCAGCGCCATTGTGCGAGCCGGGAAAGAAGAACACCGAGACCAGCAGCACCAGGGTGACGGCCAGCGCCGGATAAATGAACCGCGGCGAGTTGTAGCGGCTGGAGTCAACCTGCATGAGCATCACCAGCGCCAGCACGCCGGCCACGGCCCACCCCGCCTGGCGGCCCACATCTTCAAACTCGGAGTGGTAACGCGCCTGGGCCACCACGGCCGACGCGGAAAACACCATGGCCAGCCCCACCACCACCAGCAGCAGCGTGGTAAAGAACAGCCATTTGTCCACTCCTACGCGCTTGGCCATGGCCCTCCGCCCACGCGCCGGCTGACGAGTTCCTTGAACACGCGCCCGCGATGCTCGTAATTTTCAAACTGATCAAAGCTGGAGCAGGCCGGAGCCAGCAGCACCACCTCGCCCGGATGCGCCGCCGCCGCGGCCGCGTTCACCGCGCCGTCCAGCGTGGCGCAGGAGTGAATCGAAACCACGCCGCGCAACTGCGACTCGATCTTCTCCGCGGCCGAGCCGATGGTGTACACGGCCCGCACCCGCTCGCGCAACAGCGGTGAAAGCGTTGTGTAGTCGGAGCCCTTGTCCTTTCCGCCCAGGATCAGATGAATCCCGGAGGAAAACGCCGCCACAGCTTTGGCGGTTGCGTCCACGTTGGTAGCCTTCGAGTCGTTATAAAACTCCACGCCGTGCACATTGGCGACGAATTCAAGCCGGTGCTCCACGGCCTGGAATGTCTCAATGGCGCGCCGGATCGCCTCCGCCGGCACGCCCGCCAGCCGCGCGGCGCACACCGCGGCCAGCACGTTCTCCACATTGTGTTCGCCCTTGAGCGGAATCTTGCTCAGCGGCATCACCTGCTCGGTCTCGGCATCCGGCGCGGCGCGAAACACCACGTAGCCGCCTTCAATCCAGGCGCCGTGCCCCACGCTGCGGTCGATCGAAAACCAGTAAATCTGCGAGCCGGTGCGCGAAGCCGCCTCTGCCGCCCGGGCGTTGTCGGCGTTCAACACCAGAAAGTCGGCCGGCTGCTGGCGCGCAAAGATCCGCTCCTTGGCCCGCGCATAGTTCTCAAAGCTGCCATGGCGGTCAAGATGGTCGGGCGTAATGTTCAGAATGACGGCGATCGCCGGGCGGAACTCCTCCGTGCTTTCAAGCTGAAAGCTTGATACCTCGAGCACTGACCAGCTCTCGTCCGAGCTCTCTTCGATCAGGCTCACCACCGGCACGCCGATATTGCCGCCGACCAGCGTCTTCAGGCCGCCCGCCTTCAGGATCTCGCCCGCCAGCGTGGTCGTGGTCGTCTTGCCGTTCGAGCCGGTAATGGCCAGAATCCGCCCTTTGAGAAACCGCGCGGCCAGCTCCAGCTCCCCGATGATAGGCAGTCCCATGTTGCGGGCCTGCACCAGCTCCGGCGTATCAAGCGGGACGCCGGGGCTCACCACGATCAGGTCCTGCCGGCGGAAGGTCAGCAGCCCGTGGCCGCCCGCCTCCACCATGATGCCCTCTTCAAGCAGCGCCGGAATGTCCTTGGCCAGCGCTTCGGCGCTGCGCGCGTCGGATACCGTCACCTGCGCGCCCTTGCGATGCAAAAAAAGCGCCGCCGCCCGGCCGGATTTGCCCAGCCCGACAACCAGCACCTTTCTGCCTTTCAGTTCCAGCATGGATGATCCGTTCCTGGCCGCCTCGCTCCACTCTATTGTGCACCGCCGGAAGGCTGCGTAACCGCGGCTCAGCGCAGTTTGAGCGTGGTGAGTGCAAACAATGCAAACACCAGCGCGCCGATCCAGAACCGCGCAATCACTTTGGACTCGTGCCAGCCAAGCTGCTCAAAATGATGGTGAAGCGGCGCCATCTTGAAGATGCGCTTCTTGCGCAGTTTATAGCTGCCCACCTGCAGCATGACCGAGACCGCCTCCAGAATGAAGATGCCGCCAATAAACGGCAGCAGCAGCTCCTGCCGGATGATGATCGCCACCGTGCCGATCGCCCCGCCCAGCGCCAGCGACCCCACATCGCCCATGAAGATTTCAGCCGGGTGCGCGTTGTACCAGAGAAAGCCGATCGACGCGCCCACCATCGAGCCGCAGAAGACCGTCAGCTCGGCCACCAGCGGCATGCGCTGCAGTTCCAGATAGTCGGCAAACACCACGTGACCGCTCACGTAAGTCAGCACCGCCAGCGCGCCGGCGGCAATGATGGTGCAGCCGATGGCCAGACCGTCCAGTCCGTCGGTCAGGTTGACCGCATTCGACGAGCCCACCAGCACCAGAACCACCCACAGCACAAAAGGCACAAACGCGAACAGGGCCATATGCGGCAATGTGCTCGGCCAGCCATGCCACAGCAGATCGGGCCGCAGGCTCTTGATGAACGGCACCGACATCCGCGTGGAAAACATCTTGAACTGCTCAAGAATCACCAGCGCCACCGCCACCAGCGCTCCAGCCGCGGCCTGCAATACCAGTTTGGCCCGTGCCGTCAGGCCCAGGCTGCGCCGCTTCACCACTTTGATGTAATCGTCGGTGAATCCAATAGCGCCAAAGGCAAACGTGGAGGCCACCGTTACCCAGATGAACGGATTCGACGGATCGGACCACAGCACAGTGGGCAGCAGAATGGCGATGCAGATCAGCACCCCGCCCATGGTGGGCGTGCCGCTCTTCTTCAGGTGCGATTGCGGGCCGTCCTCGCGCACAAACTGCCCAATCTGGAACTCGCGCAGCTTCTGAATCACGTAAGGGCCGATGAACATGGCAATCAACAGCGCCGTGAGCGATGCGAACGCCGTGCGAAACGTCAGGTAGCGGAAGATCCGGAACGGGTGGAAGAACGGAAACAGCTTTTCGTAAAGCAGCCAGTAAAGCAAGGGTCCTCCGCGGGCCGGATTCAGGCAGGTGTCAGGACGATTTTACAGGGGGCAGAGACAGGGCCGGCTGTGGAGGAACCTTTTTGCCACTCCCTGCGCACGCCCTCCGCGCCGGCCAGACTATCGAACTGGCTGTCGTTGCCAGGCAGGCATCAGGACAGGCCTTCACCCAGTACGCCGGAAATCGAAGTAAGCCAGGTTCATCTGCCCTTCGGTAAGAATGTGCACCGTGAGCACGTTCTTTCCGCGACTGAGCTTCACCTTTGCGATTCCGGGAGCCAGGTTCCAGTGGTGCCACTGCCGCCATGCAACCGGATCGGCTGAGTCAAAAGTGGATTCGATCTTCAGCGGCCCCGTCGCCGGCTCACCATTCACATCGAGCGAGATCGTTCCTCCCCGGTTCGACGTATAGAGCAGGTCTGCCGCGTACCATCCGGATTTTTCAACATTCACGGTCACGTTGAACCACTCGCCCGGCGCGGTCCATCCCACATAAAACATCTTGGGCGGCGGCTGCACTTTGTCCCATCGCGTATCGTCGATCTGCGGACTGTGGCCCATCTTCGTATAGGAAATATCCACGCCTTCCTTCATGCGGAACTCGTTCAGATACGAGCCGTCGGCTGGATTCAATGCTCCGCTGCCGTTGTTCTTCGCGTCGGAGTCGTGATAGGCCACGCCTTCACCGCCGCGGTCGTAGTAGGCGCAATAGACTCTGCCGGGAATCTGCTGCGGGCTGCCATGAAAATGGTCGTCGTTGTAAGGAGTTCCTTTGTATTGAGCCAGAAAGTCCGCTTTGGAAGCGCACAAAACTCCTGCGGCCAAAAACACGGCCAGCGCCATGAAAAGTTGCAGCCGGTTATTTCTCATCCCGCACCGTCTCTGGTTCATTTTCGACGGCGTCTATTCTGCACCATCAAACAAACGTTTGTCTATGACCAGAAAATAGCCAGCCCATCATTTTGCGCAAGGTTCCTATTGAATCATGTATCCAGCGTCGTTCTATATCGAAGGCTTCAGCGGCATTTCCGCGCCGGGCGAACATTCGTGCGAACCGGGGTCCTCAAGATCGAGACCCGGAGCGCCCGCCGCCTCACGCGAGAATCCATCGAACATAGCCGCGCGCTGTATATATGTGGTATATACATTGCATGGCGGAGAAAGATCCCTTCGAGAGCTGCACCGGCTTTGACTGGGATGAAGCCAATGCGGCCAAGAACTGGGAGAGGCATCGGGTCACGCCGGAAGAGGCAGAGGATGTTTTCTTTCGCGACCCATTTATTCTGCGCTCTGATCCATCTCATTCGAAGCGAGAGAAACGCTACTGGGCTCTGGGAAAAACCAGTCGCGACCGCAAGCTGTTTATCGTCTTTACCATCCGGAAGAAGCGCATTCGGGTCATCTCGGCGCGGGACATGAGCCGCAGAGAGATCAAGGAGTATGAACGTTATGAAAAAAACGATTCCTGAGTTCAAGAGCGAGGCTGAGGAGTTCGAGTTCTGGTCGTCGGTTGGGAAGGGTGCGGATTCGACGGAGTACCTGGACTGGTCGAAGGCAAAGCGCGCGAAGTTTCCTAACCTGCGGCCCTCGCTGCGGACCATCTCCGTGCGCCTGCCGGTTGCGATGATCGAGGACCTGAAGATTCTGGCCAACCAGCGCGATGTGCCGTATCAGTCGCTGCTGAAAGTTTTTCTGGCGGAAAGACTGGCGGCAGAGCGAAAGCTGCAAAATGCGGGGTAGAGGTTCGCGCTTCCCGGCTCTCAAATCAACCTCGGTGATCGGCAGGTTTTTCCTGATACCCTTTTGGCCATGAATTGGACCTTGTTCGGGATCGCGCTTTTTGCCCTTGGCGCCGTGGGTGTGTTCGTGCTCCGGCGTGTCCGGCGGCCAACACCGGCAGACAATCCGGCGGAATGGCCCGAGGCTGAAGCAACAATCCAGACAGTTCGTCGAGTCCGTGTCGGATCAGGGCGATATATATCCGCGCTCGATGTTGCCGATTTCTCCTACGTCGTCAACAATGAGTACCAATCCGGGAGTGCGACAGTTTCTCGCTCGTTTTCTACTGGCGATAGCCAACTGAGCGAGCTCGTGAATAAAAAGTTCCAGGTGCGTTATGATCCGCGCAAACCGGACAAGTACGACGTCTCCCAGGCCGACGCCGGAGGCTTTCTTTTGGATCCTTACGATGACGCGGGAAGAGAGCTCGGTCCTGTCGATCTCAACCTCGATAAAATCTGAGTGCGCCGTTTGCTCCCTTGACGCGTTCCTGCTGTTGCGCCACGGGTGGCAAACGGCCGCTCTCACCGTGCCACGATCAAGCTAAAAGCTGAGGGCTAATAGCTGGAGGCTGCTTTGCTTACCGCGTCTTCGCCACTTCCTCCACCGTGACCGGATCGAGGAACGGCATCTGCGCGCGCAACTGCTTGCCGACAATCTCGATGGGGTGCTTGGCTTCGGCATCGCGAAAGGCCTGGAACTCCTTGCGGCCGGAGCTCTGGTCGGCGAGGAAGCGCTTGGCGAAAGCGCCATTCTGAATTTCAGTGAGGATTGCCTTCATCGCCTTCTTGCTCTCGTCATTGATGACGCGCGGGCCGCTCACGTAGTCGCCCCACTCCGCGGTGTCTGAGATGGAGTAGCGCATGTAGGCCAGGCCGCCGCGATAGATGAGATCGACGATCAGCTTGAGCTCGTGCAGCACCTCAAAGTAGGCGCTCTCGGGCTGATAGCCGGCGTCCACCAGCGTCTCATAGCCCGCCTTGATGAGCGCGCTCACGCCGCCGCAGAGCACCGCCTGCTCGCCAAACAGATCCGTCTCGGTCTCTTCCTTGAATGTGGTTTCGAGCACTCCTGCGCGGGTGCAGCCAATGCCCTTGAGATAGCTCAGCACAAGCGCGTGCGTGCCGCCGCTTGGGTCTTGATGCACGGCGATCAGGCCGGGAACGCCGCCGCCTTCGGTAAACACTTCGCGCACGCGATGGCCCGGCGCTTTGGGCGCAGCCATACCCACGTTGATCGAGGGATCAGGCACGATCGTTTTGAAGTGGATGTTGAAGCCATGGGCGAAGAGCAGCGTTTTGCCGACGGTGAGGTTGGGAGCGATCTCATCGGCGTAGAGCTTGGCTGCCGTCTGGTCGGGGACCAGGACCATGATGACGTCTGCCCACTTGACGGCTTCGGCCACGGTGGCCACTTCCAGGCCGGCTTTCTGCGCTTTGGCAATCGACTTGGAGCCCGCGGCCAGGCCCACCTTGACCTGCACGCCGGAATCCTTCAGGTTGAGCGAGTGGGCGTGTCCCTGTGAGCCGTACCCGATGATGGCCACCTTCTTGGCCTGGATAAGCGTAAGGTCGGCGTCGTGATCGTAATATGTCTTGGCCATGATTGTTCTTCTTTTCCTTTGCTAGCGCTCTGTGAAATGAGCTTTGTGAAATGGAGCTTTGTGAAGTGGATTGGTTGAAGGCTGCCGGCAGCGGGTGTCCCATCCTCGCCGCATTTTGTTGCGGCTGGCGTGGAAGATTACTCCGGCTGCGCCGCCACGCGATCTTCTTCCGGTTCGGCAACCTCGGCAATGCCGGCGCCCAGCGCGCGCAACACTCCGCTGGTGTGATGGCCGCGGCGCATGGTCATCTTGCCGCTGCGGCAGATTTCGAGAATGCGTCCGTCGTCTTCCCGCAGCACCTCGATGAGCCCTTCGATCTTGCTCTCTACGCCGGTCATCTCGATCATCAGCGACTCCGAGGTCAGGTCAACGATGCGCGCGCGGAAGACCTCGACCAGGTCGAAGATCTGCGCGCGGTTCTTCGGCGTGGCCGCCACCTTGATCAGCGCCAGTTCGCGGGTGACCGAAGGCGCCTGGGCAATGTCGTCCACATCGACGACGTTTTCCAGTTTATACAGGCTGGCCCGGATGCGGTGCCCGGCCTCGCTCGACGCCTCGCACACCAGCGTAAGCCGCGACAGGCCCTGGCGTTCGCTGCGCCCCACGGTGAGCGAGTTGATATTGATGTTCAGCCGCCGGAACAGCGAAGCCACGCGCGTCAACACGCCCGGCAGATCTTCCACGTATGCAACGAATGTATGCAGCATAAATACCTTTCCAGAGTTCAATCGTCAGCCCGCTCTTCCAGCGGATCTTTGCCGGGGCGCAGAATCATCTCGTGCAGGGCCTTTCCTGCGGGAATCATCGGGTAGACCGAGTCTTCTTTTTCCACCAGGAAGTTGAGCAGGAAGGCTCCCTCGGCCGCGCGCGCCTGTTCCACCGCAGCGGCAACCTCGCCGCGCGTGCGCACCGCCAGCGCCGGAATGCCATGCGCATCGGCAAGCTTCACAAAGTCCGGGCTCACCAGCGGCGTGGCCTCGTAGTTGCGATCGTAGAAAAACTCCTGCCACTGGCGCACCATGCCCAGGTAGCCGTTATTGATGATGGCGATGTTGATCTTCAGCTTCTCCTGCACGATGGTCGAAAGCTCGGCCGCCGTCATCTGGAAGCCGCCATCGCCGGCAATGACCCACACTTCTTTTTCCGGGCATCCGAACTTTGCCCCGATAGCCGCCGGCAGCGCGAAGCCCATCGTTCCCAGCCCGCCCGAGGTAATGAGCGTGCGCGGATGTTCGTGGTGGTAATACTGCGCCTCCCACATCTGATGCTGCCCCACGTCGGTAACCACCACCGCGTTGCCCCCGGTCATGCGCCACAGATCGTGCATCACGTGCGCGGCGTACAAATGTCCTGAATCGGGCAGGTTCTTGATGTCGCGTACCGCGGACTCGCCCTTGCGCGCATCGATCCACTTGAGCCACGACGAACCGTCGCGTCCTGAGATGCGCGGCAGCAACTCTTCGAGCACCGCGCGCAGGTCTCCCACCAGCGCTACGTCTGCCTTGACGTTCTTGTTGATCTCCGCCGGATCGATCTCGATGTGAATCTTCTTGGCCTTGGGCGCGTATGTAGCCGGCGTGCCGATCACGCGATCGTCGAAGCGCATGCCGCAGGCAATAAGCAGATCGGCTTCTTGAATGGCATCATTCACCCACTTTTCGCCGTGCATGCCCATCATGCCCAGGCTCAGCGGATGAGAGGCCGGAAACGAGCCCAGGCCCAGCAGCGTAAGGCCCACTGGAATCTGCGCGCGCTCGGCCAGCGTGCGCACCTGCTCCATCGCGCCCGACTCCGAAATACCGTGCCCGGCCAGAATCACCGGCCGCTGCGCATTGCGGATCAGCTCGGCCGCCTGCGCGAGCCCTGAGTCCTCAACCGTCAGCATCGGGTGCGGACGATAGGCCCTTGGCTTGGCCGCTTCAAAGTCGAAGATGGCCGAGGCCTGCTGCGCGTCCTTGGTAATGTCCACCAGCACCGGTCCCGGACGCCCCGAGCGCGCGATCTGGAAGGCGTGGCGCAGCGCGGCGGCCAGGTCTTCAGCGCGGCTCACCAGAAAGTTGTGCTTGGTTACAGGCAGCGTAACCCCGGTGATGTCCACTTCCTGAAACGCGTCCGTGCCCAGCACCTTGCTCGGCACGTTGCCGGTAATGCAGACCATGGGAATCGAGTCGAGCATAGCCGTGGCGATGCCGGTGATCAGATTCGTCGCGCCGGGACCGCTGGTGGCAATGGCCACGCCCACCTTGCCCGAGGCGCGCGCATACCCATCGGCCATGTGCGCCGCGCCCTGCTCGTGGCGCACCAGCACATGATGGATGGGAAACTTGCGCAGCGCGTCATATGCGGGCAGAATCGCGCCGCCGGGGTAGCCAAAGACCGTATCGACGCCCTCGCCTACCAGCGTGGCCCACAAAATCTCTGAGCCGGTAAGGCGCGTGGGCGTGGTCAGGTGCGCGTTTGCAGCGTGCGTCGTAGCGTCGATTCCCATAGTCAACTCCTTTTGGTGCTGTCGTTCTTTATTCCTATCGCCTGCGGCCGGATTCCTGTCCTTACGTCGTAGCGCCTTCCGAAGCCGAGTTCACGCGGTCCACATACTTGCGGAAGACACCCTTGGGCCAGCGCAGCGCCGGCGGTGTGAAACCCTTGAGCCGCGCCGCCATCTCTTCCTCGCTGATCTCGACGTCGAGCGTGCGCTTCTCAATGTCGAAGTGGATGATGTCGCCCTCGCGCACTGCGGCAATCGGCCCGCCAACAAAGGCTTCGGGAGCCACATGGCCTGCGGTAAACCCGCGCGTCGCGCCGGAAAAGCGCCCATCCGTCAGCAGCGCCACATGCGCGCTCAGCTCCGCATTGGAGCTGATGGCCGCCGTCACCTGCAGCATCTCGCGCATGCCCGGACCGCCCTTGGGCCCTTCGTAGCGAATCACCACCACGTCGCCGGGCTTGATGCCGCCGGCCTGCACCACCTTGAAGCAATCCTCTTCGCAGTCGAAGACGCGCGCCGGTCCGCGATGCGAGTAACGGCCCGCCGCGGCCACCTTCATCACGCAGCCCTCGGGCGCGAGATTGCCCTTCAGAATCACCAGGCCGCCGTTGGGCTTGATAGGTTTGTCGAAAGTGTGAATCACCACCTGCGCCGGCGTCTCGACAGCAAGCGCCGCCTCTTCGGCGAGGGTTTTGCCGCTGATGGTCAGCGTGGAGCCGTCGGCGTGGCCTGCATCGATCATTCTCTTCGCCAGCAGCCGCGAACCGCCCGCGGCCT
>Ga0335072_10015313_pt1 | contig 10890 bp, 11 predicted proteins | sample Lox_Sample_21_FD_206725 | JGI IMG/M metagenome (GOLD analysis project Ga0335072, IMG submission 206725) | Soil microbial communities from Loxahatchee National Wildlife Refuge, Florida, United States - Lox_Sample_2.1 | ecosystem: Environmental > Terrestrial > Soil > Wetlands | place: USA... | reverse complement strand
GCTCGAATCCGTCAGCGAGGCGGCGAAGGTGCTGCCCGCCAGCGGCGAGCGGGTGGCAGTCATCGGCTGCGGCACTTCCTGGCACATCGCGAGCGCGATAGCCGTGGCGCGTGAATCCGCCGGTCAGGGGGAGACGGACGCCTTCCCGGCCTCAGAGCTGCCGGCCCGCGATTACGATGCAGTCCTGGTGGTGTCGCGTTCCGGCACGACTACCGAGGTGCTTGAGGCGCTGCGGAACCTGCCCGGCTCGGTGCGCAAGATCGGCATTACCGCCGATGCCGCCACCCCGATCCGCGACGTCGCTGACCAGCTGCTGGTACTCGACTACGCCGACGAGCAGTCGGTGGTACAGACTCGGTTTGCCACTACCGCGCTCACCCTGGTTCGCGCGCACATCGGGCACGATCTCGCCCCGGTGGTGGACCAGGCCAAGGCCGTAGTGGCCGCAGACCTGGACCAGGCGCTGATCAACCGCCCGCACTACGTGTTCCTGGGCCGTGGCTGGTCGGTCGGGGTGGCGCGAGAGGCCGGGCTCAAGGTGCAGGAGTCCGCGTCTGCCTGGAGCGAGGCACACCCGGCCCTGGAGTACAGGCACGGACCGCTGTCAGCCGCCACCGAGAGCTCCGTGGTCTGGCTGCTAGGCGTGGATGACGCCGCGCTGGTCGAGGACATCAGCCGCACCGGCGCCACGGTGATCGTCGGTAGCCGTGACCCGCAGGCCGAGCTGGTGCAGGCCCAGCGCATCGCGGTGGCCACTGCGCTTGCGCGCGGGCTGAACCCGGACCAGCCGCGGTACCTGACGCGCTCCGTGATGCTGACCCCGCAGTGACATCGTGCAGTAGCCGCGTCGTGTGCGTCGCGCTGAATCCCGCGCTGGACATCACCTACGTCAGCGAGCGATTCACCGCCGGTGAGGCGAACCGGGTCAGTCAGATGCACGCTCAGGCTGGAGGGAAGGCCGTCAACGTCGCCCGGCTGCTTCAGCAGGCGGGCCACGAGGTCGTGGTCACCGGGTTCGCTGGCGGCCTTGTGGGCGAGGAGATCGCGCGCCACCTCGATGACTGGGCAATGCCGCACCATCTGGTCCGCTGCGCAGCGGACAGCCGCAGGACGGTCAGTGCCTTCAGCGTCCGCGACGCGGCGGTCACCGCCTATTACGAGACCGGGGCGGCGATCGCGGCGCCGGAGTGGGAACGCTTCACCAGCGGATTCACGCAACTGGTCCACGGGACTGCTGCGATCGTGCTCTCCGGGAGCCTGCCGGCCGGGCTGCCGGTCGACGCCTGCGGCGTGCTGGCCGCAGTCGCGGGTGCCGCAGGCGCCGCCGCGTTCGTCGACACCCAGCCCGCGCCGCTGCGAGCTGCGCTCGGGGCAAAGCCAGCCCTGGTCAAACCCAACGAGCACGAGCTGGCCGCCGCGTTCGGGCTAGCGGTTCCTGTCGCGTTGCCCGCTGCGGCCGGGGCGGCCCGCGAGCTGCTGGACGACGGCGCGCAGGCCGCGGTCGTCTCACTCGGCTCGCGCGGCCTGCTGGCCGTGCTGCCTGGCATGTCACTACGAGCCACGCCGCCCCGGCAGCGTGGCAACCCGGTCGGCGCCGGCGATGCCGCGCTGGCTGCGCTGATCCAGGGACACCTCTCCGGCCAGCCCTGGCCTGACCGGCTGCGCCGGGCGGCGGCCATGTCCGCTGCAGCGGTGCGGCAGCCGGTAGCCGGGATCGTCGATGCGGCGGATGTCGCCGAGCTGGAATCTCTCGTCTCAGTGAGTGAGCTATGAACCAGGTTTTTGCCCTCGCGTTCGACCACCGCAACTCGTTCCGCCGCAGTTTCATGAGCTTGTCGGGCGACCCGACACCCGAGCAGCACGCGGCCATGGTGGCGGCGAAGGGAGTCGTGGTCGACGCGTTGCTCGCTGCGGTGCCCGCGTCGCCGGCGGGAAGTGTCGTGCTGCTGATGGACCACGAGTACGGCGGCAGCTTCGTGGCACGAGCCCAGGCCGACGGCATCCGGGTGGCCATGCCGGTGGAGGAGAGCGGCCAGCGCGAGCTGCGGTACTTGCTGGACGGCCATCCCGAGCCCATCGTGGAGCGCTATCAGCCGGATTACGTGAAGGTCCTGATCCGCTACAATCCTGACGGGGACGCCGAGATGAACGCCCGCCAGCGGGCGCGGCTGCGTGACCTGGCTGGCTGGCTTGCCGGCAGGCCGCAGCGGCTCATGCTGGAGCTGCTGATCCCGCCAGAAGAGGACCAGCTTGCGGCGGTGGGCGGCGACCGCGGCCGGTTCGATCGTGAGCTCAGGGCGGAGCTGACCGCCACCGCGGTCACCGAGATTGCCGGTGACGGCATCCTGCCCTGGCTGTGGAAGATCGAGGGGCCCGAGTCGCGGGACGACGCGGCTCGGGTGGCCAAGGCGGTTCACGCGGCCGATCCGGACAGCGGTTGCCTGGTCCTGGGCCGCGGCGCGGACTTCGCCGCGGTCCGGCGCTGGCTCGCCAATGCCGCCGTGACCGATGGCTTCTGCGGGTTCGCTGTGGGACGCACCATCTGGTGGGACGCCCTGCGCGCGTTCGTGGACGGCGGCGACCGGGACGTCGCGGTGCATGCCGTCACGTCGCGCTACCTGGGCCTGGTCCGCGAGTACATCGCGCTGACCTGACTGCGCTGACCTGACTGGCTCGCCGCCAGCCGCGCGGCAGGATCGATCCCGTGCGTGACCGATCCTGCTCCGCTACTTGATCGAGCCTGCCGTCATGCCCTGCACAATGTAGCGGTTGAGGACCAGAGCCACCACGCCGGGGATGGCCGCGGCGATCACGCCGCACCCCATCAGCAGCGTGAACGGCACGATGCGCTGCTCGTTCAGGGCCGCCACGATGACCGTCACCGGCTGAGTCGACAGGTCGGTGGTGAGGATAAGCGGGAACAGGAACTGGGCCCAACCCAGCAGGAAAGCAATGATCGCGGCCGCGGCGATGCCGGGACGGGCCACCGGGATAATGACTCGCACCAGCGCCCGCACCGGCGTGGCCCCGTCCACGAAGGCCGCCTCTTCCAGTTCGCGCGGGATGCTGTTGAAGTAGTTGTAGAGAATCCAGATGGCCAGTGGCAGGAAGCCCGACGTGTACACCAGGATCACGGCCAGGTAGGTATTCACCAAGCCGAGGCTGGCCATGATCCGGTACAGCGGGATCAGCGTGGCGTAGGCGGGCAGCAGCAGCGTTGCTAGCACGCTGACGAATATCGTCCGCTTAAACCTGAAATTGAGGCGGGCGAAGGCGTAGGCCGCGAACACAGCGATCGTCACGGTCAGGATCATGGCCACGCCGGACTCGATTGCCGAGTTCAGCAGCGACCTGCCAATCTGCGTGGCCACGCCGTTGCCCGCCCCGCCGATCCCGAGAATGTCGCGGTAGCTCGTCCCGGACAGCGGCGACGGCAGGTAGTGCGCGGGCTTGTTGTCCGCGCCCGACAGCGTGCTCAGGCTGGTATTGAGCGCCCAGTAGATGGGAAACAGCGACCACACCAGGATCACCGCGATCGTGATCACGTGCCCGGCCACCTTGACTGTGCGCCGGGCTGGCCGCCGGCCCGCCAGGCCATGCGCCACCTGAGTCACGGCCCCGGCCGCCCGCTCGCCCGTGGTCATGATGCGGCCTCTGACCGGCGGTAGAACAGCGCCAGTGCGGCCATTGAGAGCAGCGCGGTGGCCAGGGTGATCAGCAGGGACAACGCGTAGCCACTCCCGAAGTTGAGGTTCTCGAAGGTCTGGACGTACGTCTGCAGCATCACCGAGGAGCCCAGGGGAGCGATGCCGTTCAGTATGTAGACCTGATCAAAGATGTTGAGGGACAGGACGAGCGCCTCGACGGTGCACACGGCCAGCGCGGGCCGGATCAGCGGCAGCGAGATACGCACGAACGACTGCACCGGGCCGGCGCCGTCTACTCGCGCTGCCTCATACAGGTCCGGCGAGATCGACTGCAGGGCGGCGAGGATCACCACCGCCGAGAGCGGGGTGATCTGCCAGACCTGCACTATCTCGATCAGCACCACGGTGAGCCACCGGTCGAGGCCTAGCCACACGTGATAGCCGCCGATCAGGTGCGCGGAGTGCAGCGCGCTGTTCATCACGCCGAATGTCGGGTTGTAGATCCAGTTCCAGATGACGGCCTCGACCACTGCGGGCAGCGCCCAGGGCAGGATGACGAGGGCCAGGACGACGCCGCGAAACCGGAAACGCTGTCTGAGCGCGAGTGCCATGGCGGTGCCGAGAATGACGGACAGCGCGACGCCGACAACGACGTAGACCGCTGTGTTGACCCACGAGGTGGTGATAGCCGGGTTAGCGAACAGCGCCCGGAAGTTTCCGAGGCCGGTGAACTGGGTCGGTGGGTTAAGCGGCATCACCCGGAAGAACGCTTCCACCGTGGTGTCCGCCGTCGGGACGAATGACAGCGCCCCGATGAACACCACCAGCGGCGAGAGCAGGAGGTAAGGAAGCAACCTGCCTCGGCGCGCGGCACTCAACGTCAGATCTCCCTGTTGCCTGGTCTGGAATACCGTCTGCTGCCGAGACTTCCTGTTGCACGACCGGCGGGTACTCGGCTGTACCCGCCGGTCGTGTGGCTGGCAGTGCCGCCGCTACCGCTCAGCCCGAAGACTTGAGCTGGGTCACCGTAGCGGCGATGGCGCTGATCGCCTGCGGGATGGACTCCTGCCCGGCGGCCGCTTCGTGCAGGTTAGTCTGCACGGCCGCGCTGAACTGCGTGTACCACGGTGGCGCGCCGTTCGGGAACGGCGCCTTCGCGTGCGCCTTGAGGATGGCATCGAGCTGCGAGGCCTGCTCGACGTCACCCGCCTTGATCATCAGGCCGAAGCTAGACAGCCTGGCCGGCAGCGGGAACGTGCTGACGACGTCCTTAGAGCCGTTCAGCCCCGCCCAGTCAGCCTGGTTCTGCGTGGCGGTGAACCACTTGATGAACTTCACCGCGCCGGCCACGTTCTTCGCCGTCTTCGGGATTCCGATGCCGTCGGGGTTGGCCACGTTGCCGCCGACTCCAGTCGCGCCGGGCGTCGGGATGTACTCGGTGTCGTTCACCACGCTCGAGGACGAGGGCACGTTGTAGATCGAGGCGACACTGCCGGAATAGTCGCACATCTCCGCCGCGACCCGGTTCTTCGCCATCTCGGTCGTGAAGCCCTGGTAGTCAGACTCATTGATGTTGCCCTTGGGCACCAGGCCGCTCTTATAGGCATCGACCATCCAGGTCATCGCCTTGTATCCGGGCGAGCTCGGGGAGGTGAATGCCGGGGTGTCTTGTGCAGTCAGCACCTGTCCGCCGAATGCCGCCGTCATCTGGTACCAGCAGGTCGACAACCCCTCGGCGGTGGCGAAGTGGATGTCGAGCGGGTTTGCCATGCCGTTGGCCTTGCCCACCGCCTTCAGGTCAGTCGTGAACTGAGACAAGGTCGTCGGCATCGTCTTGATGCCGGCCTTGGCGAAGTCCTTGGTGTTCACCGTGGTGACCAGGAACGAGGAGTCGAACGGCATGCCCATCAGCTGCTTGTTCGAGACGAACGTGTCGATCTGAGGCATGTCCGCCTTGAGGCTGGACACGTTGAAGTACTTGTTCAGCGGGTAGAACCAGCCCGTCTTCTGGTACTCGCCGACCTTTGACCAGTCAACGTCGGCGGCGTCGGCGAAGTAGCTGTTGGCCGACATAGCCGCCGCGATCTTGGTCTGCAGGTCGTCCCAGCCAATGTTCACCCAGTTCACCTTGATGCCGGTCTGCTTGGTGAATTCCGCCAGCAGGGCCTTGGGCGGGGATGGATAGGCCACGGCCACCGTAATCGAGTTGGCCGAACTAGAGTTGCTGCCGCTGCTCGAACCGCAGGCGGAAGCTACTGTGACGAGGCCAGCGCTGAGGATGAGCACGCCCACCCGTCTGCTGGCGATGCCTAGATTCTTCATCTGTCTCTTCTCTCGCGAGGCGCACAGCCAAGCACGAGCCGGCGTGCAGTCAGGGCGGCGCGGTGCGTAGTGAGCGAGCCTCGGCGCGTCCGGCACAGAACATCCAGGCTGGCACGATCGATTACGCTCATATGTCGCCAATCTAGAGTGATTTCAGTCACCGACGCAAGACCGGAATTGCGCTATCTGCGGGCAACCGTGCAAACCTCGGCACTGCCGGAGGCCCTTGGTCGGCCGTGGCGGAACATGGCCAAGCAACCGACCTGCACCTATATGCTCTTTTCCATGCACAGAGCTGCGCGGCTGAGCGCGATACTCGAACGGCTCGCCGATGGCGGTTCGGTAGCCGTCGCCGACCTCGCCGACGACCTGGACGCATCCCCGGCCACAATTCGCAGGGACCTGGTGATCCTGGAGCAGCAGCGGCTGCTCGCGCGAACCCACGGGGGTGCCACTGCGCACGCCGTCTCGTACGAACTGCCGCTGCGCTACAAGGGCGTCCGGTACGCCGAGGAGAAGCGGCGCATCGCCCGCGAGGCGGCGGAGCAGGTGTCCGAGGGGATGGCGGTTGGCCTTACGGGCGGAACCACCGCGACTGAGGTGGCACGCGCGCTAGCCGACAAGCAGAAGCTGACCATCGTCACCAACGCCCTGAACATCGCCTCCGAGCTGGCTGTGCGGCCCGGCATCAAGCTGATCACCACCGGCGGGGTAGCCCGGAGCCAGTCCTATGAGCTGTCCGGGCCGATCGCCGAGGCCAGCCTGACCGGCCTCAACCTCAACGTCGCCTTCATCGGCGTAGATGGCATCGACGCGCAAGCCGGCTGCACCACACACCACGAGGTGGAGGCGCACACGAACGCCGTGATGATCAGCTGCGCACGGCGGGTGGTCGTGGTGGCGGACAGCTCCAAGATCGGCAAGGTGGCCTTCGCCCGGATCTGTGAGGTGGCTGACGTGAGTGAGCTGGTCACCGACGTTGCCGCGGACCCCGAGGCCGTCCGGGCGCTGACCGAGTGCGGCGTGAAGGTCACGCTCGTGGGAGACGGGCGAGTGACCGAGCTGCCTCGTGAGCAGTGAGCAGGCCGCGCCGGCCTTCGACCTGATCGTGATCGGCGACTGCAACCCGGACGTGCTTGTCATCGGCAGCGACGTGACTCCGGCCTTCGGCCAGGAGGAGAAGCTTGTCGACACCATGTCGCTGGTCGTGGGCGGGTCTGCGGCTATCACTGCGCTGGCCGCCGCCCGGCTCGGGCTCCGGGTAGCGCTGGTCGCCGCGATCGGCGCCGACGCCGCTGGCGAGTTCATGCTGGGAGAGCTAGCCACGGCCGGAGTCGACACCGGCAACATGCCGGTCCGGACCGACCTGCCCACCGGCATGACGGTGGCACTGTCCCGCGGCGACGACCGGGCCATCCTTACCGCGCCGGGTACCATCGGCGCGCTGACCAGGGTGGACGTGCCCGCGGGCCTGCTCGCCCGCACCCGGCACGTCCACGTCAGCTCCTACTTCCTGCTGGAGCGGTCGCTCGGGCCTGCGCTGCCCGCCGTGCTGGCCGAAGCCCGCGCGGGCGGCGCAACCACGTCGCTCGACACCAACTGGGACCCGTCCGGAGCCTGGGGTGCCGGCTTCTTCCCCGAGGTGCTGGCCCAGACCGACCTGCTGCTGCCCAACGAGGCCGAGGCAGAGCGGCTGGCCGGAGCCGCCACGCTGCCGGAGGCCGTCGCATCGCTGACCCAGGCCGGCGGCCGGGTCGTGGTCAAGCTAGGCGCACGCGGGGCGCTCTACGCTGACGGCCCGCGCCAGTACCTTGCCACCCCGCCGCAGCTGACGCCTGTGGACACCACCGGCGCCGGGGACTGCTTCAACGCCGGCCTGCTCACGGGCCTGCTGCGCGGTCTCGAACCGACCGAGGCGCTCGCGCTGGCCTGCGCCACCGGCGCCCTGTCCACCCAGGGTGTCGGCGGATCCGGTTACGTCCTGGAGCTCACAGCCGCGCTGGCTCTGGCCCGCGAGGTGACCGTCCGCCCCGCCCCCTGACGTTGGCAAGGAATGCCGCCCAGGCGGCTCGGCGTTGACGTGCCGGTGAAGAAGATAGGTTTCCTCTCGTTCGGGCACTGGTCGTCGTCACCCGGTTCGCAGACCAGGTCGGGGTCGGATGCGCTGCTGCAGTCGATCGACCTGGCGGTAGCCGCCGAAGAGCTGGGCGCTGACGGTGCATACTTCCGCGTGCACCACTTCGCGCGGCAGCTCGGGTCACCATTTCCGCTGCTGGCGGCCGTCGGCGCGCGCACCAGCCGGATCGAGATCGGCACCGCGGTCATCGACATGCGCTACGAGAACCCTCTCTACATGGCCGAGGACGCTGGTGCGGCCGATCTCATTTCCGGCGGCCGCCTCCAGCTCGGGATCAGCCGCGGCTCACCGGAGCAAGTGATCGACGGCTGGCGGTACTTCGGCTACCAGCCGCGGGAGGGCGAGACGGACGCTGACATGGCTCGCGGCCATGCCGAGGTGCTGCTTGAGGTGCTGCGCGGGAAGGGCTTCGCAGAGCCTAATCCCCGCCCGATGTTTGCGAACCCGCCCGGCCTGCTGCGTGTCGAGCCGCATTCACAAGGGTTGCGCGACCGCATCTGGTGGGGCGCCGCGTCGCAACGGACCGCCGCATGGGCGGCCGAGCTGGGCATGAACATGCAGAGTTCCACCCTGATCAGCAACGAGTCGGACAAGCCGTTCCACCTGCAGCAGGCTGAGCAGATACAGGCCTTCCGTGACGCGTGGCAGAAGGCTGGTCACGAGCGCGAGCCGCGGGTGTCGGTGAGCCGGAGCATCTTCGCCCTGGTAGATGACCGGGACCGGGCGTACTTCGGCCGTCGGAACCAGGACACCGACGAGGTCGGCTTCATCGATGCGGAGACCCAGGCGATCTTCGGCCGCACGTACGCCGCGGAGCCGGATGTGCTGATCGGTCAGCTCAAGGAAGACGAGGCGATCGCCGCCGCCGACACGCTGCTGCTCACCGTGCCCAGCCAACTAGGCGTCGACTACAACGCCCACGTCATCGACAGCATCCTCACCCACGTGGCGCCCGCGCTCGGCTGGCGATAACCCGGTTTAGCTGCCGCTGCCGTAGGGCCGGGTAATGATCTCCAGCATGTGACCGTCAGGGTCTTCGAAGTACACGCCGCGGCCGCCGTCACGGTGGTTGATCACCTGCGGCTGGGTCTGGCCGGGATCTGCCCAGTACGGCACCTGCTGATCCTGGATGCGGCCGAAGGCCGCGTCGAATTCTTCGTCACCGACGAGGAAGGCGTAGTGCTGGGGCGTGATCGTCGCGGTGGTCTCGGCGAAGTCCAGCGACACGCCATTGTCGGCTTCGACAACGAGGAAGTGCGCGAACCGGGTTGCCGCCGGCAAGCCGAGAATGCCGGTCAGGAACGCCGCCGATCGTTGCTGGTCACGGCACGAGACTATGGTGTGGTTCAGTTGCACGCTCACCCGGTGATTATGCCCAGCGCTCTGGCCAGCGAACGATCCGTGGCCAGGATCGCGCCCGGTAAATCCGGGTGCGGGAGTCGCAGCGCCTGAGCAAGACTCTCAGGCATGACTGAAGCTGATGAAAAGCAGACGTTGCACCGATACCTACAGAACGCGCGCGAGGTCCTGATCTGGAAACTCGAGGGACTCGCCGACTACGACATCCGGCGGCCGATGACGCCCACCGGCACCAACCTGCTCGGGCTCGTGAAGCATTGCGCCGGAGTGGAGTCCGGGTACTTCGGCGGAGTGGTTGACCGGCCGTTGGCCGGCGAGAACGACCTGGACTGGCACGAGGACGACGACGCCGAGCTGAGCGGTCACATGTATGCGACTGAGTCCGAGTCACGCGAGCAGGTGACGGACTTCTACCGGCGGGTTTGGGCGCACTCCGACGCCACGATCGAGGAGCTGCCACTGACTGCGCGCGGCACCGTGCCATGGTGGCCGGAAGAGCGGAGACACCCGACGGTGCACACCCTGCTGGTACACGCCATCGCCGAAACCACCCGCCACGCTGGACATGCGGACATCATCAGGGAATCCATCGACGGTGCTGCCGGCCTGCGCAGGGGTGTCAGCAACATGCCGCCAGAAGCCGGTGCCCCCGCATGGAAACAGCACCACGACAAGCTGCAAAGCATCGCACGGTCCGCCCGCGGCGCGTCGCTGTGACGGTCACGCCCGCAGGAACGGCTGAGGCCCTGGCGCAGCGCTAGCCGGCCGGGCCCACGCCGACATCAGAGCGGCGGGACATCGCCGGCCGCATCGAACGCGAGGGCGAAGTGCTAACCCTGGTCGGGTGCGGCATGTCGAATGCCGATTTCGGACGCTTCCATGTTCGTCGTTACGGCCACCACCCAGGCGCACGTGGCGCGTCTGCCCGCCGAGGTCGGCGCCCGTGACCGGGGCGAGCTCGTCATCGCCGCCTATAAGGGCGGCTTCGTGTCACGGTCACGGTGATCAACACCATGGCTAAGCAGACATCAGAGCTTTGGGGCTCTGGGCGCAGTATCTAGTGGCGTAACGCGCAAGAGACAGCAAGCAGTTCGTCGCCGGACCGACCCTTGTCCGCTCGCCAGCAGCCAAGGAGGGCAACCAGGCACTGTACGACGCGGCGGCTAGCCACCACCGAATAGATATTCTGGGTGCCTCCGTGACCGGCCAGCGTCGGCCTGTTGGGAGCGAATAATCGATATGCGTCGCCGGCTACCTCGGGATCGCTCGGACGCCGTAACACAACGCTAGAGACGGCGACCGCGGCTCCCGCCTGCTGAGTTGCCGTTGGGCTCGGAGCCCGACCAGTGGCGCTTGTCAGATGCTCGCCGAGGCCAAGGGTGATGTGGCGGTGCGGACCCTGCGGGCGTTCCTGGATGACCGGGA
>Ga0335072_10015312_pt1 | contig 10890 bp, 11 predicted proteins | sample Lox_Sample_21_FD_206725 | JGI IMG/M metagenome (GOLD analysis project Ga0335072, IMG submission 206725) | Soil microbial communities from Loxahatchee National Wildlife Refuge, Florida, United States - Lox_Sample_2.1 | ecosystem: Environmental > Terrestrial > Soil > Wetlands | place: USA... | reverse complement strand
CTCGGGAATGACCAGGAGAATGAGCGAGAGCAAAAGCAGCACACGGCGCGCAGGAGAAAGCTTCTCCATCACGGCCCAGAAGAATTCCTTTACAAGCTGCAGCCTGCGTCCGCCGCGGGTCAGGCCTTCGGGCGTGCGGGCTTCGACATCTTTTGAGTAGAGGCGATAGCTGGCCCGCGCTTCGGTTTCGAATTGTGACCAGAGCTGGCTGAGCGCCAGACCCTCCGTCACGCGAAACCAGAAACGCTGAAGACGTACGCGCCATGGCGCAGTCTGAACGGGTTGGACTTGAGGCGGGGGAGCTGTCGCCATGACGTTCACTTGCGATTATAGATGTTCGGCGGCGTCGGATGCCCAGAACCGGCGGCCTCATTTTCACCACCAAGAGCACAACGGCCCACGAAGGAATCCGTGAGGCCCTCTTCAATCCCTCAGAACAGATTCATTTGCTGCTCAAATGCCTGCACGGGCCACTTGTGGGCGTATCTGGGCTGGCCCCGAGGGTCGCGCCCCAGTTTGTATTTTTCGCGCAGCTGCCTGACCAGCTGAGATAGCCGCTTGCCGTATGAAGCGGGCAGGAAGGCGCGGTCTTGATAGCGCTGGCGGTAGTTTTCGGCGAGATGGGGAAAGTTCTGTTCCAGGAAAGGAAGAAAGACAGCCGCCGAACACGGCTTCAGGAAAAGCGGATTCGCGAAGAGGTGGTCTGCTCCGGCTTCGGCGGCGGCTCGAATCAGCGCTTCCACATCCTTCGCCCCGTCTGTAATTCCAGGAATCACGGGGGAGCAACTGACTCCCACGTGCAACCCCACCTGGTGCAGAGCACGCACGGCTTCCATGCGGAGATCGGGGCGGGGAGCGCGGGGCTCGAGAATCCGCGCCAGTTCGGTATTCAGAGTCGTGATGGTGATGTGAATCGAAAGCCGGTTCGAGCGGGCAACTTCCTGGAGCAGATCTTTATCGCGGACAATGAAGTTCGATTTCGTCACGATGCCGAGTTCGAATCCACGATGACGGGAGAACTCCTCGAGAATTCCGCGCGTGACTTCGTAGCGTCGTTCGGCGGGCTGGTAAGGGTCGGTTGCGGTGCCGAGGGCGATGGCTTCGCCCTTCTTCACCCGGCGCAGCTCATGGCGGAGAAGATTGGCCGCATGTTGTTTGACGTAGATCTTCTGCTCGAAGTCCATGCCGTCGCGCATTTCCATGAACTCGTGGGTGTAGCGAGCGTAACAGTAGCGGCACCCGAACTCGCAACCGCGATACGGATTGATCGTCCAGGTGAAGGGCATGGCGCGGCGGCTGACGCAACGATTGAGCAGCGATTTCGCCGGGAGCGTGAAATATTCAACGTTATGACCCTCCCGGATCGACGCGCCTTCGGCGGCAAGACGCGCGATACCGACCAGGCGGGGTTTTTCGGAGAGGGGAAGCAGGGGTAGAGCAGACATATTCGCCTTCTATTCGCCTTACGATAAGCCTTCCGCCGCGTCCCCGTCAAGCCCGTACGGGGGTAGTATCTATCGGGAAAAATTCGGCTACCCCTCCCCATCCCAGCGCGGGCCCGCGCAGGCGATTGGAGCTATAATCCCCCTCGCGTGTTGAATCAACTTGGATTGAAAGTGAGTTCCAGGCTGTATGTTTCCTCGTGACCTGTTCCGTTGTCTCATATTCGTCTCCATCCTTGCATTAATCGGTTGTGGTGGATCAGGTACCGGTTCCTCCGGTCCGCCTCCCCCTCCACCCGCCAGCTTCACCTTATCTCTAAGTCCCAACCAGCTTAACTTGTCACAGAGCTCAACACTAACAGTGCAGGTTCAAGTTGTCCCACAAAATGGATTCTCGGGGGCCGTGACGGTCACTGAAACAGGGCTGCCTTCGGGAGTGAGTGCTTCTCTGTCATCCCTTACTGTCTCAGTAGGCAGTCCGGGCAGGTTGACGTTAACGGCCGCCTCGAATGCAACCTCCGGGAATGCCCAGCTCACAATCAGTGGTGTTTCGGGTTCACTGCAAGCGAGCACAACATTGGGGCTCGACGTGATTCAAATGGCGACGCCAATCGTGGTGCCTTTTACCACAACTGGCGGGAACGTCATGAAAGCCTTTTATGATGAGTCGCGACAATTGTTGTTCGCCACGAACTTGGGTTTGAACGAAGTTGATGTCCTGGCTGGCAGCAACCTGGCGGTGCAGGCTCGGATTCCGATCGGCCAACCTTTTGGAATCGACCAAATGTCGGATGGAAATACATTGGTTGTAGGGACGTTTACGCAGGGTTTCTACACGATTAACGAGAACACGCTTGCCGTGACGCACTATCTGGCACCGAATTTTACTCAACTGCTGAGCACCGTGGTACTTCTCAGTCCAGTTGCCATGGGGAACGGCAAAGTACTGTTCATGGGCAAGGATATCGGCGTGGGCGGGGTTGACATTTACATTTATGGTGCTCAAGCCATCATCGAGTGGGACTCCACCAGCGGCCAGTTCAGCATGCCGTACTACGTTCCCTACGATTCCCTTTGGATCCAAGATTTAAAACGCAGCGCCGACCACAACTGGGCCGTTTACTCCGCTGACAAGCTATACATTTACAGTTCGGACAGCGACAGCTTCGTTTCCTCTGTCGATCCCGTCAACAGCGCTTCATTTGGAGTTCGGGATGTTGCCGCCAATCCCGACGGCAGCCAGTTCGCCGTGGTTTCGGCATATTCCGTATCCTTCTATGACCAGGCATTCAATCTTTTGGGGAGTGTGAACCTCGGTTCCAACGCAGGTCTACTTTTCCAAAACAACAATAGCCAGTACAGCGCAGATGGAAGTCGCCTGTATTGGGAGATGGATGGGGATCAGGGAGGAGGATCAGTCGTCGATGTTCTCGATGCCGCCAATTTCGTTGAGTTGGGGAATGTAGGTTCGAATTTTGACATTCAGACTCAATTCACGCCCAGTCTTCTGTGGGTCGATAGCGCGCAGCAGGCTTTTTTTTCTGCTGGGAGTGGGGGATCTGGGGAAGTGAGCGGAGTTGGGGAGTTGAGCGTGAGCACACTTCGTTCGGGAATGCCTGATTTGGCCGGCGGTGTGGGAGCAAATCCTTTTGTGATTCCGCTGAACCAATCCGCCGCCGTCACACTGAACGCAGCGAATTCGAATCTCCCCATTGGGACCTCGGTGACCATCGGTGGCGTCCTTGCTCCCCAGGTGTCGAGTAATCCGTGGGTGGTCCAGGTTCCAGCTTCATCAGTTGCAGGACCGGTCAATGTAGGAGTGACCCAACCGGACGGCGAGACTCTGGTGCAACCTCTGGACTTTGTCTACGGAGTGGACGTTGCGTCTGCCACCTCCAATCTTGTGCCGCCTATCGGAAATCCAACGCTCGCTTTATATGGGTACGGCATCCTGAACCCTGGCGGATCGGTGCCGACCGCTCCGACCGTAACTGTGGGCGGACAGCCAGTAACGAACGTGGTGGTTAATCTCAATGCCGACTACATACTTCAAGGACTGTACTTGCAACTACCGAACGGGGCTCCCGGGCCAGCGGACATCGTTGTAACCGCAAACAATGGTACGAGTACACTGAAGGCTGGAATCACGTACATCCCCGCGGCAACCATTGTTCCCGCAAGTGGACTTCTGCAATTGCTTTATGACACCCATCGCAGCTTGCTGTATGCGCTACAAAACACCCAGATTCAAGTTTTCGATCCCAGCAGTTTGACTTGGAAGAATCCTCTCGTTCCCGGTGGGTCGGGCGGTCTGGGATACGATTGGATGGCCATGACTCCGGACGGCACGAAACTTCTGGTGCTCGATGGCAAGACGAATACTCTCACCGCTTTCGATCCCGACAATCCATCGCAGAGTGTCACAACCCAACTGCCGACTTCAGGTGGGACGGTAGCGAATCTTGCGGTAACCAGTACAGGCAAGGCTTTCATCGGCGGCACGGACCCAAACATAGAGTTTGATCTTGCAACCAACACGTACAAGTTGCTTTCCAACAGCAGAAATCCAGTGCTGGGGCAATTTATGGCGACACCAGATGGAACCCACATGGCGGCAGTAGTTGAGGGCACCAACTCGGGCGCACTCGCGGTCTGGAACGCCTCGAATGACTCTCTTACTTTTCAAGCACTTTCGGGAGTATTCTGGACCGATCTAGCCATTTCCTCAGATGGGAGCGTAATTGCCCCGGTAGAGGGAAATCTGAGTTATGCCGGTGTTGGTGTTGGCTTTTTCGATGGCGAACTGCACTTTCTGAATGCCAACGTGTACCCAGGCCTCGCGCCTCCTGATCAACCTCCAGCGCAAGGAGCACTTTTCGGCAATAGCGGCCAGACGCTCCTCACTCCACTCGCCGACTCGATCGACTTTTTCAATACGCAAACCGGCACGTTGCGCAGTAGGCTCCTGATGCCCGAATTGTTACCGGTGGGAAACACGTACGCGGGCGTAATCGCGCTAGATCCGAATCAACAGACAATTTACGCAATCTCAGCCTCTGGGCTCACAGTGGTCACTCTGCCTTCTACTGTGGATCAGCTCACACCTTTTCCATGGCCCTATGTTGCACGACCGCATTCAGTGCTGCCCGGCGGGAGCACGCAACCGCGAGCTCTCGATGCTCTGCGGGCTCAGAAGGAGAAGGTAAGACTGAAAACCCTCACGGATGGGGTGGGACGAGGCCCATTCAAGTAAAGCATCAATTACGGTCATTGACCTCTGTGTTCCAGTTCTTCGACAGCAAGCGCCACCTTCTTCCGCGTGCCCGGATGAATTCGATGGCCCCGAAAGAAGCGATCAATAGCATGTTGCGAAACTCCAGACTCACGCCTGAGCAATCTCTTGGAAAAGCGGCTTGCTCTTAGTATCAGAGCGGCATCTGCGGGCCGTGTATTTGCTGTTTTACGGGGATGATATTTGGTCGGCCCTGCGTTATCGAAGACGCTGATATCGTCACCCTCTTGCGATCTTCGTTCAATTTCCTTTCCTATCGGGATGAACGGCGTAATGGCTTCAATAGGACGGCGCAAGAGGAGCCCCCGCGTATAGGCATTGCAGAATTCTCCATCCGGGGAAAGCGATTTGTCTTCTGGATGTAGGAAATGCCGCCAGATAACGCTCGAAAGAGTTTGCGGCGTGACGGTTTTTCCACGGTATTCGCTTCCTAGTGTTACCTTTTCTCCGGTATGAATCTCGGTGTATTCCCTCGTTAGCCATTCTTCCGGATGTTTGCTGGCAGGGGCAACTAAGGTGCATTCCGGCGATGGCTGAATCAATATCGGCGACAAAACGAAGTTGTAAGGCTTGGCAATTTCCGGATGCCGCTGTCTCAAGATCTTCAGTACGTTCGGAGTTGTGATTCGAACGCGCATGACAGCTGGCAGATCGTCAAACCACAATTGACTCGATACCAGCGCGTTTTCAGGATCTCTTTCGTTCTTAAAATGGTCGCTGAGCAGACGTTCCCAAGTTTCAACGATCCAGCGTGGATACGCTGTTTCCTGATCTTTGCAATCATCTGGCGTGTAACGGCTGCGCTTGTCAGGAACGTACACAATTCCCAAGCCGTGTTCGCTGGGTTTGATGATTTCTAGTGTGTTCTTCTGCTTTTTCGTATAAACGACGTAGCGCTTGGCGGACACTGGCAGCCCAAACAGTTGGTGCTAACCACCTTTCAGATTGCGATTGCAATCCTCAACCTTAAGAATATCGCTGACAATGTTTGGATCATAAGGATTCAAGCTATTGAGCTTTGCGCAAAGTTCGTCTACCTGCTTCCAAGTAATGGCTTTGACCGCTGGCGTCCCGTCATTAAGCTTGTAATGGCCGCCGGGACATCGATAGAGTCCGCCTTTTTCCGAAGCGACAAAAAACATAGAGTCAGTGTCTGTGAGCAGATATGTTCCTCCCAGATCCATAACCATACGTTCCAAGATCGCCAGCATCAACCGACCACCAGCGGTAATCAGCGCAGCTGCGGGAGGAAATTGCCATTTGCCTGGACGCTCGACAGCGAACGTCGTCTGATCGAACTTGTACTCACCAGAACACGTCGAGTTGCTTGGCGTTGTTCTTGCCGAATTCATCTTTATTCAATCCCGCGAAAATCCCATAGAGTGCATTAGCAATGATTTTCAGTAGCAGGTAATGCGGGTGCGACTTGGGCAGATTCTTTCGTTCCTCTATGACCGCGCGAAAGAAGTCATCCGTTACTGGGTTGATCGTTCGCGTCCCAATTGCTGTGGCTTCATGCCTGCCTGGACACCTTTCGGAACGATCCTGAATGCCTCGACGATTTGCGGAGTCACTTCTCTTGCGAGCTTCGATGCAGCGAGATCGGGAACCGCATACCAAATCGGTTCCGTTGCCGTAAGCGGATTCAAGCCGATGTTCGTTTCGCCGGTCTCGCTATACATGGCGCGTACCGGAAGTAGATCCCCCGATGGTTTTACGGACGCGAAGAACGCAAGACGTGGCCATAGCGATGGGTCAAGAATGGTCGCAGAATTGACATCACGAAGAATGCGGCGGGCCTCTTCGGTGCAGTTTTCTACTTCCACATTGGCCGCCGTCAGCGTGGGCCATAAATGGAGTAGGCCGGCAACCGCAGGATATTCCGAGGTGGTATCGCAAACCACAATTGGCACTTCTTGATGCCGAATCCGGATTTCGCTGCGTCCGCCGTAATAAGCCTGCATGCACTTTCCCAAGATGTCGTCCGGTAAATCAAACTTGCGAGCAGGTTGCTTAACTTCCATCTTGTCGAGAAACGCTTTGGTAATGCTGGCTGCGCTCATAGCTCGTTCGGGCGGAAGGTCGATCGGGAACCCGTCATACTCCTGTTTCATGGCGTTGAGTAGTGCAACCGTACGCTCGGTATCGCGCCGACCATATGCCAGTTCTTTTTCGGCGACGCGGCCTGTCGGCTCATGATCGATCTTTCCTTCAAGCCCAAATGACTTCAGGAATCCCTCCAGCGTCATGTGCCTGTTGCGCAATGCCCAACCCAGGACAGATAGATCAAGGCAGCGGCCACGATAGATGGTGCGGTTGTTCGGATCGCCACCAGCAAAACTGATAAACGCCGAACGCGAGTCCTTAGGTTTTATTCGTAGCTTCGGTTTGAGCTTGTCCGGTTTGCCCTCGTATCTCCAGAGGACCATTGACCATCCGAATTCTTCTTGCGGGCCTCGCGGTACTCCAGCGCCAGTCGGCTGAGGTCAAACGGCGCATTGAAACAAACGATGACCGCGCCAGCCTGAACAGCAGTCCAGAACTCACCGTGTACAAAGTCAGTGCGAGGCTGCACAAGGATGTCTTCGGGACAACCTTCTTCCACGTCTGCTTTTCTTCCCTTGACGTTTGCGTATCTGTGAATCAGAGCGATGGATTCCCGATCGAGCGCATCCGCATGCACAAGTCCTTCCCGTTGGCAGATGTAGTTGCCTTGTTTCCGCTCGCAGAACCGCCACCAGAGGAAATTGAGGTCCTGGCGAATATCAATTGTGGTTTCACAGTCGAACACCAGCGCATAATTCGCCCACTTGTCGGCTAGTTTCCCCTCGCTCTCTTTGCGGGGCTTCTCGTTTTTTACCCGGGTGTGGGAACGAACGTAGACTGGTATTGGCTCTGGCTGAATCTCTTTTGGGGGTTGCTTTTCTTTGGTAGGTCTGTCGGCCATCAAGTCTCAATCCGACCGCTGTTGGCAACGGGCGGGTTGGACAATGATAACTCTTGTGCTTTGCGGCGAAGCGAAGCTGCCCTCGCTCGGGACGCTGCAATGATCAAATCGACCGGGGTATCGGGTGTACGCTCTAACAGTTCCGCTTGTGATTCCTCGTCTTGGGCCATCAAAAGGAGGTACCGATGGAACTTCTCAACTTCTGATTCGGCTACGTTACGCTGGCCATTCCTAGTGAGGCCTTCAATATCCCTGACAGCTTCTCTCTTTCGATGACAATTGCGGCAAAGAACTCGCTTGAACTTTTCATCGGGTTCGCGGGTAACCGGATGATCTTCCTCAAAGCAAAACACATCCGTTTCGCCGCAATAAAAACAGCGAGACGGGTACCCCAACTGCTTGCGACGCATCTCAATGCGCCGAGCCCGCGCGATGGGGTTGGGATTCTTCATGCAGCAATGTCTGGACTCACGTAAAGCGTTTCGAGCTGGCCTACGACTCCAGCCTTTGCCAGCAACACCAGTTGCGGGTAATCGCTGACCAACTGATGGCCTCCGACTTTCTTCCCGCGATAGCGCTCAAGTGCGGATTTGGGCTCCAGTCCCCGAAGTAAGCACATGAAGGTTGCACGATGTTGGCCTGCAAGATCGCGCTCATGAGAACCGCGTGCTGTTGTCGTCAACGATCCGTCGTTGCCTAGGATTTGGACTTTGGCCGAATATCGGTCAGTTGGCTTGACCCGAATGCGACCGCCGGGACGGGTCTGCGCGATGGCCTTCGGCAATAACCTCCGAATCGATTTAACCGTAGTTCCTTCTGCGCGTGCGGCTGCGGAGACAGTTGTGGATTCCCCCCGCCGAACTCGATTGATCGCCGCGAGACACTTCACTCTTTCTTCTTGTTGGCGAGAAGTCAGTCGCCTGATACTCCGTCCACCCTTTCGCATGGTCCCCCCTTTACGGTTCCATTGTGAAAGGTCCTTAAAGATCTACGCTATTACTTGGTATACTTAGGCATAGGCAGGCAAGCCATATGTCAGAAGGTAGGGACGAGGCCGGGCGCAAGCGACTAGAAAAGGTTCACATCACCGACTCACTGCTTCCCACCGGGTCCTTGTTTGAAGACTTGGAGGACTTTTTGAACAGGGCGAAGAAACCAAACGGCAAAAGAATCGTAACAATCCTCGAAAGGATGCTGGAGCTAGAACGCCTGACTTCTCCAATTCCGCCAGAGGAACCAATGATTGCGGCACTGGAGTGGAAAAGAACCGACCCGAAGAAATATGAGATTCATTGGGAAATAGAAAAGCAGCGGGCATTTCTTCGAAGAGAACTCTCTAAATATCGATTCACTCCTCGCGCTGAGGTAGTCATGGGGGGCCGCGGGCGAGCGCCTTGCGAGTGGGCTGCCTGGTGGCGTTGGTCGAGCGGAAGGCATGAGAAACATGTTCGTATGGATGCGGGTGAGGCCCTGCAAATGCTATTGAAGTTGGTTCAGATCGGGTACCTGAATCGTTTAAGGCATTGTCTGCAGTGCGATAGGTGGCTTTATGCCAGATTTCGACATCAAGAGTACTGTTCTGTGAAATGCCAGCAAAAACACTATACAAAGACTCCGGAATTTAAAGCACATCGTCGCCAGTACATGCGGCAGCGTTATCAGCGCCAGATGGGGAGTCTGTTCCCTCGACAGAGGAGAACAAGAGCATCGAAGTGAACTCGATTTCGTGACACGAATAGAAGGGGGCCTGTCGGTTGTTCGAGCAACCGACAGACCCTGACCGTCAAAGGAGGGTTAGCTCCAATGGCAGCTACAGAAAACGTACGCCAAGTCAGCAGCTTTTTGAAGAGTTCCTGAAGTAGAGGATCGTCGCGGAACGTTTCGCGATTACTCATGAACAACGCGTTCCGCGATGCTTGCCCCAAGTCGGTACAATCAAGAGTCACCAACATACTTCCAGCGATGTGCTCTTTATCAACCGCCTTGGTCCGAAAGAATTGGCTGTCGCGTTTCGCATGGGACTGACCGTTGATCATGGCTCGGAGTCCGGTCTGCGGCTGATCATCTTCACTATCTTGTCCCTTGACCGCTTTGAACACCCGAACCTCACCGGGGATTGTTTCCCCGGTGGACAGCTTGATTTGAATGCTCGCCCCATCCTCGAACCCGTCCTCAAGTTTGCTTTTACCCCACGCACTCAGACGATCCCAAATCGTCACGCCCATAACATTTGCCTTATATTCAGGCCTGCATTCAATGAGACGGAGAGGTAGGGCAGGACGCAGCAAATAATCTTCCAGCTTTTTGAAAAGTTCGCCGCATATGTTGCTTCGCGGGGCCTTGTAGTCATACATTTTGATTAAGGTACCACTCGCAACCTCTCTTTCACGAGGCGCACAAACTTCGCCCGACTTCGCTCCGAATTTCGGTACAAGGGCGAGAGGCTTCGTGCCTGCCGTCAGTATCTTGCCATCGGGACCAACTAGGTAACGCCTGCGAGCAAACACTCAAAAGAATGGCTCACTCGTGATTACACGGAAATTCACACAGGTGATGTAGTCAAACTTGGGAGCAAATATCGCGACAAAACTCTGACGCCACAAACTATTTCCCACACAATTTGGAAACACTTCCTGCACCCTGAGGACAAATCCCTTGGGCCGGGCGGCGAAGCATGCAACGAATACACACGTGGGCTTCTGAAACGCCGACCCGTTCTAGCCATGCTTCCGTTTGAATACATAGGCAAGGAAGTGGAGCGAAGAGGGCAAGAGGGGGAAGACCTTTCGATTCTCGAAAAAGGCGGTCCAATTCGATACGGATCGGGGCGAAAGGCGAAAACCCGCTCCGCCGACCCTGCGCTCATCGAGAAAGCAAGACGCTATGGCTTACGGCAGCTAATGCGAGAGTCAGGCGCTTCGCAACATTCGACAGAACGATTTCTTTGCGGAGAGCGCGTACACCCGGGCACTCGGAAGAAGCTGGCTGATGCGGTCGCGAATCTAGAGCGAGATAGGGCAAAGTGGCATGCCCTTTAGGGGCAACCGCTCAAATATGAACGTAATCGAAAGAAGTCGAAATTTGAGCGCTATGGCCTTCCATGAGAAGGCCGGTCGGAGTCAAGAGATTTGTTGTTCGTCGGACAAGTTTTTTCTCCCGCCGAGTAGCCACTGTCGCCATGCTTCCATCCGCACTCTCGAGGAGCGATT
>Ga0335072_10015311_pt1 | contig 10891 bp, 7 predicted proteins | sample Lox_Sample_21_FD_206725 | JGI IMG/M metagenome (GOLD analysis project Ga0335072, IMG submission 206725) | Soil microbial communities from Loxahatchee National Wildlife Refuge, Florida, United States - Lox_Sample_2.1 | ecosystem: Environmental > Terrestrial > Soil > Wetlands | place: USA: Florida... | reverse complement strand
CGGCATCTACATCCTCGGCATCATCAATCTCGTCCACATCCCGCTGCTCGGGATCCTCGCGCTCGGCTGGCTCACGCATCACCCCTACGGCATCGCGGGCGCCGGCATCTCGACGCTCGCCTCGGAGGCGATCGCCGCGATCTTCGCGCTGATCTACGTCGCACGAAAGCCCGTCTATCGCATCTTCGCGCAGCGCGGCATCGACGCCGCGCTTGCGTTGCGCTGCGCCTGGCTCGGATTGCCGGAGAGCGTCTTCGGGTTCGCGCTCGTGGCGCCCGACGTCGCGATCGTCGCGTGGCTCGCGCCGCTCGGCGCGACGCTGGTCGCCGCGTTCCGCGCGCTCAACGTCGTCTCGGACCTCACCTTCGTCGTGCCGGTTCCGCTGCAGAGCGCAACACAGACCGTGATCGGGCAACGCATCGGAGCGCGCGATCCGAACGGCGCGCGATCGTTCCTCGAGCGCGCGCTGCGGACCGCGCTCATCGTCACGACGATCACCGGGGCGGTGGTCGCGGCGCTCGCGTGGCCGCTCGCGTATCTCTTCACCATGAATGCGGCCGTCGCGTCGGTAGCGGCACTCCCCGTCGCGCTGCACATGGTCACGCTGCCGATCAAGGGCTGGGCGATGGTGGGGCTTGCTCCGATCCGCGCGGCAGGCGACACGCGTTTCTCGATGTTCGTTGGTCTCGCGTGCGCCGTCGTTGTATTGCCGATCGCGTGGTTCGGCATCGAGCGGCTCCACATCGGTCTCTACAGCGTGCCGATCGCGTGGATCGTCGCGTGGAGCCTGCGCGCCGCCCTAACGGCGCGTAAACTGAGAGACTACGCGGGCTACGCGGCCGGGGCTTGAACTTCGGGCGCGATCGCGCCGCGGCCGTAACCGCCGTACGCGGCGACCAGCACGACGATCAGGTGGAGCGCGATATCCCATCCGTAGATCGGCGCGACGCCGAAAAGCGTGTTCGTGACCGGAATGACGCCGAGGATCACGATGAGGAGATAGATCCACGCGATGCTGCGCAGATAAAAGACGGCCGCGCGAAAGCGTAGGCTTGCGAGCACGCCCCAGATGCCGAAGAACGAGTGTACCAGATCGTGCACCGCGTTGAGCGGGAAGATGCCGAAGAGATCGCGGTATCCCGCGTCGAGAATGACGACAGGCGCATCGTAGGGCGCATCCGGCGCAATCCACGGCAGCAGCCCCGCCACCGACGCAACGAGAAAAAGCAAACCGAGGATGCGGGCAATCAACGGCGCGTTCATGGCGCGTCCTTATCTCCGGCCTCGAGCACGCCCTGCAGCTCGGCGTGAATCCGCCCGTTACTTGCGAGAATACTGCGCGCGTCGAGCCGCGGCGGGCCGCCTGCGACGGTCGTGACCGTGCCCCCGGCTTCCCGCACGAGGAGTGTTCCCGCCGCGACATCCCACGCGTGGAGGTCGAACTCCCAGAAACCGTCGAAGCGGCCGCACGCGGCGAATGCGAGATCGAGCGCGGCGGAACCGTCGCGCCGCACCGCCTGAGCGCGTCCCGAGGCGCGCGCGAAGTAGCGCGCATTGCGTTCGAAATCGGCGGGATGGAATCCGGTGCAGACCATCGCGTCGCCGAGGCGCTCGACCGTCGAGACGGCAATCGTGCGCTCGTTACAGTAAGCGCCGCCGCCGCGTTCGGCGGCATAACATTCGTCGATCGCGGGCGCATAGATCACCGCCGCCAGCAGTTCACCGGCGCGTTCGTAAGCAATCGAGATGCAATAGAGCGGATAGCCGTGCGCGTAATTCGTCGTGCCGTCGAGCGGATCGATCACCCATCGCTCGTCGCTCGTGCCCGGCGCGCTGCCGCTCTCCTCGGCGAGAATCGCGGCGTTCGGGAAATCGGCACGCAACCGTGCGATGACGGCGCGCTCGCTCGCGCGATCCGCAACCGTCACGATGTCGGCGCGGCGGCCCTTCTCTTCGATCTCGAGCGGCCGGCGGGCATGCGCGAGCAACTCGGCGGCGCCCTCGCGAGCAGCGGCTAGAGCGGTGCGAAGCGGATTGCTAATTGAAGAGCGTATAGACGGCGTACGTAGAGTAAGGGCCATCGGTTACCGACGACGGGACGGTTACCGTAAGATCCACGCAATAGGTCGTTATGGCCGTGCCCGAGCCAAGCACCGACCATTCGCTGCCGTCATCGGCGTACACAACGTACGGCGTCGAGGTTGGTTGGGGGGTTGCGGAGTTCTTGTAGGTGTTGTTCCTCAGGTCCGTTCCCGGGAAACCCGTGACGAAATCGTTCGTAATTCCTTGCTCGAGCGACCAGGTCGTGCTCATGTTGACCTTAACCGTGAAGTAACAGGCCGGCAGCGAAGCGGAACCTCCTGGCGGGGCCGTCATCGTAACCGTCGGGTAGTCGCTTACAAGAAGCGTCGCCTTGGGATTCGGCGAGACTTCGGCCTGAACCAGCAGCGGGTTCTGCACCTGCGCTTGTGCGACGATCGTCGAGTCGTCGCCGCTGAACTCGAGGCTCTCTGCCTGAAACGGGCGCTCCTGCGAAGTCGTCAAGCGCCGAACGGCAACCGAAGATATGACCGGCTGACCGGCTTGTGCCGGCGATGCGAAGGGCAAATACCCAACCGGCGTAGCCGTCGGAACGGGCGTCCCGACCACGTCGACGACGACCAAAACGCTAATCTGCGACTGCTGCGAGGCAATCGTTGCTTGCACCGGCTGAGTCCAGAGGACCGACAGCACCAATAGTGCGACCGCAACGAAGAGGAGTCTCAAACGAGTCATGCGCCCACCACCGTGTAAACGATCCAAACGTAGTAATCACCTGCGGTCGCGGTGTCCGGCACCTTGAACTGATAGTCGTAGTAGTAGGTGTCGTTCGCGCCCGCCGAAACGGCGACCGGCGCCGGATACGCGGTGTAGGTAATGACCGCTGGATTCGAGATCGAGTCCGTGCCGCCGGAGACCGCACCGCCCGTCTGCGAGAAGGGCAGTCCAGGCGTAAAGCCGGTATTTGAATCCCCGCTGGCGCTGCTCGTAAGATAGTACACGGCATTCGAGACGGGGTATTGCGTGCCGTCGCTGTTGTTCGTCAACGCTGCGGCAGCTTCACCGTAGACGTAGAAACCGTTCGTATCGTTGGTGGTGACGGTAAGCTCCGCCGCGTATTTGTAGAGATACGTGTCGCCGGAGAGTGTAGTGCCGAAGTCGACCGTGCCCGTTCCGACGCCGGTTGCTCCCGGACCGTGTGTCGGCGTCGGCTGCGTACCGAAGGTCGCGAGCACCGAGCCGTAGCCGCTAGCATAGTTCGGCGTCAGCGAGAAGTGGATTACCGGAAGAACGTGCCACTCGACGTTGACATTCCCGCTTGCCGTAGCCGCGCCGGCCGGAGACAGGACCGCTGTCATCGCCACCGCGGCGAAGATGGCGCTCAAGACTCCCAGGAGATACCGTTTCATCGCTAGTGTCCTACACGCTCCCTGTGTATCGCCGAACCCCGGTCAGTGAACCTCGAAATTGATCTCACCGCCGGTTTCCGTTTTTCCGCCGTAATCGATCGTGGCAATCGCCTGGTACGAGCCGGGTTCGAGTGCCTTGCCGTCCACTTCGATCAGCCGCTCACCGCCGCGTTCGACCAGCATGTTGTCGGTCATCGGCACTTGGTAGACGACGGACCCGCCCTTCTGCACGATCACTTGACCGCGCAGGTAGACATGGGCGTTACCCAGGTTTTTGAAGAGCACCCGGAACAGCTGGTGTCCCGATGCCTTTGTGCTCGTCATTTTCGTAATCGCGCCGTTGATCTGCACCGTGTTTGGAACGGTGATGTAGAACTTCGCCGCGACCCGGGCCGAGAAGGCGACGCCACCTCTGCCGCGTTCAGGCCTGGTTTGGAAGAACACGACCCCTGCATACTCACCGCTAAGGTTCGTATCCGGCGGCATCGCGATCGTGAGCTGCACTTGCTGCGACGTCCCAGGAGGGATGTCGAACTCGCGCGGCCGGATCGCGGCCCAACGGAGCAGGGAGTACGGGCTCGTTCCGATCTTTTCGAACTCGTAGTTCCCATTTTGGGAGAGCGTGAAGTCCGCTAACGACGCCAGGATGTGGACCGAACTGCTTGTGGTGTTGGCAACCGTTACCGGAACGTTGTAGGTGGTTCCAGGCGGAATTGCGGCTTCGAACTTCCCTGGCGTTACGGCTATTCCGAGACCAAGAGAGTCTCCGGCTGTCGTCGATCCTCCAAAGAGGAGGAGGGCGACGACGAGTAACGTGATGAGTCGTTTCAGCTGCTGCATATCCCGCCTCCCTTCGCCGCGGAACCTGGTGGAGCCCCGCGACGAAGGGGCGCTCTTCCTCTATGTGCCTTTTGCTGCGTTGACCTTAGTTGGTCGTCATCGTGTAGGCGACGACGACGGTCTGCTGACCGCTCTGAGCCTGCGGACCCAGCTGTAGCTGGATGTCCTGATTCAGATCGGCGCCGGTGAACGCGGCGCTGTTTGCCGTGAAGAAGGTCGCGGCCGTGCTGGTGATCGCCTGATAGTTGGCGGCACACGCGACCGTACTGGCTTCGGTCGTAGCGGCGGCGCGAGCCGACGTCGTCCATGCCGGCGAAGCAGCGGTTGCGCCGACCGTAAAGCCGTCACCGGCGATACAGAGGAGCGAACCGTGCGAGGCCGTGTCATAGTCCGTCGGCGCACCCGACTCGGAGACCTGGAAGACCGCACCGTTGCTGTCGTTCGTGACGTAGTACAGGTCGATCGCGTTGATCTCGAGGCAGTCCGTGTAGTCGGCGTTGTCAGCGACGACGCTGCCGAAGTTCACGTAACCGCTGCCCTGGCCATACGAATCCTTGGTGGATCCTGCGGAACCGTTGCATTGGCCCGCGCCGCCGTTGGCTTGCACGAAGATATCGTTGGCCGCCGGCGCTGCTGACGTATGCGAGGCTGTGGTTTGGGTGTACATGTTGAGGCTGGCGGTGATGGCGTAATTCCATTCCACCGTGACGGAACCGTTGGCGGTTGCCGCCATTGTCGGTGCCGCTGTCGAGAGAAGAGCGCCCAGTGCTAAGAGCGCTGCGAGGCGTTTAGTATTCATTGTCCTTTCACCATGCGCGAGAGTTGCCATCCGTGGCGGGCAGTAGTAGGTACATAGAACTTATCGGCAAGGGTAGGCCCTCGGTTAGTAGTTCTGCGTGCAGGGGAGGTAAAGAAACGCCACCCTGTACGGTAAAGAAAGGCGCCCCCGGTGCTGCAGGGGCGCCAAAGGTCGGAGCCGAGGCCGATCGCCTCAATTGCCGATCAGGGTGTAGGTCACCGTCACGAGGCTGCCGGCGCTCGTGGTCGGTGTGACCGTGAAGTTGGAGAGCATATCGTAGTCCACGCCGTTGGTATAGTTGCCGCAGGCCAAAACCTCGTTGCCCGAGGCCGCAGCGGTGCTCAGCGCGCCCGCATTGGTGCCCCAGGTCCCCGATCCGATCCGGGAGTTCGTCTCGTCCTCGTCGAGCGCGAGCTGGGTCGTGGCGTTGGCCGTATATTGGACTTCGAGCTGCCAGGTGTTGGCCGTCGTGCCGGCACCGGTGGGGCACGTCGCCGAGATGGTGTTTCCGCCGTAGATGACGGTCGCGCGGACGAGGTCGGTTCCCGCGACGTTGTTCCCGACCGCAACGTCGCCGAAGTCCACCGTCGAGCCCGAGAAGCTGCACTGCGCGGGATTGCAGGAGACGGTCGGGGTCGATCCGCCCGGGCCCGGATTCGAGGGATCCACGGCAATCGAGAGGCCGAGCGTAAACGAGACGGTGATTTCGTCGGAGCCGCTCCATGCCAAGCCGCTGCTGATGCCGTCGATCGTCGCGGGGAAGAGATAGCTGTCGTTCTCGCTCTGCGGCGTGTCGGCCACGAACTCGACCGCGACATTGTCGCCGGGCGCGAATCCGGTGCAGTTGTAGACCTGAATCTGCCCGGCCGTGCTGCCTTGGACCGGATCGTAGGTGCCGGTGCCGCCGGTATTGATCTGACAGCCGGCCGGAATGCCGCTGGTGGTGAACGTGCTGCCGCTGATCGTGCCGAGCACGACGTTGGCCGTAACCGGGACGCCGAAGAGATCCCACGCGCTGCCGGTCGTTGCCGCGCCGTTGATGTCGTACGCGGGCAAACTGATGTCTACGGTGCCGATGTCATTGCCGGTAGCGCTCGTATTCGTGACCACGTAGATGTAGCAATTCGTCGACGACGAGACGTTCGCAACGGTATTCGTCGCGATGTTCGAAGTCGTGCTGCAATTCGTATCCGACGAACCGGCCGCGACCGAGAAGAATTTCGCGGTGGCCGACTTCGACTCCGACGTCACCGTCACGGTTTTTGGTGCCGACCAGCCGCCGCCGTTGGCGCCATGCGCGTAGAGATAGAACGTCTGCGTGCCGGTCGCCGTATCGTTGAGCGTGAAATTGATCGTCTGCGAACCGCCGGGGGCAAGCGCATTCTCCTCTTGCGTGGTGGTACACGCGCCCAGCTGCGTCTGTTTGGTGGTTGGATTGGTCGGGCTCGGCGGCTGTTGCGGCGGAGCACCACCGGTCGTGTACTGTGCGGTGCAGACGCCAAACCAATACTCGAGTTCGTTCGTACCCGGGCTGAAGCCGGCCGCGGGCGAGATCATCGACCAACCCGTGGTGGAATAGGTCGGCGTTCCGTTAACGGTCCAGCCGGTGCTCGAGAGCTGTTCGAGGACGAGCGCGTCGACTGGGTCGGGATTGGGATCGGCCGCCGTCGACGTGTTCGTAAAGGTGAGCGAATACGTCGTCGTCGACGTTCCCGGCGAGACGGTCGTGGGATCGAACTGCGCGGCCATGTAGTTGCTGTTGAGAGAAAACGCCTGCAGCGAGAGACTTCCGAGCGCGGTTCCCAAGACGCCGCCGCCGACCACGGGCGTCGTTGCCGCCGAGGTATTGCCGTCTGCGATCAGCGAGGTCCAGGTCGATTCGCTATCGTTCCAGGACTGCACCTGAATGTTCTGCGCAATGTACGACGCTTCGCCTTGCGGCACGTCGAGCCAAATCTGTCCCTGCTCCTTCGCGGTTCCGCCGTTATAGGTCACGCCGGCATGATCGTCGTTGCCGCCCGCATCATAGGCCGTACCGTCGGGGTTGAGGCAGATCGAGTTCGAGGGGAGCGTGCCGTTACACGAGTTGCCGCCGCTTCCGACCGTGCCGCTCGCGAGAACGTAATACCCGTTACCGTCGGCCAGCGGCGGTTCGGTCGGATCGACCGTGACTTCCGAGGCCGGAATGTTTGCGGGTAACGTGATCCCGACCTCATCGAGATTGTGGGAGCTCGCACCGGTGCAAGCCTTGGCCGGCGTCGCCGCTCCCGAACAGTCGGTCAAGTAGATCACGAGAATGTCTTCGCGGCCCGTCGCGATGCCGTAGGGCGAGTCGTTCTGATAATCGCCTTGCGTGAAGTTGCTTTGATAGAAGTGCGTGTTGACCCACGGCGTCGACGGCGGATTGGTCGCAGGCGTCGTAATCGCATTGCGCGACGAATCGCCGGGAAACGTCGCCGAACCGACGTAGTGCGCAGCCGCCGTGCCGATGATCGCCGCGTTCGTCGTGCTGTAATACGTCTCGGTCCACGCCGGCGACGTGGTGTTCGTGCTCGACCAGCTGAGGCCGTCGCTCGGAAGGATCGAGGTGTAGGCCGTACACGGTGTCGGGCACCACGCGGCAGCGCTCGTGTCGTGCGCGTAGAACGTCACCCCGGTGATCGTGATGGATGCATTGCCCGCCAACACCGCACCGCTCGTGAGCGGCGTCACCTTGAGCGTGCACTGCGAACCGGCAGCCGGCGTCGTCGGCGTGGTGGTGCTGCACCACTCCGCCGCGGTCCAGCTGTTGCCGCTGCTATCGGTCACGGTCTCGTTGCAGCCGGCCGCCGACTGATACGCCGTGCCCGCGCAGGTGGAGTTCAGCGTGAACGTGACGCCTTCTCCGGTCGTGTTACTCAGCGACGTGCCCGTGAACGCACCGGTGAGCGCCGAGGTGACGCCGCTCGTATACTCGATGCCTTTGATGGTGTCGTAGTCGTTGGGATACTTGAACGGGCCGTTGTTCACGAAATAGAATCCGAGGTTCGTGAGCGAAGCCGTGCCGGTCGTCGACGCAAAGTTCAGCGTCGTTTCGTAGGTCCCGTTGGCGTCGAACTCGGTCTCGAGGTTGTAACCCACGAGCTCGAAAGCTTGGGACGACTCCACCGTGTTGTTCGCGGTATTTATAAGCTGGACCGTGTAGATGTTGTTGGGATATTCGCCCGGCGGATTGATCGCCGGATTTGCAGCGGAAAACTGGAACGTGCTCGTTTCGGTGCAGTTCGACGCGGTATTATTGCCCGCCGTACAGGTCGCCGGAATCGGGTTGGGCGATACGGCGGGAATCGAGACGACTTGACCGTCGGGATCGCTCACCGTCATCCGGTACGTGCCGCTGAGCTGGTTGGGCAGCGTCGCGATCAGCGCGCCGTCCGACTGCTCGGTCGTGCTGTCCCACGCAAACGTCGTGGTCGGCGGCGTCGCGGTCGGCTGCGCCGACGCGGCCGCTGCCGGCGAGGGATAGAGAATGAACGCGTACTCGTTGACACCCGTCAGCGAGACCTGCACTTGGCCGAGCGCTTCGTTTTGCGTCTTGTCGTAGACGACGATCGAGTACGTGCCCGGCTGCAGCGACGAAGTAAACGGCCATTCGAGCGAGAGCGATCCGCCCGGCGCGTTGATACCGGCAGAGTTTGCCGGATTGCACAGCAGTGAACTCGGCGAGCCCGTCGGCATCGGACTTGCAGGGCCCGGGCTCGGGGTTGCCTGCGGTGTGATGTAGACGCAATACGAGTTCACCGACGTCGACATCACGTACACGACGTACGTGTCGTTGGTCGAAACGTTCGGAAGATAGATGTATGCGGCACTCGAGCCGACGACCGAGAACTGATACGACGGCACTTCGTGATAGGGATCGGAATAGACGCCGATCTGGAACGACTGACCGGCATCGGCGTAGACGATCGCGGCGATCACCTGTTTGGTCGTGTCGTAGACGAAGAGCTGATAGGTGCCGCCCGTGCTGAGCGTCGTCGTTTCGGTAGCCGGTGTGGCGCTGCCCAGGAACGTCGCGCCCACCGAGGTCGCGGTCGTCGTGTTCGGCGGGACGTAGTAGTACTGATAGGTGTCGGACGAACTCCAATCGGCGAGGTTTGCAGCCTTCCAACTGAGCGAGCAGCCGATCTGGTAGATGGCGCCCGCCGAGCCGCAACCGGTCCCCGCCGTGAGGTAGATGGTCGCGCCCGTCGCCGCCATGGGATGGAAGCGCGCGCCCTTCGCCGTCAGCTTTGGCGTCGCGGTATTCGCCGACGTTTTCCTCGGAAACGCGCCGAAGCACGAGACCGGAATCTTCGTGCCGGGCCGGATGTTTTTCCAATTGATTTGGCGGCAGCGCGAAAAGCTCAACGGCGAGAGCGGGCCGGTCGCGCCCGGCCGTACGCTCTGCAATGGACGAACCGCTGCGGGCGTGACGATGCCCACCGGCCGTAAGGTTGGACCTCCGCCGGCGAACGCAACCGCTGCCATCGCGAGCGACGCGATTGCCGCAAACGCGACGGCAGCCCAACCCCGAGGCGGAATCCTAGTGACCATGCGCGAGGGTGCCATCCATTGCTAAGTAAGGAAGCAAGTTACAACACTTCTATCGGTATCGGGCCATGGGGAGTTAATAAGAGTCCGTGTAGCGGAAGTAAAGTTAGCGCCTTTTGGAATGTAAAGACTCGGCCGCTCACGGGTTTGCCCAAGACGGTTTCCTCGCCGTCTTGCCATGTGATCTTGTCGCCCGGGTGGACGTCGACGAGGAAGCGCGCCCGGATGATCACCGTCTCGCCCACGTAGGGATGCGGCGTTAGAATTTGCACGATCGCGAGCGGCAGTTTCGGATCGACCGTCAGCGATACCGCCTCGGGCGGCGTGGCGCCTGCCACGGTACCCGTCACGGGGTAACGCCCGGCCGCCGTCTTTTCCGGCACCTCGATCTCACCCAGCCACCGTTGGATCGCCTTGTCGTACGAGAGCGTTATTTTCTTTCCGAAGGCGCTCGCCGTCACACCCGTCGCATCTTGCGGCGCGCTGATCGTCACGGTCGTCGTACCGCGCGGCGGCAGTTTGGCCTCACTGAGGCGAATCGCCGGGGGCAGATTCGTCGCGGGTCCGTTGCCGCCGAGCAGCGAGAAGACAACCTTCTTCTCGAACTGACCGACCTCGAAGTGCAGTCCTCCGTAATGTTCGCCCGGCGCGAGATGCACCGTGACGTCATCCGGTGCCGCGCCCATGCCTGGCAGCAGCGTCTCCGGATCGACCGAGACGGTATAATCGCCAGCCGGCAGGTTGTCGATGATGAAACTGCCGTCGTCTTCGTCGATCGCAGCATGCTCGCCGGGCTCTGCGACGACGTATGCGTTCAAGGCCGGCAAGCCGGCTAATTGCGGACCGGTTTCCTTCGCGTAGACGATCGAACCGGCGATCGATCCGAGCAATTCCGCGTGGAAATCGAGCGTGCTGTAGCGGCCGTCGCTCACCGTCACCTTCTGCGTCAGCGCCTCGGGCGGGAATTGCGCGGTGGCCGGCACGCTTTGCGGAATGATCGTGATCTCGTGTTGACCGGCGGTGAGACCGCCGAACCCGTAGGCGCCGTTGTCATCGGTCTTCGCGTAAGCGCCGCCGTCGACGCGCAACTGGACGTCGTCGAGTGGAATCGGGTTGCCGTTTGCATCCGCACCGTAGACGTGGCCGAGCACGCCGCCGTAGGTGCCGATCGTGAACGAGACGGTCGCCGTTTGTCCGCCCTGTACGGTGATGTTCTGCACGGGAATCGCGG
>Ga0335072_10015310_pt1 | contig 10891 bp, 11 predicted proteins | sample Lox_Sample_21_FD_206725 | JGI IMG/M metagenome (GOLD analysis project Ga0335072, IMG submission 206725) | Soil microbial communities from Loxahatchee National Wildlife Refuge, Florida, United States - Lox_Sample_2.1 | ecosystem: Environmental > Terrestrial > Soil > Wetlands | place: USA... | reverse complement strand
ACATTGGGGTTCCCGTTGCTGATACGCCGATGGATTTCAGCGCGTGGTTCGAGGTGTATCTGGAGAACCGCTGGTGGACATTCGACGCTCGCCACAATTTGCCGAGAATCGGGCGAGTTTTGCTGGCCACGGGCCGCGATGCGGCGGACGTGGCGTTCTTCACGTCGTTCGGAACCGCGAATCTGAAGAGTTTTCTGGTGATCTCGGAAGAAGTGAAGGACGAGCCGCGGCCGACGGCGACCTAGCCTGGATTTGATGGGATCAACCGGAGCCAGGTCTTGAGGGGCAGGAGTATACTGGCGCCTCCCCGAACTAAGCTCCCGTTTCAGCAGGAAAGATCCATCCGAGAAAGGGAATCCCATGGCCAGTTACATGATTCAGGTGTCCTACACGACTGCGGCCGTTGCCGCGTTCATCGCCAGCCCCCAGGACCGCACCGACGTGATTCGCAGAGCTCTGGAGTCTCTGGGAGGCAGGCTCCACAGCCTCTACCTCTGCTTCGGCGAGTATGACGTGGTCGGAATCTTCGAAGCTCCGGACAACGTCAGCGCGGCAGCCTTTGCGGCCGCGATTAAGGCAGGAGGCGCGTGCAAAGCCATCCGGACCACGCCGCTGCTGAGCACGGCCGAGGGCGTTGCCGTGCAGAGGAAGGCCGCCTCCACCAATTACAAATCGGTTGTCGCGAAGAAATAGGCCAGGCCAGGCGCGGGCGTTCCGGGCCGGGATTCTGCTGCGTCAGTGCTTCCCCGCCCCGGCGCCCGCCAGCTTCGCTTCGGCTTCCCGCATCACTTCGTTGGCGTGGGCGTATTTCTCCGCGTCGTCGCCCGCCTCGTTCCACAGCTGCTGGCCGTGCTGCAGCTGCTGCTCCACCTCGCCGCTATTGATCTCTTCCGGTTTCTCGGCGCTCTCTGCAAGGATGGTGACGCGATCCGGCAGCACTTCCACAAATCCGCGAGCGATGACGTACCGCTGCTCGCCGGCCTCGCCTCCGTGCAGACGCACTTCGCCGGCCCCGATTTCCGACAGCAGCGGCGCATGTCCGTACAGCACCTCGAAAACGCCGCTTTTGCCCGGCACTTCGACGGCATCCGCCGTCTGATCCACCAGAATGCGATCCGGGGTCACAAGCCGAACTTTGAGAAAGTTTGCCATTATTTCGCCGCCGCCTTCAGTTTCTCGGCCTCCTCAAGCACTTCCTCGATGGTGCCGCGCATGTAGAAAGCCTGCTCCGGCACGTCGTCGTGCTTGCCGTCGATCACCTCGCGGAAGCTGCGCACCGTGTCGGCGATCTTGCAGTACTTGCCGGGGATGCCGGTGAACTGCTCGGCGACGTGGAAGGGCTGCGAAAGGAACTTCTGCACTTTGCGCGCGCGCCCAACCGTGATCTTGTCCTCTTCGGAAAGCTCGTCGATGCCGAGAATCGCGATGATGTCCTGCAGATCCTTATAGCGCTGCAGAATCCGCTTCACTCCCTGGGCGACGTCGTAGTGCTCCTGCCCCACAACGCGCGCGGTGAGGATGCGCGAGGTGGAGGCCAGCGGATCGACGGCGGGATAGATGCCGAGTTCCGACAGCGGACGCGAAAGCACCGTGGTGGCGTCGAGGTGGGCGAAGGTCGTCGCCGGCGCCGGATCGGTCAGGTCGTCGGCGGGCACGTAGACGGCCTGCACCGAAGTGACGGACCCGCGCTTGGTCGACGTGATGCGCTCCTGCAGCTCGCCCATTTCCGTGGCGAGGTTCGGCTGGTAGCCAACGGCGGAGGGCATGCGCCCCAGCAGCGTCGAAACTTCAGAACCCGCCTGGGTGAAGCGGAAGATGTTGTCGATGAAGAGCAGCGTGTCGGCGCCCTCTTCGTCGCGGAAAAACTCCGCAACCGTGAGGCCGGTCAGCGCCACGCGCAGACGCGCACCGGGCGGCTCCGTCATCTGGCCGTAGATCAGGGCGGCCTTCGACTTGGGCAGGTCCTTGAGGTTGATGACGCCGGACTCCTGCATTTCCAGCCACAGGTCGTTGCCCTCGCGGGTGCGCTCGCCCACTCCGGCGAACACCGAGAAGCCGCCGTGCTGGGAGGCGACGTTGTTGATGAGCTCCTGGATGATGACCGTCTTGCCCACCCCGGCGCCGCCGAAGAGGCCGATCTTGCCGCCCTTGAGGAAGGGCTGGATCAGGTCGATGACCTTGATCCCCGTCTCGAACATCTCCTCATGCGTCGACTGCTCATCGAAGGCCGGGGCGGGACGGTGGATGGGATTGCGCTGCTTCGCGTTGACGGGGCCCAGATCATCGACCGGCTCGCCGATGACGTTGAGCACGCGGCCGAGGGTGGCGCGGCCCACGGGCACGGTGATGGGGCCGCCCTGGTCAATGGCCTTCATGCCCCGCACCATGCCTTCGGTGGCTTCCATGGCGACGCAGCGGACGCGGCCTTCGCCGAGGTGCTGCTGGACTTCGAGGATGACGTTGATGGGATTGGGGACCGTGAAGCCGTCGCTGACCACGCGCAGCGCCTCGTAAATGGGAGGCATGGTCGCCTCTTCGAACTGCACGTCGACCGCGGGACCTGAAATCTGGACAACTCTGCCGATGTTTTCTGCCATATCGTTTCGTTCTCGCCTTAGATCGCGGCTGCGCCGCTGACAATCTCGATAATTTCTTTCGTGATCGCCGCCTGACGAACCCGGTTCATCGTCAGGGTGAGCGAATCGATCATTTCCGAAGCATTGTTGGTCGCCGAATCCATCGCCGTCATGCGCGCCGCGTGCTCCGCCGCGATCGACTCCAGAGTCGCGTGATAGAGCTGCGAGGTCACATAGCGCGGCAGCACGTCGGCAAAGATCTCCTGCGGCGGCTGCTCGTAGATGTAATCCACTTCCGCGGTGCCGAAGTTCTTCGTCTCCTCTTCCAGCTGCTTTTGCGCGGCTTCGGCTTCGTGCGGATACAGGCTGACCCCGGAAGACAACGCCGCTTCCGCAGCGCGTTCGCGCTCTTCCAGCGTCGGCTCCTCGGCCCGCTCCACCTCGTGCATGCGCAGCGACAGGATGGGCAGCACCCGCTCGACGACGACGCGCTGCTGGATCACGGATTTGAATTCGTTGTAGACCAGGTAGGCGGCATCGATCTCCTCGTGCGTGTAGAGCGCGATGATCTCCTCGGCCACGGCGCGGATCGAATCGTAGTGGATCTTCTCCAGAGGAGTCGCGGGGCCTTCCAGCACTTCGATGGCGCTGGCCCGCCGGCGCTCGCGGCGGCGATGCTCTTCTTCGCCGCTTTCCGAAAACTGCGCCGCGGGATAACGGCGCCGGAACAGGTCGCGCCCCTTGCGGCCGATGGCCTCGATGTCGATCTCCTTCTCGGCGTTCTCCGCGACGAAGTTCGCCGCCGCCTTGAAGATGTTCGTGTTGAAGGCCCCGGCAAAGCCCTTGTCGCCGGAAACGACCACCAGCAGGATGCGCTTCTCGGGCCGGGTGAGCAGCAGCGGGTGGCGCACCTCGCCCGTTTCCGGATCGTAAATCTCGGCGCGCCGCTTCAGCGACTCCAGCACGCTGGCCAGCATGGCCGCATAGGGGCGCGACGACAGCGCGCGTTCCTGCGCGCGGCGCAGCTTGGCCGCCGAAACCATCTTCATGGCTTTGGTGATCTGCCGCGTGTTGCGAACGCTGCGGATGCGGCGCCGTAAATCGAGAACGTTGGCCATGGTTTCGTGTCCGGTTTAGTGCGCGGCCGCCACCGGCTCGGCTTTCGGCTGCGTTTCCTTCTTCTTCTCCCCGGCGCTCAGCGGCTGCACCGAACTCTGCTTCAGCTTCGCATCGCCGTGCTCGGCGACAAAGTTCGCCTTGTACTCCTTCAGCGCGGCATGGATGCGGTTGCGCAGGTCGTCGTCCAGAGCCTTCTTCGTGGCAATGTCCTTCAGCAGCTGCGACTGCGCGGAGTCGAGATAGGGATAGAGCCCGTCTTCGAAAGCGCGAATCTGATCCACGCGCAGGTCGTCGAGATAACCCTGTGTGCCGGAGAAGAGGATGATCACCTGCTGTTCGGCGCGCAGCGGATGAAACTGCGGCTGTTTCAGCAGCTCGGTGAGGCGCGAACCGCGGTTGAGCTGGTTCTGCGTCACCTTGTCGAGATCGCTGCCGAACTGCGCAAACGCGGCCAGCTCGCGGTACTGGGCCAGGTCGAGCTTCAGCGTCGAGCCCACCTGCTTGATGGCCTTGATGGCCGCCGAGAATCCCACGCGCGAAACGGAAAGGCCGACGTTCACCGCCGGACGCACGCCGGAGTTGAACAGATCGGTCTCGAGGAAGATCTGCCCGTCGGTGATCGAGATGACGTTGGTGGGAATGTAGGCCGAGACGTCGCCCGCCTGGGTTTCGATGATGGGCAGCGCGGTCAGCGATCCGCCGCCGTTCTCGTCGCTCAGCTTGGCGGCGCGCTCCAGCAGCCGCGAGTGCAGATAAAAGACGTCGCCCGGATACGCTTCGCGGCCCGGCGGACGGCGCAGCAGCAGCGAGATTTCGCGGTAGGCGATGGCGTGCTTGGAGAGATCGTCGTAGATCACCAGCGCGTGCCGGCCCTTGTCGCGGAAATATTCGCCGATGGCGCAGGCCGCGTACGGCGCGAGGTAAAGCATGGGGGCCGGCTCGGAAGCCGACGCAGCCACGATGATGGTGTGCCCCAGCGCGTCGTATTCCTCCAGCGTCTGCACCACCTGGGCGATCGACGAGCGCTTCTGCCCGATCGCGCAGTAGATGCAGATCAGATCGTTGCTCTTGTTGTTGATGATCGAGTCCAGCGCCACCGCCGTCTTGCCCGTCTGGCGGTCGCCGATGATCAGCTCGCGCTGGCCGCGGCCGATCGGGATCATCGAGTCGATGGCCTTCAGGCCCGTCATCATCGGCTCGCGCACCGGCTGGCGGGCGATCACGCCCGGCGCCAGCCGCTCCACCGGCAGCATGTCGCGGGTCTGGATCGGACCCTTGTCGTCGATGGGCTGGCCCAGGGCGTTGACCACGCGCCCGATCATCGCATCGCCCACCGGCACGCTGAGAATCTTGCCCGTGCGCTTCACCTGATCGCCTTCGCGAATCTCGGTATAGTCGCCCAGCAGCACGCTGCCCACCTGGTCTTCTTCGAGGCTCATGGCCAGACCGGCAACGTCGTGCGGGAATTCCAGAAGCTCGCCGGCCATCACCTTGTCCAGCCCATGCAGGCGCGCGATGCCGTCGCCCAGGGTGATCACGGTTCCGACTTCGTCGACGCGCATCTTTGCGTCGTAATTGGCAATCTGCTCCTTCAGGAGCGCTGTGATTTCGTCTGCTTTGATTTGGGCCATGCTCGTGAGTTCCTGATCTTCGATTGAGTCGTTTTCCGCTCCGCCGGTTTCTGAGAATCCTCAGCCGGAGGTCAATTCTTCCCGGAGCCGGTCCAGCCGCCCGCGCACCGATCCGTCGTAGACGGTACTGCCCACCTGCACCACCGCGCCGCCCAGCAGCGCGCTGTCTTCCTCGAACTGCGCCTCCACAGTGCCTCCGGTGAGGCCGGCAATCTGCTTCTCCAGGTCCCGGCGCTCCTGCTGGTCCAGTTTTCGCGCCGAAACCACCTTCGCCTCGAAGATGCCCAGGCGCTGATTGATCTCCCGGCGAAACTCCCCCAGGATGTCGTCCAGCCCCGCGATGCGGTCGTTGCGGATCAGCACCGCGATGAAGTTCCGCGTCGCCTGCGCCATTTTCAGCTTCGCGTTCAGCTTGTCCAGAAACGCAACCCTGTCTTCCACCGAAAAGGACGGATCGAGGAAGAACTCGCGCAAAGCGCGGCTCTCATGCCAGGCCGCGGCAAAATCGGCCAGCTGCCCCCGCACAGCTTTCGCGTCGAGTTTCGCCTCGAAAACCACATCGGCAAAGGCGCGCGCGTATCGGGAAGCAAAGCTGGCCATCTATGCCTGTCCTCCCGGCGTTTTGTTCAGCGACTTCCCGAATTCCTTCACCAGCGCGCGATCCGTGTCGGCGGAGAGCTGAATCCTGCGCATGGCATGATCGATGGCCAGATCGGCGGCAAATTTCTTCAGGTCCCGCTGCGCGGCGGCCTGGGCCGCGCCGATCTCCTGCTCCGCCGAGGCAACGATGCGCTCGCGCTCGGCTTCCAGCGCCGCACGGATGCGCTTTTCGTCCTCGACGGAATCCTGCTCCACCTGGCGGCGGATCGCGTCGATCTCCCCATCGAGACGCAGCAGCCGCGCTTCCACTTCCGCCAGGCGCCGGTTGGCATCCTCTGTAGCGTCCCGCGCCGTCACCAGATCCCTGCGCAGCCGCTCGGAACGTTTCCTGAACACGCTCGGCAGGATTTTCCAGAGAAAGTACGCGATCGCGAAAATCAGAACCCCGGAGTTGAAGTCCTCAAAAATTTCCGCGGCCGTTTCCGTCTTCACATGCGCGTAGCGGGCGATCGCCTGCACCGCGGCAGAATGGCGATACTGCTCGACGGTGGTGTTGGACTCGGTCTCGTCCATGTGCTCGCCGTGACGAGCAGCCGCCGGCTGCGCCGCAGCCGGAGCATTCTGCGCATGGAGCCGCACCGCCGGCACGGCCAGCAACCCGGACAACAGCAATGCGTGAAGGAAACCAGCCGTGGTTTTCACTGCGAACTCTCCGCCGTCGTTGCCGGAAGAACCGCAGCCAGAACCTGGGCGGCCAGCTGGCCGGCCGAAGCCTCGATTTGCTTCCGGGTATCGGCGCTTTGTGCCCCCAGGGCAGCCTGCGCGGCTTCCACCCGCTGCTGCGCCGTCAGCCGGGCGGTGGCCAGGGCACTGTCCCGCTCCGCATTCCACTGCCGCAGGCGCTGTTCGCGGGCCCGGAATATCTCCGCCCGGGCGGCCCGCAGCTTCGCCTCGTATTCCTGGGTCCGCACATCGGCCTGGGCGATGGCCAGACGCGACTTTTCCAGCGCCCCCGAGGTGCGCTCGCGGCGCTCGGCTCTGGCCCGGATCAGGGGTCCGTACAGAATGAAGCGATACGCCAAAACCAACACAATAAACAAGATCAGGGTCGGTATGGCACCGAGCGCAAGATCACCAAGTTGTCGCAGCAGTTCAGCCATGAATGTCCGGCGGTAGCAGTCGGGAAAGACTTGCGAGGCTCAGGTGGAACCCTTGGTTCTAACAGACGCAAAAAATGAGTGTCAACTGACGAAAGGCACTTACTACCGCGCCTGAATTTCCGGTTCCGCCCCGGCGTGGATCACTGCGCTGCATCGCAGCAAAAAATCATCATTTGCCCGCTTGACCTGACCGGGTCACGGAGTAGAATGAGAATACCACCTCGACCCGGATCAGGGTCGGCGAACCGGGTGATCGGAGATACCCACCACTCTCCATCATCCGGTTTGCTTTGTCTGCAGCGATTTCTCCCGCGTCACCAGACGGAAGCGCCGGTAACGCCCCAGCAGAGACGCCGGCCCGGCGACCGTCATGCGCACCAGGTTCCCCTGGTACTCGCGATGCTGGATGACCGTGCCCGCTTCCAGCGCTGCCAAAACATCCCCTTCGGACTGCGGCACCTGGAATTTTTGTTCCAGAATCGGATCCTGCACCAGTTCCGCGTCCACCCGCTCCAGCAGCGCCTCGAGCCCCATCCGCTCCTTCGCCGAGACCGCGAGCACCCGGCCGTTCGCCGCGGCCAGCGCAGCCCGTTCCTCGTCCGTGAGCCGATCGATCTTGTTCAGCACTTCCAGACGCGGCTTATCGAGCACGTCCAGTTCCCCCAGGACTTTTTCCACCTCGGCCTTGTGCTCGTCGCGCATGGGGCTGGAGGCGTCGCGCACGTGGAGAAGAATCTCCGCCTTGCGCACTTCCTCGAGGGTGGCGCGGAACGAAGTGACCAGGGTGTGCGGCAGATCGCGGATGAAACCCACCGTGTCTGACAGGAGAATCTTTCTCCGGCTGGGAAGCTGGATCGCGCTCAGCTTGGGATCGAGGGTGGCGAACATCCGCGACGACTCCAGCACCGGGGTCCCTCGGGCGCGTGCCGCTCGCGCCTGGGGGTGAAGCACTCCCGCGCGCGTGATGGCGTTGAACAGCGTGCTCTTGCCCGCGTTCGTGTAGCCCACCAGAGCCACCGTCGGCACCGGAACCGACTCGCGCCGCTGCCGCTGCTGCGTCCGGATGCGCCGCACCGCGTCGAGTTCCCCCCGCAGTTGCTGCACCCGCCGCTGAATCCTCCGCCGGTCCGTTTCCAGCTGCGTTTCGCCCGGTCCGCGGGTGCCGATCCCGCCCCCCAGCTGCGACATCGCCTTCCCGCGCCCGGTCAGCCGCGGCAGCATGTACTCCAACTGCGCCAGCTCCACCTGCAGCTGGCCCTCCCGCGTCCGCGCGTGGCGCGCAAAGATATCCAGAATCAGCTGCGTGCGGTCGATCACCCGGCACGGCAGCGCGTTTTCAAGGTTCCGTAACTGCGTTGGGCTCAGATCGTGATCGACGATGGCGACGTCAGCGCGGGTGGAAGCGGCGACTGCGGAAAGTTCGTCCAGTTTGCCGCTCCCGATCAGCGTCGCCGGATCGGCTTTGGGGCGGTGCTGGATCACCTCCGCGGCAATCGTGGCTCCGGCGCTGACGATCAGCTCGCGAAACTCCGCCAGACGCAGATCTTCGTCGGGAAGGACCGAGTGAGCCGCGGAACCCGAACTCGCTACGTCCCGTGCCTGAGCGGCGCCGCGGGTCAGGGCTCTCCTCGGCGGTCCAATGATCGCCGAAACCAGCAACGCCTGTTCCCCGTTCGAACCCGTCGCGTTCAGCGGCATCGAAAAGTCGTCGCGGGTGGTGCTTCGAGCGTCCGGTTACGAGCCGGACGCCTCCTGTGCAGCCTGGGACGGGGTAACCGCCACCGGACCCGCCTGTGCGGTATGCGGCGGACGATGATCGCCGTGCAGAACCGAGCGGGTGCTGACCACTGTGGAGATTGCGTGTTTGAAAATCAGTTGCTCCTGGCTGTTGTTCTCCAGCAGCACCGAATATTTATCGAACGAACGGATTTTCCCGGTGAGTTTCACGCCGCTCACGAGATAAATCGTAATCGGGGTCTTATCTTTGCGAACCGTGTTCAGGAAAGTGTCCTGAATGTTCTGCGCCGGCTTGTTTTCCATGAGCCGATCTCCTTTGCCCTTTATTTGCTCGACGGTGAAACTGCAACAGCAGGAAAAACTGCAGCGAAGCCGAAATTTGGTGGCGCCGCACCCACCGTCAAGGTGTTGTTACCAAGATACGGGGTCGCGAAGCATTTACGCAAGATTAGGAACGCACCCCGATATTTTCTTCGGCTCCGCCCTAAGCCCTTGCAGCGACTGGGCCCCCGGGACCTGCTTCCGGCAGCGGGCTCGGGCCGGGCTGCGCCTATCCCCGGCGTTTGTGGCGCGGTCTCTGATCGTGGTGGGCCCGTTTGGCAATCGCTAACGGCGGCGGCGTCTCTCCTTCCCGATGCACGACCACGCCGTCCATGCGGAAGGTTTCTGTCGCGGTGTCGCCGGAGTTCACCATGCCCGTCACCGGATCGAGCGCGACCTGGCTGGTGGTCGCAATGCGGAAGGAGAAGCTCGGAACGTTCTGATTCTCTGCCGATGCCGGCGTCACCGTAACCGGCAGAAATCCCTCCAGATTCCGCTCCCGATAAGCCGTTTCATATCTGTGCTTCTTCGTGTTCCAGGTAAACACCCGCACCTGATCGAAGTCGTAAGGCAGACCGTCTTTCCACGGCGCCAGCAGGGCCACATACTCGGGCACCTGGTTGCCGGGAACATTCGCGCCAGGATCGTAAACCTTTCTCAGCACGTACGCCCCCACCACCTTCTGGCCTTCGGCCAGCCCGGCGATGGCATCCGGCACGTCCTCGTCCAGCGTGCGTCCGCGAACCCATCCGACATGCCCGCTGCCGTCCCGCACCAGCCAGTAGTCCTCCAGATCGGGCGGCGGTGGACCCTCGCTGGTGGTCCGGCTGACCGGCTTCTCCTCCGGCACCAGCAGAGCCTGCGGCACTTCCGGCCTGGGAACCGAAGCGCGCTTCAGCAGGAACAGTCGCTCGTTCTCCGGCAGCAGGTAAAACCGGTCCGATGTCCGTCCCGGGGCATCGCGGAGCCAGTAATCGTCGCGCAGCACCGCCGTGCCGATCACGGGATCCCCGGCGTTCTCCTTCGTCAGCTGCATGAATTTGTCGTACGTTGGCTGGTCGATCACGCCGTGATCTTCAATCCAGCCCACTTCGCCTTTGTCGGTCCTGACTTTGAGAAACCGATGACCGTGCTCGATCACCTGCAGCCGCTGCCCGTTGACCACTTCGGCCACACGATTGCTCACCACGGCGACCCGGTCGCGCAGATACGTCCCCCGGGCCCACACATACACGTATTCACGAGGCGGCTGCGGGCCGAGTCGGCTACAGCCCTGCAAAAGCACCAGTCCGAGGAACAGCCCCGGTAACAGGCGACGCGATGAGGGAGAAAAGTGCAGCATGGAGACCGGTGGCACGCCCGTCTTATTGATTCCGCGGGCTGCCTCAAGGATACATCCAATTGAAGAGACCAAACCCTGCGCAGGAAGTCGCGCAATGTTACTTTTAGGTTCCCTTCATGACTGCGGTTTCGGCGTCAGACGCACGAAACGCGGCGCCAGTTCCTCCCATTTCGAGATCAGCCAGAACGCCCGCGTGCTCGCCGTCTTCTCCGCATGCAATTGCACCAGCCCGAAGATGCTTTCCCGCGCCTGCGCATCCAGCACGCTCCACGGCTCCGGTGTCAGAAAGCCCGCGTGATAGCGCTGCCGCGCGAGGAACTGCCCGTCCTCGTCGAAGACCCACGCCTCGCCGCCGGTCATCCCGGCGCCAAAGTTCGTCCCGGTCGCCCCCAGAACCGCTACCAG
>Ga0335072_10015309_pt1 | contig 10891 bp, 14 predicted proteins | sample Lox_Sample_21_FD_206725 | JGI IMG/M metagenome (GOLD analysis project Ga0335072, IMG submission 206725) | Soil microbial communities from Loxahatchee National Wildlife Refuge, Florida, United States - Lox_Sample_2.1 | ecosystem: Environmental > Terrestrial > Soil > Wetlands | place: USA... | reverse complement strand
GGCGGCGCGATCTTGGTCCTCTTTGATCTGACTTGATTCACGATCATGGAATTTCAGCCGTTGCATCGCGTTGACCTCCGGGTTACCGGTTTGGGGTCAACAGATTTACGCACTAAAGCCGCGGTGCGGCGCAGATAGATAGCCTCATCACTGGCCGCGTGGGATAGGTGCGAGCTACTTCGACGAATCCCGATGCGGCAAACATGGCCTTAGTTCCGGTGTACAGGGCAGATGGCGCGGCCCGGTCGGCCTTCAGGCCAGCCACGTCGACCGGATGACCCTCGATGGCGGTCGCCCCATGCTGGCGGGCGAATTCGACGGCAGCTTTCAGGAGCGCCAATCCGACGCCGGATCGCCGGTGACGGCCGTCGACGGCGAAGCACGTGACCCACCAGACTCCGTCATCATCGTCGGTGAGCACTCTGGCGAGAGCCTTATTGCCCTGGACGCCAGGAAACGCCGCACGGGGTCCTACCCGTGTCCATCCTGCGGGTTGCTCATCGACGTACGCGATGAGCCCAGGCGGCACCACCGCACGCGTGATCTCCTGGTACAACGCGTCGCGATTGTCCGGCCCCGCTCGTGATACCGCGGACTTCGCTGACCCGGAGGAGCGGAGGAAGAGCTGGCACCAGCACCACGAACGGTCCTCGCCGCGCTGACCGAACACCGCGACAAGGTCATCCCAGCGGCCAGCCGTCACGGGACGAACCTTGATGGGCATGAGTCCCACCGTAGACCGCTCCCCGAGGACCACCGCCACGTCCGCGACCCGCATCCACGGGCTTTCAGGTACGCACTAAATGAGCCAACTCCGGGCCGGCGATGGTGACGGCCAGCCGAGTTGATTGCGCTCATCCGGTCCGCGCGCTCACATGACCCTATGAGGGCCGGGCCCCCTTCCCTGCTCAGCCCGGTAGCGGGACGCTCCGGGTGAAAGAACGAGCTCGGGAAAGGAGGCCCGGCAATGTCTGTCTACGTTGGAATCGACGTGCACCGCAAGAGGTCCCAGGTCGCGGTGGTCACACAGGACGGCACGGTTGAGCTCAATAAGAACGTGGTGAATGGGTCGGAGCCGATGTTGCGGCTGATCGGCGGGCTGCCGGCCGGTACGCCGGTGGCGTTCGAGGCTGCGTTCGGGTGGGGCTGGCTGGTGGAGCTGCTGGAGGACTACGGGTTCGACCCGCACCTGGTGCATCCGCTGCGGTGCAAGGCGATCGCGTCGGCCCGGCTGAAGAACGACAAGGTCGACGCGGCGATCTTGGCGCAGCTGCTGCGGGCGGACCTGCTGCCCGAGGCGTGGATCGCCCCGCCGCCGGTACGCCAGCTGCGCGCGCTGCTGCGCCACCGCTCCAGCCTGGTCCGCCTGGGCACCCAGCTGCGGAACCGGATCCACGCGGTGGCCGCGGACCACGGGTATGACCGGGCCGCCAGCTACTGGACCGGCCCGGGCCGCGGCTGGCTGGCCGAACTGGACCTGCCGCCCGCCTCGCGGGAGATCGTCACCGACTGCCTGGCGGTCCTCGACGGCCTGGCGCCGCTGATCGAGCGGCTCGACGGCGAGCTGCACCGGCACGCCAAGGCCGACCCGCGCGTCAAAATGCTGCGGGCACTACCGGGCGTCGGCGAGTTCACCGCGCTGGTCATGCTCGCCGAGATCGGCGACATCAGCCGTTTCCCCAGCGCCCGCAAGCTCGCCGCCTGGGCCGGGCTGACCCCGACCGTGCGCGGCTCGGACCTCAAAGTCCGCCACGGGCACATCTCCAAACAAGGCTCGGCGTGGCTGCGCTGGGTTCTCAACCAGGCCGCGCAGACCGCCAAGCGGTCCCCCGAGTTCGCCGCCACCTACGCCGCCATCGCCAAGCGGCGCGGGAAAAAGATCGCCACTATCGCGATCGCCCGCAAGCTGCTGACCCGCGCCTACCACCTGCTCGCCAGCATGCAAGCCACCGACACCACCACGCCGGCTGCCAGCGCGGCACCCGCCGCCACGACAGCCCCCACGACCGGGAGGGTCACCAAGCCCCGGGCACGCTCGCCCCAGCGGCATGAGCAGGCCAGCAGGCCGCGCTCGATCACATGAATGAGCAGCCCGGTCCCGGACACATGGTCATGGCGCCCCGCCACAGCCGCGGAGACGCCGGATGGGTGCTTGCGAGACCACTCCGCCAACCACGCCCCGGGACAACCACGACCCCCCAGCAAAGCCAGCACGAAAGGAATCTTCCCCCGCTTCCGATGATCCGTCGCCGCTTGACGGCCTCAAGCTCGTTCGTCCTCGCCGCTGCGCGGCTGCGGGCGCTCCAGCTTGACCCCTCCCGCACGGCGACGTGAACCAGGCAGCTGCGAGGAAGATCCCGAAGAACAGTCAGGCCAGCCCGGCGACACCACGCCAGGTCACCGGGTAATTCCCCATGCCCTCTTGACACCAGTGGCCCTCATGGGTGCCGCTCTGAGTGCGGTCAGAGCTTTCGAGGTCGGTAGGCATCGGAGCGATGTTCGATGGCCATTACGGTGACCCGGCGCTGATGATCGTCGATACGGTAGATCACGCGGTAATCACCCCGGCGAGCGCTGTGCAGCCCCTCGAGGCCCAACTTCAGCAGCTTACCGACGCGGTAGGGGCTTGCGGCCAGCGAGCCATACAGGAACTCGACGACCGCCGTGGCCACCTTCTCTGGGAGCCTGATGAGCGCCCGCTGGGATGCGGCGGTCCACGCGATTGCGAAGGCTGTCTCGGTCACTGGCCAGAGATCAGGCGCCGGGCATCTTCCTTGCTCAGCTCTGCCGCGTCGCCGGTGCTGAGCTCGGCCAGGCTTTCGCGGATATCGGCGAGCAGGGCAGCGCTATCCATGATGTCGAGTGTTTCCTCGAGGGACTCGAGGTCATCGACGCTGATAACGACGGCCGCAGGATTGCCATGCTTGGTTATGACCACGCGGCCATGCTCTCGCTCGAGGCGGTCTACCACCTCGGACAGCCGGTTCTTGACGTCTGCGAGTGACATCTGCTCCGACACTGACATGGCTAGAAGTATAGCTACTTCTAGGACACCATGCCAACTCGCGAGGCGTCCTCATCTGCCGCGTGCAGGGCGGTCAGTGGTACTCCGCAATCACTTCGATGTTGCCGACGATGCTGGCGTTCAGCGCGGGTAGATCGTCGGCAGGGATCCAGTACTCGAGGATGGTCCTGCCGCCGACCTGGTGAACTGGGTAGTGCTCCAGGAACGACCGCAGGACCCGGAATCTGGTGACGTACCCGGCGCCCGAGTGCGGGACGTTCCAATCGCGGGCGATCTTGGTGGCGTATTCCTCGTTGAGGACCGGGTAGAAGATCGGCTGTCCTGGCAGCCGTGGCGGCCATGCACGCCAGCCCGAGGCCTCAATCAGGGCCAGTTCCTCCGGCCCAGTCGGCCGCCACAACGTCACCGTGTCGCTGACAACTGCCACGGGCTCATGATGTCGGTCGGCGCACGGCGGCAGCCACTGGATTTGCGGCCTGCGCCATCGAAAGTCATCCGCTCACTGGTGCACCATCCTTAGGTCAGTGATCTTCGGTAGATCACTGATGCACCCGCGGTGCCGCCAGGTCATCGCCCTGCTCGCTTGACGCTCTTGACGTCCAGCATGAGTTCTGCGAGATCTGGCGGTTACCCGGGACGTGCCGACCGTCGACAGGGCTGAGCGCCTCCGAGCGCCGATCAGTGAGCGAACCGGCAGCCGCGTCCTGGCACCGCATGAGGGTGCCTCCCCACTGGGTCTAGCAGCGAGGAGGCAGGCTTGCAGTCTGCCAGCAATACTCTGCCCGAGGAACCACCCGGCGACGTGACGTGCGGGATCGACTGGGCTCGTGATGATCACGCGGTGTCGGTCGTGAATGCCCGCGGCCGCGAGATCTGCCGGTGCACGATCGAGCACAACGCCGCTGGCCTGCGGGAGCTGATCGCCGTGCTCGCCCGCAACGACGCCCGGGAAGCCGCCATCGAGCGGCCCGACGGGCCGGTCGTGGATGCCCTGCTCGGCGCGGGGGTCACCGTGGTGGTGATCAGCCCGAACCAGATCAAGAACCTGCGCGGCCGGTACGGCTCGGCCGGCAACAAGGACGACCGCTTCGACGCCTACGTCCTGGCCGACACGCTGCGCACCGACCGGGCCCGGCTGGCACCCCTGATCCCCGACACCCCGGCCACGGTCAGCCTGCGCCGGGCCTGCCGAGCCCGCAAGGACCTGGTCAGCCACCGCGTCGGCGTCGCCAACCAGCTGCGCGCGCACCTGCGCAACGCCTTCCCCGGCGCGGTCGGGCTGTTCGCCCGAGATCGACTCGCCGGTCAGCCTGAAATTCCTGGCCCGCTTCGCCACCCAGGACCGCGCGGACTGGCTCTCGCCCCGGCGCCTGGCCGCCTGGCTGGCCAGCGCCGGCTACAGCGGCCGCACCGACCCCGCCGTCCTGCACGCCCGCCTGGCCGCAGCGCCCCGCGGCGCCACCGGTGACGACGGCACCGCGCAAGCCCACGTCACCTCGGCCCTGCACGCCGTCCTGACCACCCTCGCCGAGCAGATCAAGGCCCTGTCCCAGCAGATCGGCGAGCAACTCGCCCTGCACGCCGACGCGCACATCTTCACCTCGCTGCCCCGCTCCGGCACCGTCCGCGCCGCCCGCCTGCTCGCCGAGATCGGCGACTGCCGCGCCCGCTTCCCCACCCCCCAGGCCCTCGCATGCCTCGCCGGCGCCGCGCCCTCCACCCGCCAGTCCGGCAAAATACGCGCCGTCAGCTTCCGCTGGTCCTGCGACAAACAGCTCCGCGACGCCGTCACCGACTTCGCCGGCGACTCCCGCCGCGCCAGTCCCTGGGCCGCCGACCTCTACAACCGCGCCCGCGCCCGAGGCCACGACCACCCCCACGCCGTCCGCATCCTCGCCCGCGCCTGGCTCTTCGTGATCTGGCACTGCTGGCAAGACGAAACCGCCTACGACCCCGCCCGCCACAAAGCACTCCAGACCCTGCTCAACCAAGATCAACGAACCGCAGCTTGACACAGGGCTACTCATGCCGCAGGGAGCGTGGACGCACGCAAAGCGCCTCGGCTCCTCATCACGTGGCGGGCCGCTTCGCTCTGCGCGTCCCTCAGCGCTGCGGCCGGTTCGAAGGATGCACGCGCGCATCGGCGATCTGCTGCAGCTCGTCGAGCGTCAGCAGGTAATCGAACCGATCGAATCCGCGCTTGCGGCTGTCCATGACGCGGCGATACTCGCCCAGCATCCGCATGTAGGTGTCGAGCATCCGCGCGTGGGAGTTGCCGCCGTCGTTCTGGTCGACCTGCGGCTTGAGCTCCGACCAGCGATCGTCCCGCAGCTGGTACTCGACGTACGTCGCCATGTGGCTCTCTAGCGGGTCGTTGTGGTCGAAGCCGCGGAACTCGAGCTGCAGGGCCAGCTTCTCGTCCACAGGCGTCCCGTTCTCCTCAAGGTGGTCGATGCTGAAGGTGATGATCCGGAACATCTCGAGGATGTCGGACACCCGACCGCAGTCGCGCTTCGACAGCTCGGTCCTGAGGCCTGCGACCTCCAGCGGGTACTCACCGGCGAAGCCCTCTTCGAGGATCTTCGCACGCTCCAGCTGGTACTCCAGGTCACCGTCGACGTCGTTCGCGTCCTCCGGCAGCACACGCGCGAGGATGCGGTGCAGCAGCGAGAGAACCTGCCGGTCGATGGCCCCCATGGTCTCGGGCGCGGGCTCACTGCCGTGGCTCACGTCCGCCGCGTACACGGGCATCACGGCCTCCAGCAGCAGATCACGGACGTATTCGCTGAGCGTCACCCCCTCGGCGTCCGCCATTTCTTTGAGCTGATCACGGACATGATCGTCCACCCGTACATTCAGAACAGCCACGCCATCCTCCGTTCTACTGTATGACGTCTACCGTAGCGTCGTCATACAGCATATCTCGATCGGGGAGCGACGAACGGGCGAGGACAGCGCGGCACGTCGCGCTCGTGTGGGGGACGAGGATCCACACTGCGCGAAGGCGCCGGACCTTCGGCTGAGCCCCGGGCTCATGCCGCCGAGGGGACGACGCGCAGCGCGTCCGCTACTGCCGCGTGGAGCGTGATGATGGATCGCTCACCGCTCCAAGCTAACGTCGCATGGCGGACGTCGAAAAACTCATGCACGGGTAGTGGTCACCGCGAGTACCCCACGCGGGAGCTACGAGGACTTGTTGCGCTTGATGTGATCACTGATGGCGAGCGCCAGGGCGAGGTTCGCGGCGGAGTCCGTCGCGATCGTCTGCACATTGTCCGGGAGCTCAGCCTGGCCAATCGACAGGCCAACGCTGAGGAGAAGGAACACGATGATCAGCAGCATGTTAGCGCCGAGTTTCGCTGCACCGGCTTTGCGGAGTTTGGCGGACGCATTGTCAAGGGCACCGGCACTCCCCGGGTCCGCGCTGATGCTGACGGCTACGGCGATGATCTGGTCGGGGTCACCTTCGAGGAGGAGCCTCGCTTCTTCCAAGCTCGCCGCGGTCCGAGAGACGGAGACTCCGTGACCTATTTGGGCGGTTGAGATCAGTGCCTCCAGTTGCCCCCTTTGGAGCATCTCCTGGATTGCGGTTTCCCACAGCGCCGGAACCCGAGCTGGAGACGAATGAGCACGTTCCTCGTCGAACAACTGCCACAGCCGGGAGACTTGCGGCTCCACGGCCCGGTACCCCGACGCCTGATCACCGTCTCCACGTAGCACGGCGTTCATCTGGCGGATCACTTCGGATGTCTCATCCTCGCCGTTCACGACAAGACCGTACCAACGCAGCTAGCGGATGCTCCAGGACGCGCGAACCGGCGGCTACCTTGCTCGCAGGACGCAGGTCAGAGTATCGGTGCGATTGGCTTTGCCAACCGTGGTCACACACTGTGCGTCATATCGGACGTACAAGTCTGTGTAAGCTGACTCGTTCCGTTCGTGGAGCCATGGCCTGCTGGATCCTGCAGGCCACCCGGCCCTATCGGCTGGTTGATGCACTCGGCGACCCACCGGCCAGAGCGCTGCGACGCAGGTCCAAGGAGGCCATCTATGACCGAGGTTGCTGGGCCAGTGCCCGCGGAGGCTGCTTGGCTCGTCCGCGGCGGTGAGAAGGGCGAGCGTGAGGACTCGGCGCTGGCCGAAGGGCTTGTTATCGCCGGATGGGAGGAACTCGGCGACATCCAGGACTGCACGACTCGCGAAGGCATTCGCCAGGCGCTGCGGCAAACCTATCCTGATTTCGCCGAGAACATCATCGCGAACTGGACAGGCCAATTGTGGCGGTTCAGGCACCAGATCGCCGAAGGTGACCTAGTCGTGATGCCGCTGCACACTAAGCAGGGCACCGTCGCGATCGGTGAGGTCACTGGCCCGTACCGGTACCGGGCGGACCAGCCGCCAGGCTTTCGCCACGTACGGCCAGTGAAGTGGCTTCGGACTGACGTGCCAAGGGACGCATTTCGGCCTGATTTGCGGGCGAGTATCACATCGTTGCTTACGGTCTGTGGCCTGGCGCGCAACAACGCCGCGATCCGCATCGCCGAACTGGCTGACAAGGGGGTAGACCCCGGAATCGAGGGTGGCGAGGAGATTACCACCGCTGAGGAACTCCTCGAGGATGCCGCATCCCGCGACCTGGCACATCCGCGCTCCCTCAGCATCAGAAACCTGCTGGAACACTGGGGTCAGACGCGCCGGAGCGGCGGAGTAGTCGCCGCAATCAAGAACGACCTTGCCGACAAAGGACTCACCACCCGGCCCCCATTCACGGAAGGATCACTCGACGACGAGATCTCAATCGTCGCGGTTGCAGAGCCGGGCGGCCCGGATCAGGCGGCCAGCAACACAGAAGATGTCTTCCAGCAGGCACCCGCGACTCTGAGGATCGGGAGCTTGCCTCCGGCGATACTCATGTCCGTGTCGCCGGAATCGACGCTGACGTTCGCCAAGTCCATGATGCTGAACCGCCAGTTCTCCCAGCTAGCAGTCATCGGCCACGATCAAAGATTCCTCGGCGCGGTGAGCTGGGAGTCTATCGGCAAGGCGCACATTGCCTCGGCAGAGCCGAGCCTCCTCGACACGATCACCTCTGCGACAGTTGTGGACCACGACGCGTTGTTGCTCGAGCAGATCGACGTCATCTACAGCAAGGGCTACGTCTTCGTCTATAACGCTGGCCGTTCACGCGTAACGGGCATCGTCACCGCTGCCGACCTCACGCGACAGTTCGGCAATCTTGCCCGGCCATTCGTATTGATCGAAGAGGCTGAGAACCGCCTAAGGCGACGCGCCAACGAAGTCTTCAGCATAGAGGAGCTGCGGGCAGCAGCCCCTGGATACAGGCGGGCTCATATTTCTGGAGCGTCAGATCTCACTCTAGGCAACTACGTCTATCTGATGAAGCCAGCCGAGAGCTGGGCACGACTTGGATGGAACCTTGACCGTGAATACTTCATCGAGCGACTACAAGAGGTTGTCAGCGTCCGCAACGAGCTGATGCACTTCACCCCTGACCCGTTGTCAGCTAAACAATATGAAGCCGTGGACGGCTTGCTCGAAATGCTGCGAACAGTAGACCCGAGGCCCTGATACCTGCCGTGGTAAACGTCCGCTCATGCCGCTACGAGAAAGTCTCTGGTCGTCATCCTGCTCGATAAAAGGTTCTGTTCGGCGGCGTTTTAGCATCACAGCTCTCTGAAACCGAATGCCCGACTACGTGCCGCGACCTCGGCCGCTGAAACAGCCCCTTGCGGATCCAGCTGCATCACCAGTGTCGTCGTGACCTTGAACGCGAGGGTTCGGGGAGGGTCGAGTATCAGCCGGCCTTCGGGCCCGTACGACATCCGCTCGAAGCTTATGCTTGCCTGCCATGTCGTTCGTGCGCAAGCCCAAGTCATCTCGCCGACCTGATAGGAAACCTCGTGGCCAGAGCTTGTCAGTTCAAGTGCCCCGGAGTTGGTGCTGACGCCTCCAGAACTCTCGCCAAAGGGAACTTCCCAAACGAGGTTCGGATCTTCCAGCGCCGCCGTCACCGCAACTCGAACTGCGGCTGAATTAGCGATTAGGTCCCGGCCCAAGGGCTGTTCCACCTTAGCCGCCAGCTCGCCCAAGAGCGCGTCGAGGCCGTTGCAGTAGTGGAAAGCTGAAGCACGGCCTGCGAGCTTTTCGTCCAACTCGGCCACAAGTTCGGGCTTGAGCTGGGTCCTGCCGAACGCGGCACTGTCTGCCGACACGAAATAGGTGTCATCCTCGCAGGCCTCAGCTGTCGAGAGCGCTGTCAGCCAGATGGCGACGTCACGCCCTCCTGCCCCTGGTCCGTCGAAAGAGACCCCCGCAGGCGGCTGGCGGCGTGCCTCGCGCAGAAGCGACTCGTGACTTGCCAAGTCTGGCGTGGGAACCACCTCGAACACTGAGTCCAGGCGCGCTCGTCGATCCGCCACTGCTCTGTCAATGTCGACGATGACATCTTCAATACCCATGGACCCGGACAGGCTGCGCAGCTTCGACGTCGCTCTGCGGAAATCCGTCACGGCTAGCTCAACAGCGCGGCGATGATGAGCCAGATGCTCTTCCAAAGCGATCTCGGGCAGGCCCAGCCGATGCCCAGTTTCTCTCGCGAGCGTCCGCAACATTGCCATCAATGCGCCGTCAGGAGGCTGGGCATGCTCAAGCTGGTTGGTATCGAGAAGGATCACCACCCAAAGGTAGATCCTTCCAACACCTGTTGTCCGAGATCACGGCTGCGTTCTCTGCCTCGCCAGGCCGCGTATCTACAGACCGACGCAACGCCAACGCCAGAGATGCTCGCTCATGCCGCGACGGGCGTGTTGTTGGCTACGACTCGCTGCGCCGTCAGGGAGCTCCCGATGAGCGGGCGCCCCGCGGAGCACCAGTCGAAACCTGCCTGTCATCGGCGTCCGCTCGTCTGGCGCGATGAGCCGCGGTATTGATGGCGACCGTCGCGGCGGTTGGCTCGCCGTGGTGACAGGCTGCCGACCGCGCGGTGTCGGCGATCTGTTAGGTTGTGCAGACAGCTTGAGGTCATCGGGGGTACTCATGCGAGTCATGGCCAGGATCACTATGCCAGTGGAGTCGGGGAACCGGGCGATCAAGGACGGAAGCCTGGGCACGGTCATGCAGCGTGCCGCGCAGCGCTGGAAGCCTGAGGCGATGCATTTCACGACTTTCGACGAGCAGCGGACCGCGTTTATGGTGTTCGATCTTCCGGATGCGTCAGACATTCCTTCGTTTGCGGAGCCGTTCTTCATGGAACTGAATGCGGGTGTGGAGATTGCTCCGGCCATGAATGGTGACGATCTGCAGAAGGGGCTTTCTCAGGTCCGCTGAGGAGAGCCTGCCCCGGCATGACACGTCTCTCACACCTGCTACCCCGTTCTGCGCCTAAACCGTATTTGAAGCTGGCCTATTGGCCCGCGGCTAAAACAGGTTGGCGATCTTCCGCGGCGATGCTCTACAGGGTGAACTTGCCGCCCATACACCGGCCCCGGGCGCGTCCTCATCTGCCGCCCTGCGCGCGATCGTGTCGTTGTGGGACGAGGCGCGCATCCTTCAGGGAGTGCTCCCCGAGGCCCACTTCCGAATCACAGCAAATGATAGATGTTCCCTCGTCCTATGCGAATGAGCCCGTGCCGTAGCAGTTGGGCTGACTTTCTCTGCTGGCGTTGAGCTCAGGCGCCCGTCCCTGTGGTGCATCTCCCTCTGGGGATGACTCCGCGGTCGGCAGTGGTGTGGTCATCGCATCGGAGATCGGCTGTTCGGCCAGATAGCAGAGGGGAGTAATTGCGGGAAGACCAGTGTGCGGCGCTGCCACCGCACCCGACATGTACGGCATAGCTTCTGCCGTGG
>Ga0335072_10015308_pt1 | contig 10892 bp, 8 predicted proteins | sample Lox_Sample_21_FD_206725 | JGI IMG/M metagenome (GOLD analysis project Ga0335072, IMG submission 206725) | Soil microbial communities from Loxahatchee National Wildlife Refuge, Florida, United States - Lox_Sample_2.1 | ecosystem: Environmental > Terrestrial > Soil > Wetlands | place: USA: Florida... | reverse complement strand
TATTCGCGGCGGCTGGCTGTCTACATCTGGCCGACTGAGCTGGCCCGGCCCGCGATTGCTGGACGGCCCGTCACCGTGGCGGCTACGCCGTCAGGCTAGCCAGAAGTCCCATCCCGCAGCTATTCATCTCCGACGCGAGGGTTCCGTGTGCGGGCACGGCGGTGTTCCGCTGTCTATAATGGAGCTATTGGATTTCACCGAGGCAAAGGCACATTTATGAGCAACTTACAGGGGCGCATCGCGCTCGTTACCGGAGCTTCACAGGGCATCGGCCGCGCCTGCGCACTGGAGCTGGGCAAGGCCGGGGCTACGGTTGCGCTGGCTGCCCGCAACGAGACAAAGCTGGCGGAAGCGGTGAAGGAGATCGAAGCGGCGGGCGGCCAGGCGACGGGCTTTGCCCTCGATGTTGCCAGCGAAGAGTCGATCAAGGCCGGCGCCAAAGCCGTGCTGGAGCGGTTCGGCAAGGTCGAGATCCTGGTGAACAATGCCGGCATCACCCGCGACGGTCTGATGCTGCGCATGAAGCGCGCTGACTGGGATGATGTGCTGGCCACCAACCTGACCGGCACATTTCTGCTCACGCAGGCCATCCTGAGCCCGATGCTGAAGAACCGCTGGGGCCGGATCATCAACATTTCGAGCGTGGTAGGGCGCACGGGGCAAGCTGGCCAGGTGAATTACGCGGCCTCCAAGGCTGGATTGATCGGGTTTACGCGCTCGATGGCACGCGAAGTCGCTTCGCGCGGCATCACCGTGAACGCGGTGGCTCCCGGCTACATTGAAACGCCCATGACAGCTGTTTTGAACGAGGAACAGCGGAAGGCCATGATGGCGCAGATTCCGCTGGGCCGTCCTGGAACCGATACCGAAATTGCACAGTGCGTGGCATTTTTCGCCTCAGACGCTGCCGCCTACATCACCGGCCATGTTATGGATGTGAATGGCGGCATGTTCATGGGGTAACGTGACCCGGCCGGTGACTTGTCGACCGATCATGTTCCCCTGTTCGTGGGATTCGTCGCAGCAAGTTTAAGGGGCACACTGTCGATAGACCTTTTGGGCGTGTGTTGATGGCAGCAACCGAGACAATCGCGGCAAATCTTTCCCAGACCATTCCGGAATCTAAAGCGGATGGTGTGCGCTATGTCGCGCGCCAGCCCATTCTCGATCTGCGGGGACGTGTCCATGGCTATGAGCTGCTGTTTCGCAGCGGCCGCGAACAGTCATTCCGCGGCGATGTCGAGATGGCCACCCGCACGATGCTCGACAACACCGTTATCTTCGGTCTGGAGCAGCTTACCGGCGGCCTGACGGCCTTCGTGAACTGCACGCGGGAAGCGCTTACCGACAATCTCGTCGATATTCTGCCGCCCAGCATGTGCGTGCTGGAGATTCTGGAGACCGTAGAGCCGACTCCCGACCTGGTGGATGCCTGCCGCAACCTGAAGAAGGCGGGATTCCGGCTGGCGCTCGATGACTTTACCTGGCACCCGAAGTTTGAACCGCTGATCCAACTGGCCGACTACATCAAGGTCGACTTCACGCTTTCCAATGCGAAGGATCGGCAGGAGCTGATGCGGCGCGTCCATGGCGCGCCGATCGCCATGCTGGCAGAGAAGATCGAAACGCAGGAAGAGTACAAGCAGGCCTGCGCGGAAGGCTTCACGCTGATCCAGGGCTACTACTTCTGCCGGCCGCAGCTCATCGAAAACCGCAATGTTCCGGCGAACCGGCTCTCGCAGATCGAGATTCTGCGCCTGTTGCACGAAGAGACTCTGAATCTGCCGGAGATTGCACGCCTGGTGAAGCGCGATGCTTCGCTCACCTACCGGCTGCTGCGCCTGATCAACTCACCGATCTTCGCCATGCGCTATCAGGTGCGATCGGTCGAGGCGGCGCTGATGGCGATCGGCGAAGATGTCTTCCGGCGCATTGCGACGCTGGCCATCGCCAGCGAGCTCAACGCGAATCAGACAGTCGAGCTGCTGCGCATGGCGTTTGTCCGTGGCCGGTTCTGCGAACTGGCGGCGGAGCTATGTGGGCTTGATGCTACCGAACAGTATCTGCTGGGATTGCTGAGCCTGCTTCCGGCGATGCTGCAAGTGCCGATGCGGCAGTTGGCGCCGGATCTGCCCTTGCGCGAGGCCATCCGCGTGGCGCTGATGGGCGAGGCTGTTCCTGAGCGGCGCGTACTGGAATGGCTGATCGCGCACGAACACGGCAACTGGGCTGCCTGCGATGCGCTCGCTGCCGAACATAAACTCGACCAGGACGCGCTGCTGCGCACCTATGAGGACGCGGTTGTCTGGGCCGAGTCCGCGCTTCAGTTCGCATAGTTCCGCACTCCATCGACCCTTTCCAGCTCCCAGAATTCCGCGGCTGACGTGTGTCTTCCCTCCTGAAGCCGCCAGAGTATACTGTGGCGTTCGTGAAGGCGGACTGCATTCCGCCATCTCTTCGATCTCCGGAGGAGCCATGTCCATTTCACGCGCGGGTGCGCTGTGCCTGATCGCTGTGCTTGCCGTTCCTGCAGCCGTTGCCCAGAATAGCGCGCAAGCGGTTTCGCCAAACGGCCAGATCACGCTCACGCTTCTTCCTGCCGATGCCGCTCACGGCGATCTGCGTTACACGGTTGACTTCCACGGCAAGCGGCTGATCGACGAATCCAAACTCGGGTTGGAGATGGAAGGACGGCCCGCGCTCGGCGAAGGTATGCACCTGAGCGGCTCGCGGCCGGAAACCGTTGACGAAAGCTACAGCATTCCGGTGGGCAAGACCAAAGAGGTGCGCGATCATTACAACGGCCTGCGCGCCGAGTTCACCGACGGGAGCGGCCGCAGGCTCGACCTCGAAGTGCGCGCCTACGATGATGGCGTTGCCTTCCGATACAGCGTGCCGGCGCAGCCGGGGCTTGCGCAGGTGAAGATTCTGCACGAGGACACGGAATTCTCATTCCCGAAAGATGCGGAGAGCTACCCTCTGGTCATTGATGGATTTGAATCGTCGTACGAAGACGAATATCAGTTGCGCAACGTGAGCGGGCTGCATCCGGACTGGCTGGTTGCGCTTCCCTATCTCGCCCACGAGGCGGGAATCGGCTGGCTGGCCATCACGGAGGCCGACATCGAGAACTACGCGGGCATGTATTTGCGCAAGAGCCAGCGCTTTGCCGAGCGGGTGTTGCACGCGGAGCTGGCGCCGCGGCGCGATGAGGCCGGCAAGCTCGAGCCGGACGGCGCGGCCGTGGTGACGGCGACGCCGTTCGCGAGCCCCTGGCGCGTGCTGATGATCGCCGACGATCCTGGCAGGCTGATCGAATCGAATATCGTTCTCAATTTGAATCCGCCCTCGAAGATCGCCGACACCTCGTGGATCAAGGCAGGCAAATCGGCGTGGGACTGGTGGTCGGGCGATGCCGCGCCGAGCGTCAGCTTCAAGACCGGCATGAACACCGCGACCATCAAGCATTACATCGACTTCGCCTCGGCGTCGGGATTTCCTTACATGCTGATCGACGCGGGATGGGCAAAGCCTGCGCCCAACGCCCCTGCGGATCTGCCGCGGCAAGCGGATATCACGCAAACGACAGCGGCGATCGACATGCCGGAGCTGTTGCGTTACGCCAAAGAGAAAAACGTGAAGCTCTGGCTGTGGGCGCACTGGACGTCAGTGGACAAATACATGGACCAGGCGTTTCCGCTGTTTGAGAAGTGGGGCATCGCGGGGGTGAAGATCGATTTCATGAACCGCGACGATCAGTGGATGGTCGACTGGTATCGACGCGTGGTGGAGAAGGCCGCCGAGCATCACCTGATGATCGATTATCACGGCGCCTTCAAGCCCGACGGCCTGCGCCGCACCTACCCGAACCTGGTGACTCGTGAAAGCGTCATGGGCAAGGAGTATCTGCGGGTGACCGCGCGCGTTACGCCGGCACATAACGTCACATTGCCCTTTACGCGCATGCTGGCAGGACCGATGGATTACACGCCGGGGGCCTTCGGCAATGTCACTCTCGAGAACTTCGTCCCGCGGAGTTTTGAGCCCATGGGCCTGAATACGCGGGCGCACGAGCTGGCGCTGTACGTCGTGTTCGAGAGCCCCCTGCAGATGGTCTCGGATTATCCGGAACACTACGCGGGTCAAAAGGAATTCGATTTCATCAAGCGGGTCCCGACCACGTGGGACGAGGTGCATTCGATCGGCGGTGTGCCGATGGAGTGGATTTCGCTCGCGCGGCGCAGCGGCTCGGACTGGTATGTGGGCACGATGACCAACTGGGATGAACGCACGGTAAAAATCCCGCTCGATTTTCTGGGGGCGGGCAAGTACATCGCGGAGATGTACGCCGATGCTCCCGATACGGCGAAGGAACCGACGCATACCACGCTGACGCGGCAATCGGTCGACCGGAGCACGGTTCTCGATGTTCAGATGGTCTCCGGCGGGGGAAATGCGGTGTGGATTCATCCTGCGGAAAAGCCATGATTTGCGGGCAAAACCGATTTGCCTTGAAGGACATAATGAATCCCCTTGGCCAGACCTCTCATCTGAGAAGATAGTGAACGTGAGCGGGGGGATTTCTTTGCTTTTTCAGCGGTTGGGTGCTGCATTTTTGGTGTCAGCTCTCGCTCTGGCCGCCGCCGACGCCCAGGCGCCGAATGCGAGTTCGGCGACCAATCCCTATTGGGGCAGCATCACGGTGCAGCCGGCGACCGATGAGATCCTGAAGCTCTCACTCGATGACGCGATTCGCCGCGGCTTCGCGAACAATCTGGGCCTGCGCGAGGCGGAGAACAACGAGCTCGCTTTGAAGGGGCAGAAGAACGAGGCCCTGCAGCAGTTCCTGCCCACTGTGACATTCACCGGCGACACGGGTTATCACCAGATCAATCTCGTGGCGTTTGGCTTCAAGCCGAGTGTGCTTTCGAATTTTGCGTCGCTCCTTCCGCCCGGGACGCCGCTCACGGGATTTCCCACGGTGACACGCGTGGACCTCACTGAGGCCCAGCTTCACTTGAGCCAGACGCTGTTTTCCGGGCCCGTGATCGCAGGTTATAAGGCTGCCGGCGCGGCAACGCGCGCAGCCTACTTTGCCAAGATGACAGCGCGCGGCGAAGTGGTACAGCAGGTCGCCACAATTTACCTGCGGTGCATCGCCGATGCCAGCGAAGTGGAAAACGCCAAGTCGCAGGTGAATGAGGCGCAGGTGCTGCTCGACCACGAACACCTTGCGCACCTGGCCGGAACGGTCGCCAATCTCGACGAGCTGCGCGCCCGCGTGCAATTGCAAACGCAGCAGCAGTCGCTGATCGCCGCGCAGAATCTGCTCGACAAAGACCTGATTCAGCTCAAGCGCGAGATCGGCATCGCACCGGGCCAGAATATGGAGCTTACGGATCAGGCACCTTACAGCGACCTAGCTACGCAAACGCCGGAAGAAGCGCTGGCCACTGCGTACAAAGACCGCCAGGACTATCAGAATCTCCAGAACCAGGCCGTCGAATTCAAGGCTGTCCATGCGGCCTACCGGAGCCAGCGGCTACCCACGCTCAAGTTTTCCAGCTTCTACGGCACCAGCACGGTAAATGGCGCAGGCACCCATGGGAACTTCGTGGCCTACGGCACGCTGAGCGTGCCCATCTTTCGCGAAGCGCGCTTGCGCGGCGATGAAGACGCCTCGAAGGCACAGCTGCAGTCGGTCAACGCGCAGCTGGATGACCTGCGGTCGCACATTGACCAGCAAGTGCGCTCGGCGCTGCTGGACGTGACGGCCAATCAGCAGCTCGTCGACGTGGCGCGCTCCAATGTTGAGCTGGCCCAGCGGGCGCTCAGCGACGAGACGGACCGCGTGAACGCAGGCGTGGACGACAATCTGCCGCTGGTCACGGCGCAGGCCGCTTTGGCCTCGGCACAGAGCAATCTTGTGGAAAGCCTCTACCAGTACAACCTGTCGAAGCTCGCCCTCGCCCGCTCCTGCGGGGTGCTGGAGCTGCAGTACCGGGCATACCTGGGACGGTAGGGCGTGGTCTTGCCAGATGGAACCGATAGAGAGAGTCCGGCAAACGAAAAACACTCCTCAGGGGCTGAAGCCCAGGGATATTGGGGTCTGTCTCCGGCATGGCTGAAGCCATGCCCTGTTACAAAACACCGCGCGGTGGGACTATCAGAAACTAGTTACCCCATGAGGAATGTCCTCTCCCTGAATCCCCTGGAGTTGCGGTTCGCCAGACACTGCGGCCATCGTTTTTGTTGCCTTTAGCCATTCCTTTACATCTCTCCATGTAAGGTAGAACTCGGAGAACCGTCGCATGCCCAAGAAGCTGAAAGTTGAGTATTTTGTCGAGGCGGACGCGTTCGCTCTTGCTGCGCGTGCCGCGCGTCATTTTGTGGAACGTGCCGAAGCCGCCGTGGCCGCCCGCGGCCGGGCCCGCATCGCCATCAGCGGAGGGTCCACTCCCAAGGCGGCGTTCCAGTTGCTCGCCGACCCGGCCCAGCCCTGGCGCGCGCGTATGCCGTGGGACAAGCTGGAGCTGTTCTGGGTGGACGAGCGCTGCGTTCCGCCGGATCATGCCGACAGCAACTACCGCATGACCCGCGAAGCGCTGCTCGATCACGTGCCGCTCAAGCCGTCGCAGATTCACCGCATGGAGGGCGAGCGCGAGCCTGAAGCCGCAGCCTCGCGCTATGAATCCGAACTGCGCAACAGCTTCCGGCTGGAAGGCGCCGAGACACCGCGCTTCGACCTGATCAACCTCGGCATGGGCCCCGATGGCCACACCGCGTCACTGTTTCCGCATACCGCGGCGCTGCATGAGATGGGCCGCCTGGCTGTGTCGAATCACGTGCAGAACAAGGACGCCTGGCGCATCACGCTGACGTGGCCGGTGATCAACCAGGGCGCGCACGTCTTCTTCCTCATCGGAGGCGCGGACAAGGCGCAGATCCTGAAAGAAGTGATGCTAGGACCGCGCGATGCAGAGCGTTTGCCCAGCCAACTCATTGCACCGGCAGGCGGTATACTGACTCTGCTTCTCGACAAGGCTGCGGCTGCTCTGCTGCCTGCGACCGACAAGCAGGGCTACGGCTCTTTTGAGAGGGAAGGATGATTCTGGCCGGAGATGTAGGCGGCACAAAGGTTCACCTGGCGCTGTACGACTTTACCGACGGCGAGCTGAAGCACGCCCGCGATCAGCAGTTCCCGGCCAAGGAGTACTCCGGGCTGGAAGAGATCGTGCGCGAGTTCATCGTCACGGAAAAGATCACGGCCGCCTGCTTCGGCGTACCCGGCCCGGTGCGCGAAGGCCGGCTGCGGTTGACCAATCTGCCCTGGACTCTCGACAGCCGCGAGTTGGCTACGCATCTCAAGATCGACTACGTCTTCCTCATTAACGATCTGCAGGCCAACGGTTATGGCATCGCCGAGCTTTCCGCCGACCAGATCTACACGCTGAGCGAAGGCGACGCGCGCCAGTTGGGCAATCGTGCGCTCATCTCCGCCGGAACCGGATTGGGGCAGGCCTTCCTCATTTGGGACGGCCGCGATTATGTGCCCTACCCTTCCGAAGGCGGGCACTCGGATTTTGCGCCACGCAATGAGGACGAGATCGACCTGCTCCGCTTCCTGATGCAGAAATACAACGGACGCGTGAGCTTTGAGCGCGTCGTGAGCGGGCAGGGCATCACCAACTGCTACGAGTTTCTGCGCGAGGTGCGCGGCATGGAAGAGCCGACCTGGCTCGCCGAGCGCATCGCCACCGAGGATCCCAACGCCGTGATCACCGAGCTGGCGCTAGCGGCCAAGAGCGAGATCTGCGAGAAGGCGCTCGACATGTTCGTCTCCGCCTACGGCGCGGAGGCCGGCAATCTCGCGCTCAAGGTGCTCGCTGTCGGCGGACTGTATCTGGGTGGCGGCATCGCGCCGCGCATCCTTGAAAAGCTGAAAGACGGCACTTTCATGAAGGCCTTTACCGACAAAGGCCGCATGGCCCAGCTGCTAGCGCACATGCCGGTGCGCGTGATTCGTGAAAGCCGCACGGCGCTGATTGGCGCGGCGGCTTACGCTGAGGCGCGGGCCGCGGAACTGAGCGGGATTTCGCCGCGCGCGGCGAGTGTGCGGTTCTGAGCTGAATCCCGCCCAAGCAAAGCTTGGACGGGACACCCGATTTTTATCATGCTCGAGCGCTCCGCTACGCCGGCGCAGTATGTTTCGAATCTGAAGAAACCATTACTGCTGCAGGGTACTTGCCGTTCCTGGTCCGGTTTAGCGCGCGCCAACCGGCAGCACCGGTTTGCCGAAGGTGGAGTTCGTCACCAGAGCGAAGCTCGTGTACATGGCCAGCAAACCGCAGAGAAGGCCCATCCAGCCGCCGGCGATGGAGAGATTGTGTGCGCCCAGCAAGTCGCCGAAACCGAGAAGGAAAAACGTGATCCAGAGAGTCAGGAAGACGCACCAAAGGGCTTTGGCGAGCCGGAACGTGGCGATCCACATGTAGAGAGTGAAGACGCCCCATGCGATCAGCGTAACGGCGATGGTGCTGCCTGCCTGGGACAGGTCCAGCACGCCATGGCCGCCGAGCAGAACCAGCAGAGCGAACCACCACCAGAAGGCTCCATAGCTCAGAAAGGCTACCGTGCCGAAGGTATTAGCGGCGCGAAACTCCATGAGGCCGGCCATCATCTGGATCAGGCCGCCAAAGGCAAACGCGAGCGGCAGCACCACCGGCTCACCGCCTTTCGGCAGCAAGCCCGCGTTGATCAGGCTCAGAATCACGGTGGTCAATCCAAAAGCAATCAGGCCCAAAGGCGCCGGGTTGGCGCATACAGATTTCGATTCATCCGCCATAGGAACCATCCCTTCTCGGTGACGTTGGATTGGGCTGCCTGGGTTGGGGCAGGAGTTGCGCCTGGCTGTGGAATTGCCTCGGTGTTGAGGAGTTTCTCCTTCTTGGACGGTCATTCTCGCAACACGCCAGTGGCAATTTCCTTTGGAAATTGCCACACTAAGCCAACGGAACAAGCTGAGGGAAATTCCGATGGCCTTCGCACACTCTATCGGCAACCGCCACTACACCTTTAGCGGCCTCTGCGAGCTGCTCGCCAAGGCCACGCCACTGCGCAGCGGCGATGTGCTGGCCGGCATCGCGGCCGAGTCTGCCGAAGAGCGGGTCGCCGCGCAATTCGCGTTAGCGGATCTGCCGATTGCTCATTTCCTTGAAGAGCCGGTTGTGCCTTATGAAGAGGACGAAGTGACGCGTCTCATCGTCGACACGCACGATGCGGAGGCTTTCGCACCGGTACGTTCGCTCACGGTGGGCGATTTGCGCGACTGGCTACTTTCGGACGAAGCTACGCCCGAGCGGCTCGCTTCTCTTTCGCGCGGGCTCACGCCCGAGATGGCCGCCGCTGTATGCAAGCTCATGCGCGTGCAGGATCTGATTGCGGTTGCTGCGAAGATCCGCGTGGTCACGCGCTTCCGCACCACGGTGGGTCTGCCCGGCAGGCTGAGCGCGCGGCTGCAGCCCAATCATCCGACCGATTCCCCCGCTGGCATTGCGGCTTCGATTCTCGATGGATTGCTGCTCGGCTCAGGGGACGCGGTCATCGGCATCAATCCGGCAGGCGATAACGTCGAGACCACGGCGCAACTGCTGCGGATGATCGACGCACTGCGCGAGCGATTCAGCATTCCGGCGCAGAGCTGCGTGCTGGCCCATATCACTACGCAGATGGCGGCGCTTGAACGCGGCGCCCCGGTCGATCTGCTGTTTCAATCCATCGCCGGAACCGAAGCAGCCAACCGCAGCTTCGGCGTGAATCTTTCTCTTCTGAAAGAAGCGTATGAGGCCGGCCGCGAGCTGAAGCGCGGAACGTTGTGCGCGAATGGTCAGATAGGCGAGAACGTGATGTACTTCGAGACCGGCCAAGGATCGGCGCTCTCGGCGAATGCGCATCGCGGCGCCGGTGGTCTCGGGGTTGATCAGCAGACGCTGGAAGCCCGCGCCTACGCCGTGGCCCGCCACTTCAAGCCGATGCTGGTGAACACGGTGGTTGGCTTTATTGGGCCTGAGTATCTGTACGATGGCAAGCAGATTGTGCGCGCGGGGCTGGAAGATCATTTCTGCGGCAAGCTGCTGGGTCTGCCGATGGGCTGCGACGTCTGTTACACCAATCACGCCGAAGCCGACCAGGACGATATGGACGCGCTGCTCACGCTGCTCGGCGTCGCGGGCGTCAACTACATCATGGGTGTGCCCGGCGCCGATGACGTGATGCTGAACTACCAGAGCACGAGCTTTCACGATGCGCTGTATCTGCGCCGCGTGCTGGGCCTTCGGCCGGCGCCTGAGTTCGAGGCGTGGCTCGCGGGCGACAGCTTCGCGCAGCTTGTGTTGGAAGCCCGCCATCCGGAAAGGCTGCTGACGGCATGAGCGAAATGAAGCAGCGGATTGATCTGGCAGAGCATTTGCGCGCGCTCACGCCTGCCCGCGTAGGACTCGGACGCAATGGCGTGAGCGTTGCCACGCGCGATCTGCTCGATTTCCAACGCTGCCACGCCATGGCGCGGGACGCGGTGCATGCGCGGCTGGAGAGCGCTTCGCTCGCGCGAACGTTAGGCGCTATCGCCGGCGGAAGCATTCTTCGCCTGCATTCGGCTGCACCGGATCGAGCAACCTATCTGCAGCGCCCCGATTTCGGCCGGCGGCTGGACGAGGCCGGCCGCAATCTGCTGGCCGGCCGCGCACAAAGTGGCTACGACCTGGCTTTGATTGTCGCCGATGGGCTGTCGGCCCTGGCAGTTGAACGACACGTTGCGCCGCTGCTTGAGGAACTGCTGCCGCGTCTGCAGGACTGGAAGCTTGCTCCAATCTGTATCGTCAAGCAGGGCCGAG
>Ga0335072_10015306_pt1 | contig 10892 bp, 11 predicted proteins | sample Lox_Sample_21_FD_206725 | JGI IMG/M metagenome (GOLD analysis project Ga0335072, IMG submission 206725) | Soil microbial communities from Loxahatchee National Wildlife Refuge, Florida, United States - Lox_Sample_2.1 | ecosystem: Environmental > Terrestrial > Soil > Wetlands | place: USA... | reverse complement strand
TTGGCGCAGAGGAAGCGTTGGCGATCCTGGTTGTAGGCACAGTATTTGCCTGTTTCCGCCTTGGCCCCGTCCTCGGGCGGGAATGCGGACCCAGGGGCCTTCGCCTTAACTTTCCGGGCTACGGATGTTCGAAAATACGGAAACTCTTCCATTGGCACTACTGTCCTATTGTCGGCCCATTCTGCATTCGTTCCCAGTCCCGAAGGGGATTAATGGGAATTGGTAATGGGCGCGACCGTGTTGGAACGATGCTGCGGAAATCCCGTTGTTGCGCAGGAATCAGCGTCCGCCTGCAGGTCGACTGGAATGGACAGCCATCTTGGCCTTCCAATCATTTCGGAAACCCTACCCGGCTGCTGTGATTTAAATCACTCTAAGCGCCGTTCGGATGGGGGTTTCGCAAGCGGAAATGCGCTTTGCCTGTGGGTTCGTCGCTCCGCAGATTCGGACAAGTCGTCGATGCATCGAGAAGGATCCAAAAGACTTAATGGAAGAGATGCTTCTCCCAGCCGTGTCTTCGCTCACCTGCGATCGCGTAAGAGCAAAAAGGCTTTCGTCTACAAATTGGGACTTATCTCAATCCTGGTCACAGTGCGCCGTGCAGGTTTCGCCTGGTTAAACTGCTTGGAATTGGTGCGAAGGATCCAGACGGCTTCTCGCGGCCTGTTGGGCAGAAGCGGAAATGCGGCATCTCTGCAGGCGTTTCCAAGTGGTCACGCAAACGCAATCTGACCCATATCTTGTGCAAAGCGGGCGCGTTTCGAAACATCTCTTTGTGAATGCACCATGAATGGTGATATCCACAGTTTTACTTGAGATTTGCACTTGCATCCACAGATTCGGTCGTCCTAATGTCTCTTTTCAGTTGGTGAACCTGTGGTTAGTCGGACAGCTTATCCAACCTGGGAGGAAGCGCAGGATTGGTCGCTTGCAGCAGTTCATCGTCGGGCAACCGGTGGTGGAAGGCGGAGAGATCGTGAGAGCGTGGAGAATCAGGCGAGAGAAGCCGGACCTGATTGAACGCGAAGATTCATCCGCGGCGCAAGCCGAGGATGCAAAGTTCGGGGTCAGCCAGGGATTCATCACCGAACCAGCCGTACAAGCGGAAACGGGGAAACCCGCGGAAGCTTGGACGGTATGCCGAAGGGCAAAGAAGCGAGGTGACTCGCGGATCGGCCAGTCGGCAGCGCTGACGGAATTGAGATTCGAGGCGACTTGGAAATTGACAAGTCAGCGCCGCCAGAGAAATGAAGAGCCGGGGCAACCCGGAAGTTCAATTCGCTGGTGAAGCCGGAGGGGAAAGATCCGGGGAGACCCGGAGCGGAAGCCGCTGGCAAACCGGATGGTGCGAACCCCGGGGTAACTCGGGAGAACATCAGCCGGAGCCGGAAGATTCGGGAATCGGGGCAACCTGAGGAACGGATCATCGGCGATACCGAGAGACCGAAATTCGGGGCAACCTGGAGATCGGTCAGTCGGCACCGCCGAAGGATGCGAGATTCGAGGCAACTCGGGGCTCCATCGCTGGCAAAGCCGGAGGTGCAGGACAAGGGGCAACCCGAGGAATGCATCAGAACCGCAGTGGAGGCGTGAGGAATCGGGGAAACCCGGGGAATCACTTAAACCGCGAGCGCGGAAGACATTGGCGAGTCGGGGCAACCCGAGGATCCAAAGCCGGCACGGCCGAAGGACTGAAGGGAAGGGGCAACCCCGAACTTCGTCGCCGACGCGGCTCAACCATGCGAGGTACGGGGCAACCCGGAATCGCACGACTGGCTCAGGCGGAAGATGAGGCGAAGAGGCAACTCGGAGCCGCATCAACAGGCTGACGGAATGGTGGATGATTCGATGAGCTGCAAGGGCACCCGGAAAGCGCCAGAGGCCGAAAGGTTTCTGGCGCTTTCGTTTCTGCGCTCTTCATCGTTTTTTCTAACCCATCCTTTGCAGTTTGTCTCAGAGAGCCGGACAGTCGTTCGCCCGAGAGGGGAATCTCTCAACAGAGAATCGGTCGCATTGCGGCCGATCATCAGGATCCTTTGCCGTTGTTCGTGGTGTGTGCGCCGCTCCCCCAAAGAGTAATCTGCTAGTTTGCACAACAATCCAAGGCTGGGCAGGGTCGCCGCCTAGCCGTCTCTCCGAGATCGACGCATTCTCAAGTGGATCGTCCACTCCGCAGTTCATCATGAGCGCCTGATTCCATGAGCTGGTATTTCACCTTCTTTTTTCTTTCAGGATTCTGCAGCGTTCTCTATGAACTGGTGTGGCTGCGCCTGTCGATGGCTCAGTTCGGCGTGACCACTCCGCAGGTCTCCATTGTTCTATCCATGTTCATGGCCGGGATGGGACCACCACCGCTGTGGAACTTGTGCCAAGCGTGCCGAAGCTCTTCTCCTATTACCACGAGAAGGCGCGCAGCTTCTCAGGTCGCCACTTTCGCATGTTGTGATTGACGACGGTCGCCGCTACATGGAGCGTTCACGCGACAAATTCGACGCCATCATTATTGATCCACCTCCGCCGGTTCAGGCGGCAGCATCAAGCCTGCTTTACTCTGAGCAGTTTTACGCAATTGCGAGACAGCGATTGCAGCCGGACGGAATTCTGGCCCAGTGGCTGCCGGATGGCGACAAGGCTGTGCGGGCTTCGGTGGCGAAAGCTCTAAAAGACTCGTTTCCGTACGTCAAGGTGTACAGATCGGTGGAGGGATGGGGATGGCATTTCTTTGCAAGCATGCACCCAATCCCAGACCGCAGCGGCGCAGAATTGGTTGCGCGCATGCCGGCGCAGGCAGTGACTGACATGATGGAGTGGGGTCCGGCCAGAACTCTGGTGGAACAGTTCGAACGGCTGCTTTCGACCCAGACGTCGACCGGCCAACTGATCGCTTTCGCGCCGCAGACTCCGGGCATGCAGGATGACCGGCCGATCAATGAATACTTTCTCTTGCGATATCTGCGGCGCCGGGAGTTGCAGTCTCAGACGGCTCAATTGACTTTGTCGAGCCATTGACGGCGCGAAGATTGTGAGTTGAGCTGAAGAAGGCATCCGCAAAACCGAGACTAGAACTTGCGCGACCACTCGCGCGGCCAGCGCTCGACGATCACCTTCTTATCGGTGAAGAACTCGACAGCATCGCGGCCCTGCGCGTGCATCACCCCGAAAAAGCTGCTCTTCCACCCGGAAAACGGGAAGTAGGCCATGGGCGCAGGCACCCCGATATTTACTCCCACGTTGCCGGTCGATACCGCGTTGCGAAACTTGCGAGCAGAAGCACCGGAGGTGGTGAAGATGGAACTGGCATTGCCGTAGGCTGATCGGTCGATCATCTGAACGGCTTCGTCGATCGAATCCGCGTGGACAACAGAGAGCACCGGGCCAAAGATCTCGGTTTCCATCAGCGGACTTGCGGCCGGCAAGCCATCGAGAACGGTTGGGCCGACGAAAGTACCTTTACCATCGATGGGAAGGTTTCGGCCATCGATGATCGGCATTGCCCCGTCCTTGGCGCCTTGACCGATGAGTGACACAATTCGATCGCGACTGGCAGCCGTGATAACCGGCCCCATGTGCGTAGCAGGGTCGAGTCCGTTGCCTACCTGAAGGGTCGACGCGGCGGCTGCGATGGATTCACGAAACCAGTTTTTTGCGTCGCCGACAGCCACGGTGACACTGACCGCAAGGCAACGCTGGCCGGCGCATCCAAAGGCGGAATCAGCAATGATCCTGGTGGTGGTTTCGGGCTCGGCATCGGGCAATACAACAACATGATTCTTTGCGCCGCCTTGGCATTGCACACGCTTCCCACTGGAGGAGCCGCGCGCGTACACATATTTGGCTACCGGTGTGGATCCGACAAAACTGATCGCGCGAACAAGCGGGTGATCGAGCAGCGCATCAACGGCGGGCTTCCCTCCGTTCACCAGGTTGACAACTCCGGCGGGCAGGCCGGTTTCATTGAGCAGTTCGACGAGACGGGCAGCTGAAAACGGAACACGGTCGCTCGGCTTGAGGACCACGGTGTTGCCGGTCGCGATGGCATAGGGAAGGAACCAAAGCGGAATCATCACCGGGAAGTTGAACGGCGTGATGACAGCGCAGACGCCGAGCGGCTGGCGCACCATGATTTCGTCGATTCCCGGAGCAATGTCTTCAAGCGAGTAGCCCTGCATCAGGACAGGAATTCCGCAGGCGACTTCGACGTTCTCGATGCCGCGACGCAGTTCGCCTTTGGATTCCGCGAGGGTTTTGCCGTTCTCGGTTGTGATGAGAGCCGCGAGTTCATCGAAATGGATTTCAAGAAGCGACTTGAGCTTGAAAAGATACTGCACGCGATCGCCGGCCGCAGTTGCGCGCCAGGCGGGAAAGGCCGCATGCGCCGCATCCACGGCGGCTTCGACTTCGGCGGGCGAACCGGCAGGAGACTGGCCAAGCGGTTGGCCAGTGGCGGGATTGAGAAGCTCAATGCCAGGTGTGCTGGTGGGCGCCGTCCACTGGCCGGCGACAAAATTACGAACTTCCTGCAGTGTGGGAGGAAGGGAAGCGAGAGTCGTCATAGGAATCTCACTGTACCCCAATCAGCAGAGAGAAGGCAGCAGGAATCTGGCGAGGAGGATCAGCCTGCGAGTCCGACCAGCCCGGCAATGGATTCGATCTCGTAATGCAGCGACACAGCATCGTAACGGGCGAGGTACTTGAGGCGATTTTCGGGGATGATGGCCGCCTCGTAATGAGGACCCGCCACGGCGCGAAGAGCATCGATGGAATCCCAGAGCATGATGGTGAGGAATTCTACTTCCGATTCGAGTACTCTTCGCAGCAGAAAACTCCCCCGATAGCCTGGAACTTTGTTGATCCCGGGAAGCAGTTCCGGCTTCAACGTGGCTTCGTAGGCGTCGGCGTCTTCAGGCTTCGTGTATCCATGCCAGATTCTCGCAATCATCTCATCCTCCGATTCAAGGCGCCTCCTATCTTAACGGGATTTGGATGGCAATGGCTGGAAAGGGCAACGACAGGAATCATTGTTCGTTGAATGAACGAGCCGATGTTCTCTGGTATTGTGAACGAGTTCGGCGAGAGCGCGCCAGGCCGCGCTCAAATCAAATCTTTTCCGGAGGTCGTTTTTATGGCGTCGATCCCTCGCTCTGCCTTACTTCTTTTCGTACTTTCCACTGCTGCCCTAATCGCACAACAACCCGCGAAGTCCTCTGCGGGCAGGCTGCAGCCGACAACCGCGGCCGAGGCGCCGAACCGCGACACAAGTTACATCGACCCGCAAGGGACGGCTCATGTGACACGGGTGATCCCGGTGCCGCAGGATCTTAGTCCGCAAGCGCAATTGTTTCTTGGGAGGCCTGAGCCGGACCAGGGTCCGCCCGAATCGCTCGCAGATCGGCGCAAAATGACCGATGAATACACGGCCAGGGCGCGTGTGGCGTGGAGCCGGCTCTGTCCGAACACCCTCGTCGAATCCACGATGGCCGGAGTCCCCGTACGCATTGTGACGCCGGAGGACATGCCGGAGAGCAATCGGAACAAGGTGCTGCTGAACTTGCATGGTGGGGGCTTTAATTCGGATTCGGGTTCGTATACCGAATCGATCCCGATCGCGAGCTACACGGGCGTCAAGGTAGTAGCCGTGTTGTACCGGCTTGCGCCAGAGTATCCGTTTCCAGCAGCGGTGGATGACTCGGTAGCTGTTTATAGGGAACTCCTGAAGACATACAAGCCGGAGCACGTCGTGATTTACGGGACTTCGGCGGGTGCCATCCTTACCGCCGAGGTGGCCGTGAAGCTTAAACAGCTTGGTCTGCCGATGCCGGCGGCGCTGGGCATCTTCAGCGGCATGGGTGACTTTGCTCGTGCCGGGGATTCCCAGGCCATGTACGCGCTGCGCGGACTGTCAGGCCATCTGGATCCACCGGTGCCGGGTGCGCACGACACGTATTACGCGGGCAAAACAGATCCCAGGGATCCAGTGCTTTCGCCGATTTATGCTGACCTGCACGGGCTGCCGCCCACGCTTTTCATAACCAGTGGGCGCGATCTGCTGCTGAGCGGCACCGCGAATCTCGAACGCGCATTCCTTCACGCAGGGGTGGATGCGCGGCTAGTGATGTTCGACGCGCTGCCGCATGCTTTCTGGTACGATCCGCGGCTGCCCGAGGCGATCGAAGCGAACCACATGATGGCGGATTTCATTGTGAAGGAACTGGGGAAGTAAAGAATCACGCCTAATGGGATTCCGGTATTGGCGTAACCGGGATGCGCAGCGACGAGTTGATGCGCGAAAACATTTCGAAAGCTGCAGCCACGGCGGTGAGCTCGACGATTTCCTGCGCTACAAAGTGGGCGCGGACCGCGTCAAAGGCGGATTCGTTGACCGCGTGGCCGGAGGAGTGCAGGAGACTGGCAAAGCGGAACCCGGTCTTCTCCTTTTCGGTGAAAGGGCCGTTTTCGAAGTTGTCAAAGCTGGCGATCTGGCCGAAGGTGGCGCCGCGCTTTTCGGCTAGCAGGCGATGGGCGCTCACGCAATAATCGCAGTGGTTGAGAGAGGCGACGCGGGTGGCAATCAGCTCCTTATACCAGCCGCGCAGCGCGCCTTCGGCCATCAGCGGCTTGAGAAACGCGGTAATGCCGAGCGCTAGTTCGGGGACATTGGCGAGGGCCTTGAACATGTTCGGAACAACGCCGCGGTCTTCGTAGAGCTTGTCATAGAGGGCGGCGATCTCGTCCGGCACATGCGCGCGCTCCAACAGTGGAACGCGAGGCTCCAAGACTGAGGTCATAGCAGGAAAGGTGGTCATCACGCCCCCAAAGTCCAACCCCGCCAGTGTAAATTCGCAACGTCGTATTTCCATGGTGACGCAAACCGGCGATCGGATCCGGAATCCTCTATAAAGGGAAAACGAAGTTGATGTCGATTTTCCTTCCCCTCGAAGCCTGTGCCATCTTGCAAAGAGGACCCGAGCGCCTGAACACCCCGGAAATGGCCCGAACGAGTTTTTCGAGTCCGCATGCCCCAACCCGGGTCCCTGGTGATAGGCTTCCGACTGGTAGTCAACCCAGGGGGCACCAGTGCACAATTTTCTGTATCACTTTGCCGCAGTCACAGCTGTAGCCGGTTCAACGCTCGCAATCTTGGTGTCAGCGCCAGCCCAAGCCCGAGCAGGAAAGCATCCGGAGGGACCTGTTGCTTCAGAATCGAGGGTATCGGTTGAAGAGAACGTCACCAACCCCGTCGCCGACCCGAGAGCCATCGTCATCCTGGACAAGGCGCGTTTTACGGTACTCACGCCCCAATTGATTCGCATGGAATGGGCTGCGGACCGCAAATTTGAAGATCATGCTTCATTCGTCTTCATTAATCGCCGTCTGCCCGTACCGCCCTACACCAAGGATGTCACTGATGGCGGGCGCAAACTCACCATCAAAACGAGCGCACTGACGCTCACCTACACCGATGAGGGCAATGGCAGCTTTTCGGCGACGGACCTGTCCGTCTCTCTCATGGTCGACGGAAAACTGACCGTCTGGAAGCCTGGCGCCATTGACCTGCAGAACCTGAGGGGAACAACGCGCACGCTCGACGGGGCGCTGGGCGACAAAACCAGGGAGCCGATCGGAAACGGGTTCGTGTCCCGGTCCGGCTGGGCTGTTGAAGAGGACTCGACACGGCCGCTTTTCGACTTTGACGATTTCAGCTTCAAGGAGGGGGAAAACAGCCCCTGGCCGTGGGTGATGGAGCGGCCGGCAGGCGAGCGCCAGGACCTGTATTTCTTTGGCTATGGCCACGACTACCGCAAGGCGCTGGGGGATTATGTTCGGGTTGCGGGCCGGATTCCGCTTCCGCCCCGGTTTGCTTTCGGTTCCTGGTGGTCGCGCTACTGGGCTTATAGCGATCAGGAGATCCAGGACATCGTGCGCGGATTTCATCAGAACAGTACTCCCCTCGACGTCTTCGTGATCGACATGGACTGGCACATCAATCGCGAACAGTTGCAGGCAATGGGCGAAAAGGACCAGTCCGGGGAATCTCTCGGGTGGACCGGCTATACATGGAACAAGCTTCTCTTTCCAGATCCCACACAGTTTCTTGACAAGCTGCACGCCGATGGATTGAAGGTGACGCTCAACCTGCATCCCGCATCGGGCATTCAGCCATGGGAAGAGCATTACCCCGAGATGGCGAAGGCCATGGGGATCGACCCTGCGACGAAAAAGTATGTGCCGTTCGATATCACAAGCAAGAAGTGGACGATCAACTATTTCAAGTACATTCTTCACCCGCTGGAAAAGCAGGGAATTGATTTCTGGTGGCTCGATTGGCAGCAGGAGCCCAACACGAAGCTGCCGGGAGTCAATCCGACATGGTGGCTGAACTACGTTCATTTCACCGATCAAGAGCGGGAAGGCAAGCGACCGCTTCTCTTCCATCGCTGGGGAGGGCTGGGAAATCATCGCTATCAAATTGGTTTTTCCGGAGACACAATCTCCCAATGGCCGTCTTTGGCGTTCCAGCCGTGGTTCACAGCGACCGCGGCCAATGTAGGCTACGCGTACTGGAGCCACGACATCGGCGGTCACATGCCCGGAGCTGTTGATCCGGAATTGTTTACGCGATGGGTTCAGTTCGGGACGTTCAGCCCCATTCTGCGCACTCACACCACAAAGAATCCCGACGCGGAGCGCCGCATCTGGGCTTATCCGGAACCATACTCGACCATCCTTCGTTCGGCCTTCCAGCTCCGCTATGCGCTGGTGCCTTACCTTTACACGGAAGGGCGCCGCACCTACGACACCGGAGTTGCATTCTTTCGGCCGTTGTATTACGACTGGCCCGAAGACAGCGAAGCCTACACGAGCAAGGACGAGTACCAGTTCGGCGACCAAATGATTGTTGCTCCCGTTGTGGCGCCGGCGGATAAGGCGTCGGGTCTGGCGACGGAACAGGTGTGGCTACCCCAGGGGGATTGGATCGAGTGGCCGACCGGTAAGCACTTTACCGGACCAATTTCGGTATCGCGGAGTTTTTCCATTGACCAGATACCGGTGTACGTCAAGTCAGGGGCCATCATACCGATGGCGCCGCCAATGAGTTATACCGGCGAGAAGCCGGTTAATCCGCTCATTGTGAACATCTGGCCCCTGAAGCCCGGGCAGAGCTCAAGCTACTCGCTGTACGAGGACTCGGGTGTCGCGGTCGAGTACCAGCATGGAGTCTTCGACCGGACACCGATCAAAGCCACACAAACCGGAGACGCATTGAAGGTGGAGATTGGACCCGTAGAAGGCGGTTTTCCCGGCATGCTGAAAGCGCGGAGCTATGAGGTTCGTCTGCCCGCCGACTGGCCACCGGAGTCGGTAACCGTGAATGGAGCGCCGGTGAAGCAGGCCGGTCCATTAGGCAAGAATGGATGGAGCTTTGAGGGCAATACGCTGACGACAATCATTCCGGTGCCGAGCGAGAGCGTTGCGTCGAAGGTGACCATCGAAGTTCGCCGTTCGCCGGGCCTGATGGAGCGGCGCAGTGAACTGGACGGTTTTGCCGGAAACATGACAAGGCTGCGTGGAGCCTATGACGCCGTCAATCAGACATTGCCGGTGGCCACTCCGCCGGATGAACTGATTGACGCCATGCAGGCAGGCGATCGACTCGGGTATCACCCGGAACGCGCCGGAGAGGAACTGAAACACTTTCACGAGGTGCTCCCAAAGGCTCAGGCAGCAGTGATACAAGCGGCCAACGGATTTCAGGCGCGCATCGATGAAATGGAGAAACACATGAGCCGCCAGAACATGCATTCTGAGAACCTGGAAGCAGAAAAGCAAAAGCGCGTGGATGCCATGACGAGAGCGGAAAGGCTGATGGGGCAAACCGGCAATCAGCCCTGAATCTTTCGAGAGGAATCCGCCGTGAAGAGCTATCTTTGCGGCGAACCGTATTGATTCGGGCACATGGGTCGGGAAGACGGTACGCACCAAACCAGCGCTTACTGCGATGCATCCGTGACTAAGATCCTGTTGCCTGTCCCTCGCGCTTCTTGCTGCAAATTGTCCGTTACCGCGAAGCGATGCAGATCGTGAATTTCGAGTTGCTCGATTCAAAGGGCGAAAGGACAAGAACCCCGAAGAAAACCGCTTGAAGTGCCGTCGTTGCCAGAGCGGTCTGATTTTCTAAGTGCTGAAACTCACCTTCCCCGCGAGTAAACGCCTTACATTTCGGCAGCATCCAATTGCACGCGCGTTCCTCGGGTTTCGCGGAACGTGTGTTGCCCATGGCCTGACCTTAAGGTACGTTGCCATGGTTTATTCCAAGATTATTGAGGTGATTGGATGCTTCGTAGGCTTTTCCCCGTTTTCGCTCTTGTGCTTCCGCTGGCGATGCCCTCCAGCTTGTTGGCACAAGCTACTTTTCCCTCAAACCCGCCACTACCGAATTTCGATTTGTATGGCGGCTTCTCGTATGTGTTTACGCAATACGGTGGCACGCTCAATCACGTGGGTACGTATGGTATGAACGGCTGGGACGCGTCACTCAAACTTCCGCTCTTCACCTCCTGGCTTGGAATCAAGGGAGATGTGTCGGGGCGCTACAACAACGAGAGCGAGCCGGATTTTAATCCGCATTCGTACACATTTCTTCTCGGCCCGGAAGTCTCCATTCCGCTCGGGCGGTCTACGATCTTTGTGCACGGGTTGGTGGGCAGTTCGCGCGTCAGCGACAACGTGCTTCCCGCTCTGAGAACGACCGACACCCTTGCTGTCGCGGTGGGCGGCGGCCTCGATGCCGGTATCTCCCGCCACTGGGCTTGGCGTGTGACAGGAGATTATTTCAATACTCATTACGACCAAACGAACAATAACGTACGCGAAATCCTGAACTCGAATGGGCG
>Ga0335072_10015305_pt1 | contig 10892 bp, 14 predicted proteins | sample Lox_Sample_21_FD_206725 | JGI IMG/M metagenome (GOLD analysis project Ga0335072, IMG submission 206725) | Soil microbial communities from Loxahatchee National Wildlife Refuge, Florida, United States - Lox_Sample_2.1 | ecosystem: Environmental > Terrestrial > Soil > Wetlands | place: USA... | reverse complement strand
ACGAACTTGCGGCCCAACGCCCTGGCCACGCTCTCGCCCAGCGACGTCTTGCCGACACCGGGAGGACCGGCCAGCACCATCACCGCGCCCGAGCCGCGGCCGCCGACGACCTGCAGCCCACGCTGCGCGCGCCGGGTACGCACAGCCAGATATTCGACGATGCGGTCCTTGACGTCGTCCAACCCGTGGTGATCGGCGTCCAGGATCTCGCGCGCAGCCGTCAGATCCGTTGAATCCTCGGTCTTGACGTTCCAGGGCAGGTCGAGCACGGTGTCCAGCCAGGTGCGGATCCAGCCGCTTTCCGGGCTTTGGTCGCTGGCGCGTTCCAGCTTGCCGACCTCGCGCAGCGCGGCCTCGCGCACCTTCTCGGGCAACTCGGCAGCCTCGACGCGGGCCCGGTAGTCGTCGGATCCGTCGGGTTCGCCCTCGCCCAACTCCTTGCGGATGGCGGCGAGTTGCTGGCGCAGCAGGAATTCCTTCTGCGTCTTCTCCATGCCCTCGCGCACGTCCTCGGCGATCTTGTCGTTGACCTCGACTTCGGCCAGATGCTCGCTGGTCCAGTCGATCAGCACGCGCAACCGCTCAGCGACATCGACGGTCTCCAGCAACTGCCGCTTCTCAACGTCGGTCAGGTACGACGCGTATCCGGAGGTATCCGCCAGCGCCGACGGATCGGTCAGGCTGTTGACGTAGTCGATGATCTGCCAGGCCTCGCGCCGTTGCAGCATGGCCAGCAGCAACTTCTTGTACTCCGCGGCCAGCGCCTTGATTTCGTCGGTCGGCTCGGCCTCCGTGACCTCGGTCGCCTCGACCCACAACGCCGCACCGGGCCCGTTGGCCCCGGCTCCGATCTGCGCCCTGCGCTCACCCCGCACCACAGCGGCGGTGCCACCGCCGGCAATGCGTCCGACTTGCAGGATCTTCGCGATCACACCGTGGGACGGGTAACGGTCCTCGAGCCGCGGCGCAATCAGCAGCTGCCCCGATTCACTGGCCCGAGCTGCGTCGATGGCCGCCTGCGCCGCGTCGTCCAGCGCAATCGGCACGACCATTCCCGGTAACACGATGGTGTCGGTGACGAACAGCACCGGCACTGATTTGGCTTGAGACACTCGTCCTCCAAAGGTTTAGTCTGTTGGGCTCAACCTTTATTGGGCGTGGTTTGTTCCCGGCGGGTTGGGCCCGCCACCGCGACACTTAAACGGCGCACACGACGCGCCGGGGCGCGTGTGCTCGGTTTCAGTCTCGGGCGCTTTTCGCTAAGTCGACTCGGAGGCTGCTCTTTGACGGGCTTGACGGGCCCGAAAGGCTTGCACCTTAGCGCGGTTGCCGCACGTGCCCATCCCGCACCAGTGTCGGTTGTGTCCCCGCGACGCGTCCAGGTAGAGACGCGTGCAGCCCGGGTCGGAGCATTCCTTGACGTTCTCGATGTCGGCCCCGGCAATCAGGTCCAGCAGATCCGCGGCCAGACTCGCGAGCAGCTGCGCCGCGGTGCCCTCGCGGCGAGTAGCGCCGGTGCGCAGCAATCGCGCCGTGAGCTGGGGTTGTGACGCCCACTCGTTGATCAGGTTCACGTCGGAGACTTGCGGCCAGCGTTGCTCGAGTCGGGCAATGACGGTCCGGTAGATGGCCTCGCGGATTGCGATTGCTGCCACGAGATCGTCGTCGGTGATTTCGATCGCGTCGTCCAGCAGGCCCGCCTGGACCGCCCAGTCGGACAGCAGCCCAGGGTCCGTCAGCAGTTCCTCGCGCTCCGACGTGCGGTATTTCAACGTGCCCGCGAAGTCAAGGCACCGCCGACCGCTCACGTAGACGAACTTCATGTAACCACCTTGACAGGTTTCATAGTCGGGAGCAAGATGTAACTATCTAAGAAGGTTACACGGTACGGGCGAACCGAGAGAGCACCACGATCGTCTAAGCGAGTAACCCGACTTCTTAGTTAGTGACGAAATGAGGAAGGAGCCTCAACATGATCACGAAAATGGTTCTCGGCATTGGTATCGTTCTCAGCTCCCTGGTTCTTTTTCTGGGAGCCGCACCCGCTGGCGCCGAGCCGAACTCGTCCAACGACCCGAACCCATTCGGCGGCCTCAGCTGTAACTGCCAACCGGCAGCACCGGACAGCGATCCGGCTCTAGCGGCAGAGGTGAATCAGGGAATCGTGGCGGGCGTCTCGCATTGATACCCGTTGAGTCCCGGAGTGAAGCTCACTTCGCGCCGGGACTCAGTGCGGCCAGCCGAGCCCGAGCGTGAAACTGGCTCCACGCTCGCGTTAGTAAGACACCTCGACGGGGCCCAGCCGCCGCAGTTGCGACACATGCTTGGGCGAAAGCTCTTCCAGGCAGGTGACACCGAGTAGCCCCATTGTCCTGAACAGTCCGGTCTCCAGGATTTCGATGGCGCGGCTGACGCCTGCCTCGCCGCCGGCCATCAAGCCGTAAAGGTAGGCCCGCCCGACCAGCGTGCACCGCGCTCCGAGGGCGATCGCCGCGACGATGTCGGCGCCGGACATGATGCCGGTGTCCAGCAGGATCTCGGTGTCCTTGCCGAGCTCGCGCGCCACCGCGGGCAACAGGTGGAAGGGCACTGGAGCCCGATCCAGCTGGCGGCCACCATGATTGGACAACACAATGCCGTCGATGCCGCGATCGACGACGGCGCGGGCATCGTCGAGTGTCTGGATCCCTTTGACCACGAGTTTGCCCGGCCATTGCGCCTTGATCCACTCCAAGTCGTCAAAGGTGAGGCTGGGGTCGAACATGGTGCTCAGGTATTCGCCGACGGTGCCCGGCCAGCGATCCAGCGACGCGAATGCCAGCGGTTCGGTGGTCAAGAGATCGAACCACCATTTCGGGTGCGGCACCGCGTCGAGGACGGTTCGCAGCGTCAGCGTCGGTGGGATCGTCATCCCGTTGCGGTTATCGCGCAGCCGTGCGCCGGCGACCGGAACGTCGACGGTGGCCAGCAGGGTGTCGAATCCGGCGTCGGCCGCACGCTGTACCAGCGCCATCGAACGGTCCCGGTCACGCCACATGTACAGCTGAAACCACTTTCGCCCTTGCGGAACAGCGGTCGCCAGGTCTTCGATTGCGCAGGTGCCGAGGGTGGACAGGGAGAACGGAATCCCGGCCCTGGCCGCCGCCCGTGCACCGGCGATCTCGCCTTCGGTGTGCATCAATCGGGTGAATCCGGTCGGCGCGATCCCGAACGGCAAGACGACCGGTTGGCCCAGGACATTCCATCCCGCGGTCACGTTGCTGACGTCGCGCAGGATTGTCGGGTGAAACTCGATGTCCCGGAACGCTTGTCGCGCGCGCTGAATTGACAGCTCGTCCTCGGCGGCCCCATCGGTGTAGTCGAACGCTGCCTTCGGGGTGCGGCGTTTGGCAATGCGCCGAAGATCTTCGATCGTGAACGCGGCGTCGAGGCGGCGCTTGGTCGCATCGAATTGAGGTCGTTTGAACTGGATCAGCGGCGCCAGGTCACGGACTCGGGGCACTCGTCGTTTGACCATATGTGTAACCGTAGTCATATGGACTCGGCGAGCGACCCCTTCGACCTCAGGCGTTTCGTGGAAGCGCAGGCTCCGGTTTACCGCAGCGTCGTCGACGAGCTGCGCGGCGGGCGTAAACGCAGCCACTGGATGTGGTTCGTGTTCCCGCAACTGCGCGGACTGGGCAGCAGTCCGATGGCGGCCCAGTACGGCATCGCCTCGCTCGAGGAAGCTCGCGCCTATCTGCGGCACGACGTGCTCGGGCCCCGATTGCGCGAGTGCACGCAACTGGTCAACCAGGTACAAGACCGCTCGATCGCGCAGATCTTCGGTTCCCCCGACGACCTCAAGCTACGTTCGTCGATGACCTTGTTCGGCCGGGCGACCGAGGACAACCAGGACTTCGTCGCGCTGCTCGACCGCTACTACGGCGGCGAGCAAGACCGGCTGACCCTCGCTCGGCTGACCGATTCCTAGACAGAGCTCAGAATGCGCCAGCCGTTGGGCTCGACGACCAGCTTCTCCACGACGTCCTGGGGCGGCGCCGTCGACCCGGCGACGACTTGAGCCCGCGCCGCACCCAATTCGGATAAGGCCAGCTGCAGCGGCTCGTCGTCGATGTTGAGTGCGACCAGCAGCACGTTGTCGCCGCTGCGCGTCTCATACACGTAGTGCCGGTTGGCCAGCCGCAGCGCGGTCGTCGTTGCCGAATGCAGCCACGCATTGCGACGACGCAGCCCGACGAGGTACTGGTGCAGCGCCCACATTTCGGTACCGAATTCGTCCAATTGCGCTGGGGGAGAGCTGAACTCCGGGCGCACCGCATCGTCTCCGCCGTATCGCTCTTCCTTGACACCGCGAAAGCCGAACTCGTCGCCGGCATACACGCTCGGCACGCCGCCGACCGTCAGCAGGAGCACCAGCGCGTGAGCGAGATGAGTGGAGTTTTCCAGCTGGCTGGCGATGCGGGTGACATCGTGATTGCCGATGAATGTCAGCGGGGCGAAGCTGGCCAGAAAGGTGTTGTGCCGCTGCAATGCCCAGTCCAGCTCGAAGAAGTTGGCGTCGTTGAGGCTGCTCCAGATCGCCTTCCACAGCTCGTATTGGGTGGCCGAGTCGAATCTGGCCGCATCGACCACCGCCGCATAGTCGCCATGGATGAGCTCGCCCACGAACCAGGCCTCCGGATACAGTTCGCGGACCTTGGGTAATGTCGCGGCCCAAAATTCCGGCGGCACAATGTAAGCCGCATCCAGGCGCCAGCCGTCCGCGCCACGGCGCAGCCAGTGCGACATGACATCCACGGTGTATGCGACGACCTCGGGGTTGTCATGGTTGAGGGTGATGAGCTCGGAATGGCCTTCGAAGGTGTGGAACCGGCCCGGACGCCCACGAAACCAGCGCGCCGCCGCGTCGTTGTGCGGCGCCTCGCGATACTGCGGGAAGTCCACACCGACATGATTGAACACGCCGTCGAGCAGGATCCGCAGCCCGCGCCGGTGCGCCTCGGCGACGAGGTAGTCGAAGTCGGCGTCATCGCCGAGCCGGGGATCGATACGGTAGTGGTCGGTGGTGTCGTAACCATGTGTGCGCGAGGCAAAGATCGGACCCAGCGCAATCCCCGAAGCTCCCAATGCGATGGCGTGGTCGAACCAATCGGCCAGTCGCCGCAGCCGATGCTCGCCCCGATCCGGCGGCTCAGTCGCCGGGAACGCACCGACGAAACCCAGGGGATAGACCTGCCACCAGATCGCGTGGTCCACCCAGGATGCAGTCACGTTGCTGCGATCAGCCGGCCGCGGGCAGTGTCTGGGAGGCGGTAATCGCTTGTGCCACATCGGATATGATCGCCGCAGCCCAGCGCGTAGGTCGTCGTACCGGCCTTCGAGGAAAGCCCATCCAGAACCCGCAGCACCTCGTCTACCTTACGCCCCACTGGCCCCGCGGTTGCCGACACGAATTGGACCTCGTTGTTGGGGTCGACGAGGAAGGTCACCCGGGCGGCGACGCCGTCGGCGTCGAGCACAAGGTCCGCCCGGTCGAATAGCACCCCTCCTCATTCGGCGACCGCCGACTGTAGGTTCGGCCCATGGAGAAGGTAATCGCGGTACTCATGCGTGCCGACGCCGACGACGATTGGTGCGCCCGTCAACGGGGCCCAGTGGCCGAGGCCCTGTTGGGGCTGGGCGTGCCCGGGCTGTCCGTCAATGTCCGTGACAGCACGGTGCGCCACTCATTGATGACGTTGACAACGCTGGATCCGCCGGTCGTCGCGGTGGTCAGCCTGTGGACCCAGCAGTGCTATGGAGACCAGATGGCCGCAGCGCTGGATCTGCTCGCCAACGAATGTGAGCTGCTGGGCGCGTACTTGGTGACGGAGTCGGTACCGATGGCCGCACCGGCCGTTCAATCCGGTACTCGCACAACAGGTTTAGCCAACATTGCGCTGCTACGCCGACCCGCCGCGCTGGAGCAGGAGACCTGGCTGACCCGTTGGCAGCGCGATCATACCTCGGTGGCCATCGAAACACAGTCGACATTCGGCTACACGCAGAACTGGGTGGTGCGAACTCTCACCGCAGCAGCGCCGGGAATCGCGGGCATCGTTGAGGAGTTGTTCCCCGCGGAGGCAATTACCGATCTGAAGGCGTTCTTCGGTGCCGCTGACGACGCGGACCTGCAGAACCGCCTGAGCCGGATGGTCGCCAGCACAACTGCATTTGGTGCCAACGAGAACATCGATACCGTGCCAACCAGCCGGTACGTGTTCAAAACACCTTTTAGAAGTGAGGACAGCAGATGACAACACTTGACGACGCGGTAGCGCTGGCGGCAGCGGAAAGCGGTCTGGCGGTGATATCCACTGTTCGCGCCGACGGCACCGTGCAGGCTTCGTTGGTCAACGTCGGCTTGTTGCCGCATCCGGCCACGGGTCAACCGTCCCTTGGCTTCACCACGTACGGCAGGGTCAAACTCGCCAACCTGCGGGCACGTCCGCAACTGGCCGTCACGTTTCGCAACGGCTGGCAGTGGGCCACAGTCGAGGGCCGCGCCGAGCTGGGCGGCCCAGACGATGCGCAATCGTGGCTGGCCGACGCCGATCAGTTGCGGCTGCTGCTGCGCGAGGTCTTCACGTCGGCCGGCGGCACCCACGACAACTGGGATGAGTACGACCGGGTGATGGCCGACGAGCGGCGCGCCGTGGTGTTGATCGCGCCGACCCGCGTCTACAGCAACGGCTGAATCCGCCAACGGTTAGGCTGCAGCCGTGACGCTGCAGATCGACGACGAAAAGCGGGTGCGCATCCTTACGTTGAACCGGCCCGAGGCGCTGAATGCCTTCAACGAAGCGCTGTATGACGCCACGGCCGAGGCGCTGTTGGCCGCCGCCGACGATCCCGAGGTCGCCGTTGTGTTATTGACCGGTGCCGGGCGCGGATTCAGCGCCGGTACCGACCTCGCCGAAATGCAGGCACGGATCACCGACCCCGATTTCACTCCGGGCAAGCACGGTTTCACTGGATTGATTGATGCGCTGAGCGCATTTCCGAAGCCGCTGATCTGCGCGGTGAACGGCGTTGGCGTGGGGATTGGCGCCACCATTCTGGGCTACGCCGATCTGGCATTCATGTCCTCGACCGCGCGCCTGAAGTGCCCGTTCACCAGCCTGGGCGTCGCACCCGAAGCGGCTTCGTCATTTCTGTTGCCGCAGCTGGTAGGCCGGCAAAACGCTGCCTGGTTGTTGATGTCCTCGGAATGGATCGATGCCGAAGAGGCGTTGCGGATGGGTCTGGTCTGGCGCGTGTGCGACCCGGACGAGTTGCTACCCGAAGCCCGCCGGCATGCCGAAATCCTTGCCGCGCGGCCAATCTCGAGCCTGATGGCCGTCAAGCACACGATGGTCGAACCCATCCGCCCTGAGATCGCGGCCGCCAGCGCGCGGGAAAACGCTCACTTCGCCGAACTGATGGGCGCGCAAGCCAACGCGGCGGCGCTGGCGGATTTCAACAAGGGCCGTTGAACGACAACGGTGGGTGACTAGTGAAACGGGGCAGGGTCGAGCTTGGCCTCGAGTTTGGCTGAGGAGGCGATGATCGCCCGCAGCGTGCGGCGGCAGCGGCCGCAGTCCGCGCCCGCCCCGCATACGGCGGCAACCTCTTTGGAGGTGCACGCGCCACGCGCGACCGCTTCGCTGACGGTCTGATTCGTGGCCCCTACACACAGGCAGACGTACATCAGTACACCCCCAGCACGCTGGCTAAAGTCTCAACCGGCCGCATATTAGCGCAGCCTAACATAAGTAGGCGTACCTAACCTAAGTCCGCAGGTCATAGCGCGTCCGACACGCACTGAGCCCAGCCAAACCTTGCTGGAAGATTCGAAAAAGGCATGGCAAAGTGCTGCTACAGCCCCAAATTGGTGCGCTCCAGCCCAGCCCGCCGATTGCGGACCGACATGACTGCCTTCACACCGTAGGAGTGATGATCATGCAAGGTGATTCGGATGTTTTGCGCCTGCTCAACGAGCAGCTGACCAGCGAGCTCACTGCTATCAACCAGTACTTCCTGCATTCCAAGATGCAGGACAACTGGGGTTTCACCGAGTTGGCCGAGCACACCCGCGCGGAGTCCTTCGATGAAATGCGGCACGCCGAGTCCATCACCGATCGCATTCTGGTGCTCGACGGCCTGCCGAACTACCAGCGCCTCTTCTCGCTGCGGATCGGCCAGACTTTGCGCGAGCAATTCGAAGCGGATTTGGCGATCGAATACGAGGTCCTGGATCGCCTCAAGCCCGGAATCATCATGTGCCGCGAGAAGCAGGACAGCACCAGCGCCATCCTCCTCGAGAAGATCGTGGCCGACGAGGAGCTGCACATCGACTACCTGGAAACGCAGCTCGAGCTCATGGAGAAGCTGGGCGAGGAACTGTACTCGGCGCAATGCGTGTCGCGGCCACCAAGCTGACCTTCGTCCTGGGCTCTGTGGGGTAGCGCTCGAAGCCTGATCACCCGTTGTCGCACAGCGGCTAGATTGCCGGGCGTCCAGCAGGTGGACTGCGTGTATTCGCTGCTGCTGGCCCGGATTCTCGACAAGCTGGCTCGTTCACCAAGCTTCGAGGGCCGGCCGGACCGCCGCCAGGTGGAAGCCGCCCTGGAACGCATCGCGCATCGGGTTCTGGCTCAACGCGATTGGCACGACGAGCCGCCGACCATGACTATCCCGCAAGTCGGGGCCGGTGCCGGGCGTACCATCACGCCATGAGCCGAATCGGAACATTCGCTGACGACGACGTCTACAGCTGGGCCACGAAATCCCCAGACCTCGGCGGTGCGATCGCCAACTTCAGCCAGGCGGTCTACACCAAGAACCGGCTACCGATGCGGACCCGCGAGCTCGCCCGCACGGTGATCGCCCATGACAACGAATGCGTGGTATGCGCTAACACCCGCGACGCCGACGGACCGGCCGCCGGTGTAGACGAAGAGCTCTACGAGCACGCGCTGGAGTGGCGCACCTGGCCCGGCTACAGCGAACAGGAACGCCTGGCGGCCGAATTCGCCCACCGCTTCGCCACCGAGCACACCAAGCTGCGCGACGACGAGGACTTTTGGAGCCGCTGCAGCGAGCACTTCTCCGAAGAGCTGCTCGCCGACCTCGCGATGTCCTGCGCGTTGTGGGTCGGCATGGGGCGGATGCTGCGGACCCTGGACATCGGCCAGGCCTGCAAGCTGACCTTGCCCAGCCGCGCCTGAAACCAACCAGCCACCGAGCTACCCGCACAATGGCTGCCATGACAGCCACACCGCTTGCCGCCGCGGCGATCGCCCAACTGGAGGCCGAGGGCGTCGACACCGTCATCGGCACCGTCGTGAGCCCCGCCGGGCTCACTCAGGCCAAGACCGTGCCGATACGCCGGACCAACACGTTCGCCGATCCCGGCCTGGGCGTCAGCCCGTCGTGGCATGCCTTCATCATCGATCAGAAGGGCATCGCCGACATCGTCGGCGTGGTCGGCGATCAGCGGCTCCGTATCGACCTATCGGCTTTGCGCAGCATCGGTGACGGGCTGGCTTGGGCGCCCGCGGGGTTCTTCGAGCACACCCGTACCCACTTGCAGCCGCGGGACGCTCGGCCGGATCGAGGCTGCGCTCGCAGAAGCCGGCGTTGAAGCGCGGGTTGGCCACGAAATCGAATTCGTGCTGGTGGATCCCGACGGTGGCCGGCTGCCGTCGGTGCTGTGGTCGCAGTACGGCCTTGTCGGAGTGCTCGAGCACGAGGCATTCGTTCGCGACGTCAACACCGCGGCCACGACGGCCGGTGTCGGGATCGAGCAGTTTCATCCCGAGTACGGCTCGAGCCAGTTTGAAATCTCATTGTCGCCGCTGCCACCGGTGGCCGCCGCCGACCAACTGGCATTGACCCGGCTGATCATCGGGCGTGCCGCCCGCCGGCGCGGGCTGCGCGTCAGCCTGTCACCGGCGCCGTTCGCCGGCAGCGTGGGATCGGGTGCACACCAGCACATTTCATTGACCACGAACGACGGCCCCCTGTTTTCCGGCCGAACCGGCGAAACGGGTATGACGGCCGCCGGGGAGAGCGCGGTAGCCGGGATACTTCGCGGGCTGCCCGAAGCTCAGGGAGTGCTGTGTGGATCGATCGTGTCCGGTTTGCGGATGCTGCCGAGCAACTGGGCCGGGGTTTATACATGCTGGGGCACGGAGAACCGGGAGGCGGCGCTGCGGTACATCAAGGGCGGTCCCGGCAGTGCGTACGGCGGCAATGTCGAAGTGAGAATCGTCGATCCCTCGGCGAACCCATACCTGGCGTCCGCGGCAATCCTCGGGCTGGCGCTAGACGGAATCCGACACGAAGCGGTATTGCCGCCGGAGACGACGCAAGACCCAGACAAACTGTCCGATTCGGACCGGGACCGTGCCGGCATTCTACGCCTGCCCGAAGCTCAGCCTGAAGTCATTGCAGCACTTGATGATTCGGGGCTGGTGCGCGGCATCCTGGGTGATTCCGTGGTCGACATGCTGGTCGCGGTACGGCGTGAGGAGCACAAGCGTTATGGCGACCTCCAACCCGAGCAACTGGCGGATAAGTTCCGGATGGCCTGGAGCCTGTGACGGTGCCCGACTCTTCGGATCTGGCGGAGCACATCGGCGAAGTGCCGTTGATCGATCAGCACGTTCACGGGTGCTGGTTGACGCCGGGGCACCAGCGCCGGTTCGAGAACGCACTCAACGAGGCCAACACCGAACCCATCGCATATTCCGGTTTCGACTCACAACTCGGCTTCGCCGTGCGTGCCCACTGCGGCCCCCTGCTCGGGTTGCCCAAACACGTTGAGCCGCGTACGTATTGGGAGCGCCGCAGCCAATTCACCGAAC
>Ga0335072_10015303_pt1 | contig 10893 bp, 12 predicted proteins | sample Lox_Sample_21_FD_206725 | JGI IMG/M metagenome (GOLD analysis project Ga0335072, IMG submission 206725) | Soil microbial communities from Loxahatchee National Wildlife Refuge, Florida, United States - Lox_Sample_2.1 | ecosystem: Environmental > Terrestrial > Soil > Wetlands | place: USA... | reverse complement strand
ACAACCTCGGCTGCGTCCTCACCGGCCTGACCCCGGACGTCAGCGCGGTCGGCACCGGCGCGGCCGCCAGGATCTTCGGTCAGGCCCTCGTCTCGCCGCTGGCCGGCGCTGCCTGGCACCGCCTCAGTCGCCCCGGGCAGGCCGCGCGCCTGGCGGCGGCCGGGCCCGGAGGCGGCGACAGGTATGCCGTGACCCCAGGCGAGTTCATGACCTGGGCGGCGGGCACCGGGCGAGTGCTGGCCGAGTTCGGCGCGCAGCTGGCCCGCGCCAAGATCAGCGGAAACCGGCGGCAGGACCATCGCATCTGGGGGTCGGGGCCGGCGCTCCGTTAGGACCGAGGTCCCCGGCGCTCGCGCAGGTCTGGTCCACCGCGTCTCGTCAGCGGCGGAAGCTGTCGAGCAGCTCGCCGAGCATCCGCCGCTGGCGGGCGGCGGTGACCTGGCCGGGGTACAGCACCCGCTGGGCGCTGAGCCCGTCGATCAGCACAAGCAGCTGGTGGGCGGCCAGGTCGATGTCAACCCGGTCGTGAAGTTCGCCCAGCTTGAGGGCTTCCGTCAGATGGCCGCGGAGCCGCACCGTGAAACGGTCGAACTCGGTGTTCTGCATCGCGCGCAGCTCGGGGCTGCCCAGTGCCCGCCCCCAGAAGCTGATCTCGATCTGGGCCTCGAGGTCACGTTCGTCATCGAGCGGCAGCGCCTCCAGCATGATGACGCGGAGCGCGTCGAGCCCGGCGAGGCCGGCCGCCCTGGCATCCATCCGGGCCGTGACCCGGCGGTGCGAGAGCATCAGGGCCGCCCCCAGGATGTCGGCCTTGTCGCCGAAGTAGTGCGCCAGGATCCCCGGCGAGCAGTGCGCCTCGCGGGCGATGGCCCTGATGGTGGCCTTGGCGATGCCATCGCGCGCGATCACCCGCCAGGTGGCGGACAAGATCTCGTCCCGCCGCTCATCCCAGTTGACGATTTTCGGCATAACGCTCAGAGCTCTCCGACGGAGTTTTTCCGGCCGCCCCTGTTTTTTTATCGGACGTCCGTCTAACATCCCCCATAATGTACCCGACGAGCCCCGATGGGCTCGGGCCGGCCCGGACCGAGCTCGTCAGATACGGCAACCGCCTGCTCGCCGACGGACTGTCCGTCGGCAGCGCGGGCAACCTCAGCGTGCGCGTGGGCGCCCGGGTGGCGATCACCCCGTCCGGGGTCGCCTACCCGGACATGCAGCCCGCTGACATCTGCCTCGTCACGCTACGGTCATGACCGGCCAACCCCCCGTCGCTCAGGGAACGCCCGCCCCGGCGCTAGGGCCGCTGGGCCCGGTGACCGTGCTCGGAGCTCACATTCTGGACGTGCTCGGCCGGCCGGTCGAGGCCATCCCGGCCGGCCAGGGCAGCGCCCGGCTCACCGAGATCAGGGCCACGGCGGCCGGGACGGCGGCGGGCCCGGGTGTCGACCTGGCCAAGCTCGGCGCCAGCGTGTCCGCGGTCGGCGCGATCGGCGACGACCTGCTCGGTGACATGGTCATCGCCGCGATGGCCAGGCACGGGGTCGACACGAGCGGGCTGAGCCGCAAGAGCGGAGCCCAGACATCGGCCACGATCTTGCCGATCAGGGGGAACGGGGAGCGCCCGGCCCTGCACGTGCCGGGCGCGACGTCGCTCCTCGAGCTTTCCGACGTCGACCTGGACCGGGTCCGCCGCAGCCGGGCGCTGCTGGTCGGCGCGCCGGACGCGCTCGGCGCCATCGTCGGCGACGGGCTGGCGCGGGTGGTCGCGGCCGCCCGGGCCGGGGGAGCGCTGATCGCGGTGGACGTGCTCCACCCCGGCCGCCCGCGCGATCTCGAGCGGATCGCCGGACTGCTCGGCGCGGCCGACTGGTTCCTCCCCAACGACGATCAGCTGCTCGCGCTGACCGGCCGCGACGACCTCGCATCGGCGATCGCGGACGTGCTTGCCCTCGGCGCCGGCGGCGTGGCCGTCACCTGCGGCGCGGACGGCGGCGTGGTCGCCTGGCGAGGCGGCGGCGCCCCGGTACCGCTGCCGGCCATCGAGGTCGACGTCGTGGACACCACCGGCTGCGGTGACGGGTTCACCGCGGGCATGCTGGCCGGGCTGCTGGTCGGCGCCGGGCCGGTCGACGCCGCGTGGCTCGGCATCGCCTGCGGCTCGCTGGTCGCCACCGGCCTGGGGTCGGACGCCGGGATCGAGAGCCTCAGCCAGGCGCTGGACTTCCTCGGCCGGTCCCAGCCGTCGGTGGCCGAACGGATCGCCGCCGCGGCCGCGCGGCGGGCACCTCAGCAGGCAAAGGAGCGGATCCATGACTGAGCAGCACCGCCAGACGGCGGGCGGCACCCGGGATCAGCGGCTGCGGGAGCGCGCCGGGGCGGTGATCCCGGGCGGGATGTACGGGCACCAGTCGGCCGCGTCCCTGCCCGCGGCCTACCCGCAGTTCATGCACGGCGGCCGCGGCGCGCGGATCTGGGACGTGGACGGGAACGAGTACGTCGACCTGATGTGCAGCTACGGGCCGGTTGTGCTCGGCCACCAGCATCCGCGCGTGGAGGAGGCGGCGGCGGCCCAGGCCGCGCTCGGCGATTGCCAGAACGGTCCAGGCCCGGTCATGGTGGACCTGGCCGAACTGCTTGTGCAGACCGTGAGTCACGCGGACTGGGCGATGTTCGCCAAGAACGGCACCGACGCCACCACCATGTGCTGCACGATCGCGCGGGCGCAGACCGGGCGGCAGAAGGTGCTGGCCGCCACCGGCGCCTACCACGGCGCCGCGCCCTGGTGCACGCCACGGCCGGCCGGCGTCACCCCGCAGGACCGCGCCAACCTCGGCTATTACACCTATAACGATCTCGCCAGCGCGCAGCGCGCCGCCGCCGAGGCGGGCGACGACCTGGCGGCCATCGTGGTCAGCCCGTTCAAGCACGACGCCGGGTTCGACCAGGAACTCGTGGACCCCGCGTTCGCGCGGGGGCTGCGGGCGCTGTGCGACGCCACCGGGGCCGCGCTGATCCTCGACGACGTGCGGTGCGGGTTCCGGCTGCACCTGGGCTCGAGCTGGGAACCGATCGGGGTGTCGCCCGACCTGTCGGCCTGGAGCAAGGCGATCGCGAACGGCCACCCGCTGGCGGCGGTACTCGGCGCGGACGCGTTCCGCGACGGGGCGCGGCAGGTGTTCGTCACCGGCTCGTTCTGGTTCTCCGCGGTACCGATGGCGGCCGCGATCGCCACCATCACGGCGCTGCGCGAAGGGCGGGCGGTCGAGGCGATACAGCGGTCCGGGGCCGAGCTGCGGGACGGGATCCTGGCGCAGGCGCGCTCGTGGGAGCTGCCGGTCAACTACACCGGCCCGGTGGCGATGCCCTACCTCTCCTTCGCCGGGGACGCCGACCGCGAGCTGGCCGGCGTGTTCGCGTCCGCCGCCCTGCGCGGCGGCGTCTACCTGCATCCACGGCACAACTGGTTCGTTTCCGCCGCCCTGACCGGCGACGACATCGCGCTGGCGCTCGAGGCGACCGACCAGGCGTTCGCCGCCGTCCGCAAGCGGCTTGCCCAGTGAGAAAGGTTCCCAGCCGAATCGACCCGTAGCAACCCCCGCGGAAAGAAGGCCCCATGTCCGGTAGAGCAGCCGACCCCAATCCGTCCGTGCCCGCGCCTGCCCCCGCCCAGCTCGCGGCGAACCCCTCCGAGTTGGTCCTGCAGCGGGCCGGCTACAAGCCGGAGCTGAGGCGGTCGCTGCGGTTCTTCTCGATGTTCGCGATCGCGTTCTCGATCATCTCGATCACCACCGGCATCTTCCTGAACTACGGGTTCGGCCTCGCCTACTGGGGTCCCGCCTCCATCTGGACGTGGCCGATCGTCGGGGTCGGCAACCTGATGATCGCCCTGGTCGTCGCCGAGCTCGGCACCCGCATCCCGCTGGCCGGCTACGCCTACCAGTGGAGCGCGCGGCTGGTGAACCCGACCTACGGTTGGTTCGTCGGCTTCGCCGGCCTGCTCTACATGGCGGTCGGCGGCGGCGCGATCATGCTCCAGGTCGCGGCCCCGCTGCTGCTCAGCGAGTTCAACGTCGACACTCCGAGCCCGCACCTGGTGCTCGCGGTGGCGATCATCTTGATGCTGCTGCCGCTGGTCATCAACATCATCAGCGTCCAGGTGGCGGCGCGGGTGAACAACGTCGCGGTGTTCACCGAGATCATCGGGACGGTCGTGTTCGGCGTGCTGCTCCTCGTGCTGTGGGGCGTGCACTCCAAGCCCACCCCGTACGGCGCGGGCATCCTCACCAGCACGGCCTCCGTGTACCACAACCCGACCTGGTACGCCTTCGCCCTGGCCGGGCTGCTCGGCGCCTTCACCCTGGTCGGCTTCGAGCTGGCCGCCGACATGTCCGAGGACGCGGTCGACCCGCGCCGCAGCGTGCCGCGCGGGGTGCTGTGGGCGGTCGGCGGCTCGGCCGTGCTCGGCATGGTGGCGCTGATCGGCTTCACGATCGCGATCCCCGACCTCAAGGCGGTCGAGGCGGCGCCGCTGCCGCTGCTCGCCATCGCGAGCTACTGGCTGCCGTCGTGGCTGGTCAAGGTCTTCGTCGCGTTCGTGGTGTTCTCGATGTTCTCGATCCTGGTCGTCGGCACCGGCGCCCAGGGGCGGCTGGTCTACTCGCTGTCGCGGGACAACATGATGCCGTTCTCGGGCACCCTGCGGAAGATCAACCCGCGCAGCCAGACGCCGATCGTGGCGCTGCTGGTGTTCGGCGTGATCGACGTCGGCGTGATGATCTACGGGTACTTCCAGACCAGCTCGTTCGGGACGCTGGTGGGGGCGACCGCGATCATTCCCTACATCATCTACTTCCTGATCACCGTGGCCTACGCGGTCAAGCGGCGGACGACCGACAGCCTGCCGGGAGCGTTCTCGCTCGGGCGATGGGCGTGGCCGGTGATCGGGTTCGTCCTCGTGTACACGGTGGTCATCATGGTGGCGCTGTCGTTCCCGTCGCCGTTCCACGGCTCGGACAAGATGCTCGGCTACGCCCTCGCGCTGGCGGCGCTGTGGTACTTCGGGGGCTTGCTGAGGCGGCTCAGGAAGGGCACCGCCGGGGTGAAGCCGGTCAGCGACCTGGTCGACAAGCCCTAGCCCGCCGCCGGGTGGTGAGATGATCTTGTCGGGTCTCATACGGGAGGACGTGGATGTCGCCATCGCCGAGGGGGGAATCTGCCGACGGGCAGCCGCTGAGCGCACTCGAGGCGCTGCACTCGACTCCCTCCCGCCGCTACCTGGCGCCTGACCCGGTCCCGGAGGACGTGCTGTGGGCCATCCTCGACGCGGCGATCCGCGGCCCGTCCGGAGGCAACCGGCAGCAGTGGGGCTGGGTCGTGGTGACCGACCAGCCCCTCAAGGAGGAGGTAGCGGGCTGGTACCGGGCGAACTGGGAATCCGCCTACGGTCAGCACCGGGACCGCATCCTGGCCGGCGACGGCTCGTCAGGTATGAGCCCGCGCGGCTTCCTGGGCGCCGAGCACCTGGCGCACCACCTGGAGGAGGCCCCGGTGTGGGTCTTCGCGGTGCTGCGCAACGCGGCCGACGCGACGAACCCCCGGATCGGCTCCTCCATCTACGGCGCGGTCCAGCAGCTCTGCCTGGCCGCGCGCGCCTACGGCATCGGCACGTCGCTGACCACGCTTTACGGCGGCCATGAGGACGAGCTGCGCGAGCTGCTCGGGCTGCCGGCCGACGCGCTGACCATGGCGCTGATCCCGATGGGCTACCCCGCCCAGGGCCGGTGGGCCGAGCCGAAGCGCCGGCCGGTGGAGGAGGTCGTGCACTGGAATCGCTGGGACGCGACTCGCGACAGGCCTTAGGGAGGCCGCCGTCGGTGCGCTTCAGCGCCTGGCGGGGGTGCGCTCCTCGCACTCCCAGGGGGCGCCGTGGCTGTTGAGGAGGTCCAGGAACGGCTCGGCGGGCAGTGCCTCGGGGCCGAGGACGCCGGCGCCGGACCATAGGCCGGAGTCGAGCAGCTGGAGTGCGATCACCGGGTTGATCGCGGTCTGCCAGACGACGGCCTGAGAGCCGTACTCGGCCATCGACCAGGCGTTGTCGACGACGTGGTGCAGGTAGACCTCGCGTGGCGACCCGTCCTTGCCGGTTCCGGTGACCCAGGTGCCGGCGCAGGTGAGCCCTGACATCGCGTCGCCGAGCCCGGCCGGGTCGGGCAGGCACGCGGCGATCACATCCCGCGGCGAGACGGCGGCCCCGCCGACCTGGACGGGGGCGGTGGAGTCGAGGCCGAGCTTGTGGATCGTCTTGAGCACGCCGATGAACTCCTCGCCCAGCCCGTACTTGAAGGTGACCCGGTTGGCGTCGACCCAGCGCGGGATGAGCAGGACCTCTTCGTGTTCCACGTTGACGCACTCGACCGGCCCGATCCCGGCCGGGAAGACGAACGTCTCCGGCTCGCTGAACGGCTCGGTGGTGTACCACTGCCTGCCGCGCTCCCACACGACCGGCGGGTTCAGGCACTCCTCGATCGTGGTCCAGATGGAGAACGTCGGGGCGAAATCATAGCCCTCGACCACCAGGTTCGCCCCGTCGCGGACGCCTGCCTCGTCGATGGACGAAAACAGCCGGTCCGCCGCGTACCGGGCGAACACGTCCGACAACCCGGGCTCGACCCCGATCCCGCACAGAGCCAGCAGCCCGCGGCGCTCCCACTCCCCGGCCAGCGCGAACTGCTCGTCACCGAGCTTGACCCCCGGCTGCCGGTACGGCTCTGACGCATGCGGTTGCGACAGCGACATCGCCATGTCGAGATAGGTGATCCCGGCGGCGAGGGCCGCGCGGAAGACCGGCATCACGAACCGCGGGTCGAGCGCGTTCAGCACGGCGTCGCACCGCTCGGCTGTGATCAGCTCCGTGATCGCCTGCTCGTCCCTCGCGTCCAGCCGGTAGGCCGCGAACCGGTCCCCGGCCCCGGCGATCGCCCGCTGCGCCCTCCCCTCGTCATAATCGGCCATGACGACGCGCTCGAATAGATTCCACCGCGCGACGGTCCGCGCGACCGCCGACCCGACCCCGCCCGCGCCCACGACCAGCACTCGCATCATGCGCCTCCCGTTGATCGCCCGCCTGCCCCGTCGCCCGCCCGGCAGGCCGATCCTGCCAGGCGTTGCGGCGCACCGCACCGCACCGCGCAGGCCAGGTTAAGCGTAAGCCCGTAACTCCGGTCGGTAATGAGCCGGCACGCAAGCCGCGCGGTGGCGTGCGGTGCCGTGCGGTGCCGTGTGGTTGGCAAAGCCGGATAATCCGCCCAGTTGCGGACCTTCGTGCGGGGTCCGCGTCGCCCCGCTTTTGCCGCAGCCCGGACATGGGAAGTGAGGCTTGATGACTGTGAACCAGCTGCCTACCGCGATCCAGGATTTCATCGAGGCGACCAACCGCGCAGACTCGGACGCGTTCGTCGCCGCATTCACCCAGGATGCCTACCTCAACGACTGGGGCCGCGAGTTCCACGGCCACGACGGGGTGCGGGACTGGAACCGCACCGACAACATCGGCGTCCGCTCGCACTTCGAGCTGGTCAGTGCCGGGCCCGGCGCCACCCCCGACAGCTACGTCGTTACGCTGACGGTGACCGGCGACGGCTTCAACGGGACCGGGCCGATGAACTTCGAGCTTCGCGACGGGCGGATCGCGAGCCTGCGGATCAGCTGACCGCGCGGCACGCGAGCCCTGCTGGCGGCCCCGTCAGGTGGCTGGCAACTGGCTGATCTCCACCAGGTGCCCGTCCGGATCGCGCAGGTAGCAGCGGATCTCGGTGCCCCAGTCGTGCGGGGGAGTGAGGAACGTGGCGCCCTTGGCGACCAGTGCCTCGTAGGCTGCCTGGCAGTCGGCCACGCGCACGGTGATCGCGTGACTGACCCGGTCGGCATCCGCGGGCGGCTGGAAGACTACGCCGGGCTTGTCGGCGGTCGGGCCGCCCCCGGCGACAAGCAGCAGCCAGGTACCGGCGAAGCTGAGCACCACGCTGGTCCCGCCGTACTCGCGGAACAGTTCCGCGCCGAGCACGCCGATCCAGAAATCGCGTGACCGCGCCGGATCGCTGACCACCAAGATGTGCGTGACCGCCACGTCAGCGCCGAGCGGGCCCGATGTCTGCTGCTGGCTCACCGTGATCCTCCCCTTCCGCTGCCGAGGTCTCCGACCGGGCGACAGCTGACCGCCCGTTGGGCGGCAGTGGCGACGTTACGCCATCGGCGCCGGCTCCCGCTTGCGCCGGCGCGGGGGACGGCCCGGATCAGCTCACCAGGTGGCAGTCCTCGCAGGCGCTGATCGCGCCGAAGCTGGCAAGCAGGTGATGGCCGCGCTCGACGCACCTGGTGCCTGGCCAAGCCCGACCGGGGATGTCTGGGTCAGGGTCCTGCGGCTGCGGATCCGCCACGACCCACGCGCCGTCTTGCCAGACCCAGAAACGGCCGGCGGAGTGCGCCCAGGGCCGCGGGCCGGACAGCTCCTCCAGTATTGGGTCGGCGACGGGCACCGGCCGCAGCGGCGGCGCCCAGCCGTGCCGGCGAAAGCGCTGGTTCCAGGCCAGCCAGCGTGCGATGTCACCGTCGTCGTGATCGTCAAGCAGGTCAGCCGAGCGGCCGAGGAACTCAAAGAGCGTGGCCTCCTGGCCGCGCAGGAACCCGTCGATCCACAGCCAGGCTTCCGGCGATGCTTCCGTGATGTCCCCGGGATGGACCGTGGCCAGCAGGCCGCCGTCCCGCGCTGACACGTGCAGGTGACCCCGGTGCGTATGGGCGCTTCCCTCGATCGACCAGCGCAGGTCAGGTTCCGGCGTCAACTCCGGCCTGAGCCTGACCCAGATCCGCTCATCCGGCCACGGCAGTACGCCCTCCCGCTCGCTCACTGAAAGCCCGCCGGGAACGGGCCGCCGACCTCGCCGTCGTTCATGCTCACCCGCGCACCCTACGCCGCCCGGGACGGTGCGGGCGCGTCCGGTAACCGCGGCCCTGGGCCGCCGCCGAGCCGAATATGGATGTGCCCGTCGGTGAACCAGTGCGGCGGATTAGCCGGGCTGAGCTCCCGGAAGGGGTACCCGGCCTTTTCCGCTACGCGGCAGGACGCCGGGTTGTCGATATCATGCACGAGCATGATCTGCCGCAGGCCTGTCCCTGCGAACGCGTCAAAGACCCAGTCGGTCACCGCCACGACCGCCGCCGGAGCTATGCCGCGGCCGCGCGCTGCCACCGCGGTCCAGTAGCCGATCTCGGCGGTCTCGCGCTCGCCGATCCGGCCGGTCTCGTCGCGATTCTTGAGTCCGACATTTCCCGCCAGGACACAGCCGCCGACATCGCCCTCCTCGAGTACGGCGAAGCTCAACCGGTCGCCGTCGCGCCAGCCGCGGTCCTGGCTCGCAAGCCACCGGCCCGCGTCGCGCTCGCCGGGCGGCCCGGTCCGACGCTGCGTCGCGTCGGACAGCGCGGTCGCGACCGGGCGTTCGTCCGGTCGTGACCACATGCCGGCGGTGGGGTACTCGCGGCTCATCTCGGCGGCCAGCGCGGGGATGTCCGCTGCTCGCCAGGGCCGCAGGATCAGCGCTGGCTGGCGGCCCGCGGCCGGCACGCGCAGCTCGGGGAACCTCAACCCGTCGGTCATGGGGGAATAGTGCTGGACCACCGGCATCGCACTCAACCGGTTTTGGCCGAGCAGAGCGGGTCGACGGGCGGGGCGCCCGCCAGGCCGGCGATCTGCGCGTGCGTGGCGAACCACGGCCGGCCCCGCCCGGCCATCGCCGTGACCACGCTGTGGAGCATCCGCGCCAGGTAGCCCCGGCCGATGGCCTCGGGGTGCATCGTGTACGTCACCGCCCGGCGGTCCTGGCGGGCCGACTCGAACTCCGCCAGCCAGATCCGCTCCACGGCGGCCGGGTCGGCGAGCAGCCCGCCGTCGTACGGGGTATAGCCGAAATACGGCCAGTCACATAGGCTCCAGTGGCCCGGCAGTTCCAGCAGCGGCTTATTTCCGCTGGTCACCCAGTACGGCCGGTCGTCGGCCATCAGGCTGGCGTCGTAGCGGAAGCCGAGCTCGCCCAGCAGGTCCAGGGTTTCAGGAGTCAGCTCCCAGCCTGGTGAGCGGTAGCCGTTCGGCCGGACCCCGAGCTTGCCCAGCGCGGTCAGCCCCTGCTCGAGCTCGCTGCGCTGCGCCGCGGCGTCCAGGCCGTCGGTGCCGCGGTGCAGGTACCCGTGGTGGCCGACCTCGTGGCCGCCCGCCAGGATGGCCTCCACGGCGCCGGGATGCTGGTCGGCGGTGTGGCCGGGCACGTAGAACGTGGCGGTGACGTCCAGCTCGGCCAGCAGCGCGAGGATTCGGCTCAGGCCCCGGGCCGGGCCGAAGCGGCCCTGCGACAGCGTGCTCAGCCGGCGGGCGTACCCGGGTCCCTCGCTGAGCCAGGGGGCCTCGCCGTCCACGTCAAAGGTCAGGGAGACCGCCACCTCGGCGTCGCCGGGCCAGGCGGGGAAGTGCGCGGGCGGGTTGTCCATGATTGATATCCAATCGGGCGATGGGCCGCAGGATGACGAGTCTGGCACACGGCCATGACAGCCGCCCCGCCGCAGGAACGGGTGATCTGCGTGAGCTCCGGTGCCGCGCGTTGCCGCCTCGTCCGGCCGCTGGCACGCTGACCAAATGGACCTCACCGAGAAGCTGCAGATTAAGCCGGGCCAATCGCTGGCCATACTCAACCCACCGCCCGGAGTGACCCTGCCCGCGAGCACTGCGGGCGCCCAGCCGTCCACCGCATCCGCCGTGATCGGCTTCGCCGTCCGCCGTGACGATCTCGATCAGCTCGACGCGGTCATCGGCGCCGCTCACGCCGACCGCGTCGCCTGGATCGG
>Ga0335072_10015301_pt1 | contig 10894 bp, 12 predicted proteins | sample Lox_Sample_21_FD_206725 | JGI IMG/M metagenome (GOLD analysis project Ga0335072, IMG submission 206725) | Soil microbial communities from Loxahatchee National Wildlife Refuge, Florida, United States - Lox_Sample_2.1 | ecosystem: Environmental > Terrestrial > Soil > Wetlands | place: USA... | reverse complement strand
CAGCAAGGCCACTGCAGCAGTGAATTTCGGTCTCTTTATGAGATATCTGTGAGAATGGTTGATAAAGACGAAGCATTGCGAGACATTTGCACATGTGTTGAGGTTAAGTTCGACCCGACGTCACGCCACACGGAAAAACCTGCAAGGGGCCTCCGCCGACCAACTCCATTTCGACAACTCAACGATACAGAACAATTTCTCCGCGATGAAAGAGGCATCGCGCCCTCAGCACCCACTGTCCGTCGCCTTCCGATAGAGTATTACTAGACCTACCTTGGTGACCTACCTTGGTGACTGTCACATGCTCGCCTCAAGGTTTGGTGGCTCCGTTTTGGTGCAATCCGTCCATAGGTGCTTATCCGCATTGTCGCCCATATTGCTGAAATACTCATCGTGTGTCTGTCCATCTTCGAAAACTCGATCAGCCGCGTTCCAATTAGTTGATGACCTGCCACTGGGCCAAGCTCCCCTGCGCGGCCATCGTCATCGGGGATCTGAGAATTGCCACTTCCATTTGAATGATCTGCATACCCCCGCATCGCATTTGCTCAAACCCGTTACGTCGAGCAAGTCAAGCTCGAAGAAACCACAAACACATATCTCACCCACCATGGCGCCTCAAGAATTCACTGAGAACCCTCCCGAAGGCAAGGACGTAGAGCATCAAGGAAGAATATCAACTTCAGTGCCGGTTCCGCCTGGTTCGACACCTTCCAATTCGCAACTCCTCGAAATTCTCGTGGCTATTCAGAAGAACCAGCAGAGGCTCGAAAACAGGCTCGATCAATTCGAAAAGACCAAGGAAAGTCAGAAAGTCGAAGTTCCGCAAGAAAAGGACCAGAAACAACAACCCGTCGACAAGGATGCCGAGTTCATCGGAGCCATTGACCAAGGCACCACCAGTTCTCGATTTTTGATATTTAACAAAGATGGAGAGCCTGTTACTTCACATCAAATGGAATTCAAGCAAATCTATCCGAATTCGGGCTGGCATGAGCATGACCCTTTGGAGCTCATTTCTTCGGTCACGAGCTGCATCGACGAGGCCGTCAAGGCTTTCAAAGCAAAAGGCTACAGCGAAAAGCAAATCAAAGCGGTGGGGATCACGAACCAGCGAGAGACCACAGTGGTTTGGAATTCTAAGACCGGAGAACCGCTGTACAATGCCATCGTCTGGACAGACACTCGTTCGGCCTCGTTAGTCCGAGAGCTCAAAGCCAGGCCCGGCGCCGACGAGCTAAACGCAAAGTGCGGACTGCCGCTATCCACATATCCTTCGTCATCGAAGCTTCTCTGGATGCTGGAGAACGTACCAAAAGTGCGCGGTGCGTACAATGAGGGCACGCTGGCTTTTGGTACGGTCGACACCTGGCTCGTATACAAGTTGAACGGCGGCGCATCCAAAAACGTCTTCGTGTCGGATCCGACCAACGCCTCGCGAACCATGTTCATGAACATCGAGACGCTAGACTACGACGACAGCCTCCTCGACTTCTTCAAGCTGGACCGCAAGAAGCTGCACATGCCCAAGATCGTGCGGTCGTCGGACCCACACGCGTACGGCGCGCTGACCTCGGGCGCGCTCGCCGGCACCAAGATCATGGGTTGCCTCGGCGACCAGTCGGCCGCGCTCGTCGGCCAAAAGGGCTTCGGGCCCGGCCGCGCAAAGAACACGTATGGCACCGGCTGCTTCCTGCTCTACAACGTCGGCGAGAAGCCCGTCATCTCGCGGCACGGCCTGCTCGCGACCGTCGCCTATCACTTCGACGACAAGCCCGTTTACGCGCTCGAGGGCAGCATCGCCGTGGCTGGCTCCGGCATCAAGTTCCTGATGAACAATTTCGGCTTCATCGAGTCGTCGGCGCAGGTCAACGAGCTGGCGGCGCAGGTCGAGGATAATGGTGGTGTGATCTTCGTCACGGCGTTCTCGGGGCTCTTCGCGCCGTACTGGATCGACGACGTGCGCGGCACCATCCGTAAGTGAGAATTCTTTTTCTGCTGCATATACACACACTCTTGCACACGCGCGCTAACCGCACCCGCGCCGCGGCCCCAGTGGGCATCACGCAGTACACGCAAAAGGGGCACATCGCGCGCGCCACCATGGAAGCAACGTGCTTCCAGACCAAAGCCATCCTCGACGCCATGGAAAAGGACAGCGGCAAGGCGCTGCAGCGGCTCGCCGTCGACGGCGGCATGTCCAACTCGGAGCTGTGCATGCAGACGCAGGCCGACGTGATCGGCATCCCCGTGGATCGACCGCGCATGCGCGAGACCACTGCGCTCGGCGCCGCCATCGCGGCGGGCCTTGCGGCGCGCCTGTGGAAGGACCTTGATGAGCTGCAGGCGGTTAATACGCAGGGCGGGACTGTCTTCGAGCCTAAGATGGCGAAGGAGCAAAGCCGCAAGATGTTTGAGCGCTGGGAGAAGGCTGTCTACACCTGCACTGGCTTTGTCTAACCAAAGGTTTTGTTTGACTTATTATGGCATTGGAGCGTCACGTTTGATGCACCAACTTGGTAGGTGCGCGGTTCTGCATTCCTCCTGGCCAGCGCCTTGCATACCCGTAATGTCGTGTTGCTTGCGGTTGATGCGAGGCTGAAGCTAGAGCCTCAGGCTGAAAGGCGCTCTAAGTTACACCAAATCTTCCACCAATCGGGCATTTTTGCTGGCAATCACGGCGCACTGGACTACGAACAAACGGATGGATCAGCGATTAAAAAGCCTTATTAGTGTTCATTAGGTTGTATGATAGCCGATAATCTAATCCCGGGCCCCGTTTCCCTTGATTCGTAAACGCCGTATTCCCCCGTCGCTATGCTGGATAACCCCTGTGAACAAAGCAATCTATTCTGAACGACGTTTCGACATTTCCCGGCAAATTACGCTCACAGGACAGCTGCGAAGAGGCCGAAGCCAAAAAGCGCAGCAAAGGACATCTTGGCATTCAAATTGTCTGCACCGGACGATGAGGTAAACGAGGTCGTAGCGGCGCTCGTCGTGTGCGTGGTGCTTGCAAGAGTCCCTATAGAAGCATTGTTAGCAGCCGAGTGCAAAACTAACGATGAATTTGAGGTGTTGTTGTTTGTGCTCGAAGAACCAAACACACCTGCAGACGACGCTGTATGGGTAGCGTTCGTGGTGTTGGCGCTAATGGTGGATGCCAGAATGACTGGCGGTACTGAAGACGCGGTCGAGGCTCCACCGGTGCTGGTGGAGATCGAGGACGCGGTGGAAACGTGGATTGCAGAGCTGCCAGACAGAGTGGTGGACGTAGCTGGATCAGCGGTGGAGCTGCTAGCAATGCTTGCGCTGCTGCCGCTACTGCTGCTGCTGCCGCTCGTGTCGCTGCTTTCCTGATTACTGCCAGTGATTCCGGAGCCGCCGGTAACTTTGATGCTCTGCCACGAGCCGGATTCGTCGCTATACGTGTACGAAGAGCCGGGAGAGTAGTTCACAATGTTGATGGATTGGACGGTCATGGTGAAAGGAGCGGCTGCATAGTTGGTCGGACCGCCAGACCATTCAATAGTACCTGGGCCGTTGCTCGGGTCTCCGCCAGCCCAAATTCCAATCTTGAGCCGCATAGGCGTCTGAGGAAAGTTGGTGCCGCCGTTTGCATCGGCATAGTTCAGAGTGCGAACGACAACGCCGTCAATCAGCCACTCAATGCTGCTCGAAGTCCAGTTGACGGCATAACTGTGCTGGGTTGTCTGAGGGCTTGAGACGGGATAGTAAATAGCTCGATCGTAGGTGGTTGTGTTTCCCTTGCCGAAGTAGTTTGTCTCTGTCTGGGTCGTGTCGCCGCCGAGGAACTCCCAGTCGACCTCGTCAAGGTCATCAGACTCCATGACTATGCTCGATACAATGCCGATGCCGGACGCGGCAACCATCTTAACTTCGCAGTAGCCAAAGAAGAAGTAGCCTGCGGTCTGAATGGTCGGAGAGTCTCCTTGCTTATTGATGACGAAGTTTGCGCCATTAGCGTTGAAGCTGACGCTGCCAGCTGTCGTTTGCCAGCCTGAAGGAAGAGAGCTTGCCCCAACGAAGTTCGTGTCGAAGGTCGCGGCGAGGGCACTATCAGCGGGGCAGTTGGCTATGCGCATGTCAGCATGATTCTTTACCTGCTGGGGCGGAAAAGGCGTACCGTTGGAAAGAGGATTACAGCTGGTCGTTTCTTGGGCCTGTGAAAATGGGAGAGCCGCGAAAAGCAGCGCGGCAGCGAGTGTCAAAGGCAGCTGCATTGTGAGAGAGGCTTGTGGCACCTGGGGGAGCTCGGAAAGAGTATGGCGGGGTGGTGGCGGCCTGAGCTTCGGAGAATTTTGGGGCGATGCGCACCAGCGGCGGAGGCTGGGAGTAAAGGCAAAAAGGAAAGAGCGAAAGACTGAGGAGCAAAGCAAAGCGAGAGGCTCAGCTGAATATAAGAGGGAAAAAGGCGGCGCGCGGTTTCAAAAGAACGGCGGCTGGTACGGCTGAGACAGGGAAGTCAGGAATTGATCGTGTCATCGCGCTCGTCTTCGGCGGCACGCTGGGCGTGGCGAGAACAAAGCCACAGCCGCATGGCCCGGCGGGAGAACGGAGGCTCGATTGCGCACATGGAGCTCGGCGAAAGACACAAGAGCAGGAGTGTTGCGCGTAGCGTGGACGGTGCTTGGGCGCGGCGGGCGACGTTCGCAGGACGAGGCGCTGGATGCGGCGTAGCTCGGCGCCCATTCGTAAGCTCCCGCATACCCTTACCAGCCACCGCGGCATTTTGGGGTGGTGGGCAGTCCGAGAACGTGAAGAGACAAAGATCGATATCCGATCGCATCAGACCCTGCATCCTCCTTCGCATGTGCCGTCCCCGGCCTGCGATGCGGCGTTTGCGTGCGCTGCTGTGCCGTGTGTTATGCTTTGCTTTGCCTCGCCTGTTGGCCTGCTTGCGTGCGTGCCGCCGCCGCCGGTACCCTCTTGTCGCCCGCCACGCGATGATACTGCGACGGTGGCATGGAGCAGTAGCAGCCTGGCAGCGTGCAATACCATCAGGCTATTTTTGCTGCAGCAGTGGCAGACGGGGTGGGCGAGCGCTGGGTGCGAGCGGCTCCAGCTGCCCTGCCGAGTGGGGTCAAACGGTGGAAAATCGATGGAAAAAGCTTGACAAAGGCCCCAAGGGCGCCGTGGCTGTGCTCACGAGGTGTCCCAGTCGCCGGCGTCATGCACACATGCGAACTCCTTGCCGCTCCTCCAAACCGTCTTCGCCGTCTTCGCCGCCAGGCTGTGTCCGGTCCCACCATCTCCACTGCTCTCCAATACAATTCATTGTTCCCGCTATTCCTTCGTCCGTCTGAGGCGGCGTTCTGGTCTTCGGCTAGCGCGTCCGAAGAAGGCCCTGCCCCTGGCGGCGTGACGTCGTTTGGCCTCCGCGCAGTATCGTCTCCACTTCCCTGCACCACGCTCTTCTTCCCACCTTCAGCCGCTGTGGGAGCCATCGCCGTATTGGTGATTTGCAATTCTGCCTGCGACAAAGCCATGCCATTCGCCACGTCTTCAAACGCCTCCTTCCAAAGAGACACGCCGACACGAGGCCTCGCAGCCCGAAATATCCCCTTGTCTGACCCACCAAAACCCTAAACTGCATTTGTTGCGTTATGCGGCCACAGAAACTTCGGATGCGGCCATCTTGGCGTCTTTGGAGCACTCTGCCAAGTGCTACTCGCTGTGCGGCAAAGCGAGCGTCCTGGCTAGCCGCCGTTACTGAATGGGTGCTCCAAGTGATTACGGAATCAACCGGGAGTCGTCACCTGTTCTCTGATCTTCTGCTTAACGACCAAACATGTTCCCTTTCCGTTGAAACTCGGCCTCTGCACTTCTTTGGCTCACCTCCAACCGTCCGAGGAGCGTCCATCCCAGTCACTGCCAGTCTAGAGCTCTGACAAGGGCTTGGAGTGGACGAGCCCCATTGCCCCTCACGCGTCTCACGACTTCACATCTTCACCAGAAAGGGAGTAGGTTGAAGAGCATGGACTGTGTTCTGCCTATTACCAAAGATACGAAAACCTCATATTAAATAGGCTGTGAATTCTTTCTTCGCCCTGCAGGCTGACAAAGTACTTCCCGTGTCGCCCAAATCCTCCAGCGTGGCAAGGGCCGCCGAGCCGGCCGTGAGTCGTGCGGTTTGGCCCGCGCAATCAGCGTCCCGCCAGCCTATGTCCTCTTATATTCAAAGTCGATGTCGACTTTTGCCCTGGATGAAACCAAAGAAACTTGTATGATCCAGGCCGCACACTAGGGTTTGACGTGGCCCACGTAAGCTATAGGTCGTTTGCCCTGCAAGGGTCGTGTATCCTTCGCAAAGGTGGCGACTGTCGCTTGCATTGTCGTCCACATCTCTCACGGCTACTGCACGCTCTAAATCATTGTCACTCCAACGGTGATCGTCGATGGATGAATCGCATGATCAGAGTTACTGGGATCAGCTTGGTAGAAGTACCATTCGTTCATTCCCCTACGAAAATCTCCGCCGTTTTCAGCCTTCCTCCAGAACATTCTACACGACACCCACATGGCAAAGTCGCGCATCCACTGCCCTAGGCTGAAAAAAATGTAGGGCTTTCGACACCATGGCGGAAGAGACAATCATGCTCGGCGTGCTCGTACTGTTCCGCGGAAATGCTCCGACGGCACGATTCGCAGGTCTTGAGTTTGAGTCTTATGCTATCAGTCAGGCAGCCAACCGCGCTAATCCCAACGCCTAGCTGACCTTCGTTTCGTCGTGTATCTCAATGGGATGGACGGTGCGGAACACGCCCTCGACCAGCCATTGGCAGTAGAAGCAGTAGACGTGTTCGCAGCCATGACGGAAGCAAGTGTTTGGTGTGGAGTAGTCTGAGACCAGCCCGCTGCGCTCCTTGCACTTGCAGCATCGAACTACGTTCATGAGCTGTCGCCCACCACCGGATATGGTGACATAGAGTATCTTGGGGCTCATTTTTAGTTGTTGGTATTCCGTGCCGTTGTGTCTGATAGCCTGTCAGCCTGATTGACTTGTAAGACACGGTAACGTACCGATAGAGCGAGAGCAAAACAGACAGCTATGGACGGTCAAAAGATGGAAGCGAAAATTATATTCCTTTTCAAGATGCTGCCTCACGCCTGTTTAAATCTTGCACACAGCTTTGCATGATCTGAAGACGTCTGGACTACCTTCCTGGTCTGGAGTCGGGCGCCATGGCCGCGCCAATCAGAAAAATTCCTCCCATTATGCGATTTTATCTAGGGTTCAGTCGACCGAAGAAGAAATGATTCTAAAAGGAACGTTCGTTGAACGCCCCATCTGATATGAACAGGCATTGCCTGTTGTTGGAGTATCGGGCAAAGCGGCCCGACACGTGAAGCTAAGACGCCGGCCCAACGCTATTATCATGCAATAAGGTAGCCAAACGGTGCGCGCCGATGCTATAGCAAACCTAGTAAACAAAAATCGCAACAAGGCGTATAACGCCTGGAGCTGTGCCGTGGGGGCTTGACCAGCTCGAAGGTTGGGTGAGCGTGTGCATGAGTGGAGTAGAGCTGCGGAAGTGGTGTCATTGTGAAGGTCTGACCGCAGCCCTTTCACTTTCCCGGCCAATTCAAAACGCGCCAAGCACGCGGTCGGGCCTTGATACGTAGTCGCGAGCAAGTCACCTCTCTCTTTCTCAACTCGCGCCCCCCCATTCCGCCCCTCCTTCTCTCTCCCGCCATGACACGGTCGTTCTAGCCATGGCCTGCCTGCGGGACGTCGGGTAAGTGGAAATCGGCCGGGGCCACGCACCGTTGCCTTCCCCGCTGTGGCTTGAGTCAGCGGGCGACGATGCAAGGAACAGGCCGAAAAGAGCATCCAGTCGCCGTTTGAGGGAGCTTAGAACAGCGGGACCGGGCGATGCCGACCGACTTCCCGTGCCGCGCCGAGACACCTGACTGGTAGGCCGTCGAGGGTGGAGTACGAGGATAGAGGAGAGGACGAGAAAGACCAGAGTTTCACCAGATGGTGTCTCTGTCGTATTTGCGCATGAGCAGGCCGGTCGGGTCCTCCTCCTTGACGTGGGCCCACGCGCCGGCAAAGTGTATGACGAAGAAGCCGTGCTGCCACGGCTGCTGCTGCTCGTCCCAGCACTTGATTTCCTCCGGGAAGGCATTGATGGCCGCCTGCGGGATGAAGACGTGCCGGTGGTTCCATAGGTCTGTCCTGAAGAGCAGGTCGCGCATGCAGTCTTGCTCGCTCATCTGATGCTCATATGTGGCATTGGCATCATGGTATGCCCGCACCGCGTCGAAGAACGCGATGCTGCGCGCGTGCCCACGAGTCAGAAACGACCCGGCATTGAGCTCGAAGCTGTGGGCATTGTTAGTCTTCCCGCGTTTACTGCAAACTAGTGGGGGTTCACGAAAACTTGATGAGCACGCACCAATCGGGAGTAAAGAGGAAGTCGATAGCATCCGGGTTGGTCTGATTAGCCAAATACTCGGCAATCACGTCTTCCACTTTGATTGTCTGATTTGTAATGAGCGTGTCAAAGTCCATCCACCAGATCCAGTCGTATTTCCCAGAGTGGATCGCCTCTTCGATCATTTCGAACTTATGCCACATGGGGCCTTTTGGGGAGTGCTGTTCGAAATCGATGATAAAATCGTAGCCCTGCTTCTTAGCATAGTCTGGTCTTTTGTATCAGCCTCCACCTCATGTCGCACACAGGCGTGAAACTCGACTTACGGAAGTGGTTCTTAAGTGACAGGTGCGTATACGACTTCAGCTCAGTGGTGAAAGAGACTATGGCGATTCTGGAGCCGCTGTCCGGTTTGTGGGTGCTCGACGCGTCGCTTTGCCGGTGCGGCACATAAGGCCCGGTGAGACTGGGCTTCTGATACCGAATGAAGAGGATGATGAGGATCAAACAAAGGAGCGCGGCGATCCTCGAGGGATGGAGCCAAAGACGACGGAGGAAAGCAGGCGGGTGGCGTTTTCTGTCGTAGTGCTGCATCTTGGGCTTCATGTTACAGCAACAGCGGAGCAAATCTGAGGGAGAGACGTGAACTGAAGTGGAGGGCGCGCGAAGGCATTGTCACGATGAATTAAAAGGTGGAGCGAAACCACTAGGCGCGAAAACGAGTGGCTTGTCCCATGGCACAAGGTAGTGTGAAATTACGAGGCGCCAAATGGAGTGGCTTGTGCCGTGGCAATCATTTGCTGCAAGCCGAGTGAGGTTGAGGGGCACAACAAAGGAGACACGCCCATCAGCGCCTAAATTTATCGACGAAAACCACGTCTCGCCACCGCGGCTATGCCGTGCAGGGCATTCGTGTTTATCAATAGTCTGCACTCGCCTGTTTCGTCTCGGAGCAAGATGCTGCAATTAATATATAGTTATTCCACGTCAATTATTACCCACACTTTATTCATTCATACTTAGATCCGCCTATCTCCAGACGAGTGGAATCTCCGGCGCGTCCACGTAAACGCTCTCGTCATCCCCCAGCTCCGTCTCTTCTATGATAGTGATTTCCTTCCCGTCAAACAGTGCGCCTTTGGCAGTATCGTTGAAGGTAGCCATGTCTGGATCAAAAGCTTCGCTGGTTATAGTTTGAACCAGTTCAGAAAATATTGCCTTCTCGGCCTCTGTATCCGCTCGTTCATGACTAAAATTTTTCTCCCTGCATTCATCAAAGCAGTGCCAGATGTCGTGACCTTGATGGGTGGCTTCAATGTCAATGTTACGCATTCTCCCGTTCTTTCCCGCCTCCGTTAGAATCATCATGGTCTCGACCGTTGCGAACCAAGCTGTAATATGGAGTAGTGTGACACCATCTTCTCGGACCAGGTCCAGCCTTGCGCCACAGTCAACGAAGATGCGAAGTAGCCTAGTATCATTGTACAAAACTGCGAACATGGTCGGAGAATCACCTCTGTGACTAACCGCGTCGATATCCGCGCCATTCTTGATTAGGCAGCGCACGTTATCCACCACTCCTGGTCCATCATGGCCGACCATCCAGTGTAACGCTGCGCAGCCTTCGTTACAGCGGCCGTTAATGTCTGCACCGTGCCCAATAAGTGCCTCGATCGTATGGGCTCGACAAGCTCTCGTAAACGAAATGTTATGAATTGGCAGGGCACCGGCATGATCGGCGGAATGAACTGAAGCGCCCGCATCTAGTAGGGCAAAGACGCAATTGTCGTCCGCATCAGCAACGGCCTTGTGGAGTGGCGCAATCCTTAGACGATCTCTTATGTCAACATCCGCATCCCATTCAAGGAGCAGTCGCAAATTCTCTATGTCTCCTCTGCGTGCAGCCCACATCAATGGTGTCCTTCCGCCCGAATCTGGTGTATTGACTTCCGTGGCGTTCAGCTCGAGCTGTGAGGTCAGTTTGACACTCGTAAGTCCTAGAATAATACGCAGGGTGGGAGTAAGCCCAAGGTCACCGTACGTTTCTTCGTTCGCGAAAATCGCAGCAAAACGGGATATAGTTTGTTCTGTAATGTTACTATGCCAGGGAGGATTCGCAAACACATGATCGAGACCGAGTTCGAAGGCGGGACTATTGTCAAATCTGGTTAGCAATTGAGCTTTAAGATACTATGGGTACGATCGTAGCGATCGTAGTGCATGACGTCGTACATTCCGCTTGTTGCACAATAGAAAGGATCTGCGCCGAGTTGAACTAGCAACTCGCAAATCTCAGGTTGAATTTGTCGGGCAGCGTACTGCTGTAGGTAAGCGAATATTAACTGAATGGTCAGGAGTGGTGTAATTACATGCAGTAGCGACTCCCCGTCAGGATCGACATCATAGATTGACGCAAGCCCTCTTTGGAGCATTTCTCGCAGCCTATTCGTGGAACCTGCTGTGATTAGTCCCCAGGTAAGAGACGACTTGGG
>Ga0335072_10015300_pt1 | contig 10894 bp, 7 predicted proteins | sample Lox_Sample_21_FD_206725 | JGI IMG/M metagenome (GOLD analysis project Ga0335072, IMG submission 206725) | Soil microbial communities from Loxahatchee National Wildlife Refuge, Florida, United States - Lox_Sample_2.1 | ecosystem: Environmental > Terrestrial > Soil > Wetlands | place: USA: Florida... | reverse complement strand
CTGTGCTGGGCCGGGCCGATGGGGCTGCCGGTCGTGGACGCCGACGGCATGGGCCGGGCGTTCCCCGAGGTCCCGCAGGTCACCATGCACCTGGCCGGGATCGACCCGAGCCCGGCCGTTATGACCGATGAACGGGGCAACGTCATCGTCTTCCGCGCCATCTCCGGCCAGTGGATGGAGCGGCTGGAGCGGTCGGCCGCCGTGGAGTTCGGCGGGTCCGGGGCAGCGACCGAGTACACGATGACTGTCGAGCAGGCCCGCGGCGCTACTGTGCGCGGCACCTTCTCGCTGGCGATCCGGATCGGTGAGGCGCTCAATTCCGCGGTCGGCGACCCGGTCGAGGCGCTCGTCGGGGTGACCGGCGGGTTCCCGCTGTGCAGCGGGAAGGTCACCGACGTCGAGCGGCGGACCACCAAGGGGTTCGTCCGTGGCTCGGCCGTGATCGAGGGGCTCGGCGACGACGCCGGCCGCCTGTTGCGCCTGGAGATCCAGAACGAGAATCTCGTGGTGCTCGAGCAGGGCCGGGTGCTGGCATCCGTTCCTGACCTCATCTCGGTACTCGATACCGAGACTGCGGACGCGATCCCGACCGAGCGGGTCCGTTACGGCCAGCGGGTCACCGTGATCGCGATGCCGTGCAACCCGGTCTGGCGGAGCCCGTTCGGCCTGCAGATGGCCGGCCCGCGTGCGTTCGGCTACGACTTCGACTACATCCCAGTGGAGGAGCTCGCCGGTGCCCGCGCTTGATTACCGCCTCGGCATCGACGTCGGGGGGACGAACACCGACGCGGTCATCCTCGACCGCGCTGACCAGGTCCTTGCCAAGGCCAAGGTGCCGACCACCGCAGACGTGACCGGCGGGATGATCGCCGCTCTGGACGCGGTGATCCACTCGCCTGGCGTAGACGCGTCCCGGATCACGCACGCGATGCTCGGCACCACGCACGCCACCAACGCCGTGCTCGAGCGGCGCAAGCTGCATCGCGTGGCGGCCATCCGCATCGGCGCTCCGGCGACGCTCGGCATCCGGCCGATGTTCGAGTGGCCGTCCGACCTCACCGCGGTCGTCTCGGCCGGCGCGGCCGTCGTGCCCGGCGGGATCGAGTTCGACGGGCGTGACCTGACGCCGTTCGACGAGGACGCAGTCGCGCGGTTCCTCGGGACGGTGGCCGGGCACTGTGACGGAGTCGCGATCACGAGCGTTTTCGCCCCCGTGTCACCGCGGCACGAGCTGCTCGCGGCCGAGATCGTCAAGCGAGAACTCGGCGAGGTGCACATCTCGCTGTCACACGAGATCGGCTCGGTCGGCCTGCTGGAGCGCGAGAACGCGACGATCCTGAACGCCGCCCTGGTCGGGGTGGCCTCCGATGTCGCGCTGGCGTTCGGCGCCGCGCTGACGGCGCACTCGCTGTCGCCCGTCACGTTCTTCGCCCAGAACGACGGCACACTGATGGCGCTCGACCACGCGCTGCGCTATCCGGTCCTCACGATCGGCAGCGGGCCGGCCAACAGCATCAGGGGCGCGGCGTTCCTGACCGGGCGGACCGACGCACTGGTCGCTGACGTCGGCGGAACGTCGACCGACGTGGGCGTGCTGGTCAACGGGTTCCCGCGGGAGTCATCACAGGGCGTGGAGATCGGCGGCATCCGGACCAACTTCCGGATGCCTGACCTGGTGACGATCGCCCTCGGCGGCGGGACGGTTCTGCACGGCCAGGCGGGCCGCGACGGGCTGGGTGTCCGGCTCGGGCCAGAGAGTGTCGGCTTCCGGCTGCGCGACGAAGCGCTGGTCTTCGGCGGCCCGACGCCGACCCTGACCGACAGCGCGGTAGCGGACGGCCGCGCCGCGCTGGGCGACCGGACACGGACCGAGGCGTTCCTCTCCTTGCTCGAGGCCGCGGCCCGTGAGTCGGACAACCAGATCGCCGATGCGATTGACCGGGTCAAGACCTCACGGGGCGGCATGCCGCTGATCGCGGTTGGCGGCGGCAGCATCCTCATCCCGGACGAGCTGCCAGGCGTCAGCGAGGTGATCCGGCCGGACCACTTCGACGCGGCGAACGCGATCGGCGCGGCCATTGCCTCCGTCAGCGGGCAGGTCGACCGGATCTTTCACTTCGGACCAGGCGGCCGCAAGGCCGCGCTAGACGAGGCCAGCCAGGAGGCCAGGGACCACGCGGTCGCCGCAGGCGCCGACCCGGGGACGGTCCAGATCGTCGAGCTCGAGGAGATCCCGCTTGCCTACCTCACCTCTCCGGCCGTCCGGATCAGGGCGAAGGCGGCAGGCGCACTGGGCGGGATCTACGGCACGACAGACACCAACACAAATCAGCAGTGAGGGCCCACATGAAGAGCAAGAAAGCCTGGGCGGCGGCTGGCGCCGCCTCACTGGCTGTAGCGCTAGCCGCCTGCGGCGGCAGCTCCTACAGCTCCGGCAGCAGCAACAACGGCAACGGGAACGGCGGCGCGACCGCCTCGAAGGTGTTCACCTACGACACCTACACCCAGGTCATGATCGATGGCTGGGACCCGGCCACCGAGTACTCCAACGGCATCATCGCGATGAGCAACATGTACGAGACGCTCACTCGCTACAACCCGGTAACGCGCACGGTCGACCCGCTGCTCGCGACTAGCTGGACGCACTCGTCCAACGGCCTGACCTGGACCTTCCAGCTCAGGCACAACGTGTACTTCCACACCGGCCGGCTGATGACCGCGAAGGCGGCGGCCGCGGCCATCATGCGCACCAAGAAGCTGAACGGCGGCGCGTCCTACATCTGGGGCGCAGTGAAGAGCATCAGCACGCCGAGCGAGTACACCATGGTGTTCCACCTGTCGGAGGCCGCCCCGCTGGACCTGGAGGCGTCGGCCGACTATTCCGCCTACATCTACGACACCCAGGCGGCCGGTCCCGGCGGCAACCTGACGAAGTGGCTGAACGCCCCGCACGACGCCGGCACCGGCCCGTACACGCTGCAGACCTGGAACAACGGCCAGGAGTTCGAGGTCATACTCAAGGCCTTCCCGAAGTACTGGGGCGGCTGGAAGGGGCAGCATTACACCAAGGTCGTCTACCGGGTGGTGCCTCAGGACACGACGGCAGCCCAGCTGCTCCGCTCCGGCCAGGTGAACTTCGTCGAGCAGCTCAGCCCGACGCTGTGGAAGTCCCTGCAGGGCGTCTCCGGCATCAAGCTAGCCAGCTCGCCCTCGTGGCAGAACCTGCTCGCTCAGCTGAACTCCCAGGCCCTGAGTGAGCCGATCCGCCAGGCCATCTCCTACGGCACTGACTACCAGGGCATCATCGCGGCCCTGAGCGGGGCGGCATCTCCCTCCAGCGGCATCGTCCCGGCAGGTCTCTTCGGTCACTTCAGCGACCTGCCTAACTACAGCTACGACCCGGCGAAGGCGGCCAAACTGCTGAACTCGGCTGGCTACGGGCCCGGTAAGAAGCCGCTCAACCTGACGCTGACCTACCTTGCCGGTGACAGCAACGAGCAAGTCGTGGCGACACTGATGAAGTCCAGCCTGGCCAAGCTGAACATCAACCTGCAGGTCCAGCCGCTGGCCTGGGCGACGCAGTGGGCGAAGGGCAAGTCGACCTCGCCGTCGGCGCGCCAGGACATTTTCCTCGAGTACTGGTGGCCGGACTACGCCGACCCGTTCTCCTGGTTCACTAACCTGCTCGCAACTGAGAAGCAGCCGTACTTCAACCTGTCGTACTACTCCAACGCGACGCTCGACAGCCAGATCAACCAGGTGGAGTCGCTCGTCGCGACGAACCGGTCGGCGGCCAGCGCGCTCTACAAGACGATGCAGGACGAGATCCTCCAGCAGGCGCCGATCGTCTTCCTGTACAACACCGACTACCAGTACGCGATGACGAACAACTTCTCCGGATTCTCGGTGAACCCGGCGTACCCGAACGTCATCTTCGCCTACAACCTCACACCGAAGTCCTGATCCGATGCTGACCTTCGTCGCGCGCCGGATCTTGCTGGCCATCGTCGTGGTCGTCGGCGTCATCGTCGTGACGTTCCTTGTCGCCCACGTCGTGCCCGGCGATCCGGCCGCGACGTGGGCCGGCCCCCATGCCTCGGCCGCCCAGGTGGCCAGGGCGCGCCAGTTCCTCGGCCTGAACCGGCCGCTGATCGTGCAGATCGTGTCGTACCTGGGTGGCATCGCCAAGGGGAACTGGGGCGTATCCGTCCACACCCACCGCGGCGTGCTGTCCGACATCATGACGGCGGCACCAGCGACGCTCGAACTGGTCCTCACCGCGTTGCTGATCGCGGTCGCGGTGGGGATCCCGCTCGGTCTCCTGTCGGCCCGCCGGCCAGGCAAGCCAGCCGACCAGCTCGTCCGGACCGGATCGATCCTCGGGGTGTCGATGCCGATCTTCTGGATGGCCCTGATCCTGCAGCTGATCTTCAGCCAGCGGCTGAAGCTGCTGCCGGCAGCGGGCGAGTACTCTCCCGGCCTGCTGTTCACCCACCCCCTTGTCAAGCGCACCGGCTTTCCGGTGCTCGACTCGCTGCTCGGCGGAAACATGCCGATGTTTGGCAGCACGCTCGTGCACCTGATCTTGCCGGCGATCGTCGTCGCGGCCTACCCCGCAGGCCTGATCGCCCGGATGGTGCGAGCGCAGGTACTCGACACCATCGGCGAGACGCACGTACTCAACGTCCGCGCACTCGGCTTCAGCGAACGGCAGGTCTACGGCAGGTTCACCATGAAGCAGGCGTGGCCGCCAGTGGCTGCCGCGCTGGGACTGGTCTTCGGCTACTCGCTGGTCAACACGTTCCTGGTGGAGTCGATCTTCGACTGGCCAGGGCTCGGCAGTTACGCGGCGGCGTCCATCGCCACCCTGGACACTCCCGCGATCCTCGGTGTCACGCTGTTCGTCGCCATCGCCTACGTCGTCGCAAACCTTGTGGTGGACATCGTGCAAGCCGCAATCGACCCGAGGATCAGGATCAGATGACTGACTCTGTTGTCGCGCAGCCGGTACAGCCTGCCGTCCCGGCCGGGACGCCGGGTGGCCGGGTATCGCGCCGCGAGGTCACCTGGCGCGCGCTGAAGGCCAACCCGCTGCTGGCCGTGGGCGGCACGCTGGTCCTGCTGATCGTGCTGGCTGCGATCTTCGCTCCGCTGATCGTGCCATTTCCCGGTGACGCCGGCGCGGCAACGCACCCGTTCTCGGTGCTGAAGGCACCGTCGGGCGCGCACTTGTTCGGTACCGACCAGGTCGGCCGGGACATCCTGAGCCGGGTCCTGTACGGCACCCGGGTGTCGCCAGTCATCGCGATCATCGTGCTCGCGATCGCCTGCCTCATCGGCGTCCCCCTCGGTGTCGCGGCCGGCTTTCTGGGCGGCTGGGTCGACGAGGTGATCATGCGGGTGACCGACGTGTTCCTTGCATTCCCGCCGCTGCTGCTGGCGCTCGCGCTCGCGGCCGTTCTGCCGGCCAGCCTGACCAGCCTCACGATCGCGATAGCCGCAGTCTGGTGGCCCTGGTACGTCCGCTTGATCCGCGGCCAGGCCGCGTCGGTAGCCGGGCGGCCGTATGTCGAGGCCTGCCGCGCGCTAGGCGTGTCCCGGTTGCGGATCATCTTCCTGCACATCCTGCCGAACTCGATCACGCCGCTGCTGGTTCAGGTGTCGCTGGACGTCGGCGGCGTCATCCTGACCGCCTCGGCGCTGTCGTTCCTTGGTCTTGGCGCCCAGGATCCGGTGCCCGACTGGGGCCTCATGATCGCCGAAGGCCAGAGCTACTTCACCCCGGACTGGTGGCTGGTCACCTTCCCCGGCCTGGCGATCCTGGTGACCGCCTTCGCCTTCAACCTCCTCGGCGACGGCCTGCGCGACCTGCTCGACCCGAAGCGGAGCTTGATCTCATGACGGAAACGCACCCAGCGCCTAACGGGCCGTCGGGCCGGCTCGCGATCACGAACCTGGATATCAGCTTCGGCAGCCGCAAGGTCGTCTCGATCGACGAGTTGCGGCTCGACCACGCCGAGATCGTGGGGATAGCAGGTGAGAGCGGCTCCGGCAAGTCGATGACCACGCTCGCGATTCTCGGCCTGGCGAGGACGGTGGGCGCCACGGTCAGCGGCAGCATCGAGTTCGACGGCCAGGAGCTGACCACGCTGTCGCAGGACGACCTCCGCCGCATCCGGGGACGGCGGATCGCCGCGATCTTCCAGAGTCCGTCCACGGCGTTCAGTCCTGTCTACAAGGTCGGCGCGATCGTCACCAAGGCGCTGCGACTGCACGGCGCGACCAAGCCCGAAGCCGCAGACCGCGCCGCCGAGGCGATGCGCCAGGTACTGCTCGCCCCGGACCTGCTGCGCCGTTACCCGTCTCAACTCTCCGGCGGCCAGCTGCAACGGGTGGCAATCGCGCTCGCGCTCGCCCTGCGCGCCGAGATCTTGCTCGCGGACGAACCCACCAGTGCCCTCGACGTCACCGTCCAGGCCGAGGTTCTGGACCTGCTGCGCGATCTGCGAGACACCACTGGCATGTCGGTCTTGTTCATCAGCCACGACCTCGCCGTGGTCGCCGAGCTGTGCGACCGGGTCGCGGTGATGCGCAACGGCGTGATCCTCGAGCAAGGCCCCGCCAGCCAGGTGCTGTCGTCGCCGGCCGATCCTTACACCGCCGAGCTGCTGGACTCGGTACCCAAGCTCGCGACGACCAAGTGACGGGAGCCGAGATGACAAGCGCACCAGACGCTGCGGCACCACCGCTGCTCCGCGTCTCCGACCTCAGCGTCCACTTCGGTCCGGTCCATGCGGTCAGCAAGGTCTCGCTGGATGTCGCGGCCGGGCCGTTCGGCCTCGGCCTGATCGGCGAGAGCGGTTCAGGCAAGACGACCATCGGGCGAGCGGTCCTGCGCCTGATCCGCTCGTCAGGCGGCTCGATCACGTTCGGCGGCCAGGACGTCGGCTCGCTGCGCGGCGCCGCCCTTCAGGCCTACCGCCGGGACGCGCAGATCGTCTTCCAGAACCCGGACAACACCCTCGACCCGCGGATGCGGATCGGCACCACGATCGCGGAGGCACTGAAGGTGCACCGGGTCATCCCGCGCGGCGGCATTCCGGTCCGGGTCGCCGAGCTCCTGACCGAAGCCGGCCTGGACCCCGCGTTCGCCGAGCGCTACCCGCATCAGCTCTCCGGTGGCCAGCGTCAGCGCGTCGCCATCGCCCGCGCCCTCAGTGTCCAGCCCAAGCTGCTGGTGCTGGACGAGCCGACCAGTGCGCTGGACGTCCGGACCCAGGCGCACATGCTCAAGCTGATCGCCCGGCTCCGCGCCGAGCGCCAGTTGTCGTACCTGCTGATCACCCACAACTTCGGCGTGGTCAGCGAGCTCTGCGAGCAGACCGCCGTCCTCTACCTGGGCAAGGTCGCCGAGATCGGTGCCACGGACGTCCTGCTCAACTCTCCCGCGCACCCTTACACCCTCGCGCTCCGCTCGGCCGTTCCTGAGGTTGACGTCGCCAGCCGCCGCTCGCGAATCGTCCTGCCTGGCGACGCCCCGGATGCCGCAAACCCGCCTTCTGGCTGTGTCTTCCACCCTCGTTGCCCGCTAGCCGTCGACCGCTGCCGCACGGAAGTCCCGCAACTGCGCGAAGCCGCCGCCGCTCACCGGGTCGCTTGTCACCGTGCCGAAGACGTCCTGGCCGGCGCCGCCATGTTCATGCATCAGCGGACCGGCAAAACTCCGCCGCCGACGGCGACTATCGGCTTGGGTCAGTAGGAACCGACGGCGGATCCGCGTCCAGGTCGGCCTCAGCGAGGAGGCGGGTGCCGGCAGCCGGGTCGCCCAGCAGGGCAGCCAGCAGATGGCGAGCCTGCCACCGGCCCGAGGCCCAGGCCAGCCCGCACGCGAGCCCACCGGTGCCAGCGGCGTGCACCGTGCCCGCCGTGTAGCGCCACGGCACCGCAATGCCGTCCACGACCAGGCGGTCATGGGCGTCATACGCTTCGGGCGCATCCGGCAGCACGGCCCGCACGATTTCGGGCACCTCGGCTCGCCGCGGCGACGACTCGACCTGGCCGGTGATCTCCTCAGAGACCAGCGGCAGATCGAGCAGGTCGGCAAGCCGAGGTGCCAGGTAGTACGGCGCCAGCACCAGAGGGTGGCCTGCCACAAGCGGCCACAGGTCGGGTGCGTCGAGGACCAGTGCCTCGGCAGCATCAGCGACGACAACCTCGGTCCCGCGCACGGCGCGCACCTGATCCGGAGGCTCAGCGTCGGCGGCCGCCGACAGCGCGATCCACAGTGCCCGCAGCTGCGGCCGCGTGACTGACCGCGCCGGGTCAGCCAGCCGCGCGAGCAGTTCGTCAGGGCCGCCGGGCTCAGCGAGCAGTTCTGCGAGCGTGCTGCGAACCCCGAGGGCGCGGGCGAACTCCGCGTCCGCGGGCAGTTCCGCCTCGTCATAGAGGCTCGCGAGCAGCGGATCGGCTTGACCGGCACGCATCTCGCCGGGCCTGCGCCCGCCGAGGACCGGATGACTGCGCAGCCACCAGCTGGTGTACGACGGCACGTCCTCGTAGCGGCCGTCGGCGAGCAGCACCCTGGTTGGCCCAGCGAGGGCCGCGCGGAAGGATGGTGCTGCCAGCAGCGTCAGTGCCTGCGGCCAGCGCTCAGGGTCGACGAGCTCAAGGTCGCGGACGGCCAGCAGCTCCGGCGCCACGAGCGGCACGGCGGGTGCCAGCCGGGCGCGCACCTCGGCAGCCCACTCTGCGGCGCCGTCAAGATCGAGGTCGGGGGCATCGATGACAATGTCCTCGGCAGCCAGCAGGCTGAACGACGACAGCACGCCGACTGCCTCAAGCGTCTCAGCGCCGTAGCGCTCCAGCAGCGCCGGGCTGACGGTGCCGAACGGAGTGTCTGAACCGACCACTTCCGCCAGCGGGCTGCCAGGCAGCAGGAGCTCACCTGCCGGGTACCACTCTCCGTCGGCGCCAGGCAGCGCCAGGTCAGCGAGCCAAGAGTGGTCACCAGGCCGCAGCCGCGCTCCCGCCACGAGAGTGAGTACGGCATCCGCGATCGGCCCCGGATCCTCCTCGTCGTAGGACGCCTCGACCGCCGCGCGCACTGCCGGGTCGGCAAGGACCGTCTGTGGCGTGGCCTCGACCGCGCCCAGTCGCGCCAGCAACGGATGCGCCGCGCCGGAGTGAACGACGCGGAAGCCGAGTGCCGTCAGCGCCTCCGCGTGCTCCAGACCGGGGCCCGGCAGCAGGAGCCCGCGAGGGCCCCGTACCAGCCGGCCGTCTGCCAGCGGCACCGGCAGCGCCCCCAGCTCGCCGAGCTCGGCCGGATCCGCGGCGGCCAGCGCCTCATACAACTCGCGCCACCACGCAGGATCGCGATCGAGGGAGGCCAGCATGTCAGCGAGATCGGCCAGCCCCAGCCGCCGGACCCCGAGTACCGCGAAGGCCGGATGCCGGGCAGGACCGTCGATCAGGTCGGGCAGTACCGGCGCGATGCTGGCGGTCAGCCGCGGCATGCTCGCGTCCAGGACCACCGCATCGCGGGGCCGGACCCGCCGGCCAGTCTGCTCGGCTGCGGAGAGGAACGGGCTGTCGGGTAGCAGCCGCAGGATCCTGCCGCGCACCTGCGCGTCCAGCTCGCCCTGCCCGACCGGGGACGGGACCAGGTCGAGCAGGCCGGCTCCGGGCGCAAGGCCGGGCAGCAGCCCGGCGTAAACCTCGGCGGCCTGGTCGAGCAGGAAATCGGTGAGCGGGCCCGGCGCAACGTGACGGCGGTCGGGACTGAGCGGGAACGACGCGAGCAGCAGTGCCGGCAACCCGAGGCGTTCGTCGGTAGGCGTCGGGGCGTGGACGACGGCGCTGACCCCGGCAGGCAGACTGCCTGCCGGCAGATCGCCCTTATCGCCGCCGGCTGCGACTGGCACCGCCCAGCGCACCGTCCAGAACGGGCGTTCCCTCTCCTCAACGGGGCGGTCGGTCAGCAGTCGCTGATCGGTCGGGCCCTGAGCGCCCGCGGTACGCCACCTGCTGACGGCACCCTCGACGGTGATGGAGACGCCGTTACCGTTATGAGTAGCAGTGAGGACGCGGGTCGCGCGGTCGGTCTCGATCTCGATGCTGGCGAGAGCAGGCAGCGCAAGCATCATCGCGGGCCCGGTCTCCGCGAGTAGCCGGTCAACCAGTTCAATGGCCGCGTTGTCCCGCAGCGGCAGCCTCACCGCTGTCGCGAAGCCCTCGGGAGGCACGTCCGTCGCGGCAAACGGCAGACGCAGCACGGGGAGCTGACCTGACCGACGGGCGAGCTCAGCGGCCAGACCGGGTATCTCCCGGACGATGTCACCGGCCGCGATGCGCGACCACGCGACGGCGCCAGTCAGCGATGCGATGTGCGGCTCGTCGCTCACCGCGGCCGCCGCCGCGAAACCTACGCCGAACCTGCCGACAGTCTCCTCGCGTGCGTCTCGACCCGGGCCTGCTGCAGGCTCTCGCTTACTGGATGCGCGCAGGGTGGACAGCGCCGCCACGCCGGCCGCGTCGAGTGGCGTGCCCGTATTGGCCGCCACGAGCGTCCCGTCGTGCAGCGTCAGCCGGAGCCGGCCTGGGACGCCCGCCCGGGCTGCGGCGTCCGCTGCGTTCTGGGCCAGTTCCACGATGACGCGGTCCCGGTAGCCACCCAGCGCGTAGTCCTCTTCTGCGTTGGCATCCTCCCGGAACCGGGCGGGCGAGGCTGTCCAGGCCGCCAGTACCGTGCGGCGCAGCTCTGCAGTGACAAACGGGTCCGCCTGGCTATGTTGCACCGCGCCCATCCGCCTCTCGTTCCCTGCCACGCGGATCCGGTATCAGCGCGGCAACGGCGGGAGCATAGCCTTGCGCGAGCAGCAGTAGCTGATGAGGG
>Ga0335072_10015299_pt1 | contig 10894 bp, 10 predicted proteins | sample Lox_Sample_21_FD_206725 | JGI IMG/M metagenome (GOLD analysis project Ga0335072, IMG submission 206725) | Soil microbial communities from Loxahatchee National Wildlife Refuge, Florida, United States - Lox_Sample_2.1 | ecosystem: Environmental > Terrestrial > Soil > Wetlands | place: USA... | reverse complement strand
TCGACCAGGATGTACTCGTTGTCGTCGCGCGCCGACGCATGACAGAACGCGACCGGCCCCAGGCCGTCCACGTCCAGCGTGACGGTCAGCGGGAGGTCGGCGAGCAGGTCCCGGTGGGCGCGGTCCAGCCGCGCGGCGCACCACTCGAACCACTCCGCGGACGGGCTAGTGTCGAGCCCGGGAATCAGGAAGTTGCCGTCGAAAGCGTCGACCAGCCACCGGTCGCTGTTGCCGCGGACCCACACGGCCCGGTCGCCCAGCGCCGCCAGCCGGTCCAGCGTCTGCTCCGGCATCGGCCCGTCAGCGAGGTCCCCGTTGAGCACGATCACGTCGGCATCCTGCCGGTCGACGTCGCGCAGCACGGCGTCGAGCGCGGGCAGGTTCCCGTGAATGTCGGAGAGCACGGCAACCCGCATGGTCGCGTCGGTCCGTCCCGGGTTAGCGCGGCCAGCTGGCCGCGGTCAGCGGATCGTTGTCCGGGTCGACGGGCGGCCGCTGCGATCGGATCGGCTTTGTGCGGCCGATCTCCTGCAGAATCGGCCCGATGATGGCGTCGAAGGCGGCGGGGCTGTACTTCCGCCGCAGGTCCCGGAGAACGCCCTTGCCGCTCGCTTCCCCGATCAGGTCGGCCAGCACGCGGTAGTCGATCTCCCCGTCGGCCACCAGCCGGTCGTGGGCGGACTGCGCGATCGACGCCACGGCCGGGTAGGCCGCGGACTCGCTCAAGAACATGAGTGTCGCGTCCTTCAGGTCCATGCCGGGAGTCTACGTGCCGGCCGCGCGGCTGGGTGAGCGCTCGTCGAGGACGGCGACGAGCTTGGCGGGCGCCACCGCCCGGTAGGCGTCCTCGCACAGTTCCGCCATCTCGGTCCAGTCGATCTCGCCGTCGAGGCGCACGCCGATCCAGCCGCGACCGCCGACGTAGGGCGGCCGGAAGAACCGGTCAGGAGCGGCGGCCACCAGCGACCCCTGAGCGCCGGGCAGGCCCGCGCACCACAGGTGCGGGAAGTCGTCCTCATGATGCCCGGACGCCCACAGCGTCACGAACGACTTCTTGTCCCGCACGAACCACGTCGGTGCCCCATGGCTCGCCCGCTCGGTGACCTCGGGCAGCGCGAGGCAGATCCCCCGCAGCCGTTCGGCGAGATCTTCGGCCATCGAGTCCTCCCGTCGTTGCCGCTCGCGGTGAGAATACCCAGATAACCGCCGAAGGGACGCCATGCCGACGTTGCGTTCACCGTCCTCGCATGGTCGCGGAAGGGTAAAGCGTGCATATCGCCGATTCCGCGCGCAAGATGATCGGTCAGCCGAAGCACGCAGGCGTTCACAGATCACCCGGTTCGGCATGTGAAGGGCGCTCGAGTTCGGCCGCCGCGCCGGCAGGTTCGCCGTCCCCCCGCCCCGCGCAGCGCCTCGGTCGCGTTGCCCAGGTTGGCGAGTAGCTTGCAGCACTTCCAGTCATCACATTTGTGCTCACCGGGGCGACCAGGTCGGCGGCGATCACCGAGATCGTGTCGTCGGCGACCGACGGGGTACCTGCCAACGAACAGCAGGCCGGCCAGCGGATCGCCGTACGCCGTCACCTCGACCGTCGCAGGTAGTGGCGGGCAGCGCCCGTCCGCTCGCGCAAGACAAGGCTACTCGGTCCGGAGTAGCAGGCCCGCTCGCGTCCGCATGCTAGGTGGCCAGGTAGAGGGTCTGGATCCGGGCCCGCGGGTCGGTCGCGGTCACTACGTCAGCGAAGGCTCGCAGTAGCGCGATCAGGTTCTCCCCGTAACCGAGCACGCCGTCGGCGTGCGACCAGCCGGTGGCCAGCAGCAGCCCGCCACCGGGCGGGCCGTCCGGGCTAGCTGACCCGAGTCCGGTGACGGGCCGGGTGTTGACCTCCCAGAACCACGCTTGCGGACTAGTGACACCCTTCAGCCTGTGATCCCAGATCACCTCGTTCGCCGCGAAGCGCAGGTACGGCAGCGGCTGGTCGCTGGCGTTGTGCAACAGGCCGCACCGGCGGGAGGTGAAGGTATGCCGGTTGGTCGGGCGGCCGTTTGGCTCGAGCACTGGCTTGACGCGCTTGAACGTGCTCACCCAGTCGGCGGCCTGGGCTGCCCGGGAGACGTAGTTGGTTTGCTCCGGTGAGACCGCGAGGACGCCGATCGGATACCAGTGGCCCGCGGCCACGGGTACCATCGGCGCCGCCGTGGACCGGTTCCAGTGCTCCATCCACAGCCCCGGCGGCCGGTCGGCCGGGCGCCTACCGGAGGCTGCCGACCACGCCCTGTGCGTCACCGCGCACAGCCTGGACACGTGCTCGCCGATTGTGTTGCCCAGCCCGGGGTCGGTTTCCTTCAGGTTCAGCCCGATCCGTTCCAGGCACCGCAGCGCCGCACGGTAGCTGCGCTCCAACTCGACGGGCGGCAGGCCCGCGGGCAGGTAGACGATGAGCTGGATGCCCTCGCGGACGTGCCGCAGGATCACCGAGCCGGAGTCGAACGTGCGGCCGCCCGCCAGGCTGGCGACACACAGGTCGTCGCCGTAACCCGGGCTGGTCCGGAAGTGGCCACGGCGCATCGCGTCCATCACGGCGCCGGCGACCTGGGCAGGCAGGTCCAGCGGAGCACATCCCTCCGCTGGCACGCCGCCGAGGAAATCCTGCCGGAAGGGCGAGTCGTCGTTGTCCGGGTATCCGGGCGCGCCGTAGGGCACAGTGGTGACTAGGCCTTCGGTATACGGCGGCCCATCGCCGAGGTGCAGGTGAACGCCGGAGGCAAGGCTCTCGGCGACGAACGCCTGGACCTCGGCCAGCAATTCGGCGCTCCGGACCTCGTTGTTGCCCTTCCGGTGCTGCGGCACCTCGATCAGCGCGGTGCCGTCGTCGCCGATTGCGTACTTGAGCTCCCAGTCGTAGGCGAAAGTCAGGTCTGGCTTAGGCGCGCCGCAGGTCAGGACCGTCGCGCCGGAGTGCTGGATCACGTTGGCACGAAGCAGCGAGTGCAGCATCGATCCGTACATCTGACTCGCGGTGACCACGCTCCCGGTCAGGTAACTGGAGGAGTGGTAACCCGTATCGGTGGCTAGCAGCGCACGCAGGCCGGCCAGCCCGGTGATCTCGTTCCGAGTCAGGAACGGGAACCTGGCCGCGGCCTCGGCGATCCAGCTCCCGACCGGGGTGCGCCTTGGCTCGACCAAAGCGTCGCCTCGGCTCTTTGCCCCGGCTACGGTCGGCTCTTCCGGCCGGAACTGCGCCGCCGGTTCATCGTGCGGCGGCTGATCTTGCGCGTAGCCGGGCGTCGCGTCCGCCTCGGCCCAGTCCGGCGGTTGTCCTTCGCCAGCGAGCCCGGGTTCGTCCGAGCTGATCGCGGCGTGCACGTTCTCGAGCAAGCTCTCGTAGAACGATCGGTGCTGCAGCTTCCCGTCGCCGTTGATGACCCATTTGACCAGGGCCAGGCCGACGGTGTTCCCGCCCGCGGGATAGGACAGCCGGGCCACCCACACCCCATTCCGGGTATTCCCCCGGCCGGCCAGAATGGGCTCCGGGCGCTGCCCGAACCCGATCAGTACCTGCCGCATCTCCGGATGCGGCGCGTAGTAGTACAGGTTCCCGGGGTGCGGCGAAGTGCCCACCCACTTGGCGAGCTGCGTGCTGGCGCCGGCCTTCCAGGCCTCGATGCGGTCGGTGATGTCGGCGTTGGCCTCGTCGCAGAAGGCCCGCACCGCCGTCACTACCTCGTCGAAGGACAACTGCGTCGGCGTGAACACCTCCGCGGCCAGCTTGGCGTTGCTCCGCCTGCGGATTGACTTCTCAATAATGCCCATGACCGCCCCTCGCCGGCGACGCGGACCGGGCCGCCGCAGAAAACGACGGTCACGATGGCGAGGCCGACGCTCATCTGCCGTCCGGCCAGGCCGGGCGGAGCGGGTCGGCCGGGTCGACCGGAACCACCGGGCGGGGGGCACCGGGCGGAGGCGGCGGTGGTGCCCAGGCGGCCGGGCGCGCGGGGCCAGCCGGCCCGGACGTGGGAGCGGAGCCGTACGGCTGCTGAGCCGCCGCCGGCGTGGCAGCGGATCGGGCGGCCGCCTGCCCGGACGTTGCGCGCGGGCGCTTCAGGCCGGGCGCCTGAATCGCGGGAGGCAGGCCCCCCGCCAAGGCGACACCCATCTTGGCCAGCCCGCCGACCATGCCGACCACACCGAGGAACACCAGCCAGCCGACCAGGCTCTCGCCCAGGCCGGCCAGGCCGCAGTCCGTCTGGGCAGTGCTTGAGATGGCCTGTCCCAGTTCACCCAGGCCGGTGTTGCACAGGCTGTTTGGGTAGGCCGCGTGGTCGTGAATGATGACAGCGGCTATCACGGCGACCAGTCCGCCGCTGAACGTGCCAATGCCGATGCGCCCCCAGGTCGCCAACAGATTCGGTCGCGGCCGACCGCGCCCTCCCGGGTTCTGGCGATGCTGTGGGTCGGCAAGCTGAGACGCAGCCTTCTGCCGTTCGTAGTCTTCCTGCCACGGATCGGGTTTGTTGTGGCTGACCATGTCCCCTCCTATTGATGTTCCAACTGATACGGTGCTCGGCCGACGCCGGCGGCCGGTCAACTCGAGCCGCAGTTCTGCTCGATGAAGGTGCTGAGGTTCTGCCAGGAGGCGGAGGACATCATTGCGGCTTCGAGGCCGGACGCCAGCCCGCCCAGCGGGTCGGTGGCCTCCTGCCCAGCCGCCTGCTCCTCCTGCTTGAGCGAATCCAGGATGTTCTGCACGTCGGGCTCGATGGACGGCGGCGCGGCCTGGTCGAGCGCCTCGAAGATCGGTACCCAGTCCGACACCGCTCCGATGAGGTCGGCCAGGTCGGCCAGCCCGTTGGTGCTGGACGGATGGTTGTACTGCGCCAGGTACTGCTGTTCCTGCTGGTGGTAGACGGAGCAGAAACCGGCCGTGGTCCGGGGCGGCCCCCCGCTGCAGCCGCTGACGATGATGGCCGCCAGGGGAACGACCACGGCGATCGCGCCCGCGCGTCTGGCGGTGCGCCCCTCGGTGCCACGCTGCGCGCTCGGTTCTGCCATAAGCCCTGCCTCCCGCCCGTGGTTCGCGCCCGGGATCCCGCTGGGACCGCGGTCACATAAGGCGCTACCCGCCATGCATTACGCGGGTATGACGGCCGGTGTGAGCCGAGGGTTTGCAAGCCGGGCAAAGGCCGGACAAAGTCGGACAAGCCGGGGTCGTCGTGGACGCAACCAATCAGTTTCCGAGAAGCCGCCGCCGGCGCGGTTCCCTAGCATGAGGGTCATCCCGTATAGACCCGCGGGAAGGGACCTGCATTGAAGAACGCGAAGAATTCCGGCAAGAGCGGCACCGCTGGCGACAAGTCGTATGAGGGGTTAACGCGAACCGCTCATGCGCGACTCCGTTCTGCGCGCACACCACGGGCAGGTCACTGCCCGCGACGATCCCGCCGCGCACCAGCTGCCCGGCCCACTCGCTGAGCACGGCGACGGAATCCTGGGATTTCGCCGCGACGACGAGCACGTCACCGGGGCGCAGTTATAGCTCGCCGGACCGGCCATCGCGGGGATGGGCAGCGCGGACGTGCCGAATGGCGTGGCCAGCCTAGCCGTCAGCCCGCAGCGCGACGAGGTACGCCCCACGCGCCACCAGCACGACCTCGCGCCCGGACTTGAACAGGCATCCCCCGATGGTGCCGCCGGTCGCCCCGGCGCTGGTGATGATGTACCGCACCTGGCCAGGTCTCTCATTGTCTTCGCCCGGCCTCTCCGGCAGCGCCGGCCACGCCCGCGGTGCGGCAGAAAAAACGTGTATCCCGAACGGTTCCGTGGTGCACCCACCCGCCCTGCCGGCAGGCTGCCGCGGGGATCCACGCGTGGTCCTGCCTTCAGCCGCCAGGAAACGGCAGCAGGTTAGCGCCCGAGGGGACGAGGTCGGCCTTGGCGATCTTGACCGTGGCCTCGACCCGCCCTTGGACTCGGGGTCGAACGGGACGCAGGTCTCCACCTTGCAGCCGTAGTGCCGTCCCAGCGCGACCATCTCCGGGTGCCGGACCGGATTGCCGGCCACGTGGTCCATCGTGACGGTGCGCGCGTTGTCGGTCAGCAGGTAGGTCGGCGCCCCGCCCACGGCGCGCAGCGCCTAGTCGATGCACCAGGTCAGCGTGCCCATCTGCTGATCCCAGGCCGGGACCACGACCCGGAACCGGGACCAGGCCAGCCACGCGCAGAACAGCTGCGTCCGCCGACCCCGCACCTGCGGTCCCTCGCCCCAGTCCCCACTGCAGCCACATCCCCGGCTCGGGGACCCAGGGCCGGTACCGCCTGCGTCGTTCGGCCTGCCAGGCCTCCTTCACCTCCGCGACCGCCCGCCGGATCGACCGCTCCGACCCCCGGTAGCCCATCGCGACCAGCTTCCGGTGCGCCGCGTCGGCCCGGATCTTCCCCTTCGAACGGTCGACCAGCTCCTCGACCTTGTCCATGAAACCGTCGATCAGCCGCGGCCGCACCGCCTTCGCTAGCGGGTCCCCGCCGGCCCCCGGACCGCCACGTACCTGGCGACCGTCTTCGCGTCGCACCCGGTCAGCTGCGCGGCCGACCAGGCGGTTCCCGTGAGGTCAAACGCCTCGAAAATCTCCATGATCTCCCTGCCAGACTTGGCCATGGGTCCCTCCGGGCACCGGTGGGTAAGGCGAATCACCTCAAACCCACGCACACCGGAGGGACCACCCACATCACGACACGCCGGAAGCCGGCAAAGAGAACTGGCCGCGCACCTGGACCCTTAATGGCCACAGGACTGGAGAAAGGATGACCGCCAACCTGGAGCTGACTGGCCGCACACCTGGATTTCCTCGTGGCCGCTAGCAGGTGGCCGCCTTGCGTCACAGCAATACGCCGAACCAGGGCATAACGGTCACAATTGGATCAACCGTCCCATGCATGACATCTGGCGACGCTAACTTTCACTGGCGACCTTAACGAGCCTTACTCGAACCCAAACCCGCAGCACGCTGAGCGTGAGCTCGGCATCGGGGCCGGGTGCCTCGTGAGCGGCATCGGCGGCACAGGAAGGCGATCGAGGCCTGAGAACGAAGGAGCACGTGCCATGAGCAACCTAGATGTATTGTCGCAGGTGGCATCAGGGGTTTCGAAGTACGCCGAGTTGACCGGAGATCTTGGACTTGCCGTACAGGGAGGCGTCCTCATCCCGATCTTTCAAGCCGACCTGGCCAAGCTGGTGACCCCGGAGGACACGGTCCTGCTGGCCTTCCCATGTGTTGTCACCATCCCTGAGCGGAGCCTTAAGGGCCTGTTCGTTTCGCTCGGCAATCGTCGGCTCGTGTTGTGGCAAACGGGCGTGTTCAAGAAGGTGACTAACTCGCGCGTCGTCACCCGCGCCGAGGGGCGACGGGTGAGCCTAGGGAAGCTCGCCGAAGGTCCGCTCAAAGGCACCCGGGTACTCACGGTCAGGGACGAGTCCAAGAAGGGGCTGATTCAAGTCGCACTCACAGAGACCGCGTTCGCCTCTAAAGCGTTCTTCGACGCCGTCTGACCTCGTTCCGGCACTCCGGTACTAGGAGACAGTTCCCTGATAGCTCCAGCTGCCGACATCTAGGTGGCCGAGACGGGGACCACGCATATCGCCCATTAAGCGCACCTCGATGGATGAACTCTGAGTTTCATGGATGCACGCAGATCGGCGGATATTTTGCGTCTACGTCGGCCGTGTCATGGCCGGAAGGGATCAGCGCTTTGGCGGCTTTCAGTCTCGGGCCAGCTTTGATATAGCCCGAGCCCGGTGTCACAGGGCGAAACTGCAGCCGTCCCAGTAGGCATGAACCCGAGGGCGGCGTCTTCCCCCCAGCCCGATCTCCAAGACATCGGGCAACCTGCCCGCCGGGGCGCGGAACCAGACATCCAGCCCGGCCGAGCACGCCAAGCTGAAGCCGGACAAGCCAGGCGGTGGCACCGTGGCCGCGTGCATGAAAGCGGGCGTCCCCCCACAGCACACCCGCGGACGGGCCACCCAGACCCACAGCTGGCCACCCTGGCAGCAGACGAAGTCCCTTGCCTCGGTGCTCACCTCCACCCGCACCGCGTCCTCCCCCGGCCGCAAAGCCGACACCAGAACCAGGAGCGGGTCAAAGCAGGAGCTTACGGCCTGCGGATATCGTCTCACTCACTGCACAGCGCCGCCAAGCCCGCCCGGCTGGCCTTGCACAGATAGGCCGGTTCCGTACGCGGGAGCCGTGGACAGGCGTTCCTCATCGCGGCAAATGAGGACGTTTAGCTAAAGCAGGCTGGTGCATAAACACACAGTTCGGCCTGGCAGGCGTTGCGCCAAAACCGGGCTGCCAGGGCCCAAGCAGGCCGGAAGGTCGGAGGGCGGGGGGCTTGCCGGACATTTTCTGCCCAACGTGATATTAGGTGTATGTATTCTGAAGCGCAGATCGACCGATCCGCTGTCCTGAAGAAACTTCCTGACCAGCCCGCGGTCACGGTGATGGCGCGCGGATCGCCACCGACGATGTTGCCGTTGATAGCAGCGAGCGTTACGGCCCTTATGCACTGAGCTATCTCATTTCCCTGATCTCGGCAAGGTGCGGTTTGGCGCCGGACACGATATATACCGGGGATGTTCCAGGCGCCCGGAAAGGCATAAGATCAAACGACGCGCCGCCTGTAGCAGCCGGCCTGGCAATGCCGGCCGGCGCTTGGGGCGGAGAAGCGCTGGCACTGAGGTGTGCCGGGCACTGGGGGGGAGGTGCCGGTGGCCGGGTATGAGTGGGCGACTGCGGTGCAGCTTGCGGAGGCGATCCGGGGCGGGCAGGTGTCGGCGGCCGAGGTGCTCGCCGGTCAACTGGAGCGGATTGGCCGACTGGACGCGGAGCTGGGCGCGGTGGTCACGCTCGATGCCGAGGGGGCGCGGACGAGGGCTGAGGAGGCGGACAAGGCGCTGGCTCGCGGCGGGGTGTGGGGTCCGCTGCACGGGGTGGGGATCACGATCGAGGACATCCACGCCACGGCGGGGATGCGGTCAACTTTCGGCGGCTACCGGCCGTTCGCCGATCACGTTCCGGACGCTGATGCTACGGTGGCTGCCCGGCTGAAGGCGGCCGGCGCGATCGTGGTGGGCAAGACGAACGGGCCGTGCATCTGGGGAGACGACAGCGTGTTCCCGCCAACCAAGAACCCGTGGAATCGCACCCGGACCGCCGGGGGTTCCTCGACGGGCCCGGCGGTGGCGCTGGCGGCGGGGCTGACGCCGCTGGACATCGGCGGCGACTCCAGCGGGTCGATTCAGTGTCCGGCCGCGTTTTGCGGGGTGTTCGGGATGCGCCCGACCGAGCACCGGGTGCCGTTGACCGGCACGTTGTTCATCGACCCGGTCCGCAAGTTCCGGGTGCTGACCACGGCCGGGCCGATGGCCCGCTCGGTGGCTGACCTGCGGCTGGCGCTGCGGCTGATCAGCGGCCCGGATGGCCGCGATCCGGAGGTCTGGCCGCTGCCGTGGCGCGACACCGGCCCGGCGGACCTGGCCGGGCTGCGGGTGGCCTACGCTCCGGGCTTCCCGCCGGCCGTGGACGCGCAGATCCGGGCCGGGACCGGTGCGTTCGCCGCCGAGCTGGACAAGCTGGGCATGATCGTCGAGGACCGGCTGCCCGACCCGGCGCTGGCCGGGCACGGACGGCTGGTGGACGAGCTGTTCGCCCTGCTGGCCTCCGCCGGGCCGCCCGCGCCCGGATCGGATGAGCCGGGCTCGCGCCCGCTGTGGGACTACCTGACCGCCCTCGACCGGCGGGACCAGTACATGGCCACCTGGCACCAGTTCTTCGCCGCCTGCGACCTGTTCCTCGCCCCGGCCATGCCGGCGTGCGCCTGGCCCGCGGACGGCGAACCCGCCGGCGACGGCCCGCAGGCACAGGCCATGGCAGCCCTGATGCTCTCGCAGGTGAGCGGCTGTCCGATGGTGGTGATCCCAGCCGGCATCGACAGCAACGGCGTCCCCTACGCCGTGCAGCTGATCGGACCCCGCTGGCGAGACGAACGGCTCCTTGACGTCGCCGAGGCGATCACCGCCGCCACCGGCGGATTCCGGCCCCCGCCCGGACTGTGAAGGACCATGCGACGCAGCCGCGTCAATCGTTACCGACTGGCGCGGCGAACTAGAAATCGTTCGCGTGGACTCTAGCCCAAGTGAGCGAGTTCCGTACGCGCCGAAGTCCGGCAGCCGCTGTTCTCATCGCGGCAGAAGAGGCCAATAAATTGCGACTTCAGGTAGCACCTATTCTTATCCTCTTCACTTTGTCATCAAAAGCAATCGACGTCCAACGCACCTCGGCATGTCGATCGTCAGTACAGTAACAGAAGATCATTCGAGCTTCTAGGCCATGGTGACCGCCGCGCATATTGCCCGGTTCTGGCTCGCTTGTATCGGGGTCGCTAGCGAGCATCTGACCGCGCCGAACGGCGGCTCTGGTGTGCACTATGGTGCCGATGAGTGACCACGCAGCGTGAGTACGCTGCGTGGGCCACTGGCGCTGGCCGGTGGGCCCCTGCCGGCCCGGTGCGGGCAAGACGCGATGGCTTGCCCGCGGCGATCAGGATACTGGGGTCGGCCGCTCGGCCAAGTCAGCGATCGCCTGCAGGCGCTGCGCCTCGGCCGGCCGGGTGTTCCGGCCGGCGATGCGGGCGCGTGCCACCCTGGCCATCTCCGGCCCCGGGTCGTCGCGCACCAGCGCGCGGAATCTGCGCAGCAAGACGGCCCGGATCAAGGAGATGGCCGGCCGCAGCAGCAGCGGCGGCGCGTCGACCTCCGAGGTCGCGATGATGAGCCAGGCCATCGCCACGTCGGCGGCGGGCGCGCCCGCGGCAACGTTGGTCCAGTCGATCACGACTG
>Ga0335072_10015297_pt1 | contig 10895 bp, 9 predicted proteins | sample Lox_Sample_21_FD_206725 | JGI IMG/M metagenome (GOLD analysis project Ga0335072, IMG submission 206725) | Soil microbial communities from Loxahatchee National Wildlife Refuge, Florida, United States - Lox_Sample_2.1 | ecosystem: Environmental > Terrestrial > Soil > Wetlands | place: USA: Florida... | reverse complement strand
CGGATCGTGAACGTGACGGGGGGCGCCGCGACCGGTTTCCCAACGGTGGGCTTGGCGGGGAGGAAGGTGCAGAGGTGATGGCCGTCTTGTGCGGCCGACATCCGCAGCGGCCAGGTGTACAACGGCGAGGCCGGGGTGACGATTCGCCATTCCGGGAGTCCGTTGTTGGGGAAACCGCGGACCAGGACGGCGCCGTCCTCGCCGTCCGGCAGCGTGAGCAGGGCGCGGTCGTGGTGCGCCTGCTCGACCAACGCGGCGAACCCGCGGACGTCGAGGATCGTGACGCCTTCCGGCAGGAAGGTGTGCGCGAACAGGACCGGCGGCAGGCCCTGCCGCCGCAGGTCGTCGAAGGCAACGGTGGCGGGCGGTGGCCGGTAGCCGGGCGCGTCGACGCGCTGGCGGGGCCCGGCCGGCCGGCTGCGCCGGCCCGTCTCGGACAGCGCCCGCCGGTCGCGGGCCAGGTTCTCGGCCGAGCGCCTGGTATCTGGATGGTCCCGGCCAAGCACCCGGCGACGGCGCCTCAGGGTGTCGGCGTCCAGCTCCCGCGCCGCCTCGTGGTCGCCCATGTCCGAGAGAGTGTCGGCGAGGTCGCTGGCGGCCGTGAGCGTGCTTGGGTGATCGTCGCCGTGCAGCCTGCGGACGACGGCGAGGGTCCGCGTGCCCTGGCTCTTGGCCAAGCGGTGCCTGCCCAGTGCCCGGTTGGCAGCGGCGAGGGCCGCGGCGGCACGGAGGGTGTCCTCGTGATCGGGGCCGAGCGAGTGTGGATACTGCCAGCTTTCGTGCAGGCGGGCGGCCCGGGTCTCGGCCTTCGCGGCGTTGCCTGAGCTGATGAGGTACCGGACCGCGGTGAGCACCGCGTCGTTCAGGGCCGGCCCGGTGTCCTGGCGCCGGGGAGACAGGACGGGAAGGTGCGGGTGGAGCCGGGCCCAGGTGGGCCACGCGGCCGGGGACTCGGGGTCCGGCGGCGCGTTCGAGGTGATGATGGTCATGGCGCAGGCACGGGCCTCCGCCTGGACGCTCGGGACGGCGCGGCGGATGGCCTCCTGGACGTAGCGATGCATGACGAGGCCGGCATCGTCGAGGCGGGCCAGCCCACTGCGGGTGAGGGCGTCAAGCAGGCCCGGGCGGGCCGAGTCGTCTGCGAGGCGGGCGGCCAGGGCTGGCGGGAGGTCAGGCGCCGCCGTGGTGAGCCAGCCGACCTGGATCGGCCAGTGGGCGAGGTTGGCGCAGGTGGCGGCCAGGAGGGCGGCGTCCGGGTCGATGAAGCGCAGGCGCATCCAGGCCTGGCTGACGGCCGGCGTCACGGTGTCGCGGGGTCCCAGGGTCATGCCCGCCCGCGTCAGGTGACCGGCGTGGTCCGCGAGGTGGCGGACGTATTCGGCGGGCGGCGCCCCGGTCTCGGCGATCAAGGCGGCGGCCAGGGCGAGGGTCAGCGGGAGGTCGCCCAGGGCGTCGGCCAGCGCATCGGCGTCGCCGTCCCCAAAGCCGGGGACACGCCGGCTGAGCAGGTCGACGGACTCGGCCCGCGGGAGCGGCCCGACCGGGACAGCGGTGGCCAGCCCGCTCCAGCGATCGGTGTAGGAGGTCATGAGGACGTGGCCGGGCCCGCGCGGGAGCCATTGCGGGATCGTCGCGGGGTTCGTGACGTTGTCGAAGACGAGCAGCCAGCTCGGGTGCTGCAGGAGCGCGGTGATAGCCGCGCGGCGCATCTCTTCCGGTGGGGAATCGCGGGTGGCGTGGCCGAGGTGGAGCGCGAGCTCGGCGTACTGCTGGCCGAGCAGCACCGTGTCCTCGCAGTCCAGCCACCAGGTGAGGGCGTAGTCGTCGGCATGCCGACGCGCGTACTCGATGGCGACCTGGCTCTTCCCGACGCCGCCCATCCCCCGCACCGAATGAACCACAACCGGCCCGCCGCCGAGCAACCCGGCCCGGACGGCCGCGAGCTGCTCCTCCCGGCCAGCGAAATCAGGGTCCCGGGCGGGCACGTTGCCCCAGCCGTGCACTACCCCGGCCGACCGGTCCTGAGGTGCCGGGTCGGCGTCGCTGCTCTCGTCCGCGCTGACTCCTCTTCTTAGTGTCTGCCCATTATGCGCCAATTGACCGTCTGCGGCGTCACTCCTGCCGCTGTATCTCCGAGAAACCGGCGCGCGCCGTGGGCCACGGCGGCGTCCGTCAGGCTTGCCGGTTACCACTGGTTCACATAATTAACTTCCGAGAAATCATCTGGTTCCTGCTGCGAAACATTGAAAAGCGACCGTAACCCGGCGGATCGCATCATCCCGGCAGGAAGGTGACTGAGTGGGGCACGGGCGTCAACACCGATCGGGCGGGCAGGCATGAACGGCGCCGACACCGCCTGGGTCCTGCTCAGCGCCGGGCTTGTCATGTTCATGACGCCGGGTCTCGCCCTGTTCTACTCCGGCATGATCCGCGAGAAGAGCGTGCTCAACACGATCGCGCTCACCGTCGCCTGCCTGGGTGTGGTCGCTCTCATCTGGGCCGTGTTCGGGTACTCGCTGGCCTTCGGTCCCGACGCCCACGGCCTGATCGGCACGCTCAGCCAGGCGGGGTTACGCAACCTGGCGACCGAGCTCACCGGGCCGCCGGGTCACCGCATCCCGGTCTTCGCCCTCGCGTCGTTTGAGCTGATGTTCGCGATCATCACGGTGGCGCTGCTGGCGGGAGCGGTCGCCGAGCGGACGCGGTTCTGGCCCTGGCTTGTCTTCGTCGCCCTGTGGGTGACGATCGTCTACCTGCCGCTGGCGCACTGGGTGTTCGACCCGAACGGATGGATGGTCAGCAGGCTGCACCTGCTCGACTTCGCCGGAGGCACCGCGGTCGAGGTCAACTCGGGCGCCGCCTCGCTGGCCCTCGCCGTCGTCGTCGGCAAGCGGCTTGGCTGGCCACGAGAACAACCTCGGCCGCACAACCTCCCGATGGTCATGCTCGGAGCCGGCATCCTCTGGTTCGGGTGGTTCGGCTTCAACGCCGGGTCGGCGCTCGCCGCGGACGGGCTTGCGGCCACGGCGTTCCTCAACACCATGCTCGCGGGCGGGACCGGCCTGCTCGGCTGGCTCATCATCGAGCAGCGCCGGGACGGCAAGCCAACGACACTCGGCGCTGCCTCGGGCGCGGTCGCCGGCCTGGTCGGCATCACGCCGGCCTGCGGCTTCGTCGAGCCCCTGGGCGGCGCCGCGATCGGCCTGGCGGCCGGGATCGTGGCCGCGCTCGCCATCAGGATCAAGTACCGCCTCGGCTTCGACGACTCCCTCGACGTGGTCGCGGTGCATGGCATCGGCGGGCTGACCGGGCTGCTCGCCACCGGTCTGCTGGCGACCACCGCCGTCAACACGGCCGGCGCGAACGGCCTGCTCTACGGCGGCGGCTTCACCCAGCTCGGCCGCCAGGCCCTGGCGGCGCTGGTCACGATCGCGCACTCGGGCCTGCTCACCCTGGCCATCGCCCTCCTCGTCGACAAGACGCTCGGCCTGCGGGTTACCTCAGAAGTGGAGCTCGGCGGGATCGACGAAGGCGAGCACGCGGAGACCGCCTACGATCACGGGCGTTTCGCCACGCGTCAGAGCGCGCTCGCTGGCCAGACCCACGTGTCGCGCTGAGCGTCCGCGCGCCAGTTGTTCGGGCAGCGGTGTCCCGCGGGAACGGGTCGGCAAGTTGGATCAGCTGTTCCAGAATAGTTACGATGGTGCCATGGGTAGATCCGGGGCGGTGCCGGCAACGGGCAAGCTGACCAGCAAGGGCGCGCTGACCCGGGGCCGGATCGTGACGTCGGCGGCGGAGCTGATGTTCGAGAACGGGGTCGCGGGGACCACGATGGAAGACGTGCGGGCGGCGGCCGGGGTGAGCAGCTCGCAGGTCTACCACTATTTCGCGGACAAGAGCGCGCTGGTCCGGGCCGTCATCGAGTACCAGGACGAGAGGGTCGTCGGCGGCCAGGAGCCGATGCTGGCCAGGCTCGACTCCGTGGCCGGGCTTCGCGTGTGGCGTGATTTCCTGGTGGCGCACCAGCGGCAGCTCCAGTGCCGGGGCGGCTGCCCGATCGGCTCGCTCGGTAGCGAGGTCGCCGAGACCGACCCGAAGGCGAGGGCGGTCGTCGCGACAGCCTTCCGGCGCTGGGAGTCGGGTATTCGGGAGGGCTTCCTGGCCATGAGCGAGCGCGGAGAACTTGCCCCTGGGACCGACCCCGGCAAGTTGGCGACCGCTACCCTTGCCGCCCTTCAGGGCGGCTTGCTGCTGACCCAGATCCAGCGCAGCACTGAGCCGCTTGAGGCCACTCTGGACACCGTGATCGACCATGTCTGCTCGGTGACGCTACCCCGGGCCGAAGGGTAGGGGCGGCTTACCTGCCTGCCGAAACCGGCGGTCTGCCGGGCTTCATTCATCACCGTTCGTTGAGGCGTGCCTTCGTTTCCGCGTGGAGTGTCATCGGGATTTTTTGGATTGGACAATCCAAAAAATGCTTGTTACGTTCGGCTTGCAAGCACAGATGGATCAGGCAATCCAAAAAGGGGTGAACGTCATCATGAGGACGCAAGAGCTGGCCGGGCGGACCGCCCTGGTAACCGGGGCGACGAGCGGGATCGGCCGGGCCGCCGCAGTGGCGCTGGCCGCGCGGGGCGCCAGGGTGCTGGCGGCCGGCCGCGACGAGGGGCGCGGCGGTCAGATCGTGAAGGACATCCGCGCTGACGGCGGGGATGCCGACTTCCTGCAAGCGGATCTGCATGACGCGGCCTCGGCCGCGCAGCTCGCCCGGCTAGCCATCGAGACCGCCGACGACAGGGTCGACATCCTGGTCAACAACGCGGGCATCGGCGCCGCCGCGCCCACCCCGGGGTTCCCCGAGGATGTGTTCGACGCGGTGATGGGGACGAACCTGAAGGCGCCGTTCTTCCTGGTTGCCGAGCTCGCGCCCGGCATGGCCGAGCGCGGCAAGGGCGCCATCGTGAACGTCACCACCATGGCGGCCGAATTCGGCGTGACCGGGATGGGCGTCTACGGCGCCAGCAAGGCCGCCCTGAACCTCCTCACCAGGAGCTGGGCAGCCGAATTCGGCCCGCGGGGCGTCCGGGTCAACGCGGTCAGCCCCGGCCCCACCCGGACCCCGGGAACCGAGCCCATGGGCGAGGTCCTGGACCAGCTGGCGGCCCAGTCCCCGGCCGGGCACGTGGCCGACCCGGCCGAAATCGCCGCGGTCATCGCCTTCCTCGCCACCGACGCCGCGAGCTACATCCAGGGCGCCGTCCTGAACGTCGACGGCGGGCGCACCGCCGTCTGAGGCACCCCGGCAACTGCAAGTCGGCGCTAGTCCCGCTTGACGCACAGACCGGCACCGCTCGGCTGCCGGGTGGCCTCGCGCAGGCTAGCCTCGGCGTCACCCGGTGGTCCAAGGGGGCGCTTCATGTCACAGTTGGCGTCGACGGCGCCGAGGTGAATATGGAACGCGGTTACTGGGCACGGCAGATCGGTGAGCTCGATCCCGCCACCGACTTTCACGCGATTTACCGGATCCTCGTTACGTGCGAGTTCCCCTGGGACATGAATCAATCCCTGAGCTTCGCCTTGTACCGTACTTACGCGGTACCGAGCATCGGGCGGCTACTATGCCAGACCGGCGAGCTCACACAGCGCACGCAACGCCGCTACGACGACACGGTCATAGTCCTGGACACCGTACTGGAACACGGCTTCGCGAGCGAGGCCGGACGGACGGCCCTGCGGCGGATGAACCAGATGCACGGTGCCTACGACATCTCCAACGATGACATGCTCTACGTTCTGTGCACCTTCGTGGTCGTGCCGATCCGCTGGCTGGAGCGATACGGCTGGCGGCGGCTCACGGAGGCTGAACGCACCGCGAGCGCCAATTACTATCGTGAACTCGGCAAGCACATGGGCATCAAGGACATCCCGGGCACTCATCAGGAGTTCGCCGACTTCCTCGACAACTACGAGGAGGAGCACTTCGGATTTGACCCAGGCGGGCATGCTGTCTCGGAAGCCACGCTGGGGCTGATGGCCACGTTTCCGCCGAACCAGCTGGCGCCGCGGGTCCTGGTTGACCGGTTCGCGAAGGCCCTGATGGACGACCGACTGCTGGCGGCGTTCGGCTACGACCAGCCGCTGCGCGGGGAGCGTGCCGCCGCGTCAGGAGCGCTGCGGGCCCGCGCGGCGATCGTGCGGTTCTTGCCGCCGCGGAAGGAACCGCTTTACCCTCGGCAGCGTCGCAGCATTCGCAGCTACCCGCGCGGCTACGACGTTGCCAAACTCGGAACCTTCTCCGAGAAATCGGCCACCGGGAAGTCGGCCGGGCTGTTACCCGCGCACGGATCAGTCCAATGAGCTTCCACGGCAGGCCTTACTGACACGATTCCGCAGATCGAGCGCAAGGCCGTCGGTTGCTACGGCGACAGCCGTTCGATGATCCAGCCGTCTGCTTCCCGGCGGTAGCGGATCCGGTCGTGCAGACCGTCGGGCGATTCCTGCCAGAACTCGACCCGGGAAGGCAGCACCCGAAAACCGCCCCACCGCTCCGGCCTGGGAATAGCAGCTCCGTCGGGGTGGTACTGCAGGAGATCCCTCACCTGCGCTTCCAGGACCGCCCGGCTGGCGACCACGCGGCTTTGCCGCCAGGCGGCCGCGCTGAGACGAGCCGCAGGGGCGCGCGTGCTCCAGTACTCGTCCGCCTCGTCTTGGCTCACCGGCTCCACCGGGCCGGCTACCCGCACCTGGCGGTGGGCCGGAACAAGCCAGTGCAGCACGGCGGCCGCCCGCGGATTGGCCACCAGCTCAGCGCCCTTATCGCTCTCGCCGTCGGTGAAAAAGACCAGCCCTCGGCGCAGACCGCGCAACACCACCAGGCGGGCAGACGGAACCCCGTCGCTGGTTGCGCTGGCGATGGTCATGGCATCCGGCATCGGCTGGCCGGCCGCGCGGGCCGCGTCCAGCCAGACCGAGAGCTGACGCAGGGGATCGGCGTCCAGGTCTGTGACATCCATCCGCCCAGTCTCGCGCCCGTGCGCAGTGCGCGTTGCCTGATTCCCTCCGCTGCGAACGGGACGGTGCCGAGCGGGGATACTGGCGGCATGGGCTGTGAGGTGTCCTGGTTCAGCGCGCTGTGCGACGACGACTACGAGTTCCTCGGCGTACCGGAGGCTGCGCTGCAGTCCAGCTGGGAGCATTGCCGCGATATTGCCCTGGTTGCGGAGCAGGCAGGATACGACAACCTGCTGCTGCCCTCCGGTTACGCGATGGGGATCGACTCGGTCGCCTTCGCGGCCGGCATCGCGCCGATGCTGCGGCGGATGCAGCTGCTGGTGGCCGTGCGGATGGGCGAGATGTGGCCGCCGCAGCTGGCACGGCAGCTCGCGACCGTTGATCAGATGCTGGGCGGCCGCCTCACCGTCAACATCATCTCGTCTGATCTGCCCGGCCAGGCCCTTGAGTCCGCCGTGAGGTACCGCCGCACCCTGGAGTTCATGCGCGTCCTGCGCGATGTGCTGAACGGCGGACGCGTCGACTTTCGCGGCGAGTTCTTCGACGCGGCCCTGGACCCGCCGCGGGTGCGGCCCGCCCGCGGCTGCCCGCCCTTTTATTTCGGAGGCCTGTCCGAAGCGGCACGCGAAGTCGCGGCCCAGGCAGCCGACGTGTACCTGATGTGGCCGGACACGGTCACCGGAACGGACGCCGTCCTCAAGGACATGCGAGCGCGCGCCGCCCGCTACGGTCGCCAGCTTCGTTTCGGCTTCCGCGCGCATGTCATCGTCCGGGCCACCGAGCGCGAAGCCAGGGCCGCCGCGCAGCGGCTCGTCTCACGGCTCGACGACGCCACCGGGGAGGCCATCCGCCGCCGGTCCCTGGACACCACGTCGGCCGGAACCCAGCGGCAAAGCGAACTCCGGGACATGGCAGACGACGACGGCTACGCCGAGGCGAACCTGTGGACGGGCATCGGCCGCGCGCGCTCCGGAGCCGGCGCGGCCATCGTCGGAGACCCCGGCCAGGTACTCGCCAAGATCCGCGCCTACGCAAACCTCGGCATCGAGGCCTTCATCCTGTCCGGTTACCCGCACGCCGCAGAAGCCGACCTATTCGCCAGGCACGTGCTGCCCCACCTCGACCACGGCCCGCTGTTCCCGCGCTGAACCGGCCGGCCCGTGACTGCAAGATCTGCGCAGGCCAAGCCACGCGAGATCCGCTGTTGTCAGGTGTCCCGCGGGGAATTCAGGAGTCGCCACTCGCCAGCGGAAACGACGTCGACCTTGCTGTCGATGACGCGGACCGCAGAGTCGTCGTCAAGGGCATAGACCGGGAAGTCGAGCTTCGCGGCGGCCTGTTCGAACCATTCCACGGTCCGGCGGGGGAAGCCAGGCGAGTTCAGGTGTGGCTTGACGTACCAGTCAAATAGCCCGAATGGCGAACGCGCCGGCGCGTCGCCCAGGATCCGCAGGTCGTCTTGCTCGGCGAATGCCTCGCCTGTCTGCTCGGACAGATTCCGGCTGAAGATCATAGAGCCCGCGCTGACGCCGACGTATACCTTTGACTCCACGATGTCCGTCATCTCCGCAGCGAGGCCGTTGGCGATGATGCTGTTCGCGAGATGGTAGTGATTGCCGCCTTCGGCGTAGATGACATCTGCGCGCCGCAGTCGGTCAACGACCATCTGCCCGGGCAGGCCGTTCAGGGCGAGAACGTCGAGTTCGCGCCAGCCCAGGTTGTTCAGCCGATTCAGGTCCTCGACGAACCATCGGTGATCTCCGGCAGCCGCGACCGAGGCCGTGGGGATGAACGCCACGACCGCGGTCGCCAATGGCCGGGCGGCAAGGTCGACGAGCGCGGATTTGAGGATCTCGTTCCGGATGCCAGCCGAGGTCAGCAGCATTCTTCGCATATGCAGGAGTCTAAGGCGGTGACACAGCCGCGGTGGAGCGCTACGCGCGCATCGACGTGGGCGATTGCGGGCATTGGCCTTACAGGTCCGCCGCGCGGATGCAACCTCGAGCACCAGCACCCGAACCGCAAATTGGTGCCGGGCCGACGTGCTGGCCCGGCACCAATTTGATGGTTTAGCCGTGTTGCTTCCTGGGGGGTCGCTTCTTAGAAGCCGGCGTCCCAGCTCTCCTCAAAGCCGCCCGTCCGAGTTGGCGACGCCGTGGGGCACGACGTCGCGCTGGTCGCCGATATCAGCGTTCCCGGTGGCGCAGGCTGGTCGACGCAGGCCAGGATGTAGGAGGCCGTGTCATCGATCATCGCGATGTCATAGACCGGGCCGTCTTTGAATCCCTGGATGTCCGTGGGATGCCCGCCGGAGGTGACCGTGCCGGCCGTGAAGTACGTCCGGTCGAAGTCAGCCGCAGGCAGGATCTGGATGATGTTGTCGATCTCCGTCGCCGGACGCTCCACGATCCACTCAGCGTTCGCGTCGGCGCAGACGTCGGTCGCGCACTGCTGGGTGGTGGAGAAGCTCTCGTCCTGGTGCGTGAGATCGACGAGCGACACGGTGTAGTTGTTCTCGCCACTGCCGGCGGGGGTCACCTTGATCGAGGCGGTGAGCCTGTCACCGGGCTGGGGGCAGTTGACGTTGTCGTTGATGCAGGCGGTCGTGCCTTCCTCAACCGTGTTCGCCGGGTACATCTCGTACCAGACGTAGTAGTACGTGACGCCCTCGTAGCACTGGGCACCGCTGCCGAGCTGCTCAACCGTGCCGTTGGTGAAACCGTCAACGCCGATCCAGTTCGCGAGGAAGGCGTCGGAGTTCTGGTACGGCGCCGTGGGGCAGGTGACGGCCGGCATGACCCAGCTGCCGGTCACGCCCGAGACGCTCTTGGTGCCGCTCTCGGTGTCCGCGTACCCGGACCAGTTGTAGCTCTGATCGGCGGTGACGGTTCCGGCGCTCCCGCGGAGCGCGCCCGCCCCATGGTCCACCCCGCCGGGAGACACCCCGCCGGTGCCGACCTCGGTGGCGTGCGTTGACATGGTTTTGACAAAGTTGGCTCGCGCAGCAGCCACAACCTTGGCACTCGGCGCTGCGGACTTGGCTGCCAGGCTGGCAGTTCCCGGTGCGCCCTGCACCGCGAGGAGGACTACTGGGGCAGCGAGCAGTGCTGCCACGGTGGATCTTGCAAGCAGGCGTCTCACGGACTTCCTCTCTTACAGAAGTAAACCCACGAATACGATGACCCCACTGCATCAATAATGTGTGGATAAATCAATAATGTACCGATAATTAGACAGCGTCACCTATATCAACATCGGTCCATTTTGTGCACGCGTCCGCGAGTCGGTCCAGCGTGTCGGACACGGGGCGTGATCCACCACTGGGCATCGTTCAAGACTCCCGGACGGTCAGCAGGCTGTGGCCGTGGACAGAGTCGGGCTTCACCCAGCCCACTTCGCGGAAGCCGAGCTTCTCCAGGACCCGCCGCGACGCGATATTCCAGTCCCAGACCCCTGCCCACAACCGCCGGTAGCCTGCCTCGCTCGCCCAGGTGACCACAGCCCGACCCGCCTCAGTTGCGTAACCGCAGCCGTGAGCCGCACGCAGCAACTCATAGGCCAGCTCAGGCTCGTCGGGCGAGCCGTTCCCGTAAGCGGTCAGCCCGCAGTACCCGATGACGTCCGCCGAGCTCTTCCGCTCCACCGCGAGAAGCCCCGGCCCTGGCCCACGGTCTGCGCGTATCTGCACGGCGACGTCCTCCACGGTCGGCCGACCCTCGGAGTTGATCTGCCGGTGCGGTGGCACCCGCGGATCCCGCTCAGTCCACAGCTGGCGGAAGACCGCAGCATCGCCCACCCTGCTATGGCGAAGGATGAGGCGGTCGGTCTCCAGGGTGTCCGGGAGGCGCGCTGGTGACATGCCGGCATTGTGTCACCTGACTCAT
>Ga0335072_10015296_pt1 | contig 10895 bp, 11 predicted proteins | sample Lox_Sample_21_FD_206725 | JGI IMG/M metagenome (GOLD analysis project Ga0335072, IMG submission 206725) | Soil microbial communities from Loxahatchee National Wildlife Refuge, Florida, United States - Lox_Sample_2.1 | ecosystem: Environmental > Terrestrial > Soil > Wetlands | place: USA... | reverse complement strand
CCCATGCCGAGCATGCCGTTCTCGCTCTGGAGCGTCACCTCGACGCCCGCCGGGATGAAGTTCGCGACCAGCGTCGGGATGCCGATGCCGAGGTTGACGTAGTAGCCGTCCTTGAGCTCGCGCGCCGCGCGCGCCGCCATCTCGTCCCGGTTCCAAGCCATGTCGGTCTCTCCTGCCTCGAAACTCATACCAAGGCGCGTCGCGCCCGTCGTGCGCTCTAGGCGCGTTTCGTGCCGAGCGCCTAGGCGCGTTTCCTGCCGAGCGCCTAGGCGCGTTTCCTGCCGAGCGCCTAGGCGCGTTTCCTAAGGGTGCGTTGCTCGATGCGCTTCTCGAGCTCCTTCCCCTCGAAGATGCGCTGCACGAAGATGCCCGGCGTGTGGACGTGATCGGGGTCGATCTCGCCCGGCTGCACCAGCTTCTCGACCTCGGCGACCGTGACGCGGCCCGCGGTCGCCATCATCGGATTGAAGTTGCGCGCGGTCTTGCGATAGACGAGGTTGCCCTCGGTATCGCCGATCCAGGCGTGGATGATCGCGATGTCGCCCACGATGCCGCGCTCCATGACGTATTTCTCGCCGTCGAACTCGCGCACTTCCTTGCCTTCGGCGACCACGGTGCCGACGCCGGTCTTGGTGAAGAAGGCGGGGATGCCGGCGCCGCCCGCGCGGATGCGCTCGGCCAGCGTGCCCTGGGGATTGAACTCGAGCTCGAGCTCGCCCGCGAGGAACTGCTGCGCGAACAGCTTGTTCTCGCCCACGTAGGACGAGATCATCTTCTTGATCTGGCGCGTGGCGAGGAGCTTCCCGAGCCCCCAGCCGTCGACGCCGCAATTGTTGCTCACCACCGTGAGCCCCTTGATCCCGCTCTCCATGATCGCGTCGATCGTGTTCTCGGCGATGCCGCACAGGCCGAAGCCGCCCGCGAGGATGGTGATGTTGTCCTTGAGAAGGCCTTCGAGCGCGCTCGCCGCGTCCGGATAGACTTTTTTCATCGCGTTGCTTCCGTTCTTGTCTCGTCTTGATCTTGCCGAAGGGCGTGCCCGTGCTTGCCGAAGCGCGTACCGGACGTGGGGTCGTCTGTCCGCTTGCGCCCGAGAATAGCAGCCCCTCCGGGCGCCGAACAAGGGAACAGGCGGCGCCGCGAGCGCCATTCCCGAATTGCCTAATCGGGCGCCTTCGGGCAAGTTGGCGCGCGGCAGGGGAAACCGGCGGAACGAGGGATCCATGGAATTGCGTGGGGTAGCGGCGATCGTAACCGGCGGCGGCTCGGGCCTCGGGGCCGAGACCGCGCGTCACTTGGCGAAGTCGGGTGCCAAGGTCGCGGTCGTCGACATCAACGGCGAGAACGCAAGGAAGGTCGCGGCCGAATTCGGCGGGCTCGCGCTCACCTGCGACGTGTCCGACGCGGCGGCCGCCGCCGCCGCGGTCGCCGAGGCGAAGGCCAAGCACGGGGCCGCGCGCGTGCTGGTCAACTGCGCCGGCATCGCCCCCGCGGCGCGCATCGTCGGGCGCGACGGGCCGCTCGCCCTCGACGCGTTCCAGCGCGTGATCGCGGTCAACCTGGTCGGCACCTTCAACATGATGCGCCTCGCGGCGGCCGAGATGCAGAAGCTCGAGCCCATGGCGGACGAGGAGCGCGGGCTCATCGTCATGACCGCCTCGGTCGCGGCGTTCGAGGGCCAGATCGGCCAGGCGGCCTACGCGGCGTCCAAGGGTGGGGTTGCGGCCTTGACGCTCCCCGCGGCACGCGAGTTCGCGCGCGCCGGCATCCGGGTCATGACCATCGCGCCCGGCCTGCTCGCGACGCCGATGCTGCTCACCATGCCCAAGGACGTGCAGGACAGCCTCGCGTCCCAGGTGCCGTTCCCGCACCGCTTCGGCCGGCCCGACGAATATGCGCGCCTCGTGCTGCACATCGCGTCCAACGTGCAGCTCAACGGCGAATGCATCCGCCTCGACGGTGCCATGCGCATGCAGGCGAAGTAGGGCGGAGGACGGCGCCAACCGAGGCGACCCGCCGATCGGCCTACGGGCCCGTTTCCGAGTCGAGCCGTCATGTCCTGACGCGTGGATGGCCCTGAGGCGTGGAAGGCCGGGCCAAGCCCGGCCATGACGCGGCCATGACGCGGCAAGTGTCGCGTTCCCGCGCCCGGGGCCTTGCCCATCGACCGTGGCCGCCGGTCCTACTCGATCGAATCCATGAATTCGGCGAGCTTCACGTCGCGCGCCGTGACGCCGCCCGCATCGTGGGTCGAAAGCGTCACCTCGACCCGGTTATAGACGTTGAACCACTCCGGGTGATGGTCCATCTTCTCGGCCATGAGTGCCGCGCGGGTCATGAACGCGAACGCCCGGTTGAAGTCCTTGAACGCGAAGCGGCGCTGGATCGCATCGCGGCCCTCGACCTCGCGCCATTCTGGAATCCGGGCGAGCGCCATCCGGCGTGCCTCGCCTATAAGCTTTTCCGCCATCTCGCTGCCTTTCTGTCGCTGGACCCGATTGCGAGACTGGGCCCGGGGCCGCGCGCGATCAAGGGCGTTCGGCGCCAGGCCTCCCATGAGCCGTGCGCCATGAGCGCCCGCTTTTCCCATCCGCCCAGCCTCGACGATCTCGAGGCGATCGGGCGCGAGGCGCTCAAGACCATTCCCAAGCCGCTCGCGCGGTACGTGCGCGACGTCGTGATCCGGGTCGACGAGTTCCCGGACGAGGAGACCGAGAAGGCGATGGGGCTCGAGAGCCCGTTCGATCTCCTGGGCCTCTATCGCGGCGTCTCGCTCAACCGCCGCAGCGTCTCCGATTCGGCGCGCAACGTCGACATGGTCTTCCTCTATCGCCGGCCGATTCTCGATTACTGGAGCGAGAGCGGGGAAGATCTAGTCGACATCGTGCGCCACGTGCTGGTGCACGAGATCGGGCATCATTTCGGATTCTCCGACGAGGATATGGAGCGCATCCAGAGCTGATGCGTTTGGGGGGCGATTCGAAGATTGCCGCCCTCGGGGAGAGGCGCGCTACTTCGCGTCCGGCGCCGCCGCGGCCTTGGCCTCGTCGTCCTGGGCGCGCAACGAGGCGAGGAGCGCGTCGAAGCCTTTGTTCTGCAGTACCGAGGCGAACTCCTGGCGCTGGGTCAGCACCATGCTCACCCCCTCGACGATCACGTCGATGATCTTCATGTGACCGTCCTCGTCGCGCACGCGCCAGGCGGTATTGAGGGGCTCGTTGCCCGGGCGCAGGATCTGGGTGTTGACCACCGCGTCCGTGCCGGCGATCGGCTGGGCGTTGAGCACCTTGAAGGATTCGCCCGAATAGGCGGAAAGCCGGCGCGAGTAGGTGTTGACGACGTAGGCGTCGAACAGCTTGAGATATTGCGCGCGCTGCGTCTCGCTCGCGGTGTTCCACCAGCGTCCGAGGGCGAAGCGGCCGATCTTGTCGAGGTCGAGCCCTTCATGCAAGAGATCGCGCACCTCGGCCTGGCGCTGGGCGAGCGGCGTCTTGGCGTCGCCGAGAACCTTGATCGCGTGCGTGCCGATGTCGTCGATGAATTTCTGGGCCGCGGCGGGCGAGGTCGGCTGGTCCGCGCGCGCGGCGTCGGGAACGGAGGTCGCGAGCGCGGCACCGGTCAAGAGAAAGATCGCCAGCAGCTTCCTGATCGCCATGGTCGTCGAACCCCGTGGTTTCGATGTCGGCCGGGTGGGCCGGCGCGAAAGGCGGCGCATGTTGGCACCGCCCGTGTCCGCTGGCAACAGGCGATCCCGGCCGGTAGGGACTCAGGTTGAAACCGTGGCTTGGGTGTCATGACCGGACTTGGTCCGGCGATGACGCGAATTGGACTGCGGCCATTGTTTCAAACTGAGTGACGACCTCCCGGCCCGAGCGCGCGGTGCGACGGTTCAGGGCAGGAGCGCGATGGGCGGGGCGTCGGCCGCGGCGCGCCGCTCGACCGCGAGCCGGATCACGCGCGCCGTCTCGCGCCAGAGCTTGTAGGGCTCGAGCCGGTCGAGCCGCACCCACGCGACCTCGGCCGCGTCGTCGCCCGCGCGCGCCTCGCCCGCGCGCCATTCGGCCGAGACGTCGATCAGCGTGTAGTGATATTCGACGGCGCCCGCACCGTCGCGCCCGATCGAATCGACCACCGCGACGATGCCGGCGATCTCGATCTCGATGCCGCATTCCTCGCGCACCTCGCGCAACGCGGCCTCAACCACCGTCTCGCCCACGCGCTGCGCGCCGCCCGGGATGCTCCAGGTCCCCGCGCGCGGCGCCTTCGCGCGCCGGATCAGCAGCACCTCCTCGCCGCGCAGCACGACCGCGCCGACGCCGACGAAAGGACGCTCGGGATAGCTGCGTTTCATGGGACCGGTCATGGCCTCGGAGGATAGCGCGCGCCGGCCGGCTTGTCGCGTCGCGGGCGTCTGCGGTCGGGTCCGGGCCCGAAACAGCCTCGATCCCGCTTGACCCAGGCCACGGCTGCGGCACTCTAGCGCGCGACTTCATAAGCCCCGCCGCCCGGCGCGGGCGCGCGCGGGAGGTTGGAGCCATGAAACTGGTCATCACCGGCGGCGCCGGCTTTATCGGGCGCATGCTGGCCCAGGCGATCCTCGCGCGCGGCAGCTTGACCGGGCCCTCGGGCCGCGCCGAGACGGTCGACGAGCTGGTGCTGTTCGACGCGAGCGCCGGGGCGCCGCTGCCCCCATCCCTCGCGCGCGCGAAGCTCGTCCTCGGCGACATCGCCGAGCGCGCGGCGATCGACGCCCTCATCGACCGGCCCGACATCTCGGTGTTCCACCTCGCCTCGATCGTGAGCGCGGGGGCGGAGCAGGATTTCGATCTCGCCCTCCGGGTCAATCTCGACGGTGCGCGCCATCTCCTCGAGGCGTGCCGCCGGCTCGGCTCGCGCCCGCGCCTCGTGTTCACGAGCTCGGTAGCCGTGTTCGGGCCGCCGGCCATGGGCGAGACGGTCGACGATCTCTCGAAGGAAACGCCCCAGACCACCTACGGCATGACCAAGGCGATCGGCGAGCTCCTGGTCAACGATTACAGCCGCAAGGGCTTCGTCGACGGGCGCGCGGCGCGCTTGCCCACCATCGTCGTGCGCCCGGGCCGGCCCAACAAGGCGGCGTCGAGCTTCGCGAGCGGCGTGTTCCGCGAGCCGCTCAACGGCGAGCCGTGCCGCCTGCCCGTGACCCTCGACACCATGATGCCGCTCTCGGGCTATCGCACGGCGGTCGGAAACCTGATCCGGCTCCACGAGGCCGCGGGCGAGGCGATCGGCGCCGACCGCGCGGTCGGCTTCCCGAGCCTCGACGTGAGCGTCGCCGAGATGATCCAGGGCCTGAAGCGGGTCGCGGGCGGGCGCACGCTCGGGCCCATCGAGATGGCGCCCGATCCCGCGATCCAGCGCATCGTCGCGGGCTGGGCGCGCCGCACCGGCTCGGCCAAGGCCCGGTCCCTCGGCCTCGCGCGGGATCCGGACATCGATTCCATCGTGCGGGAATATATCGAGGATTTTCTTGATTAATTCCCTACCGGCCGCAGCGTCCGCGGGGGTCTCGAGCGGGCGCCGGCATTTCCGGCCGGTTGGGGCAGCCTCCCCCTAAGGAGGGGTTCACGACCTCCGGGTTTCGTGAAACAATGACGGCACGTCCCGTACCGCCTTCCCGGTCCGTCGTCGCAACTTCTACAACCCCTCGGAGAAATAGCGCGAGGATGAGCGTGAGCGTCGCCTCCCTTTCCCGCAGCCCAGCCCACGCTCCGGAGCCCGGCCATTCGCTCGGCGCGGGCCTTGCCGCGGCGCGCGCCGAGACGCTCGCGCGGGTCGAGGCGCTCGACGACGCAGCACTTTGCGCCCAGCCCGATCCCGAGTTCAGCCCGATCGGCTGGCATCTCGGCCATATCGCCTATACCGAGGCGCTGTGGCTGGCGCCGGGCACCGACCTGCGGCCCGAATGGCGGCGCCTCATGCGCCAGGACGGCTTCGCGAAGGCCGAGCGGCGCAAGCTCCCGGCACGGCGGGATCTGTTCGATTACCTCGCCCATGTGCGCGCGCTCGTTGAGGCGCGCCTCGAGGCGGACGCGCTCGAGCCCGGGGCGCGCACCTGGCGCTTCATCGTCCAGCACGAGACCATGCACGCCGAGACCATCGCCATCCTGCGCCGGCTTTCCGGCATCGACCGCGCGCCGCCCGCCGAGCTCAGCCGCGCGCGCGACGAGGGGGCTACGATCGCGGTGCCGGCGGGGCGCCTCACTCAAGGCGACGACGGCGACGAGGCGCTCGACAACGAGCGCGCACCCCACGCGGTCGAGCTCGGCGCGTTCCGCCTCTCGGCCGAGCCCGTGAGCCAGGGCCGCTACCGCCGTTTCATCGCCGACGGCGGCTATCGCGCGGAAGCGCTTTGGTCCGAGGAGGGCTGGCGCTGGCGCGCGTCCCACGGCGTCGAGCGTCCGCTCCATTGGGTCGAAGGTGCGGACGATCTCCCGGTCCATGGCGTGTCGGCCTACGAGGCGGAGGCCTTTTGCCGCTCGATCGGCGCGCGTCTCCCGAGCGAATCCGAATGGGAGCGCGCCGCTTCCTTCGCGGGCTCGGCACTCTTCGGCGAAGTGTGGCAATGGACCGCGACCACCTTCGCGCCCTATGCCGGCTTCGTGCCGTTCCCCTATCCGGGCTATTCGGCGGCCTATTTCGACGGCCGCCATCGCGTGCTCAAGGGCGGGAGCTGGGCCACGGGGCCCGCGTGCCTCAGGACGAGCTTCCGCAATTGGTACGAGCCCTGGACGCGGCAAATCTTCGCGGGCTTCCGCTATGCGCAGGATCTCTGAGACCATGGCCGATTCCGGCCGCGCGCGCGGCGGGCGCTCGGCGCTCACCATCGTCGAGGCGCCCGGTGCGGACGCCGACGAGGAGCGCGAGATCGTGCGCGGGCTCGTCCAGCGCCCGCGGCGCCTTCCCTGCCGCCTGTTCTACGACGAGCGCGGCTCGCGCCTGTTCGAGCGCATCTGCGAGCTGCCGGAATATTACCTCACGCGCACCGAGCACGCGCTCCTCGCCGAGCGCGCGGCCGAGATCGCGGCCCTCGCCGGCCCCGCCCATCTCGTCGAGCTCGGCAGCGGAGCCGCCACCAAGACGCGCCTTCTGATCGACGCCTACCGCGCGCACGGCGGCCCGCTCGCCTACAGCGCGATCGACGTGAGCGACTCGAGCCTGGGCGTCGCGGCGGCGGCGCTCACGGCGCGTTACCCGTCGCTCGCGGTGCAGGGCGTGGTCGCGACCTACGAGGCCGGGCTTGCGGCTCTCGCGACGCGCGTCCCGGTCGAGGGACCGCGCCTCGTGCTGTTCCTCGGCAGCACGATCGGCAATCTCGATCCCGGCGAGACGCGCCAATTTCTGGCGCGCGTGCGCGCGACCCTCGCCCCCGGCGACGGATTTCTGGTCGGCACCGACCTCGAGAAGGACCCGGCCGTGATCGAGGCCGCCTACAACGACGCCGAGGGGGTGACGGCCGCCTTCAACCTCAACATCCTGCGCCACGTCAACCGGCGCTTCCGCGCCGACTTCGCGCTCGATTCCTTCGCCCACGTCGCGTTCTATGCGCGCGACAAGCGCCAGATCGAGATGCACCTCGAGAGCCGCGCAGCGCAGCGCGTCGCCCTCGCCGCCCTCGGGCTCGAGATCGAGCTCGAGGCCGGCGAGCGCATCGAGACCGAAATCTCGCGCAAGTTCGAGCTCGCGTCGTTCGCGGCCGAGCTCGCGGCGCACGGCTTCGAGGTCGCGCGCCAATGGACCGACGCCAAGGCGTGGTTCGGACTCACGCTCGCGCGCGCGGTCTGACGCGCGGGCGAAGACACGCACGACCGACACACGCGCGGCGAACGCGCGGGAATTCGACGGGAAACGTCTTTCGGGAGGATGCGATGAAGATCAAGGCCGCCGTCTTGCGCCAGATGGGCAAGTCCTTTCCTTACGCGACCTCGAAGCCGCTCGCGATCGAGGAGATCGACCTCGACCCGCCGGGCGAGGGCGAGGTTCTGGTGCGCATCGCCGCCGCGGGCCTGTGCCATTCCGATCTCTCGGTGATGGCGGGGGTGCGGGTGTGGCCGCTGCCGCTCGTGGTCGGGCACGAGGCGTCGGCGGTGGTCGAGGAGGTCGGCGCCGGGGTCAAGGACCTGAAGCCGGGCGACCATGTGGTGATGGTGTTCCGGCCGAGCTGCGGCCATTGCGAGCCCTGCGCCACGGGCCGGCCGGCGTTGTGCGAGCCGGGCTTCGCGACCAGTGTAGCGGGCACGCTGCTCTCGGGCGCGCGCCGGCTTCACAAGGGCGCGGAGGAAATCAACCACCAGGTCGGCGTCTCGTGCTTCGCGCAATACGCGGTCGCGTCGCGCCGCTCGCTCGTCAAGATCGACCGGTCGCTGCCGCTCGACGTCGCGGCGCTCTTCGGCTGCGCGGTCATCACCGGGGCCGGCGCCGTGTTCAACGCGGCCCAAGTGCCGGTGGGGGCGACGGTCGCGGTCGTGGGCCTCGGCGGCGTCGGGCTTTCGGCCATGCTCGCCGCGATCCATCTCGGCGCGCGCCGCGTGGTCGCGATCGATCCCTTGGCGCGGAAGCGCGAGCTCGCGCGCCAGCTCGGCGCGACCGACGCGTTCGACGCGTCGGACCCCAAGGTGGTCGAGAACGTCAAGGATGCGACCCAAGGCGGCGTCGAGTACGCGATCGAGGCGGCGGGCTCGGTCGACGCCCTCGACATCGCCTACCGCGCGACCAAGCGCGGCGGCACCACGGTCACCGTGGGCTTGAGCCATCCCAACGACAAATACGCGATCCAGCACACGAGCCTGATCGCCGAGGAGCGCACGCTCAAGGGGAGCTATCTCGGGAGCTGCGTGCCGTTGCGCGACGTGCCGCGCTATATCGCGCTCCATCAGGCGGGGCGGCTCCCGGTCGACCGGCTCGTGAACGAGCACGTCAAGCTCGAGGAGATCAACATGGCGTTCGACCGGCTCGCGGCCGGGGCGACGGTGCGCCAAATCCTGGTGCCCTGAGGGCGCGCGGCGCGTGGCGCGTGCGCAAACGAAACGGCCCGGAGCGAGGCTCCGGGCCGTGGATCGAGGATCGCCTTTTGCCGCCGGCTAGCTGCGCTGGTTGCCGAACAGCTGCAAGAGAAACAGGAAGATGTTGAGGAAGTCGAGGTAGAGGCGCAACGCGCCGATCACCGACTTCTTCGCCGCGATCTCGCCCGAATCGCTCGCGACGTAAAGCTCCTTGATGTTCTGCGTGTCGTAGGCGGTGAGGCCCGCGAACACCAGCACGCCGATCACCGAAATCGCGAACTGCATGCCGGTCGAGTGCAGGAACAGGTTGACGAGCGAGGCGAGCACCACGCCGATCAGCCCCACCATCAGGAACGACGCCATCCCGGAGAGATCGCGCTTGGTGGTGTAGCCGTAGAGGCTGAGGCCCGCGAACGAGCCCGCCGAGATGAAGAAGACGCGCGCGATCGAGGTGCCGGTATAGATCATGAAGATCGAGGCGAGCGAGATGCCCATCAATCCGGCGTAGAGCCAGAACAGCGCGTGGGCGGTCGAGGCCTTCATCGAGTTGATGCGCGCGCTCAGCACGAACACCAGGATCAGCGGCGCGAAGATCGCGACCCACTGGAGGGGTGTGCCGAAGATGGCGCGCATCGCCGCGGGCGAGCTCGCCACGGCGTAGGCCACGATGCCCGTGAGCGCCAGGCCCGAGGCCATGTAGTTGTAGACCCGCAGCATGTAGCTGCGCAGCCCCTGGTCGATCTCGGCGCGCTCGAACGCCGGCGTCACGACGCGCCCTTGGTCGCGAATGTCCATGGCGAAACCTCTGTCCGTTGGCCCCGATCGGGGTCTTGCCTCTGTGCGCCGGCCCGGGTTTCGTCGGCCCGTCCGGTCGTTCGGCGGTTATTTTGGGCTTCCGCCCCCGGAAATCAACCGTATTCTGCCCCTCGCGGTTGAATTTCAGGGGCTTAGCGCGGGCGCTCAGCCCTTCTGGGCGGGCGCGCCCTCCGGCAGCGCCGCCCCGCCGGCCGAGACGCCGACGATGCGCACCGAGGGAAAGCGCAGCGAGACCGTGGTGCCGCGCGCGGGCTCGCTCTCGATCCTGAGGCTGCCGCCGTGGAGCTCGATGAGCGATTTGACCAAAGGCAGACCGAGCCCGGTGCCGCCATGCTTGCGCGTGAGCCCGCTCTCGACCTGGCGGAACGGCGTGAGCGCGATCGGAATCTCGGACTCGCTGAGGCCGATGCCGGTGTCGCTCACCCGGAGGCACAGGCTGCCCGAGGGCTCGAGCGCCGCGTCGACCCGGATGCGCCCGCCCTCGGGCGTGAACTTCACCGAGTTCGAGAGCAGATTGATGACCATCTGCTTGACCATGCGCTCGTCGGCCCAGATGGTCGGCAGGCCGGGCGCCAAGCCGGTCTCGAGCGCGAGGCCGGCCGCGGTCGCGCGTTGCTCGATGAGGCGCCGCGCCGCGCGCACCACGTAGGCGACGTCGACCTCGCTCTCGTTCAGCGTGAGCTCGCCCGCCTCGGCGCGCGAGACGTCGAGGATGTCGTTGATCAGCGTGAGCAGGTGGCTGCCGCTCTCGTGGATGTCGCTCGCGTACTCGGTGTAGCGCGGGCTGCCGAGCGGCCCCAGGAGCTCGCCGCGCATCACCTCGGAGAAGCCGATGATCGCATTCAGCGGCGTGCGCAGCTCGTGGCTCATGTTGGCGAGGAACTCCGACTTGGCGCGGCTCGCGGCCTCGGCCTGCTCCTTCGCCTCGCGCAGCTCGCGCTCGACGCGGCGCCGGATGCTCGCGTCGCGCGACACCGTGAAGTGGTACTCCTCGCCCTCGAAATCGAGGTGATTGACGGTCACGTCGACCGGCACGCC